>Ga0228699_1000682_pt1 | contig 22651 bp, 20 predicted proteins | sample McNCre217_Aug_MG_FD_178016 | JGI IMG/M metagenome (GOLD analysis project Ga0228699, IMG submission 178016) | Freshwater microbial communities from McNutts Creek, Athens, Georgia, United States - 2-17_Aug_MG | ecosystem: Environmental > Aquatic > Freshwater > Creek | place: USA: Georgia... | reverse complement strand
CATCGTCGGCATGAGCGCTGTGCGTTCAGAAGTGGCACGACTTGAACTGCAAGCAGCGCGCATCGTCCAGCCGAGCCTGGACCGTCACATCGTGCTTCGACGGTCTTCGCACGCGGCGCCGACACAAGCCTGCCAAGCCGTTGATGGTGTGGTGCGCCGTCAGGTGAAGGCGTATTTCACGACGCTCTCCCAATAGCGAGCCGGCGTGCCCAACGGCAGCGCAGTTTCCATGCGCAAGCGCCGACAAGGTATATCTTCAAAGGCAGGGGTCTCGTGCTTCTCTGAGGCATACCGCCCCCAGGCATCCGGCCTTAGATTATGGGCAGCCCTGGCCGTCGCGCCGGTTCAGCACATCAAGACCGGAGACACTTTATGAAACCCATCACTGGCCCCTCCATGCGTTCGAGTGACAACTTGAATGAGATGTCTCTCACGCGTCGTGGGCTCTTGGGCGCGTCATCTGCGGCTTGGGCTGTGGCCGTTTTGCCTGGCACCTTGCATGCGCAGTCCACTTACCCGAGCAAGGCCGTGACGCTGATTGTCCCGAACCCGCCGGGTGGCAACACGGACATCCTGGCCCGCATTTTTTCGGTGCCGCTGGCCAAGGCACTCGGCCAGCCCGTGGTCGTGGACAACCGCGCAGGGGCTGGGGGGGTGATCGGGATGACGGCCGCTGCCCGAGCCGTCGCCGATGGTCACACCGTAGGACTGGGCAATCTGAGCGACCTGGTTGTCAGTCGCTATGCACAACCCAACGTGCCTTATGACCCGGCCAAAGACTTTGCCCCCGTGTCCACCTTGGCCAAGGTATCGATCGTCGTGTCGTGTTTGCCGACTTTTCCCGCCAAATCGTTTCAGGAATTTCTGGCCCTGGCCAAGGCCAACCCGGGTAAATACAAATGCGGCACCGCAGGCAATGGCACCATGGGCCATTTGTGCCTCGAAGCCTTGCAGGCCGCAGCGGGTCTGGACATCGTCCACGTCCCTTACCGCGGTGGCGCACCCGCGCTCAATGACTTGCTCGGTGGGCACATCGACCTGTTGATCGACGGCACGGCCCTGTCACAGGTCAAAGCCGGCAAGCTCAAAGCGTTGGCGGTGACCGCTGAGCGCATTGCGGTGCTGCCGAACGTGCCAACCATCGGGGAGTCGGGCGTGCCAGGTTTTTCGTTTGGCAACTATTGGGGCTTGCTGATGCCGGTCGGTTCGCCCGCTGCTGCCGTGAACCGAATCAACGCCGAAATCAAGCGCCTGTTGGAGCAAGCAGAAATCCGCCAGCAGCTGGAAAACGCGGGCTTCTCGCCCCTGGCCTCAACACCAGCAGAGTATGGCCAAGCGCTGCAGAAGTCTTACGAGCAAATTGGTCAACTCGTCAAGAAAGCCAAGATCAGCTTCGACTGATCTGAGCCCCCAGCCTTGCCCATTCAAGTTGCGCATTCAATCCAAGACCCATGACAAGCCAACCCAACGTCCTCCTGATCCTGGCCGATGACATGGGGTTCTCCGACATCGGTTGTTACGGCAGCGAGATTGAAACCCCTCACATCGACCGGCTGGCCGCTGGGGGTGTGCGTTTCTCGCAGTTCTACAACACGGCCCGCTGCAGCCCATCCAGGGCTTCGCTGTTGACAGGCCTGCATCCACACCAAACCGGCATCGGCATCCTCACCAAGGACGATCGGCCGCACGGCTACCCGGGCTCCCTCAACGACCGCTGCATCACCGTGGCCGAAATCCTGTCGGCTGCGGGCTATGCGACCTCCCTCGTGGGCAAGTGGCATCTGGCCTCCAACATCCGGCAGGTCAACGAGGCTTGGCCCACACGACGCGGCTTCGGTCACTTTTACGGCACGCTCGCGGGCTCGTGCTCTTACTTCCAGCCCGCATCGCTCACCCGTGGCGAACGCAATGCTGAAGCTGAAGCAACAGAAAACCAGGACTATTACTACACAGATGCAATCTCGCAAGAAGCCTGCGCCTTTGTGCGTGAAAAGTCACAGGCCAACCAACCGTTCTTTATGTATGTCGCCTACACCGCGCCGCACTGGCCGCTCCAAGCGAGCGAAGAGGACATCGCCCAATACCGGGGTCGTTACGACGAAGGCTGGGATGTGTTGCGTGAACGGCGCATGCAACGGCTGCGTGAATCCGGGCTGCTGGCGGATGCGGTGAACGAATGCGAGCGCGACCCTGAAGAGCCCGCATGGAACGACGTAACGCACAAAGCCTGGGAGGCCCGCCGCATGGAGGTCTATGCAGCCCAGGTGCACAGCATGGATCGGGGCATCGGCGACATCCTCGCCACACTGGAGCAGACCGGCCAACTGGAGAACACCCTGGTGATGTTCATGTCGGACAACGGGGCCTGCGCCGAAGTCCTGCCGCTTGACGGCAGCGCCGAAGCGTTCAAAAAGCGCAGGCCAGACCTGGATCGCCTGAAACCACGCAATGGCTCTGACCTGCAAGTTGGCAACGAACCCGCCATCGTGCCGGGGCCGGAAGACACCTACGCCAGCTATGGCCGTGCCTGGGCCAATCTGTCCAACACGCCGTTTCGGCTTTACAAGCGCTGGACGCATGAGGGCGGCATCTCCACCCCCTTGATCGTGCATTGGCCTGCAGGAGGTCTGGCCAACGGCACGATTGTCCGTGCGCCCTTTCAGCTCACTGATGTCCTGCCCACGGTCTTGCACGCCACGCAGGTCCCCTACCCAGAGCGCGCCAAAGACCGAGGTGTTCCGGCAGGCGAAGGTTTGAGTTTTCTACCGGCTTTGCGCGGTGAAGCTCCAACAGACCACACCTTGTATTGGGAGCACACCGGCAACGCCGCCATCCGGCGCGGCCGCTGGAAACTGGTGCGTGAGTACCCCAAGCCCTGGGAGCTGTATGACATGGACACCGACCGGGCCGAGACCACGGACCTGGCCGCACAGCGCCCGGACATGGTTCGTGAATTGGTGACGAACTGGGACGACTGGGCCCAGCGTGTGGGGGTGGTACCTTGGGACGATGTGCTGGCGGGTTACCGCGCCGAAGGCAAAAACGAAGAAGAGGCCGCGGGTTGATGGTGTGAGGAACTGGGCTTGGTGCTCAGCGACCGACGGCATTGAACTGCAGCGCTGCCAGGCTGGCGTAAAGACCTCCGCGAGCCATCAATTCGGTATGACTGCCCCGCTCCACCAGATGCCCTTGGTCTAACACCCAAATCTCGTCGGCGCGTTGCACCGTGGCTAGACGGTGGGCGATCACAAGCGTGGTGCGACCAACCATGGCTTGCTCCAGTGCCGCCTGCACCATCTGCTCGCTTTGGGCATCCAGTGCGCTGGTGGCCTCATCCAGCAGCAACAGCGGCGCGTTCTTGAGGATGGCGCGGGCGATCGCGATGCGCTGACGCTGGCCCCCTGAAAGACGCACCCCGCGGTCACCGAGTTCGGTGTCGTAGCCTTGTGGCAACGCCTCAATGAAGTCGTGCGCATGTGCTGCAACAGCCGCAGCATGCACATCCTCCATGCTGGCATCGGGACGACCGTAACGGATGTTGTCTAGCACGTTGCCCGTGAAGATCACAGGCATCTGTGGCACCAAGGCAATGCGCTCGCGCAACGCGTGCAGCGACATGTGCGCAATGGGCACCCCATCCATCTCAATGTGGCCCTGCTGAGGATCGTGAAAACGCATCAGCAAATCAAACAAGGTGGTCTTGCCCGCACCGCTGGGGCCCACGATGGCCACGGTCTTGCCCGAGGCGATGTCGCCCGACAGGCCATCGAGCGCCCAAGTACCAGGGCGTGAGACGTAATGAAAGCGCACCTGCTGCAGTTGCAAACTGGCGCCGCCTGCGTGCCAGACAGTCTGTTGCGGCAGCAGCGTTTCCACCACCACTGAACGGGCATGCAAGAGCTCCATCAAGCGCTCGGTCGCACCCGCGGCGCGCAGCACATCGCCATACACCTCGCCCAGCACAGCAAAGGCGCTGGCCAGCAGGATCACGTAGAACACGGTCTGCCCCAGCTCGCCGGGGCTGGTAGTCCCCGCACGCACAGCCTGCGTGCCCATGTACAGGCCCCACAGCAGCACAGCGCTGGTGGCCATGATCACAAAGCCCACGAGCATAGCCCGCGCGCGAATGCGGCGCAGGGCCGTACCAAGTGCGCGCAGTGTGGATGCCACAAAGCGGTCGGCCTCACGCCGCTCGGCGGTGTAGCTCTGCACCACAGGAATCGCGTTGAGCACCTCGCCTGCCAGTGCACTGGCGTCTGCCACACGATCTTGGGTGGCACGCGAGAGGCGACGCACCCGGCGACCCAACGTGACGGCGGGCAGCACGACGATCACCAACACCACCAGCACTTGCAGCATCAGCATGGGGTTGGTCCACACCAACATCACCATGGCGCCCACGCCCATCACCAAGTTACGCAGTCCCATGGACAAGGACGAGCCCACCACCGTCTGCACCAGGGTGGTGTCGTTGGTCAGGCGCGAGATCACCTCGCCCGATTGCGTGGTCTCAAAAAAAGCTGGGCTTTGCTGCAAGACATGGCTGTAGACAGCGTTGCGCAAGTCGGTGGTGATGCGCTCGCCCAACCAACTCACGGTGTAGTACCGCGCCGATGAAAACACGGCCAACGTCACGGCCACACCAAAGAGCCGCACAAAGCCGTAGGCCAGTTCGGCATCACTGGCGCTGCTGGCCAAGCCGTCATCAATCAAACGCTTGAGCGCCCATGGAAACGCCAAGGTGGCGCCTGCGGCCAGCACAAGAAACACCCCGGCCAACGACAGCGCCAGGCGGTAAGGTGTCAAAAACGGGCGCAAGCCGGCAAGGGAAACGGGAGAAGTCATGCGCGCAAGCATAGCGGGTTCGGTGTTCAGGGGTTGCAGATTTCACAACACCCAGGATCCGCATATGTGTCTTGAGTAGATTGCTCCATTCTGTGATCACAGGCCTTGCAATGCCATGTGTACGACTTAGCAAGTCTCGTCGCATGGCCACACATACGACAAGTCAATCCAGAGGCGTGACCCGCAATTGAAAAACCAGGCAGGGTGCAAACGGGGCAAGTGGACTGAATTTTCTGCAGCAAGTCTGCCGCAGCTCGTTGAATCATGGATTGGCGTGTCGGATTACAGAAGGCGCGATGGTCATTTTCGGCAAACACCCATTGGTTGCTCGCTTGTTGCTGGCAAACCATAAAGGCTTGCTTCAGTGCGTGCCAGTCGCATAAACCTTTTTCTACGCGAGGGTCTGATTCACTTTGCGGCCTAAGGGTCAGATGGTGCTCAGGAAACCCCGACTCGCACGCAAACTTTTCAAGTTCAGATAAATCACGCAACGCCCTATGGTGACTCCGCGCAGGGCCTTGTGCCATACCGACGATTTCAATTTGGTGTTCATCATCAATCCAGATCAACACTTCAATGTTCCAAGGAATCAAGCCTCCAAAAGGGTCAGAGACAAAACTTCCCTCGCTGGCAATGCCCAGCGAGGCGCCTGTGAGGCTCATGCCGATTCGCGCCTTCGTGCGGGCAGTTTGCAATTGGTTGTCCAACCGCTTAATCTCACCTGAAAAGGTGCCGAGCTGATCGGTGTCGTAACCTTCGGCACGCACCACAGTGCAACCTAATGCAACCTCAAGGGAGGGACCAATCAGGATATCTTTTCCATGCTGCGTCAGAAAGGCCACCGTTTTGCCGATGTAGCGCTGAGTCATGGATTACCTCAGCACTACACTGGCCACGTGTGCGTACAAAGGAATGCCCAGCAGAATATTGAGCGGAAAAGTCACCCCCAATGACAGGCCGAAATACAGTGATGGATTCGCTTCCGGGATGGCGTAGCGCAGCACAGCAGGAACAGCGATGTACGAAGCGCTGGCAGCCAACACCATGAGCAAGATCGCATCGCCTAGCGACAGCTGCAGCATACAGGCCACACCCAGAGCAAGGGCCGCATGGGTCAGTGGACCGAGCACGGCATAGGCCAGCAGCCAAGGGGACTGTCCTTTCACTTGCGGCAAGTTACGAGCGGCCATGAGGCCCATGTCCAACAAAAAGAAGGACAACATGCCTTTGAAAAGATCACCAGAAAAAGGTTGCATGGCCGCCTTACCGGATTCGCCGGTGAGCAGCCCCACCACCATCGCACCCAACAACAGCAACTGCGCCCCATCCGTGAATGATTCATGCAGCACCTTACCCATTGACACGCTGTTCTGAGTTGGACTTGGTGCTAGTGCTGCAACGCCACCGCCCTGAACAATGAAATCAGACGATTTTTCGACTTGCCTCAGCGTATTGGCCAAAACCACGGCAAGGATGATGGCTGGGGACTCCATCAGTGCCATGGCGGCTGCCATGTGGCCCCCGTAAGCGATCTGTTGATTTTCCAGGTACTGGACCGTCGTTACAAAGGTCACAGCACTCACTGAACCGTAGGTTGCTGCAATCGCAGCGGCATCAAAACCCGACAAAAAACGTTTGAGGATCTGGTACCCAATCAAAGGAATGACCACCGCCAGAGCGATGGCAGCACCCAGACCTGCACCCACCTGAAGGGTCAGCCCTGAATGAGCCAACGCGAAACCCCCTTTAAGCCCCAGCGCCATGAGCAGATAGAGCGATAAAAAACGTGAGATAGCGGGTGGAATTTCGAGGTTCGATTTGACGGTCCCCGCCAAGATACCGAACACAAAAAAGAGGATGGCGGGATCGAGTAGGTTGTGCATGATGGGTTCCTTTGAAAGGATGTTAGAAATTCATCATGTATTTGTAAAATCGATTTTTAGATAAATAACCATAGGTAAAAGTCTATGAATATCACTTTTAGGCAATTGCGCTTATTTCAAGCATTGGCCGAGACGGGTAGTGTCAGTGCGGCAGCCAAAGCCACACATGTAACTCAACCGACAGCCTCCATGCAACTCAAGGAGGTGACGCAGGCTGTCGGTTTGCCTCTATACGAAGTCATAGGCAAGAAAGTACATCTGACGGATGCAGGCAAAGAACTGGCCATGACAGCACGTGCTATCGCCTTGTCGTGGGAGTCGTTTGAACAGCATGTGGACGCGGTGAAGGGCTTGTCACGCGGCAAATTACGAATAGCGGTGGTGAGCACAGCCAAGTACTTCATGCCTCGCCTGATTGGGAGTTTTTGCAAAAAATACCCAGCCATCGATGTGTCTCTTGAAATTCTCAATCGCGATGGTGTGGTCAGCCGTTTGCAGAATAACTTAGATGATCTCTACATCATGTCGATGCCACCGACGGATATGGATTTGCATGACGAGGTACTCACCTCCAATCCGATTGTGGTGATCACGAAGATGACAGATCCATTGGCCAAAAAAGGGCGGGTTTCATTAAAAGATCTGCAGCACTACCGCTTCATCTTGCGAGAGTCCGGCTCAGGCACTCGCACAACAGCAGACAAACACTTTCGGAAAAAGAAATTTCACCCCGATATACGACTCGAATTGGGCAGCAACGAGGCTGTGAAAGAGTCTGTGGCGGCGGGCCTGGGCATCGGCGTCATCTCCCGGCATGCGTTACACGGATTGGACAAAGAAAACGGTGTACGAGTGATCGATGTAGAAGGCTTCCCACTGACGTCTGCATGGCATATGGTTCACCATGCCAGCCAAAAGCTCTCTCCAGTGACAATGGCGTTCAGAACGCATTTGCTGCATGAAATCCAAAATGGCGCAACAAGCACGCCGCAAATCAAGCGACGCATCGCGCACAGCGTCTAATTTTCAAAACACGGGTGCTTTCGCAGCCCACACGCCAAAGGCAGGCACTCCATGCGCTAACTTGGCCACTGCACATTGGGGACATCTCTCAATGAGCATGGCGTCCTAAAATTTTTCGAAATTTTTTGCAAGGACAAGCCATGGAATTTTCTGAACTGATCAAAGCACGTAAAAGCATTCGAGGTTTTCAGAACAAACCTATTCCTCGCGAACTGATCGATGAAATCATTGAAGTGGCCAAATGGGCGCCCTCTTCCATGAACACCCAGCCTTGGTATGTGCACGTGGTCAGCGGCGAGCCCTTAGACCGAATTCGCCAAGGCAATTCCCACAACATGGTGAATGGCGTTCCTCCCAAACGTGATTTCTCCATGAAGGAAGCCTACGAGGGCGAGCACCGCAAACGCCAAGTGGCCATTGCGGTCCAGTTGTTTGACGCCATGGGCATTGAACGTGACGACAAAGTCAGACGCACCGATTGGGTGATGCGGGGATTTCGGCAGTTCGATGCGCCCGTGTCTTTGGTGTTGACGTACGACAAAAATTTAGAACCCGCCGCCATCAGTCAGTTTGACCTGGGCGCTTTTTCGCATGCGATCGTCTTGGCAGCTTGGGAACGCGGGCTGGGCACGGTGATCAATGGGCAAGGCATCATGCAGTCGGCGGTTGTGCATGAGCACGCGGGCATTCCTGATGATCAATGCATCATGATTTGCATTGCCATGGGCTATCCCGATGAGGAATTCATCGCCAACAAGGTCAAGTCCACCCGGGAAGCCAACGAGCGCTTTGTGAGGTACGTTGGCTTTTAATCTCTGGGCCTTGAGTCACATCAAGGTTTGATTGCCGATCCCTCAACAAACGCCAACACGGCTTCCAGCATGCGACGCACATGGGGCTGCACACCCGCGGCCACATCGGGCAAATATTCAAACGGCCAACTTTCCTGCATGTAGCTGCATTGCGTCATTTCTAGCTGCACAGCATGAACACCTTGATCTGGATTGCCATAGTGACGTGTGATGTGCCCGCCCTTGAAACGACCATCGAGCACGGCGCTGTAACCTGGTGCTGACTGACCAATTGCCAGCAGTTGTTCGGCCAACAGCGGGCTACAGCTGGCTCCTTGCGCCGTCCCCAGATTCAGGTCAGGCAAGCGGCCTTCAAAAAATCTCGGCAGCACAGAGCGTATGGAGTGTGCATCCCACAAAGCAGCCATGCCATGCTCGGCTTTCATGCGGGCGAGTTCATGCGCCAATTGCGCGTGGTAAGGCTGCCAAATGGCTTCGCGGCGGGCAGCAATTTCAGCTTCGTCTGGCTCATCCACCGGGTCGCGGTACAAGGGCTGGTCATCAAACAAGTCCACGGGGCACAGCCCCGTCACGCTTTGTCCTGGGTACAGACTCGCGCCATCAGGCGGACGGTTCAGGTCGATGACAAAGCGGGAATGCGTGGCCACCAACACAGAAGCCCCTAAGGCATCTGCAAAGTCGTACAGACGTTCGAGATGCCAGTCGGTATCAGGCACACGTTGGGCTTCGTCGGTCAGACGAGCGGCCAAAGCAGGCGGCACGTGCGTGCCCACATGCGGCATGGAAATCAGCAAAGGGCGCGTGCCTTGTCGAAAGCGAAACGGCGGCTCAGTCGTTTGAAAAGTCATAGCGTGTTTTCTAGTAATTGTTGACGTGCAGCGATCAAACCGCTCATGGCGTGCTCGTGCAACACATGACGACCTGATTGAACCTGCAAGCGGCCACGGACCCACACTTGCGACAACGCTGATTGCCGGTGGCTGGCAAACACATGGGCCGAGAGCATGGCTTCGGGTGAAGGCAGATCGCGCAGCAACGCATGTTGGGCATCGAGCACCACGCCATCGGCCTGTTGACCGACGGCAAAACCTGCGACCGGACGGGCACAGGCTTGGGCACCACCGGTCACGGCAGCGAGTGTCATGGCGGTCGCCACAGAAGGCTGTTCAACGGTTGCCAGCACATTGCGTTGGCGCGTGGCCAGACGTTGACTGTATTCGAGCAGCATCATTTCTTCGGCTGCGTTGACGCTGGCATGACTGTCTGAACCCAAACCCCAACGGCCACCGGCTTGTAACCAACTGTGCGCATCGAAAATGCCATCGCCCAAATTGGCTTCAGTGCTGGGGCAAAGACCCGCCACAGCACCTGTCTGGGCGGCACGGGCGCTTTCCTCTGCACTCATGTGTGTGGCATGAACCAAGCACCACCGTGTATCAACGGGGGCATGGTTGAGTAACCATTGCACAGGCCTTTGACCACTCCAGGCCAAGCAGGCATCCACCTCGGCAGTTTGCTCGGCAATGTGAATGTGCACAGGAGCCGTGGCGTCCATGGCATGCAAACCCAGCAAGGCTTCGCGCAAGCTATCAGACGGCACAGCGCGTAAGGAATGCGGAGCCAAACCCAAGCGGGCACCTTGCGCTTCGCACAGTGGCTTGAGTCTTTGCAGCAAGTCCAGCATGTTGTCGGTTGAGCGGATGAAACGCCGCTGGCCCTCAGTCGGCGGGGCTGCACCAAAGCCGCTGGTCTGGTAGAGCACTGGCAGCAAAGTCAGACCGATACCTGCGCGCGTTGCAGCACGCAGCAGACACATGGATAAGGCAGCATCGTCGGCGTAGGGGCGGCCATCGCGCTCGTGGTGAACGTAATGGAATTCGCACACGCTGGTGTAACCAGCCTCCAGCATCTCGACATACAGACCTGTCGCAATGGCTTCAAGTTGTTCGGGTGTGATGGCCGCCGCAAAGCGGTACATCAGACTGCGCCAACTCCAGAAACTGTCTTGCGTGGCCCCACGGTATTCGGTCAACCCACCAAACGCCCTTTGAAAAGCATGCGAGTGCAAATTGGGCATGCCTGGCAACAGAGGCCCCGCAGCGCGAGGCGTACCTGCAGGACATGAGGTCTGCACATCCACACCTGTCAGCAAGCCTTGGTCGTTCCATGACAACAGCACATCGCGCGCCCAACCCGAAGGCAACAATGCGTGCTCAGCAAAAAGGCGACGATGGTTCATGCCTGGTTCCGATACACAGCCATGCCATCCTCGGCCAAATGCCCCTGACGTACCACACTGCACGCGGGGCGTTGCCCCACCCAATAGGCCAGCTCAGCAACACTGCTCAAAGGCCAAAGTACAAAATTGGCGGGGCACCCAACAGCGATGCGCCCGTGCGTGGCCTGCAAGCCCAAGGCCTGTGCTGCGTGGCGCGTCACGCCCGCCAGGGCTTCAGGCACCGTCAAGCGGAACAAAGTGCAAGCCATATTGATCATCAACAGCAAACTCAAAGAGGGTGAGGTCCCAGGATTGTGGTCGGTGGACACGGCCATGGGAACACCCGCCGAGCGGAGTGCGGCAATCGGCGGCATGTGGGTATCACGCAAGGTGTAATAAGCGCCAGGCAACAGCACCGCCACGGTTCCTGCTTGCTGCATGGCGGCAATGCCTTCGACACTCAAGTGTTCAATGTGGTCGCACGACAGTGCGCCATAGCGCGCGGCCAGCGCCGAACCGCCCATGTCTGACAGTTGCTCGGCGTGCAGCTTGACCGGCAAGCCCAGCGCTTGCGCTGTCTGAAACACCCGCTCGGTTTGGGCCAATGTGAAGCCGATGGTTTCGCAAAACACATCCACCGCATCTACCAGGCCTTCGGCAGCGAGCGCGGGCATCATCTCTTGACAGACAAGCTCGATGTAATCGTCGCTGCGCCCGGCGTATTCAGGCGGTAGCGCATGTGCACCCAAAAAGGTCGTGCGCACGGTGACGCGAAAGGTCTCACCCAAACGCCGGGCTACCCGCAGTTGTTTGCGCTCGTGTTCCAGGCTCAGACCGTAGCCCGATTTGATCTCGATCGCACAAACCCCCTCCATCAGCAAAGCCTGCAAACGAGGCACGGCCGCCTCAAACAATTCATCTTCACTGCATGCACGTGTGGCTTTGACGCTGGAGACGATGCCCCCTCCAGCGCGTGCCACCTCTTCGTAGCTGGCACCCGCCAGACGCATCGCAAATTCGTTGGCGCGTTGGCCGCCATACACCAGGTGCGTGTGACAGTCGATCAGGCCCGGCGTGACCATGGCGCCATGTCCATCGTGCTGGGACCATGACTGATAGATGTCGGGCAGCGCGAGGTACGCCCCGATCCAAACAATGACACCTTGGTCAACCACGAGGGCCGCATCGTGCAAGGCGGGCATGTCCGCACCCAAAGCCTCAGGCGCTAAGTGCAGGTGATGCCAAACGCCATCAGCGCTGGGTAAATCAGAGGTAGGAAACACAGAGCTCATGGCTTATTTAAATCGATGTTGAGAGCGATCAGTGCTGCATCGGGGCTTTGAGGCCGCAGCTGCCAGACCAAAGACAAATCGGTCCACCACAAGCCTTGCTGTGGCGCCAGTTGTTCGGCATGGTCGCCTTGGAGTTGCCAATGTCCTTGGACTGCCAAGAACAGCCCCTGCGATGCAGTGGGCCAACTACAGGCACTGCGCACAATCTGCACAGAAGCATTGCTGCACGCTGAACGACGTGTCATGACGTTGAAATCGTGACAGTCCCCCTTTAGCAAACGGGCATGGATCACTTGCTCGCCCGTAAACGCAAAGGGGGCCAAGGGCTTATCGAGCACGTGGTCGACATGGCCATCGCTGCTTTTTAAATGCACACCACCGCCACTGAGCAAGGTGATGATCCTGTCCACCCCGGGAAACGACGAAAAGGGTCCGTCACTGGCAATGTGTGCAATGCTCACGCGCCAATCAAAATCGTTCATGCCTGCTGCCGGAGGTTGACAGACGATTTCACGCGTGACACCGCCCCCATTTTTCCAAGGCATGGCCGGTAAATCAGCGACATGAAATCGATGCAGTGTCATGGATTTAAAAGAGTCCGTGCGTTCCAGTTCCGGTGATGAAGTGAGGGCGAAATTACTTGACCATCGGCAGCTTCAAGCCTTGTTTTTTGGCCGTGGCAATCGCGAGCTCATACCCTGCGTCGGCATGACGCATCACGCCCGAGCCGCAGTCATTGACCAACACACGCGCCAACCGTTCAGCTGCGGCATCGGTGCCGTCAGCCACGATGACCATGCCCGAATGTTGCGAATAGCCCATGCCGACGCCACCGCCGTGGTGCAAGCTGACCCAGCTGGCACCGCCGGCCGTGTTGAGCAAGGCATTGAGCAGCGGCCAATCACTCACGGCGTCGGTGCCGTCTTTCATGGCCTCGGTCTCGCGGTTGGGACTGGAGACCGAGCCTGTGTCGAGGTGGTCACGCCCGATCACGATTGGGGCTTTCAACTCACCCGTGCGGACCATCTCGTTGAACGCCAGGCCAGCCAGATGTCGCTCGCCCAAGCCCAGCCAGCAAATGCGTGCAGGCAGGCCCTGAAAACTGATACGTTCGCGCGCCATGTCGAGCCAGCGATGGGTGTGCTTGTTGTTCGGAAAAAGTTCCTTGATCTTGGCATCGGTTTTGTAAATGTCTTCGGGATCGCCCGACAGGGCCACCCAGCGGAAGGGCCCCTTGCCTTCGCAAAACATGGGACGGATGTAGGCCGGCACAAAGCCAGGGAAATCAAACGCGTTTTTCACGCCATGGTCAAACGCCACCTGACGGATGTTGTTGCCGTAATCGACCGTGGGAATGCCCATGGATTGGAAATCCAGCATGGCTTGCACTTGGGTTGCGCAGCCTTGTGCGGCGTCAGCCGTCAGACGGGCATGTTGAGAGGGGTCATGCTGAGCGCTTTTCCATTGCGGCACGGTCCAGCCCGGTGGCAAGTAGCCGTTGATCAAGTCATGCGCCGACGTTTGATCTGTGACCAAATCAGGCCGCAGACCGCCAGCTTGAGCGCGGCGCACCAGCTCAGGCAACACCTCGGCCGCGTTGCCCAGCAACGCGATGGACACGGCTTCTTTGGCCGCTGTGTGGTGTGCAATCAAGGCGAGTGCGTCGTCAATGTCTTTGGCCTGCTTATCCACATAACGGGTACGCAAGCGAAAGTCGATGCTGCTTTGTTGGCATTCGATGTTGAGCGAACAAGCGCCGGCCAGGGTGGCGGCCATGGGCTGTGCCCCACCCATGCCACCCAGGCCCGCGGTCAAGATCCAACGACCTGTCCAGTCGTTGTTGTAGTGTTGACGCCCAGCTTCAACAAAGGTCTCGAAGGTACCTTGCACAATGCCTTGGCTACCGATGTAAATCCACGAGCCCGCGGTCATCTGTCCGTACATGAACAAGCCCTTGCGGTCGAGCTCATTGAAGTGCTCCCAGTTGGCCCACTTGGGCACCAAGTTGGAATTGGCAATCAGCACACGCGGCGCATTGGCATGCGTCTTGAACACGCCCACCGGTTTGCCCGATTGAATCAACAAGGACTCGTCTTCGTTCAAGTCCTTGAGCGAGGCCAGAATCTGATCAAAGCAGGCCCAGTCGCGCGCAGCGCGACCAATGCCGCCATACACCACCAGGCTTTGCGGGTTCTCGGCGACTTCGGCGTCGAGGTTGTTTTGAATCATTCGGTAAGCGGCTTCAGTGATCCAGTTTTTGCATGTCAGCGTCGTACCGCGAGGTGCGCGTATGACGCGGCTGGGGTCCAGACGGTGATCGGTATAGGAAGTCATGTGGTCTGCCTTAAAAATGGGAGAAGATGGGGTTAGTGGATACCGAGGTAAGCCTCGGTGAGCTGTGGGTCGTGGCGTGCGGCTTCGGCACTGCCTTGCCAGACGGTGCTGCCAGATTCCAAGACGCAGATTTCGTCAGCAATCTTCAGCACACGCTCCGTGTTTTGCTCCACCAGCAACACCGTCATGCCGTCACGGCGTAACTGAATGAGTGCCTGGTAGCACAAGTCGATCACCTTCGGCATGAGTCCAAGCGACAGCTCGTCGATCATGATGAGGCGCGGTCGCGTCATCAAGGCGCGGCCAATCGCCAGCATCTGCTGCTCTCCCCCCGAAAGATTTCCGGCGAGAGAATTCAGGCGCTCACCCAAGCGTGGAAACAGAGCGAGTACACGATCTCGGTCGTGCGTGAAAACCTTGGCGGATTGCACCATGCCCCCCACACGCAGGTTGTCTTGCACGGTCAAGTCTTTGAACAGGCGACGACCTTCCGGTGAAATGGCGATCCCCTTGCGCACCCGTTCGGTTGGATCAAGGTGAGAAATGTCTTCCCCGTCCAACTGAATGGCGCCACCTTGTTGCTGCACATGCCCGGCGATGCACATCAGGGTCGACGACTTTCCGGCACCGTTAGCGCCCAACAATCCAGTGATGGTGCCTGGGCGCAGTGACAGCGACAAGTTGTGAACCGCCTGAAAAGCACCGTAGCCGCAAGAAACGGATGTGAGCTCAAGCATGGTGCGTCTCCAAACTGGGTTGCCCTTGTGCCGCGGCTGCCCCCAAGGCATCGCCACCGAGATAGGCAGCCCGAACGGCCGGATCGGCCATGACCGTGCGCGGCTCTCCATCGCCAATCTTTTTTCCGTTGTCCAGCACGACCAAGCGTTGGCAAATGCGCATGACCTCGCCCAGGTTGTGTTCGATCAGCACAATGGTTAAGCCTTGCTGGTTGATCTCCGCAATGGTGGTGGCCAGCGCATGAGCCTCTTGAGAATTCAAACCGGCCAGTGGTTCGTCGAGCAGTAGCAAGCGTGGTTTGAGCGCCAGAGCGCGCGCCAACTCCAAACGTTTGAGCACACCAAGCGGCTGGATGCCCGGTCTTTGCGACGCCATGCTGGCGATGCCCACGCGCTGCAGTTCGTACTGAGCCACTGCCAGCTCTTGCGCATTGGATACGTTGAGCAAGGCACGCAGTGGACTGATGGTCTTTTCACTGGCCGCCGCCAAGGCGACGTTGTCGGCCATGCTGATGTCGCGCAACGGTTTGACCAATTGCTGCGACAAAGACATGCCGCGCTGGATACGTTGATGAATGGGAAGGCCATTGAGCGATTCGCCACCCAACGACACGCTTCCCTCTGTGGGTTGAACCACACCAATGATGGCGCGCATCAAGGTCGTTTTACCCGCACCGTTGGGGCCAATCAAACCGAGCAGATCGCCCTCATGCACGTCGAAGGTCACACCATCGACAGCGGTCAACCCACCAAAGCGGACCGTCACATGATCGACGCTGAGCAGCGGAGCACCGGATGGCTGCTTGTTCATGATCGACCTCCTGTAGGGAACCATTTGGTAGAGGCAACGTGCTGGGCTAGACCGGCCATGCCATTCGGCGAAAAACGCATCATCAAGAACAGCAAGCCTCCATAGACCAACAATTTGTAGTCGCCGATCACCTGGAACCAGGCTGGCAACACAGACAAAAGAGCGGCAGCGATGATCACGCCTGGCACCGAGCCGATGCCACCAAACACCACCATGGACAACACGGTGATGGATTCCACAAAGCCAAAGCTCTCGGCCCCAATGAAATTCAGGTGGTAGGTGTAAAAGGCGCCTGACATGCCCGCCAGCGCTGTGCCCATGGCAAAAGCAGCCAGCTTGTAGCGCGGCACATCAATGCCGAGTACCCGCATGGTGTCTTCGTCTTCAGCGATGCCATTGAATACGCGCCCCATCCAACTACGTTTGATGTACATGCTCAAAGCAGCAACGCCTATGCACATCACGAGCGCCAGCGCCATGAAGCCCACGCGGCCCAGGCCGTGGTCAGGAATCGAGGAGATCCCTAGCTCCCCCCCCAGAAACTCTTGCTGACGAACAATGCCGACAAAGAGGAAACCCACGCCCATGGTGGTGATCGCCAGAAAGTCTGCGCGTACCCGCAATGAAGCCAGCCCAACGACCACACCCAGCAGACCCGCCAGCACCATGGCCATGGGTAATGTGGCGAGGAACGGTAATCCAGCTTTGCCCAGCATCGCAGCGGTGTAGGCTCCGACACCTTGAAATGTGGCGTGCCCCAAACTGATTTGCCCACAAAAACCGGTGATCAGATTAAGCGAGAGCGCAAACATCACGGCAATCGCCATGGTGGTGAGCAATGAAATTTCGTAATTCATGGTCTGAACTTCTGGGTCAGCTGCGGGCAAAGAGGCCCTGAGGACGCACCATCAACACCGCAATCAAGAAAGCGAAGGCAATCGCATTGCGGTCCAGGATGTCGCCAAGATAAATCGTGCCAAAGGCTTCAATCACCCCCAGCAGCAGCGCTGCTGCCAACGTGCCAGGGACGGAGCCCAATCCACCCAGCACGATGATCGCCAACGCTTTGTACGACGGCACACTGCCCATGGTGGGCTCGACCAGGTTGTTCAACAAGGCCACCCAAACACCGGCAAAACCCGCCAGCGCAGAGCCCACAAAGAAATTGATGTCCCGCACTTGGCGCAATGAAATGCCAAATGACTGCGCCATTTGCGGGTCTGACACCGTGGCCTGGCAGGCAATGCCCACGCGTGTTCGTGACTGCAACCAAGCAAGCACACCGATGATCGTCGCAGTGCTGAGCATCACCAGCAATTCAGCCAACTTGAACTGAAGCCCACCGCCTAGAACAAATTGTTGTTCCAGCGAGGGGTTTGTGAACGACATGCCCTGCGCGCCAAAAATAATTCGAAACGCTTCTTCGGATGCAATAAACAAACCGATGGAAGCGATCAGCGCCACATAGGGGGGTTGGCTGAGCAACGGCTGATAAGCCAGCCGGAACATGACCACACCACCAACGCCGGACACCAATGCCGCACAAAAAAAACCCACCGCTAAATTGCCACTGGCGTTACACACCATGACGCCGACATAACCACCGAGCGTGAACAAGGCAGCGTGCGCCACATGAAGGATGCGCAACAAGCCGTAGACCAAGGTCAGCCCTAGCGCCACGAGGGCGTAGATGCTGCCTTGGATCAGGCCCTGCGCGATGAGTTCAATCGCGAGCATGGTTGTATTCCAGACTTACTTAGCTTTCGTGGGCGGCGCCAACAAGACGGGATCAGAAATGACCGAATGGCGGCGGAAGGTCTTGTCTTTCACGATCTGCACTTGAATGTCTTTTTTCACTTCGTGAAGGTCGTTGAACTCCAGCTTGCCGATGGGCATGTCGTAACTACCTGCGGCGATGGCATCGCGCAGCGCAGCACCACCTTTTCCACCGGTTTTCTTCAAGCCCTCAATCGCCACAGCAGTCGCCGTGAAGGACGCGGCAGCCACCATGTCAGCACCGGAGTTGGTTGCCTTGCGGTAGTCAGCCAAAAAGGCTTTGGTTGCAGGCGCATCAGAGTCTCGGTCAAGCGATGTGGTGATGTAAGTGCCCTCGGATGCAGGACCCGCGATCTCGATGAATTTGTCGGAGTCGTAACCTTCTTGGCCGATGATCGGAGCGGTAACGCCTGCAGCACGGAGCTGACTCACGAGCGGTCCGGCTGTGAAGAAGTAGCCCGAGGCGTAAATCACGTCTGGGTTATCAGATTTGATCTTGCTCACCAGTGGACCAAACTGACGATCAGGCATGCCGTATTCGTATTCGTTGATGATGTTGATGCCCAGCTTGGGCGCCGCTTCTTTGAAACCAGCCGCGAGGGCCTGACCGAAGTCGTTCTTGAGCGTGACCAACACAACTTTTTTCTTGCCCAAGTTTTGCGCCAGCTTTGCGCCCCCACGCCCCTGAACTTCACCCATGGCGGAGACACGGAACATGTAGTCACCCGCCAAGGTGATGTCTGGGTGGATGGCATAGGCCACAACATACGGCACCTGTGCACGTTGGAATATCACGGCAGCAGCGCGTGTGGATCCAGAATATGAGCCAGAGACAGCCGCAATCACCTGATCTTTTTCAACCATCTTGGTTGCGGACGGAACGGCCTCTTTGGGTGTCGCCTGGTCGTCATAGACCACCAACTCAATTTTTTGCCCCGCCACACCACCTTTTGCATTGGCTTGTTCAACAGCCAGCTTGGCCCCCTCCAGGGAAGATTTGCCATCCGCAGCGGCAAAACCTGTCAAAGGAACGTTAAAACCCAACTTCAATTGCGCCCAAGCTGGAGAAGCAGCAAAAGTCATAGCCGCAGCAGCGACCGTCAATAATGAAAAATGGGGAATGCGGGATTTCATGAGTGGTTCCTTTCGGTGGCTGGCGTTGAATCAACGTTGACAAGTTTTCACAAATTTATGAACGGATTTGTATATACATATAAACTCAAAAAAACCATGTTGTCTATACAATTCCGCAAAACAGAATGTAATGAGAGCTAAGATCACTGTCAATGCTGTTTCTAGCAACCGCGGGAAAACACCTAAAAATGCCCAAACCCACTTTGACAACCAAACGCCAGCCTGCCTTTCAGGTCATCAAAGCGCACATCCTGGCCAAGATCCATGACGGTGAATGGGCGGATGGCACGCTGATTCCCAGTGAAGAAACCTTGGCCCGTGAGTTTGGTGTGTCACGCATGACGGTGAATCGTGCGGTGCGCGAACTGTCAGACGAACAAATCGTCAAGCGCATCCAGGGATCAGGCACTTATGTGGCGCAGCAAAAATACCAATCCACCCTGGTTGAAATTCGCAACATTGCTGACGAAATTGCTGGGCGAGGTCACAAGCATCGCAGCGAATTGCATTGCCTTGAACGCGTCAAAGCGGGAGAAGTGCTGGGGCCTCAGCTTGGCTTGAAGTCAGATCAGATGGTGTTCCATTCCGTGGTCGTGCACTTTGAGAACGAACAGCCGATTCAGGTTGAGGACCGCTATGTCAACCCCCTGGTTGCACCCGACTACGTTGCACAAGATTTCAACAGCCTCACGCCGAATGCGTACCTGATGCGCATTGCACCCTTGCAGGGTGTGCACTTCGAAATTGAGGCCTGCTTGCCGCCATCCCATATCCGAGAGATGTTGAACATCCCGGCCACTGAACCTTGTTTGGTGCTGCACCGGCAAACCCACTCCATGGGACAGGTGGCCTCTGTGGCGGTCATGTGGCACCCGGCCTCACGCCACCGCTTCACCGGACATTTTTAGGACTCAGCACTTAGAGGCCTGTGTCCTGCAAGAAGTGCAAGAAATACATAAGCCTTGAAAAATAAAAAGGCGTCCGACATTGCTATCGGACGCCTTTGGATCGAGATATGGTGGTCAATGGTTCACCACTCAGGAACTTTCTATTCGCACTCAATCATGCAAGCGGGTAGTAAAGCGTGAATGCGAGGTAGAGACTTAGACCCAACCGATGGGCAACTGTTAGATCTTCGAGGTGCCCTTTTGTCTTTGGTAGTACCCCACTCATTTCAACCCGTACCACACTCCGCGTCCGCTGCCGTGCTGCTCCAGATGGTTGCGCTCTGTCAGGTCGCGGAAATGCTGCTTGAGGGTGTTGCGACTGGCTCCGGTCAATTTGATGGCATCCATCATCGTGACGCGCCCGTGCTCTCGAGCGAACTCCACGATCCGCAGTGACAGCTCGGGCAGCGTGGCCAGCACGATCTTTTCACGTTCGACCTTCTTCTCCAGGCGCCGAACCTGCTCTGCCAGAGAACGCAAGAAGAACACCAACCATGGCTGCCAGTTGGGTGCCTCCGTGCGAATGGTTCCCTGTGTCTGGCGCAGAGCCAGGTAATAGGCTTCCTTGTTCAGCTCGATCACGCTCTCTAGCGAACTGTATGGCACATAGGCGTATCCGACCTGGATCAGCAGCAGAGTCGTCAGCACCCGGCTCAAACGTCCGTTGCCATCCTGAAAGGGGTGAATTTCCAGAAACACCACGACGAAAATCGCGATGATCAACAAGGGGTGCAGGTGTGCCTTCTCCCGCTCTCCATTCACCCACGACACCAATTCAGTCATCAACCGTGGTGTGTCAAATGACGTGGCGGTCTCGAAGACGATGCCGATCTGCGTACCGTTTTCATCGAATGCGGCGACGCTGTTCGAATGGGTTTTGTACTGCCCCCGGTGGCGTGCATCCTTTTCGCTGTGAGTCAGCAGAACCTGGTGCAGTTGCTTGATGTGGTTCTCGTTGAATGGGATGTCCTGCCACGAGCTGAACACCATATCCATGAGTTCAGCGTAACCGGCCACTTCCTGTTCATCTCGCGTGTCGAAGGACTTGATAGCCAAGTTGGAGAGCAGACGCTCCACCTCGCGATCAGTCAGCTTGCTGCCCTCGATACGGGTGGACGAGCCGATGCTTTCGATGGTCGCCACCCTCCGTAGCGCCAAAAGACGCTCGGGCGCAAGTGTTCCCAAGGCCCGCCATGCCCCCTTGAACTCGTCGATTCGGGCAATCAGGCTGAGGATCTCGGGTGTGATCTGAAGGGTATCTGAACGCGGCATGAAACCAATAATACGCCCATTAACACCCATTTAAAAGACGATCAACCCGAGAATGGATGAAAGTGGGTGATCTTTTGAGTTGCCTTGGATCGAAGGCGCGATGTATTCCGACCATTCATCAGGAATGGTAGCCGCGCCCACAAGCTTTTCAGCCCGGATCATGGATGCTCGTTATCCCTCCGCCCTATGGGTTCGAAGATAGTCTTACAAACGCCGGTACATGTGAACTGTTGCGAGCCTCGAGAAACACGCGCATATTGTGTAGTAAACTTATTTTAATGTTTACTTAACAAATGGAGCCATGCATGAAATCATCGTCACTCGTCCAACTCGCTTTGTCCGCTCAAGGCTGCACCCAAAAGGAGCTAGCCCTTCGGCTCGAGGTTTCGCAGGCACAAATTAGCAAGTGGAAGAACGGGGAGCACATTTCATTCGAAATGAGCGGTAAATTGAGCGAACTGGCTGGCCTGGACGATCTGGATCCGGAATTCGTCTTGCTTGCTGGCTCCAAAGAAGACGCCAAAAAATGGGCACAACTTATCCGCTACCTTGCTGACCTCGCCGAGCAGAATGCGGAGACTGGCTACAACACGGCGCCGTTGATTGAGGATCTGGATGACGACAACTGCTTACTGTTCTGGAACACCTTTCATGTGCTCCAAGAAATGGGGGTCAATATTCCTCGACCCTTTCCTAAGGAGTTAGAGGCTTATGTAGAGGATGATAGTGAGGGCGAAGCCATCTGGGACAACGAGATAGCTTCACTCATCTATGACATGTTTAAGTCACTCACAAACGTGTACGGCTTTTACGCAGCGTTCGTGTCGGACTTGGTCTTCGACGACAAGTTAGATCTGGTCGGCACTCCAGCTTGGGAACTTGATTCTGAATTGCTCAGCCTGGCCGCGTCAAAGCTGAACCTGGACAAGAACAAGATCCCTGGCTTTTCACGTTTCAAGCAAAAAGTGGAGTCTGAGGTCGCTGAAATGGTCGCGTATCTGAAGGCGCGTGCATTTCGTGCTGGCATCCCTCTGGGGGCCGAGCTGATGGATATGGTCTTCGATTCCCACGACGAGTTGGGTCAGGCCGCAGAAGCGCATGGTTTTGGCTTTGACCAAAGTCGCCTTCATCCTGATATCTATATGAACGAACTGCTCACTGGCATGCGTGTGATCCATCAAGTGCTGCCGGCGATCATGACAAAACTCGGCATTGAAGACGGGTTTGAACTTGACACGTCCAAACTGCGACTCGGCCGGTATTGGCTGGAAGACTCCGCTACTTCTGGCGAGGTCTAAAGAAAAAAATTTACAAAGGTGCCTTACCTCAGGATGCTTGGCCGTGTGCTCTATCGAAGTGCCAATAAAAATCCCCCTCTGATGTCTCCATCTAGAGGGGGACAGTGTCCCTCTTTTCGTAGTCAAGAGGGACAATTCGTATTGGTGGAGCTGGGGGGATTTGAACCCCCGTCCATAAGTCTTTTTCGTACAGTTCTACATGTGTAGTCGTCTGATTTGAGTCTCATCTGATGAACCGCGCAGCGACACGCTGAACATCAAACCAGCAT
>Ga0228699_1000681_pt1 | contig 22667 bp, 20 predicted proteins | sample McNCre217_Aug_MG_FD_178016 | JGI IMG/M metagenome (GOLD analysis project Ga0228699, IMG submission 178016) | Freshwater microbial communities from McNutts Creek, Athens, Georgia, United States - 2-17_Aug_MG | ecosystem: Environmental > Aquatic > Freshwater > Creek | place: USA: Georgia... | reverse complement strand
CATGAAAGACTTTGAAGACCAGGGCTTTATCCAAACCAACAAAGACGGCGGCATCCGCGTCTGGGAACGTCGTTCCAAGCCGCGCTGATGCGGTTCTGCACCGCCCTGCGGTGGTGCACCATGACATGACATATTCGTTACACACACTCCACTCCCCGACCCGGCAGAAAGCGCCGGAAGCGCCCTCCGGCCTGAGCCGGTTTGGTAATGAAATTGCACTGGTGGTGGGTTTTGTCCTGCTGGCGCTGTGGTTGATTGCGCTGTTGAGCTATTCCGCCCAGGACGCGGCGTGGTCCACCTCCGGCTCCGGTGCGCCTACCCACAACCATGTGGGGCGCTTGGGTGCTTTGTGGGCGGATTTGAGCTACTTTTTGTTCGGTTTTTCGGTGTGGTGGTGCGTAGCCGCAACGGGCCGAGTCTGGCTGTCCTTGCTGGCGGATCGTTTGCGGGGCGAGGAGGCCGTAGAGGCTGCACCTGCGCAGCCTGAGAGGCACCGCCGTTGGTTGTTCTGGGGCGGCTTGGTGTTCTTGATGTACGCCAGCACCACGTTGGAGTGGGCGCGTCTGTACCGCCTGGAGTTGATGTTGCCGGGTGCCAGTGGTGGCGCATTGGGCCAGCTGCTGGGCCCGTGGAGTGTGCGCTGGATGGGGTTTGCCGGCTCCGGTTTGGTGTCGATTGTGTTGGGGCTGGTCGGTGTATCGCTGGTGTTCAACTTCTCGTGGCCGCGTGTGGCGGAGCGCTTAGGGGCGTTTTTGTACTCCTTGGTGGAATCCCGCCGCGAGAAAAAAGAAGCCGCCCAAGACCGTGAGTTGGGCCAATTGGCGGTGCGCGAGCGCGAAGAGGTGTTTTTGGAGGAGCGTGGCGAGGAAACCATCGTCCACCAGCCACCGGCACCCGTGGTGATCGAGCCAGTGATGGTGGAGCTGCCGCCCAGTGTGCGCGTGGCCAAAGAGCGCCAGAAACCCCTGTTCAGCGAAATGCCGGACAGCAAGTTGCCGCAAGTGGCCCTGCTGGACGACCCGCAAGTACGGCAGGAAACCGTGTCCCCCGAAACGCTGGAAATGACCAGCCGCATGATCGAGAAGAAGCTGAAAGACTTCGGCGTTGAAGTGCGGGTGGTGCTGGCCCAGCCGGGACCCGTGATTACCCGCTACGAGATCGAGCCCGCTACCGGGGTGAAGGGTTCACAGATCGTGGGGCTGGCCAAAGACTTGGCGCGTTCCCTGAGCCTGGTGTCCATCCGGGTGGTAGAGACGATTCCCGGTAAAAACTACATGGCGCTGGAATTGCCCAATGCCAAGCGCCAGAGCATCCGGCTGTCCGAGATCCTGGGGTCGCAGGTCTACAACGAAGCCAAGTCCATGCTCACCATGGGTTTGGGCAAAGACATCATCGGCAACCCCATCGTGGCCGATCTGGCCAAAATGCCCCACGTGCTGGTGGCAGGTACCACCGGTTCCGGCAAGTCGGTGGGTATCAACGCCATGATCTTGAGCTTGCTCTACAAAGCCGAGGCACGCGATGTGCGCCTGCTGATGATCGACCCCAAGATGCTGGAAATGTCGGTGTACGAAGGCATTCCGCATTTGTTGGCGCCGGTCGTGACCGACATGAAGCAGGCTGCGCACGGCTTGAACTGGTGTGTGGCGGAGATGGAAAAACGCTACAAGCTCATGAGCAAAATGGGCGTGCGCAACCTGGCCGGCTTCAATACCAAAATCGACGAGGCCAAGGCCAAAGGCGAGTTCATTTACAACCCCTTCAGCCTAACACCCGAGAGCCCTGAGCCCTTGCAGCGCTTGCCGCACATTGTGGTCATCATCGATGAGTTGGCCGACTTGATGATGGTGGTGGGCAAGAAGATTGAAGAGCTGATTGCCCGCCTGGCCCAGAAGGCCCGCGCGGCCGGCATCCACCTGATTTTGGCGACCCAGCGTCCCAGCGTGGACGTGATCACCGGCCTGATCAAGGCCAACATTCCCACCCGCATTGCTTTCTCGGTGGGCTCCAAAATCGACAGCCGCACCATCCTCGACCAGATGGGCGCAGAGGCCTTGTTGGGCATGGGCGACATGCTCTACATGGCCAGCGGCACCGGTTTTCCGGTCCGGGTGCACGGCGCGTTTGTGAGTGACGACGAAGTGCACCGCGTGGTGAGCTACCTCAAGAGCCAGGGTGAGCCGGACTACATCGAAGGCGTGCTAGAAGGTGGCACGGTCGATGGCGAAGACGGCCCCGGCGGTGAAGACGGTGGGGGCGAAAAAGACCCGATGTACGACCAAGCCGTGGAAGTGGTGCTCAAAAACCGCAAGGCCAGCATCTCGCTGGTGCAGCGCCATTTGAAGATTGGCTACAACCGCGCCGCGCGTTTGGTGGAAGACATGGAAAAAGCCGGTCTGGTCAGCGCCATGAGCGGTAGCGGCCAGCGCGACATTCTGGTGCCCAGCCGCAATGAATAAGGTAAGTATGAAGCGTTTTGCTACTTTTTTGATAGCTGCTTGCGCACTGTCTGCGGGCGCTACAGGTCTGAATGACCTGGAGTCTTTCATCAAGGGCGTCAAATCCGGCAAAGCCGAGTTCAGCCAGGTGGTGACCGCGCCTGCCAAAGAAGGGCAGGTGGCTCGTAGCAAAGTGTCCAGCGGGACGTTTGAGTTTTTGCGCCCTGGGCGCTTCAAGTTCATCTACAAAAAGCCGTTTGAGCAAACCATCGTGGCCGATGGCCAGACCCTGTGGCTGTACGACGTGGATTTGAACCAGGTCACCTCTCGCAAGCAGGCGCAGGCCTTGGGCTCCACGCCGGCTGCCCTGATTGCCTCGTCGGCCGATCTGAAAGCTTTGCAGGCCGACTTTGCGCTGGCCGATGCTGCGGACAAAGACGGTTTGCAGTGGGTGCAGGGCGCACCCAAGGCCAAAGAGAGCCAGTTGCAATCGGTGCGTGTGGGCTTCAAGCAGGGGCAACTGGCGGTGCTGGAGATTGTGGACAGTTTTGGCCAGCGCTCGGTGCTGACCTTTAGCAGCTTCGCCGCCAATGCGCCGCTGGACGCCGCCTCCTTTCAGTTCAAGCCGCCTGCCGGGGCAGACGTAGTGCAGCAATAAGCGCGTTCGTGGCCACCGCACCCAAACACCAGCCGCTGGCAGAGCTGCTACGCCCCAAGACATTGGGCGAAGTGATCGGCCAGCAGCATTTGCTGGGGGAGGGCATGGCCCTCCGCCTGGCATTTGAGTCCGGTCAGCCGCACAGTTGCATTTTGTGGGGCCCGCCCGGCGTCGGCAAAACCACTATCGCCCGTTTGATGGCGGATGCGTTTGATGCGCAGTTCATCACCATCAGTGCGGTGCTGGGTGGCATCAAGGAAATCCGCGAGGCGGTGGACCAAGCCCTGACTGCGCGGGACGGGCTGGAGCAGCGCCGCACCATCGTGTTTGTGGACGAGGTGCACCGCTTCAACAAAAGCCAGCAGGATGCGTTTTTGCCGCACGTGGAGAGTGGCTTGTTCACCTTCATCGGGGCTACGACCGAGAACCCGTCGTTTGAAGTCAATTCGGCGTTGTTGTCTCGCGCCGCCGTTTATGTGCTGCAGCCTCTGGATGCCGAGAGTTTGAAGCAAATTGTGCTTCGAGCGCAGGCGGAGTCTGCGCTACCAGCTATCGAATCCATAGCAATTGACCGGTTGATTGCCTATGCCGATGGCGATGCCCGCCGCCTGCTCAACACGCTGGAGACCCTGGCGATTGCGGCCCGCCAGGAGCAGGTGCCCGACATCACCGATGCCTGGCTGCTCAAGGTGCTGGGCGAGCGCATGCGCCGCTACGACAAGGGCGGCGAGCAGTTTTATGACACTATTTCTGCCCTGCACAAAAGCGTGCGCGGCTCCGACCCGAATGCCGCGCTGTACTGGTTCACCCGCATGCTCGACGGCGGGGCTGAGCCTCGCTACATGGCGCGCCGCCTAATCCGCATGGCCGCCGAGGATATTGGCTTGGCCGACCCGCGTGCCTTGCGCCTCGCCTTGGATGCGGCGGATGTTTACGAGCGTTTGGGCAGCCCCGAGGGCGAGCTTGCGCTGGCCGAGTGTGTGGTGTATCTGGCGGTGGCGCCCAAGAGCAACGCGGTCTACAAAGCCTTCAACGAAGCCAAGGCCTTCGTGAAGAAAGACGGCACTCGTCCGGTGCCCATGCACCTGCGCAACGCCCCCACCAAGCTAATGAAAGAGCTGGACTACGGCAAGGGCTATCGCTACGCCCATGACGAGGAGGGTGGGTTTGCCGCGGGTGAGCGTTACTTGCCCGAGGGCATGCCTGATACGGAGTTTTACCGACCTGTAGAACGGGGGCTGGAAATCCGTATCGCTGAGAAGCTGCGAGATTTGAAACAGCGCAATCAGAAGAAAAACTAATAGTGCATGAATTGCGGCACGAGTTGCCAAATCGGCATAAGACTCAAGGGTAAACCCACCCTGTTACCCCGAGACCCTCCAGCCCGACATCGCTAGAATCGCGGCACTGCTTTGGCCTGCACCGCCAGTGAACCTGACGTGGCAGGCTTATTGCTTTCGATGGTCTAACGCCACCAGTGTTAACGGCCATGGCCGTTCGCACACAAGAACAACGGAGTTTTCTATGGATATTTTGATACAGCAGATCATCAACGGTCTGGTGTTGGGTAGCATGTACGCGCTCATCGCGCTCGGCTACACGATGGTGTACGGCATCATCAATTTGATTAACTTTGCCCACGGCGAAGTCGTGATGGTGGGGGCACTCACCAGCTGGACCATCATCGGCCTGATGCAAGAGTCCATGCCCGGCACCCCCGGCCCTGTGATTCTGCTGATTGCGCTGGTGATTGCCTGCGTCGTCGCCGCTGCGCTGAACTTTGTGATCGAAAAAGTGGCTTACCGCCCCTTGCGCAACAGCCCCAAACTGGCTCCCCTGATTACCGCCATCGGCATGTCCATTCTGCTGCAGACCCTGGCCATGATCATTTGGAAGCCCAACTACAAGTCCTACCCCACGCTCTTGCCCGGTAACCCCATTGAAATTGCGGGCGCGGTGATTACCCCCACGCAAATCATGATTCTCGGCGTCACCGCCGTATCGCTGGCCGTGCTGATGTGGCTGGTGAACTACACCAAGCTGGGCCGCGCCATGCGTGCGACTGCGGAGAACCCCCGCGTTGCCGCTTTGATGGGCGTGAAGCCTGATGTGGTGATTTCTGCCACCTTCATCATCGGCGCTGTGTTGGCAGCGATTGCCGGTGTGATGTATGCCTCCAACTACGGCACCGCGCAGCACGCCATGGGCTTCTTGCCCGGCTTGAAAGCCTTTACGGCGGCGGTGTTTGGCGGCATCGGTAACTTGGCGGGTGCAGTGGTCGGCGCGTTGTTGCTGGGTCTGATTGAGGCCATTGGCGCCGGCTACATCGGCACCCTGACCGGTGGTGTGTTGGGTAGTAACTACTCCGACATCTTTGCTTTTATTGTGTTGATCATTGTGCTGACATTGCGTCCCTCCGGTTTGCTGGGTGAGCGCGTTGCGGACCGTGCTTGAGGAGAACCCGCACATGAACCCCCAAAAACGTCTCGTCACCATGCTGCTGGCTGCTCTCGGCCTGCTGATCGTGCCTTTTGTGCTGCAGAGCTTCGGCAACGCGTGGGTGCGTATTGCTGACATGGCACTGCTCTTTGTGCTCTTGTCCCTGGGTTTGAATATCGTGGTGGGCTACGCCGGCTTGCTGGACTTGGGCTATGTGGCTTTCTTTGCCATCGGTGCTTATATGTACGGCCTGATGTCTTCACCCCATTTGCTGGAGACCTTCCCGGCGATTGCCGCCATGTTCCCGGACGGCATGCACACGCCGATCTGGGTCGTCATCCCCCTGGGGGCTGCGTTGGCGGGCGTTTTTGGCGTGCTGCTGGGTGCTCCCACCTTGCGTCTGCGCGGTGACTACTTGGCTATCGTGACTTTGGGTTTCGGTGAAATCATCCGCGTGTTCATGAACAACCTGGACAACCCCATCAACATCACCAACGGCCCCAAGGGCATCAACCAGATTGATTCCTTGCACTTCTTTGGCCTGAACCTGGGCAAGAAGCTGATGATCGGGGAGTTTGAGGTGGCGTCGGTGACCCTGTATTACTACCTGTTCCTGGCCTTGGTGGTGTTCAGCGTGATCATTTGCCACCGCTTGGAGTTGTCTCGCGTGGGTCGCGCATGGATGGCCATCCGCGAAGACGAAATTGCCGCCAAGGCGATGGGCATTAACACCCGCAACATGAAGCTGCTGGCTTTCGGTATGGGTGCGACCTTCGGTGGTGTGTCCGGCGCCATGTTTGCATCCTTCCAAGGCTTTATCTCTCCAGAGTCCTTCAGCCTGATGGAGTCGGTGATGATTGTGGCCATGGTGGTGCTCGGCGGAGTGGGGCACTTGCCCGGTGTGATTCTTGGGGCCGTCCTGTTGGCCGCCTTGCCGGAAGTACTGCGATATGTCGCTGGTCCTCTGCAAACCATGACCGATGGCCGCTTGGATGCGTCCATCCTCCGCCAGTTGCTGATTGCGCTGGCCATGATCAGCGTGATGCTGCTGCGCCCCCGTGGTCTGTGGCCTTCGCCTGAGCACGGCAAGTCCCTGCAAAACGCCAAGAGCTGAACTTTGCGAGCTTCCCGCTGCCGATGTGCAGCGGGGACCTTCAACTGATTGGAATACCTATGACAGATACAGTATTGAACGTCTCCGGCGTCTCCAAGCGCTTCGGTGGCTTGCAGGCCTTGAGCGATGTGGGCATCAAGATTGAGCGCGGCCAGGTCTACGGCCTGATCGGCCCGAATGGCGCCGGCAAGACCACCTTCTTCAACGTGTTGACCGGCTTGTACACCCCGGACAGCGGCAAGTTTGAACTGGCCGGCAAGCCTTACCAACCGACTGCGGTGCACACCGTAGCCAAGGCCGGTATTGCCCGTACCTTCCAAAACATCCGCCTGTTCGCGGAAATGACGGCTTTGGAAAACGTGATGGTGGGCCGCCACATCCGCACCCATTCCGGTTTGCTGGGTGCCGTGTTTCGCACCGGTTCCTTCAAAGCAGAAGAAGCGGCTATTGCCCAGCGCGCTCAAGAGCTGCTGGATTACGTGGGCATCGGCAAGTTCGCGGACTACAAGGCCCGCACCTTGAGCTATGGCGATCAGCGCCGCTTGGAGATTGCCCGTGCGCTGGCTACCGATCCGCAACTGATTGCGCTGGACGAGCCTGCTGCCGGCATGAACGCCACCGAGAAGGTGATGTTGCGTGAACTGATTGACCGCATCCGCAAGGACAACCGCACCATTTTGCTCATCGAACACGATGTGAAGCTGGTGATGGGCTTGTGCGACCGCGTGACGGTGCTGGACTACGGCAAACAAATCGCCGAGGGCACCCCTGCGGACGTGCAGAAGAATGAAAAAGTGATTGAGGCCTACTTGGGCACGAGCGGCCACTAAGGATTAACGTATGACTACCCAGACTCTGCTCAAAGTAAAAGGCCTGAAAGTGGCTTATGGCGGCATTCAGGCCGTCAAAGGCGTGGACTTCGAAGTGCGTGAAGGTGAGTTGGTGTCCCTGATCGGCTCCAACGGCGCCGGCAAAACCACCACCATGAAGGCCATCACCGGCACCCTGCCCATCAACGCCGGCGATATTGAATACCTTGGCAAAAGCATCAAGGGCCAAGGCCCTTGGGATTTGGTGAAACAAGGCTTGGCCATGGTGCCGGAAGGTCGTGGTGTGTTCACCCGCATGACCATCACTGAAAACCTGCAAATGGGTGCTTACATCCGTAGCGACAAGGACGGCATTCTGGCGGACATCGAGAAGATGTTCACCATCTTCCCGCGCCTGCGTGAGCGCAAAGACCAGTTGGCCGGCACCATGTCCGGTGGTGAGCAGCAGATGCTGGCCATGGGTCGTGCGCTGATGAGTCGCCCCAAGGTGCTGTTGCTGGATGAGCCCTCCATGGGTCTGTCTCCCATCATGGTGGACAAGATTTTTGAAGTGGTGAAAGACGTGTACGCCCAAGGCGTGACCGTGCTGCTGGTGGAGCAGAACGCCAGCCGTGCGCTGTCCATTGCGAACCGTGGTTATGTGATGGAGTCCGGCGTCGTCACCATGACCGGCAATGCGGCTGACATGTTGACCGACCCCAAGGTGCGCGCTGCTTACCTCGGCGAGTAAGGTGCCAAGCGCTTAAAACAAAGGCCGCCGGGTTACACCGGCGGCCTTTGTCGTTCAGGCAGAGGCTTTATCCGCTTCGGAAGTGAAGGCGTCTGCAAAAAACTCTTCATCCGGCAGCGCGGCCTGTGCCACAAAGTCCCGCTTGGCGGACTCGACCACGATGGGTGCGCCGCAGGCATAGACCTGGTAGGTGCTCAGGTCTGCAAAGTCGGCCAGCACTGCTTGGTGCACAAAGCCGGTGCGGCCTGTCCACTGGTCGGACGGAAGTGCATCGGACACCACCGGCACGTAGTCCAGCGTCGGCATGCGTGATTGGAATTCGCGCACCCAAGCATCCATGTACAAATCCGCAGGGCGGCGACCACCCCAATACAGGGTTGCTTTGCGGGCAATGTCTTGAGCCAGCATGTGCTCCAGCAGCGCCTTGATGGGGGCAAAACCAGTGCCCGATGCCAACAGAATCAAGGGCTTCTCGGAGTCCTCACGCAGGTAAAAAGAACCGTGCGGACCTTCGACGCGCAGAATTTCTTTTTCCTTCATCGCGCCGAAGACATGGTCGGTGAATTTGCCACCGGGCATGTGCCGTATGTGGAGCTCCACACTGCTGCCCTGCGGTGCGTTCGCCATGGAGTAGCTGCGTCGTGCCCCATCACGCAGCAAAAATTCGATGTACTGGCCCGCGCGGTAGTGAAACGTGTCGTTGGCAGGCAGTTGCAGCTGCAGCACCATCACGTCGTCAGACACTTTTTGCATGGTGGTGACGCGGGTGGGCATTTTCTTGATGGGCAGCGCGCCCTCTGCGGACACCTGGCGCGACTCCAGCACCACGTCCGACGTCGGTGTGGCGCAGCAGGTCAATACCAAGCCCAAGGCCTCTTCTTCGGCGCTCAGAGCTTTGCTCTGGTGGGTACCATGCACCACGCTGCCGGAGAGCATCTTGCATTTGCAGGAGCCGCACGCACCATCCTTGCAGCCGTAGGGCAGACCCACGCCGTGGCGTATGCCGGCCGCCAGCAGTGTTTCATCGTTTTGGGCCGCAAAAGTGCGTCCGCTGGGCTGCACGGCAACGGAAAAAGTGACGGTGGCGGAGGCGGTTTCGCTCATCTTCGGTATCCTAGGTAGCTGCTTTGTAGAGAACCTTCGATTTTGCCTTCAAACCAAACTCCCCTCGGTGCATTGCCTTCGCGTTTCAAGCGCCAACGTATTTTGGTAATCGGATGCGGTGATGTGGCCCTGCGTGCCGTGCGCCAAGCCCACCCGCGCATCCGTTGGCTGGCCCTGACATCCAGTCCGGATCGCTTGGAGCTCTTGCGCCAAGCGGCGGTGATGCCTTTGCAGGGCAATCTGGATCGCCCTGCCAGCGTGCGTCGCTTGGCGGGCTTGGGAGATCGTTTGCTTTATCTCGCACCGCCGCCTACCGAGGGCTGGACAGATCCGCGGGCGTCTGCTCTGACACGGGCATTGCGTTTGCGCCAACCCTTGCAGGCGGCGGTGTATGCCTCCACCACCGGGGTGTATGGGGATTGCGCAGGCGCGTGGGTCACCGAAGTGCGGCCCGTTGCGCCGCAAACCCCGCGCGCCCAGCGCCGTGTGCATGCCGAGGCCGTGCTGCGAGTGTGGGGCAAGGCTACAGGGACACCTGTGGCGGTTTTGCGTATTCCAGGCATTTATGCTCCGGACCGCGAGGGCGGTACGCCTCTAGCCCGTTTGCAGAAAGGCACGCCTGTGCTGCAAGCGCAGGACGATGTGTACACCAACCACATTCATGCGGATGACCTCGCCAGGGCTTGCTGGCGGGCGCTGTGGAGCGGTGCGCCACAGCGGGTGTACAACGTCAGCGACGACACCCAGCTCAAGATGGGGGATTACTTCGATCTTGCGGCAGATCTGTATGGCATGCCACGGCCTCCCCGTGTCGCCCGGGACAGTGCCAAGCAGCAGTTGCCGGTGATGCTGCTGAGTTTCATGAGTGAATCCCGCCGTATTGATAACCAACGGATGAAGACGGAACTCGGTGTGCGTTTGCGTTACCCCGATGTGGCTGCAGGATTGCGATCCGGGTTGCCGCTGCCATAGGCCTGCTGCAAGAGTTGCCAAACCAGCCAGCTGCTCATCAGCGTGATCGGGTAGGCCCACAGCACATCACTGAACCAGTGGGCCACATCGGACATGCGCGCGAACCCGATGACCAGGCCGGACATCGTGCCGGCCACCAGCCAGGTTTTACGCCGGCGTGCGTGGAGCAACAGCAGGCTGCTGAAGAAAAAGCCACACGCCACATGCCCGCTCACGAAAGAGCAGTTGTTGTCGCATTGGTCGGTCATGACCGCAGCACGGCTAAATTGCTGGGTGCCGCCGAACTGCTCAACTTGGTAGGGGCGTGCTCGCTGCCAATGCTCTTTGAAGCCCCAGTTCACCACCGCGCCGGGGCCGGCAATGCCGGCGCAGACCACGAACGCCAAGGGCAGTCGCCACGCCTTCCAGCGCGGGCTGCCATAGGCCATTAGCCAAGCCACGGCGCATACGGCTAAGAGCACGCGAAATGCCGCAGGTACCCAGGCGTTGATCAGTTCCACCCACCACCATGTTTTGGAGGCGATGGCGGGTGCCTCGCCGGTAAACAGTGCCGCTGCGTGCAGGTCCAAGGCGGGCCAGATGGTGGGCACCAATGCCGCCAGTACCGAAACAGCAAGCAGTTTCCAGAACAGTGCAGGGGTGCGGGCGTTTGCAGCAAAAAAAGACATGGTGTGGCTGGGGCTCAAGAAGCCGCGATTGTGCGCTTACTTGCCTTAAGCCTTGCTGAAGAAGGACAGGCAAAGAAAAAGCCGAATGTCTTTGGGACATTCGGCTTCCATCTGGTGCCCAGGGCCGGACTCGAACCGGCACGCCTTGCGGCGGGGGATTTTGAGTCCCCTGAGTCTACCAATTTCACCACCTGGGCAGGTATTTTGTGAAGCACGAATTATGGCACATTTATGGCATGAAATATCCAACTATTGAACAAGCTATCGGAAAAACACCTTTGGTGGCCCTGCAACGCATTCAGGCTACTGACAACCTCGCTCGCAACAACGTGCTGCTGGGCAAGCTTGAAGGCAACAACCCTGCGGGTTCGGTGAAAGACCGGCCGGCACTCTCCATGATCCAGCGCGCCCAGGAGCGCGGCGATATCCAGCCCGGCGATACGTTGATAGAGGCCACGTCCGGCAACACCGGCATCGCGCTGGCCATGGCGGCCGCGGTCAAGGGTTACCGCATGATTTTGATCATGCCGGAAGACCTGTCGATTGAGCGGGCCCAGACCATGAAAGCGTTTGGCGCCGAGTTGATCCTCACGCCCAAAAGTGGTGGCATGGAGTACGCGCGCGACCTCGCCGAACAGATGCAGCGCGAGGGCAAGGGCCGCGTGCTCGACCAGTTTGCCAACGGCGACAACCCGAGAATTCATTACGAGACGACAGGCCCCGAGATATGGGAACAAACCGGCGGACGGATTACCCACTTCGTGAGCGCCATGGGAACGACGGGCACGATTACCGGGGTTTCCCGCTTTTTGAAAGAGAAGAACCCGGCTATTCGCATCATCGGTGCACAGCCCTCGGAGGGCTCGCGCATTCCCGGCATCCGCAAGTGGCCACAGGAATATTTGCCCAAGATCTACGACCCGTCCAATGTGGATGAGCTGATCTATGTGAGCCAAGGCGATGCAGAAGACATGTGCCGGCGTTTGGCGCGGGAAGAGGGTATTTTTGGTGGCATTTCTGCCGCAGGCGCGTGCTGGGTGGCGCAAGAAATTGCGAAACGTGAACGGGATGCGGTGATCGTGTTCATCGTCTGCGACCGGGGCGACCGTTATCTCTCGACGGGTGTGTTTCCTGCCTGAGTTTTATGAGTCAATTGGCCTGTAGCGCTCGTCTATAGTGTGCGAGTAGCTCCTGAAATAATAGCAAAGGTATCCATGTCTGCAGTATTCAAGTTCTGCCCGCAGTGCGCTACGCCCTTGGCGGAGATCACTCTTGCGGAAGATGGCGGTGACAAGACCCGTTGGCGCTGTCCGTCGTGCGACTTCACCCACTGGAACAATCCGACGCCGGTGTTGGCTGCTGTGGTGGAGTACCACGGGCAGGTGCTGCTGGCTCGAAATGTCGCCTGGCCGGGCAAGATGTACGCGCTGATTACCGGTTTCATGGAAGCCGGTGAGACGCCGGAAGAGGGCATTACCCGTGAAATTGCGGAAGAAACCAACTTGAGTACCAGTGCGCTCAAGCTCCTCGGCGTGTATGACTTCCAGCGCATGAACCAGGTCATCATTGCCTACCACGCGGTGTGCCATGGAGAGGTCAAGCTCAGCCCGGAGCTCGTGGACTACCGCCTCTATGACCTGCAGGATGTGAAATGCTGGCCTGCGGGCACCGGCTATGCTCTGGCCGAGTTTTTGCGTTCGCGCGGGCATGAGCCGGAGTTTATGGACCCGGTATGGCGCACACAGATTGAGCAAGCCGCCGACTAAAATCAACGTCTACGCCAGAAAGCAGCCTGCATGAACTTCGACAAAGAAATTGACACCAGCGGTTTGAATTGCCCGCTCCCCATCCTGAAAGCCAAAAAGGCACTCGCTGAATTGCAGAGCGGTCAGACGCTCAAGGTGGTGGCGACGGACCCCGGTTCGCTGCGCGATTTTCAAGCCTTCACCAAGCAGACCGGGCATGAGTTGATTGACCAGCAAACTGCGGGTACCACCTTCATTCACGTGCTGCGTCGTCGCTGACATTGCGATCAGGGCGCCAACAAAAAAGCCGGCTTGGAGCCGGCTTTTTTGTTATCTGCCGGCGTACAGGCAAACTTGGCATCAGCCCAAACGGGCCAGTTGCTCCTGCACCTTGGTCAGGGTGGCCGCGAAGTCGGCCACGCGCTTGCGCTCTTGCTCCAGCACCGCAGCAGGGGCTTTGGCCACAAAGGCTTCGTTGTTGAGCTTGGTGCTGGCCTTGGCGATCTGCTCTTCCAGGCGGGTCACTTCCTTGCCCAAGCGCAGCTTTTCGGCCGCAACGTCCACCTCCACAAACAGGCACACACGGGCTTCACCTACCACCGCCACGGGGGCAGACTGGGCAGCGGCTTGCCATGCAGCCTCGTTGTCGAACAGCTTGACTTCGTTCAGCTTGGCCAATGCCTGCAGCACAGCGGCAGACGACTGCAGGAAAGCACCTTCAGCTTCGGTCTGGGCCACCACATACAAGGGCAGGCGGGTCGCGGGCGATACGTTCATTTCCCCACGCAGATTGCGGCAGGCATCCACCAGGTGTTTGAGCTTGGCGACATGGGCAATCGCGGCTTCGTCAATGCGCTCGGGCTGGCTGACGGGGTAGGCCGCAACCGAGATCGAGGGGCCACCACGACCAGCGACGGGCGCTACCTTCTGCCAGAGCTCTTCGGTGATGAAGGGGGCAATGGGGTGCAGCATGCGCAGAATGGTTTCCAGCGTGCGGATCAGGGTGCGGCGGGTGGCGCGTTTTTGCGCATCGTTGCCGGTGTTGATCTGCACTTTGGCAATTTCCAGGTACCAGTCGCAGAACTCGTTCCACACGAAGTCGTAGATGGTGTTGGCGACATTGTCCAAGCGGTAGTCGGCAAAGCCTTGAGCCACCTCGGCCTCGGTCTTTTGCAACAGCGAGACGATCCAGCGGTCGGGTTGGCTGAACTCCAGATAAGCACCGGTGTCGCACGCGGCAGCATCGTGCTCCAGCAGGCCACAGTCCTGGCTTTCGCAGTTCATTAGCACAAAGCGGGTGGCGTTCCACAGCTTGTTGCAGAAGTTGCGATAGCCCTCGCAGCGCTTGCTGTCGAAGTTGATGCTGCGGCCCAGCGAAGCGAGCGCTGCAAAGGTGAAGCGCAGCGCATCGGCACCGTAGGCGGGAATGCCTTCGGGGAATTCTTTCTCGGTGTTTTTGCGCACCGTGGGCGCGGTCTCGGGCTTGCGCAGTCCGGTGGTGCGCTTGTCCAGCAGGGGAGCCAGCGCAATGCCGTCGATCAAGTCCACGGGGTCGAGCACGTTGCCTTCGGACTTGCTCATCTTCTTGCCCTGCGCGTCGCGCACCAAGCCGTGGATGTAGACGTGCTTGAATGGCACGCGGCCGGTGAAGTGCGTGGTCATCATGATCATCCGGGCGACCCAGAAGAAGATGATGTCGTAGCCGGTGACCAGCGTGCTGCTGGGCAAGTAGAGGTCGTAGTCGCTCAGGGCTTCAGACGCTGGCGCTCCAGAGGCTGCGGCTTGGGCGGTGAGCGGGCTGGGTGCGGACGCAGCGATTTGATGAGCGGAGCGAGTATGAGCAAGGCCGTTCCCAGCCTGATCGCCGTTCAAGCCGTCCGTTGCAGCGCCTTCGTTGCCCCAACCCATGGTCGAGAAGGGCACCAACGCGCTGGAGTACCAAGTGTCCAGCACATCTTCGTCGCGGCGCAGGGTTTTGCCCGGCGCCTTGGTTTGTGCTTCGGCCTCGTTGCGGGCCACGACCACGTTGCCGTCTTCGTCGTACCACGCCGGAATCTGGTGGCCCCACCAGAGCTGGCGGCTGATACACCAGTCCTGGATGTTGTTCATCCACTGGTTGTAGGTGTTGACCCAGTTCTCTGGCACAAACTTCACTTCGCCGCTCTGCACCGCGTCGATGGCTTTCTGGGCGATGGACTTGCCTGTTGCGTCGCCTTTACCCACCTGGTTCATGGCGACAAACCATTGGTCGGTGAGCATGGGCTCAATCACCTGGCCAGTGCGGGCGCAGCGCGGCACCATGAGCTTGTGCTTCTTCACCTCGACCAAGAAGCCACCAGCTTCCAAATCTGCCACCACCTTCTTGCGGGCCACAAAACGGTCCAGGCCTTGGTAGGCAGCGGGGGCGTTGTCGTTGATCTTGGCGTCCAGGGTCAGCACGCAGATCATGGGCAGCTTGTGGCGCTGGCCCACGGCATAGTCGTTCTGGTCATGCGCGGGGGTGACCTTCACCACACCGGTACCGAAGGCCTTGTCCACGTAATCGTCCGCAATCACGGGGATGGTGCGGCCGCACAGGGGCAGGGTGACCTGCTTGCCGATCAGCGCGGTATAGCGCTCGTCTTCAGGGTGCACCATCACGGCCACGTCACCCAGCATGGTTTCGGGGCGGGTGGTGGCCACGGTGATGGAAGCCGGAAGCCCCGCGGCCGCAAGGCTGCCATCCGTATCTACCAGCGGATAGCTTATGTACCAGAGCGATCCGTCCTCCTCTTCGCTTTCCACTTCCAGATCCGACACGGCGCTCATCAAGATCGGGTCCCAGTTCACCAGGCGCTTGCCGCGGTAAATCAGGCCTTGCTCGTAAAGCTGCACAAAGGTCTCAGTCACCGTTTGCGACAACTTCGGGTCCATGGTGAAGTATTCGCGGCTCCAGTCCACGCTGTCGCCCATGCGGCGCATCTGGGTGGTGATGGTGTTGCCGGACTTTTCTTTCCACTCCCACACCTTTTTGGTGAATGCCTCGCGGCCCAGGTCGTGGCGGCTGACTTTTTGCTCTTGCAGCTGGCGCTCCACCACGATTTGGGTGGCAATGCCGGCGTGGTCGGTGCCAGGAACCCACGCAGTGTTGAAACCTGCCATGCGGTGGTAGCGGGTCAGGCTGTCCATGATGGTCTGGTTAAACGCATGGCCCATGTGCAGCGTGCCGGTCACATTGGGTGGGGGCAGCTGGATGGAGAAGTTCTTGCCCTGGGCGGCCGCAGCCGCATCCGGCGCGCTGGTGCCGCGGAAACCGGCGATGCCGTAGCCGCGCTTTTCCCACTCGGGGCCCCAATGCGCTTCCAGCGCAGCGGGTTCAAACGACTTGGAGAGGGACTGCAGACCCGGTTGTTCGGGGGCGGTGGGGGCTGCTGGAGTGGGGGTGGAAGCGGTGTCAGACATGGAGGTTCTTCTAAGAGAGAGCGGCGATTTTACCGGTGCGGGGGTTGGGAGCCATCTTCTACACTGGCGCCTAGCATTCCACAGGAGACAAATATGCCCAAGGGTTACTGGATAGGCCGTGTAGAAGTGTTCGACCCCGAGGCCTACAAGGCGTATCAGGCAGCGAATGCCGCGCCGTTCAAGAAGTACGGCGCCCGCTTTCTGGTGCGCGCCGGGCGCTTTGAGAACCCCGAGGGCGAGAGCCGTAGCCGCAATGTGGTGGTTGAGTTCCCCAGCTACCAGGCGGCGGTGGACTGCTGGCATTCCCCCGAATACCAAGCTGCGATCGCACTGCGCAAAGACGTGTCGGTGATCGATCTGATCCTGATCGAGGGCTACGAGGGCGCGCAGCCGGGGGATTAAACGGTTTGCAGCGCGGTCAGGCGGTGGGCGGGGCGAGGTAGGTGCCCGACTTGCCACCGTGCTTTTCCAGCAGCTTCACGTCGGTCATGACCATGCCTTTGTCGACGGCCTTGCACATGTCGTAAATGGTCAGCAGGGTCACCTGCACGGCGGTCAAAGCTTCCATCTCCACGCCGGTGCCACCGGTGGTTTCGGCAATGGCCAGGCACTGAATGGCGGGTGGGGTGGTAGCTGTGGCATGAATCACCTCGAACTCAATGGCTACGCGGGTGAGCATGATGGGGTGGCACAGGGGAATCAGGTCGCTAGTTTTCTTGGCAGCCATGATGCCGGCCACGCGTGCCACGCCCAACACATCGCCCTTGGCGGCCTGCGCGTTCTGGATCAGGTCCAGCGTGTGCTGCTGCATCTGGATGCGCCCACCCGCTACGGCCTTGCGGTGCGTGAGCGCTTTGCCGGCGATATTGACCATGTGGGCATCGCCTTTGGTGTCGAAGTGGGTCAGGGCGGAGCCTGCGTCTGCGGGGTTAGTCATGGTGGTGTCCTCGTTCGCAATCAATAGTTCGTGTGGCGGGCAGCTCTTAAGCCGGAGGTTGTCTGCGCCTTACAGCCTGCGCAGGGCGCCCTCGATATGTGGCTCGCCCTGCGGCAGCACGTTCAGCACAAAGCGGGTGCTGTCCGCCTCTTGCCGCGTATGTAAGGCCACTTCGCCGGGAATCAACAGGGGGCGTTTGAAGCGCAGGTCGATGTGCAAGGGGGCGCCTGCGGGCAGGTCGCGGCAGAGCAGGTCCACACAGCGGGCCGCACTGAACATGCCGTGCGCAATGGCCCGCGGGTAGCCGAACAGGCGCGCGGTGAATGCACTCACATGGATGGGGTTCCAGTCGCCCGATGGGCCGGCAAAGCGGCGCCCGGCGTTGCCTGACACCGCCCAGCGGGCGATCGGGTTGCCCCAGTCGGGCACATCGTCAGGTGGCGGACGTTTGCCGCTGCGGGGCAAGGGGGCCAAAAAAGTACTGGTTTCCGTCCAGACCGTCTCGCCCGAAGTTTGCAGCCGGGTATGCAAGGTAAAGGTCTGGCCGCGTTCGGTCGCTTCGATGCCGTGCAGCTGGCAGTCCATGTCCAAGGTTTCAAAGTCGCCGATGGGGCGCAGGCACTGCATGCTGTTGGTCAGATGCACCAGACCCAGCAAGCGCAGGGGAAATTGAGGGTGGATCATGACCGCCATGTGCAAGGGCATGGCCATGGCGTGCAGGTACAGCGGAGGCAAAAAACCGGCATCGGTGAAGCCGCAGACCTCGCGGTACTGCTTGAGGCGCTTGGCGTCGGCCTGGGCACCATGCCACTGGGCTTCTGCGGCAATCGCCAGTTGCGCTGGTGCTGCCTGTGCGGGCCGTCCTGCCAACAGGCTGCGTAACAAGGCCTCGCCATTGCGAGGCTGTGAAGAAAACGCCAGAGAAATAGGGGGTGGAACAGTGAAGGGCATGGTGTCCTGCATTGTGCATGGCGTGCGGGGGCATCCCTGCTGTGGGGCGCATCACGTCGCCCTTCGGGATAAACTGGTCCGAACCCTGTTGGACTCTTTCGCCGCCGCTTTGCCCGGTCACTATTTGCCATGTTGTTTTTGCTCTCCCCCGCCAAATCCCTGGACTACGACACCCCCCTGAACGGGCAGCCACATACCGCGCCTTTGTTTGTGAAGCAGTCCAAAGAACTCATCACCCTGCTGCGTGAGTACTCCCCACAGCAGATCGCCGAGTTGATGGACTTGAGCGACAAGCTCTCCGCCTTGAACGTGGCCCGCTACGCGGCCTGGTCGCCTAAAGCCACCGAGAAGAATGCTCGCCAGGCCGTGCTGGCATTCAACGGCGATGTGTACGACGGGCTGGATGCCAAAACACTGGGCGCCGATGACCTTGCTTGGGCGCAGGAGCATGTGTGCATTCTGAGCGGGCTGTACGGCGTGCTGCGCCCGCTGGACCTGATGCAGCCCTACCGCCTGGAGATGGGCACCGGCCTGAAAGGCCCGCACGGCAGCAACCTCTACCACTACTGGGGCCGCCAGCTCTCGGATTACCTCAACACCCGCCTGCAGGCCGACACCACACCGGTGGTGGTCAACCTGGCGTCCAACGAATACTTCAAGGCGGTAGACCTGAAAGCGCTCAAGGGCCGGGTGGTGGAGTGCGTGTTCCAGGAATACAAAGACGGCAAGTACAAAATCATCAGCTTCTTCGCCAAAAAGGCGCGGGGCCTGATGGCGCGCTACGCGATTGAGCACCGCCTCAGCACGCCCGAGCAGCTCAAAGCCTTTGACGTGGACGGCTACGCCTATGCCGCCGAAGAGTCCACGCCCGAGCGGCTGGTTTTCAGGCGAAATAAGGGCTGAGCGAACGACAGATATGCGCTGGTAGCTCCTTATTTGATAGCAAGTATCAGGCAGGTGCGGGTGACCGACGCACAAAGCGGCCTGCCCGCAGGCCGGTGGCGCGGCTGCTGGCGGTGTAGCTCAGCACGCCGTTCACCCATACCTGCTCAATCCCCTCGCTGAATTGTTTGGGGTGCTCAAAAGTGGCGAGATCCCGCACGCGGGCGGGGTCGAACACCACCACATCGGCCATGCGCCCGGCCTCCAGCACACCGCGCTCACCCAGGCGAAAGCGGCGGGCAGACAGGCCGGTCATCTTGTGCACGGCTTCTTCCAGCTGCAGCAGGCCCTTGTCGCGCCAGTAGCTGGCCAGCACCCGGGGAAAGGCGCCCCACAGGCGCGGGTGGGGGCGCTCGTCGTGCGGAAGACCGTCTGAGCCAATCATGGACAGGGGGTGGGCAATGACGCGCTCCACATCGTCCTCCCGCATCTGGAAGTAGCAGGCGCCGCCGGGTTTGAGCCGCACGGCAGCCTCCTGCTGGCTCACGCCCCATTCGCGCGCAATGTCGGCCAGGTAGCGCCCGCCCATGTTGGGGTGGGGCTGGCTGCCGGTGATGAGGATGTCGATGATGCCGTCTACCAAGTCTTCGCGCAGCACGGTGGAGCCGGCGGTGTAGGGGTACACGTCCATGCCGATTTCCTGGCCCCGGGCCAGTTCTTCGATCAACGGCAAGGTTTCGCGCGTGCGACCCCAGTTGGCCGGGCCGGCGCACTTGTGGTGCGAGATGACCAGCGGCAGGCCGGACTGTTTGGCGGTCAGCGCGGCTTCCTGCAGTGCAGGCAGGATGCCGGCGAGCTCGTCGCGTATATGGGTGGCATACACGCCACCGTTGCGCGCGGCCACCGAGGCCACGGCCACCAGTTCGTCCATGTCGGCCGCGTAGGCCTCGTTGTAAAAGATGCCGGACGACAAGCCCAGCGCACCTGCCTCCATGGCCTCTTGCATGTCGGCCGCCATGGCGTTGCGCTCGGCGACGGTGGCCGGCTGGCGCAGGTCGGCCATGTGGCGCATGCGCAGGGCGGTGTGGCCCATGAGGGCAGCCACGTTGACAGCGGGGCAGGCCGCATCCACCGCGCGGGAATAGTCCGCCATGCTGCCGTGGCGGAACTGCAGCCTGCCCAGCAAAGACAGCGGCGCCGAGGGCGCCTCGGTCACCACCGGTGCCAGCGAAATGCCGCAGTTGCCCACGATCACGGTGGTAATGCCCTGCGAGAGCTTGGGCAGCATGTCCGGGCCGTCGAGCACGGCGGCGTCGTCATGTGTGTGCACATCAATAAAACCCGGTGCGATGACCTTGTCGCTGCAGTCCAGGCTCTCGTAGCCGTCGGTAGCGGCCAGCACTTGCGGGTCCATTTGGCCGGGGGGCGCCATGGCCACAATACGGTCACCGTGCAGCAGCACATCACCCGTCCGGGCAGGTGCTCCGGTGCCATCGACCACGCGCCCGTTGGTCAGCAGGGTTGCACGCGTCATCTCACTCCTCCAGCGGCGGGTGCTGCCCGTCGGTCATGCCGGTGTATTCGGCGCTGTCAAAGCCATGCTTGTGCAGCAGCTGCTTGAACTGTTGCAAATCGCGGGTGGCCACAGGGCCCAGCTTTTGCGCCAGACGCACCATGAGGATTTCAATCACCACCAGATGCGCCAGATAGGCCTCGGTGCCCACGCGCATCACGGCATCCTGCGGCACCGAGACGGCCAGCACCAGGTCGGCCACCTCGGCCAGCGGGGTGCCGGGCTGGGTGAGTGCGACCACGGTGGCTCCTTGTGCGCGGGCGAAGCGGGCGGCCTCCAGCGTGTAGGGCATGCGCCCCACATGCGAGATCACAAAGGCCACGCCGCCCGGCCCCAGCGTGCTGGCCGAGACCAGTTGCTGGTGCGCATCAAAGATGGCATTGGCCGTGCGGCCCAGGCGGAACAGGCGGCTCTGCAGCTCGCTGGCCATGAAGGTGGAGGCGGCACCCACGGAATAGCAGTCGATGCGCCGGGCCTGTGCCAGTTGGTCGGCCACGCGGTCCAGCAGCTCGGCATCGATGCTGCGGCCCAGCTCGGTCAGCGACGAGACTGCGGCGTGCACGATTTTGCTGGCCACGTCGTGCGCGCTGTCATCGGCCAACACACTGCGGTGCAGGTGCGAGCCGGTCACTGCCAGGTCCTGGGCAAGGGCCACCATGAACTCGCGCACCGAGTCATGGCCGAAGCTGCGGCAGGTGCGCACGATGGTGGGCATGGAGACGCCGGCCTGCTGGGCCAGTTGCTCCACGGTAGCGACCACGGCGGCACGCGGGTCATCCAGCACCACGCGCACCACATTGCGCTGGGCCTCGGGCAGGTCGGATTGGCGCTCGCGCAGTTGTTGCAGCAAGCTGGTGGTCAAGGGTGTGCTCATGGTCGGTTCAGAAGCGGGTGCTGATGGCGCCGGTCACGGCAAAGTTTTCATCGACCAGTGGCAGCCAGCGCCATTTGTCGAAGGTGGTGCAGGGGTGGGAAATGCCCAGCGCTACACGGTCGCCCACCACAGGGGCCGGGCCGCTGGGGTCGTAGCGCAGGTAGGCGTGGTGGTCGTTGAGGGCGCTCACGCTCCAACCCGCCGGCGTGTCGGCGGCCTGCCGCGCACCCTGGCGGGCCCAGCGCACGGGCAGAGGCATTTCCAGGTCGTAGGACAGGTCGCGCCGTCCGCCGCTGAGCAAGGCCAGTCCGGGCTCCGGCACGGACTGCACCAGCGTCCACACCTCCAGGGCGGGGCGCAGCGAGGCGTCCAGGCCTTCGCGCTGCTCCACATGCTTGAGAAAACGCTGGTAGTTGCCATGGTCGTGGGTGATGTAGCAGCCCGAGCGCAGCACGCCCAGCACGGGTTTGGACAGGCCTTGTGTGCGCAAGAGCGGCACCACCAGGTCAAACACCGCTGAGCCGCCTGCGGTGAGCAGAATGTCGGGGCCGGCAAACAGGCCGTGTGCATCGCATTGGCGGGCGACCTCGGTCACGCGGCGCACCAGGGCGGTGACTTCGCGCGCGTCGTGCTCGCTGTCGCAGCGCGCTGCACCGCCTTCGTAGCACTCCACACCGCCTAGCAGCACGGCGGGCGAGCGGGCCAGGGCCTGCGCCAATGCCACGGCTTCTTCCAGTGTGCGGCAGCCCGTGCGCTGGCCAGGGATACCCATTTCTAGCAAAACGTCCAGGCGGCGCGTCACCTGGCGGCGCGTTGCCCAGTCTTCAATCAAGCGCAACTGCGCGAGCGAGTCCACCAGAAACCACACCCGCAGATCGGCATGGCGTTCCAGCAGCGCGTGCAGGCCGTCCAGGTCGGCATCGCACACCACCTGGTTGGCAATGATGGCGCGGCGCGCGCCGGCCCCCACCCCTATTGCAAGCTGGTACACCGTGGCGAATGTCAGTCCCCAGGCGCCTGCCTGCAGTTGTTGTGCAAACAGCTCGGGCGACATGGTGGTTTTGCCATGCGGCGCCAGCGCCACGCCCTTGCGCTGCGCGAAGTCTTGCATCCACGCCAGGTTGTGCGCCAGGGCTTCTGTGCGCAGCACGGCGGTGGGGTAGGGCAGGTCGCCGGCCAGCACACTCCAGCCCTTGCGGCCCAGCTCGGATGCGAGGCAGGGCGCTGCGGCAGTGGGGTAGCCCTTGAAGTGGTGATCCAGAAGAAAGTCGGTGCTCATGGGGTGTCCGTTGAAATGGCGGTTTTCCAGCA
>Ga0228699_1000679_pt1 | contig 22682 bp, 19 predicted proteins | sample McNCre217_Aug_MG_FD_178016 | JGI IMG/M metagenome (GOLD analysis project Ga0228699, IMG submission 178016) | Freshwater microbial communities from McNutts Creek, Athens, Georgia, United States - 2-17_Aug_MG | ecosystem: Environmental > Aquatic > Freshwater > Creek | place: USA: Georgia... | reverse complement strand
TGGCCTGCGCCTTGGCCTTGAGCGGCTCGTCGAGGGCGTTCTCGACGACCTCCTGCAGCAGCTCGCGGGCCCCATCGGTGTCACCGATCTGGCGGAACTCTTCGGCCAGTTCGAACTTGCGGGCCATCGGGTCTTCCGGCAGCACCGAGGCCTGGGCTTCTGCCGGCGTGGGGGCTGCGGCTTCACCCGGGGCATCCAGGTCGAGGCTGATGTCAGACAGGTCAAAGCCCACCGGGGCCGGCGCGGCAGCGGCCGGCGGGTTGGCCACGGTCTTGTCATCGTCGAAATCGAAGTCGAAATCAACCTCGTTGCCCGCTGCGGTCGGGGCCGGTGCGGGCTCGGCGTCCATCATCGGCACATCGATCGTGGGCGCAGCCTCTTCGGCCTTGCTGACGATGGTCGTGGTGGGCACGTCGGGCAGGTCCAGCGGCGGCAGGTCACCCGCAGCGGTGGACGGCGGCGACACGGAGTCACTCACCTCGTCGAGCGGCATCGGGGCCGACAGGTCGAGGTCGAGGCCACCTTCGTCGCTGGGCAGCGGCGCCGGCGGCGCGACCGAGTCGAGCACGCTCGGTGCCGGCATCACCGAGTGCGGCACGGTGCTGGCGCCCAGCAGGTCGTTGGCGGCATCGGGCACCGACAGCGGGGCCTCGGCAGGCTTGCCACCCGGCTGATACAGCGGGTTTTCGGGATCGATGCTCAGGCCCAGCTCTTGGGCCTTGGTCCAATCTTCGCCTGCGCCTTGGGTGACGGCGAACATCTGGGCCGCCAGTTGCTCGAAGCCCTTGGTGTCGCGGCGCTTGGCGTAGACCTCCAGCAGCTTGAGGCGCACGGCCAGGCGCTCAGGCGTGGCGCGCAGGGCCTCCTTGAGGATCTCTTCGGCCTGCAGGTCGCGGCCGTAGGCGAGGTACACATCGGCCTCGGCCACGGGATCCACGTCACCGATGGCATCCAACTGGCTGAGCGAGTAGCTCATGGACGAGGGGCCGCCCGTGGCGTCACGGGTGTCCACACGCTGGCCACCGCTGGCGCCGAAGAACGAATCCGGCTGCAGGCGGCTCTCCAGGAAAGAGGTCTCACCCGTGTCGGCGCGCTTGCGCGAGCGGAAGTACATGAGCGCGCCGGCCAGCAAGGCCACGGCGGCACCACCAGCGGCCAGCAACATGGGGTTGAGCGTTTCCAGGAAGCCCGGCTGTTCAGGCTCGGGCACCGGGGGAACCGGCAGCGCCGGGCGGGCCGACGAGGCCGCAGCCGAGGGCACCGAGGCCTGCTCTGCAGCAGCGGTGGCGCTGGCTTCGCTGGCGGGTGCTGGCGTGGTGTCGATGACGATGGCGGGGGCCGATGCCGGGGCGCTGGCCACCGGGGCCACGGCAGGCGCCGAAGCTGGGGCAGCAGCCACGGCAGGTGCCGGGGCCGAAGCCGGTGCGGGTGCAGGCTTGGCAGGCACCGAGGCGGCCACGGGGGCCGACGGCACGGCTGGGGCCACCACCTTGGCAGGGGCCGGCACCGAAGCCGAAGCCGGAGCAGGCTTCGCGGGTGCGGCTGCGGGGGCCTGTGCAACCGACTTCGCCGGCGCTGGCGCTGAGGCCGGTGCGGCCTTGGCTGGCACCGATGCGGCCTGCTCCTTGAGCTTGCGCAGGTCATCGAGGTTCTTCGACAACTCCGCCACCCGGGTGTTCGAATCCGCCTTGGCGCGCGACTTCGCCAGCTTGTCTTCCACACCTGGGGACGAAGCGGCCATGCCGCCCTTGCTCAGCGTGAGCTTGTCTGGCGCGGGCGCTGCCGCCTGCTTCTTGTCGTGGACCTCGGCCTCAACCTTGCCGCTCGCCTTGCGCTCGGGCTGCTGCACAGGCGCTGCGCTCACGGCACCAGCGAGTTGCTGGCGGTAAGTCGAGAAGTCCTGGCTCTGCGCCACGATCACCTGACGGGCCTCTTCCTTGCTGATGGCCTGCGCCTTGTCGGCGTCCGGCACATTCAACACAGCGCCCGACTTCAGGCGGTTCATGTTGTTGCCAGCGAAGGCATCGGGGTTGTTGCGGTAGAGGCCCACCAGCATCTGGTCGAGCGAGACGCCAGGCTTGGCCACGCGACCGGCGATGGCCGAGAGGGTGTCACCACCACGCACGCGCACGGTGCTGGGGCCGCTCGCCGCTTCGGCGGGCGCCGCCTTGGCAACGGGCTTGGGCTCGGCGGCCACAGGCTCCTTGGCCACCACGGGCCTTTCGGCCACCGGTTGGGATGCAGCAGGTGCAGCTGCCTTGACACCACGGCGGCGCGGCGCATTGTCCACAGGGGTCGGCGCAGGCTTTGCCGAGGCTTCAGCCGCCACAGGGGCCGGCGCTTCGGCCACAGGCGTGGCAGGAGACGGCGCCGGCGTGGGCGCAGGGGCATCCATCGCGGGGGAAGCCACCGAGGTCGCGCGGGAGGTCGGCGGATCGAACAGCATGGTGTACTCGCGCACCAAGCGGCCGGTCGACCAAGACAGGTCGAGGATCACGTCCACAAAAGGCTCTTGCACAGCGCGGCTGCTGGTGATCTTCAGGTAGGGCCGGCCATCCGCGCGGCGCTGCAAGCTGATCGAGGCCCCGGCCAGCACCTGGTTGTAGTCGACGCCCGCCGCACGGTAGGTGTCAGGCGACGCGACCTTGACGGCCAACGCACCGCTCTCTTCAGGCGTGATGCTCGTGACGTCGATCTCGGCGCGCAAGGTTTCGCCCAAGGCCGACTGCACATTCAATTTACCCAGCCCCAGCGCCCAGGACGCACTCGGGGCGAGCACCATCGTGGAAACCAATGCCGCCACCGCCATGCGGCTTTGCGCAAATGCAGGCACCAAACGTTTCCCCTGGCGACCAGCGCAAGTTGAAGTCGTTTGGGCATGGGTTTCCAGGGTGGATTCGACAACCGAATCCAGGCCAGCGGCAAAAGGTCCAGTGGACAGCATGTGAACTTTCAAGGCGTCTCCCAGGTCGTCAAGGGCTTGGGCCAACACAGGGGCACGCAAGACTCTCTGGCGGGTGCGGGCTGCAGATTCGCCCACGACAACACCCACCTCCAGACGGTACGCTACGCAAAACACAATAGCATCAAGCAGATAGGGTGACAAGCTCACGCAAATGCTGATCGATGCGCACGCCAGACATGGCTGCATCTCAAGGCGACCGCAGCGGTGATTCGGCTGCGAATTGTCGCCGCAGGGCAACATCCCGTTGCCCGCCCATTTGTTTCCATTTGCGACCCTGGCCCTGAGCATCAAGGCCAGGGTCGCCGGAAATAAGCCAAATCAGGCTTCGAGCAAAATGCGCAGCATGCGGCGCAGGGGTTCGGCCGCGCCCCACAGCAGTTGGTCACCGATGGTGAAGGCGCCGACATATTCGGGGCCCATGGCCAGCTTGCGGATGCGGCCCACCGGGATCTGCAGCGTGCCGGTCACGGCCACCGGGGTCAGGTCCTTGATGGTGGCTTCACGGGTGTTGGGCACGACCTTGGCCCAGGGGTTGTCGGCGGCGATCATGGCCTCGATCTCGGCGATCGACACGTCCTTCTTGAGCTTGAAGGTCAGGGCCTGGCTGTGGCAGCGCATGGCGCCAATGCGCACGCAGAAGCCATCGACCGGCACGGCAGGGCTGCCGAAACCTTCGCCTTGACCCAGGATCTTGTTGGTCTCGGCCATGCCCTTCCACTCTTCGCGGCTCTGGCCATTGCCCAGGTCCTTGTCGATCCAGGGGATGAGCGAGCCACCCAGCGGCACGCCAAAGTTGGCGGTTTCAGCCTCGGTCAGCGAACGCTGCTTGGCGATGATCTTGCGGTCGATCTCCAGGATGGCGCTCTTGGGGTCGTCCAGCAGCGAGCGCACTTCGGCGTTCAGCGTGCCGAACTGGGTCAGCAGTTCGCGCATGTGCTGGGCACCACCGCCCGATGCGGCCTGGTAGGTCTGGGTGGACATCCACTCGACCAGACCGGCCTTGTACAGCGCGCCCACGCCGATCAGCATGCAGCTGACGGTGCAATTGCCGCCGATCCAGTCCTTGCCGCCGTTGGCCAGCGCGTTCTTGATCACGGGCATGTTGACCGGATCCAGCACGATGACGGCGTTGTCCTTCATGCGCAGCGTGGACGCCGCGTCAATCCAGTGGCCACTCCAGCCGGCAGCGCGCAGCTTGGGGTACACCTCGGTGGTGTAGTCGCCGCCTTGGGCCGTCAGGATGATGTCGCAACGCTTGAGTTCGTTGATGTCGAACGCGTCCTTCAGGGTCTTCTCGTTCTTGGCCATGGCCGGGGCAGCGCCGCCAGCGTTGGAGGTCGAGAAGAACAGGGGTTCGAAGTGGGCGAAGTCGCCTTCGGCCTGCATGCGGTCCATCAGCACCGAGCCGACCATGCCGCGCCAACCGACCAGACCAACCAGAGTCGTAGCCATGATGTTTTCCTTCAGAGATTCAAGAATTGTTCGAGGCTGAACAGGCTTGCGCCATCAACCTTGCGCCTTCAATGCAGCCACCACGGCCTCGCCCATCTGAGCGGTGCCCACCTTCGTGGTGCCTTCGGAGTAGATGTCGGGGGTGCGCAGGCCCTGCTCCAGCACGGCCTGCACGGCGCGCTCGATGCGGCTGGCGGCTTCTTCCTGGTTCAGGCTGAAGCGCAGCATCATGGCGGCGCTCAGGATGGTGGCCAGCGGGTTGGCCACGCCCTTGCCGGCGATGTCCGGGGCCGAACCATGGCTGGGCTCGTACAGGCCCTGGCCCTTGGCGTTCAGCGAGGCCGAGGGCAGCATGCCGATCGAGCCGGTCAGCATGGCGGCGGCGTCAGAGAGGATGTCGCCGAACATGTTGCCGGTGAACAGCACGTCGAACTTCTTCGGGGCCTTGACCAGCTGCATCGCGGCGTTGTCCACGTACATGTGGTCGAGCTCGATGTCGGGGTACTGGGCGTGCACCTCGGTGACGACGTCCTTCCAGAACTGGAAGGTTTCGAGCACGTTGGCCTTGTCGACGCTGGTCACGCGCTTGTTGCGCTTGCGCGCGGCCTGGAAGGCCACGTGGGCGATGCGCTCGATCTCCGGGCGCGAGTAGCGCATGGTGTCGAAGGCCTCGGGGGCACCCTTGAACTCGCCGTCCGGAGCCTCACGGCGACCACGGGGCTGACCGAAGTAGATGTCGCCGGTCAGCTCGCGGATGATGAGGATGTCCAGGCCCGCCACCAGCTCGGGCTTGAGGCTGGAGGCGTGGGTCAGCTGCGGGTAGCAGATGGCCGGGCGGAAGTTGGCGAACAGGCCCATGTTCTTGCGCAGACCCAGGATGGCCTGCTCAGGACGCAGCGGGCGGTCGAGCTTGTCGTACTTCCAGTCGCCCACCGAACCGAACAGCACGGCGTCAGAGTCCATGGCCAGCTTCAGGGTGTGCTCGGGCAGCGGGTGGCCGTGGGCGTCGAAAGCGGCGCCGCCGACCTTGGCCTCTTCCAGCTTGATCTGCAAGTCCAGCACGTTGAGCACCTTGACCGCTTCGTTGACGATCTCGGGGCCAATGCCGTCACCCGGCAGCACAGCGATGTTCATGACCATGGTTGTCTCTCGGAACTTCTATCAGTGAGGCATCAGACGATGCGGTTGTTCAGCCAGGGCTTCTGGGCCAGGCGCTCGGCTTCATAGGCCTTGATCTTGTCGGCGTGGCGCAGGGTCAGGCCGATGTCGTCGAAACCATTGAGCAGGCAGTACTTGCGGAAGGGCTGCACATCGAAGGCCAGCTCGGTGCCATCGGCCTTGATCACCACCTGACGCTCCAGATCGATGGTCAGCTCGTAACCCGGGAAAGCGAACACCTCGTTGAACAGCTGGTCCACCTGCGACTCCGGCAGCTGGATGGGCAGCACACCGTTCTTGAAGCAGTTGTTGAAGAAGATGTCGGCGAAGCTGGGCGCGATGATGCTGCGGAACCCGAACTGCTCCAAGGCCCAGGGCGCGTGCTCGCGGCTGGAGCCGCAGCCGAAGTTCTGACGGGCGATCAGCACCGAAGCGCCTTGGTAGCGCGGCTGGTTCAGCACGAAGTCAGGGTTGGGCTTGCGGGTGGCCGGGTCTTGGCCGAACACACCGGCATCGAGGTAGCGCCATTCATCGAACAGGTTGGGGCCAAAGCCCGTGCGCTTGATCGACTTCAGGTATTGCTTGGGGATGATGGCGTCGGTGTCGACGTTCTCGCGGTCCATCGGGGCCACGAGACCTTTGTGAATGCGGAAGGCTTGCATGGTGTGACTCGATCTTGGGCTGAGCGTCAGGCAATGCGACGGACGTCGACGAAGTGACCTTCCATGGCGGCCGCAGCGGCCATGGCCGGGCTCACCAGGTGGGTGCGGCTGCCCGCGCCCTGACGGCCTTCGAAGTTGCGGTTGCTGGTCGAGGCACAACGCTCGCCCGGCTCCAGGCGGTCGGCGTTCATGGCCAAACACATGGAGCAACCCGGCTCGCGCCATTCAAAGCCAGCGGCCTTGAAGATCTGATCCAGGCCTTCGCGCTCGGCCTGCTCCTTCACCAGGCCAGAGCCCGGCACCACCAGCGCCTGCTTGATGTTGGCAGCCACTTTGCCACCCACACGCTTGACCACCTCGGCGGCGGCACGCATGTCTTCGATGCGGCTGTTGGTGCACGAGCCGATGAACACACGGTCGACCTTGATGTCGGCAATCGCCTTGTTGGGCTCCAGCGCCATGTACTGCAGCGCGCGCTCCATGGCGGAGCGCTTGACCGGGTCTTTTTCCTTGTCGGGATCGGGCACGCGGTCTTCGATGGACAACACCATCTCGGGCGAGGTGCCCCAGGTGACTTGCGGCTTGATCTGGGCAGCGTCCAACTCCACGACGGCGTCGAAGACGGCATCGGCGTCAGAGTGCAGCGTGCGCCAGTAGCGAACAGCCTGCTCCAGTTCCACGCCGGTGGGCGAGAAGGGGCGGTTCTGCACGTACTGGATGGTGGTGTCGTCGACGGCCACCAAGCCAGCGCGGGCGCCGCCTTCGATGGCCATGTTGCACACCGTCATGCGGCCTTCCATGCTCAGGGCACGGATGGCGCTGCCCGCGAACTCGATGGTGTAGCCGGTGCCGCCGGCGGTGCCGATCTTGCCGATGATGGCCAGCACGATGTCCTTGGCGGTGCAACCCTTGGGCAGCGTGCCTTCGACCTTCACCAGCATGTTCTTGGCCTTCTTAGCCAGCAGCGTTTGCGTGGCGAGCACGTGCTCGACTTCAGAGGTGCCGATGCCGTGGGCCAGCGCACCGAATGCGCCGTGAGTGGAGGTGTGGCTGTCGCCGCACACCACGGTCATGCCGGGCAGCGTGGCGCCCTGCTCCGGGCCGATCACGTGCACGATGCCCTGACGCTTGTCGGACATCTTGAACTGGGTGATGCCCACGCGGTCGCAGTTGGCGTCCAGCGTGTCGACCTGCAGCTTGGACACCGGGTCGGCGATGCCCTGGGTGCGGTCGGTGGTGGGCACGTTGTGGTCGCTCACCGCCAGGTTGGCCGACAGGCGCCACACCTTGCGGCCAGCCATGTCCAGACCTTCGAAGGCCTGCGGGCTGGTCACTTCGTGAACCAGGTGGCGATCGATGTACAGCACAGCGGTGCCGTCTTCTTCGGTGTGGACGACGTGTTCGTCCCAGATCTTGTCGTAGAGGGTGCGTCCCATGGTGCTCAATCCGTGCAATGCGGCTCGCGCCGCATTCGGGTCAGACGGTGCCCCCGCTGAGCCTGCGCCAGGGGGAAAAGTCCGTGATTTTACGGCACACCGGTGACCGCGAGGAATGCGGGGCCCAGAAGGCAAAAAGGGCATGTCCTCCCCGACATGCCCTTTTGCCGCCCTACAGGCTGATCACGGCTCTTGCGGCCGCTCCTCCCTCTCTCTCGGATGACAGCGTCAAGACTCTCTTGATGTCCGCAACTATATCACCACCGCATGGCATTGCAATTGCCATGAGATGGCAACCATTTGTATATTTGAGGGCAAGGCGAGTCGCCAGGGGCATGCAACCCGTGGCGCAATGGCGGTAGAATTTCGACCCCAACGCCCAATAACTCATCGCATTCAACGCAGGAGCCGTAACCCAAAAGGGTTGCCTACACCATGAGCATGATCAAGGTCATGATTGCCGACGACCACCCCCTCATCGTTGAGGGCCTGGCCAGTGTGCTGACGCGGCATGGCTTGGCGGTCGTGGGCTCGGCCAGCCAAGCCGATGAGGTGGTCGACACCTACCTGAACGTGCTACCCGATGTGTTGGTGCTTGACCTGCGCTTTGGCGAAGGCGGCGTGGGGGGCCTGGATGTGCTCGACCAGCTGATGGCACGCCAGCCTGATGCAAAGGTCGTGATTTACACCCAATTCGATCAGAGCACGGTGGTGCGAGAAGCCTACAAACGGGGGGCCAAAGCCTTTGTGCCCAAGGCCACCGACCCCAATGAAGTGGCGCGCACCTTGCTCAAAGCGCAGCAAGGTGAAACCGTGTTCCTGCCTGACATCGCCACGCGACTGGCGATGCTGAGCGTCCATGGCGACCAATCGCCCGTGTCCCGACTTCAGCCAAGGGAGGTGGAAGTCTTCAAGTTGATGGCCCAAGGGCTCACCAACAACGAAATCGCCGACAAGATGAGCTTGTCGCCAAAAACCATCAGCACCACAAGTCAGGGGATCAAGGATCAACTTGGGGTTCAGCGCGCTGCGGACATCACCCTGCTTGCGGTGAAATGTGGGCTGATCGAGCCGTGAATTGATCACGGCTCCAGTTTCAGCCTGCAGTCGTACCCCATGCCTTCCAATTTTCGCCGGGGCTGGCCCTTGGCCAGCCTTGCCCTGTGCGGCCTCGGCCTCGCCTCGCCCGCCCATGCCGACCTGACCGACGATCAGGACCCCACGGCCTTTGACTACCCCGTGGTGATCACACCCACACGGCTCAAGCAGTCGTTGGCCGATGTCCCCGGATCCGTCAGCATCATCACCGCCGAAACCATCCGCCACCACGGCATCACCACGATCCCGGACGCGCTGAGGCTGGTGCCTGGCATGGCGGTCACCCAGACGTCTGGCAATGACTACCGGGTGAACTACCACGGCACCGGGGTCGTCACCCCTCGCCGCATGAACGTGCTGATCAACGGGTTTGCGGCCTACGGCACGGCGCTGTCGCTGGTGGATTGGAATGCGCTGCCGGTATCCATCGAGGATGTGGAGCGCATCGAAGTCACCCGCGGCCCCGACTCTGCGGCCTACGGCCCCAACTCGATGCTGGGGGTCATCAACATCATCACCAAGGACCCCCGCGACATCGGCAGCGGCGAGTTGCAACTGAGCGGCGGCTCTCACGGCAACCTGGGCACCATGGTGCGCGGCGCCATGAACCTGGGTGAAGCCACGCGGCTGGCCCTCACGGCCGACACCACCCGCAACAATGGCTACGACGAGGCCAATGTGAAGGGCGGCGCCCACGATGGGTCACGTGTGCAACGGCTCAACTTGCGCACCCGCACCGAGCTGGATGCCCGCACCACGCTGGACCTGCAAGCCTTGCATGTCGACGGCTTCCGAGAAGTTGCCTACGTCTACGACCCCAACCAGACCACCTTCCCCAACATCGACACCCGGCGCAGCAGCCTGACGGCCAAGTGGTCACGCGCCATCTCTGACCAGCACGACGTCGAGGTGCGCGCCCTGGCCACCTCCAATGCCTCGCGTCAGGATTGGCAGACCTGCTGGTGGCAGTTCATGCTCAACCCCACGGTGGTGGATGTGGTCAACCGCTACCCCGCATTGGGCGGCGCGTTTTCGCACGGGCTGTTCAGCCGGGCCGACTCGCTGCCCCAACTGCTGTCGTTCGCCTCACAACTGCTGAGCACACAGGACCAAATGGCCTTGATCTCGGCGGTGATGCAGATGGGGGGGCCCGCTGCCGCCCTGCAGAACGTCTGCGGCACCACCGACAACCACTTCGACGAACAGCGCGTGCAACTGGAGGTGCAAGACACCTACGTGTTCAACGACCGGCTGCGCATGGTGAGTGGCGCTGGCCTGCGCAACCAGCGCGCCGACAGCAGCACCATGCTGAGCGGCAGCGTCACCAGCAACGTGCGCTGGCTGTTCGGCCATGGCGAATACCGGGCCACCGATGCGCTGACGCTCAATGCAGGGGGCTACTTCGAGTCCAGCTCGCTGGGCAGGGACACCTTCTCGCCTCGCGTGGCGGCCAACTACCGCCTGTCACCCAGCCACACCTTGCGCGCCGTCTTCTCACGCGGCACCCGGTCGCCTGACATGCTGGAGTCGCGCGGCAACTGGGCCCCCACGATGTATGACCTGTCGCCCAACCCGACGGGGCAGGCCATGGTGCGCACCTTCTCCCTGCTGCGCGGCAACCCTCAATTGAGCGAAGAGCGCGACACGGCCATCGAGTTCGGCCATGTGATGGCCCTGCCCCAGTTCGGGATGGTGATCGACAACCGCGTGTTCGAGGAAAAGCTCACCAACCTGATCTCCAACTACTCGGCCTCGACCCAGTTGTCCCCCAACAACGACACCGGCGTGAGGCTGGCCGGCGCAGAGTCTCAGGTGAGCTGGGCGATGTCGGCCAACTGGAGTGGCTGGATGAACTACGCCTACCTGGTGAACTACCAGGCCACCAACAATGTGGAGCGCACACAGTGGTCTCGCCACAGCGGCAGCGTGGGTGTCAGCCACCGCTGGGATGACCAATGGCGCACGTCGGTCTCGACGGTGCATGCGTCCGGCGATGGCTACCGCGAATCGCGCTACGGCCGCACCGATCTGACGCTGCAGCATGACACGCGCGCCCAGAAGCTGGACATCCACACCAGCTTCACCTTGAGCTACCTGCACACCCCCTGCACGCAGACCTACATCGGCGACTACTCCGGCACCGCCGTGTCGAGCTACAACAGCCACCTGGGGCTGTTTGGCAAGGTCCGCATCGGTTTCTGATCGACGTCCAGCGTGAACCATCCCACCCCGCCCAACACCTGCAGCGCGCCGATGCGTCGGCGCTGGCTGCAGCGTGCCCTGGCGCTGAGCGCGGGTGTGGTGGCGCCCGCCTGGGCTGCGGGCAATGGTGGTCGAGACCTCCGGGTGTTCCTGCCCCCTGACCAAGCCCCCTACCGCAACCTGATCCAGACCCTGCGGACCTTTGCCCCCAACTTGCAGATCGAGGGAGATGGCGTGCCCGAGCCAGCACGCCCCCATGTGCAGCTCGCCATTGGGCCGCAAGGCCTGCGCAAGGCGCTGAGCTCGGACGCACGCGCGCCCCTGCTGTGCGCACTGACCTCCAGCCAGACCTACCGCAAGATGCTGGCCGGCAGCCCCAGAGACCAGGGCACCCACACGGCCATCTTTGCGGAAGCCTCGCCCTGGTCCCAGATGCAATTGATCTCCGCGTTGTTCGAACGCAGGGTGACGGTTGGTGTGCTGCTGTCGGACGCTTCGCTGTACCTGGAGCGCCCCTTGCGTCAGGCGGCTCAAAGCAGCGGGCTGGACATCCAGGTGCTCGCGCTGAGCGACAAGCAGGACCCTGCACGGGCACTGCACCAGCTCAACGCTGCGCAGGTGCTGCTGGCGGTGCCTGACGGGCAACTCTACACAGCCGACAACTTGCGAGCGGTGTTGGAGTCCACATACCGCCGCGGCATCCCCGTTGTGGGCTTCTCCCAAGCCACGGTGCAAGCGGGCACCCTGGCCACCACGTACGCCGACCCGGATGACATGGGCGCCGACATCATCGACATGCTGGAGAACATCACCCCCGGCAGCGGCAGCCTGCCCGAGGCCCGCTACCCGCGCTACTGGCGCGTGGCCATCAACGAAAGCGTGGCCCGCTCGCTGGGGCTGATCGTGTCTGACAAGGTGCGCAACATGGGCCCTCGGCCCACTGGACGGTGATGTGATGAAGGCTTGGTTGCGCCGCCCTGGTGGCATCACATCCCGCTTGCTGGCGATTGCCATCCTGCCTGCGACCTTGTTGTTCCTGGCGGTCAGTGCCGCGATGTACGTGGGCACCTTCAATGACGTGCGCCGCGACGTCAGCGAGCGCGGCCGGCTGATCGCCCAGGCCCTGGCGCAGAACAGCCCGTATGGCCTGGTGTCGGGCAACCTCGACTATGTGCAAGCCACCATGCGGCAACTGGTCGACAACGACCGCAGCATCGTGTGCATCGAGCTGCTGGATGCCCAGGGGCGCAAACAGGCCGGACACTGCAAAGACGGTCGGCGAGAGACGGCGTTGCAAAGCTTCGAAGCGCCCGTCAACATCGAGTCGATGGGCAGCACAGACCTGCTCGACCCCTATGCCCCCGAGCCCACAAAGCAAATGCGGCACCTGGGGATGGTGAAGGTGACGATGTCGGGTGCGCCCATCTTTGCCGCGCGCCGTGGTGCGCTGTACTTGGCTCAGCTGTCGGTGTTGGCGGTGTCGGTGGCCAGCAGCTTGTTTGCCTGGCGCCTCACGCGCCGGCTGCGCCAAACCTTTGCGGCGCTGTTGACCGCCTTGCGTGCCGTGCGCCGGGGCGATTTCGACGTGAGCCTCGACGTGAACGCCCCTGACGAACTGGGCGAGATGCAGCGCACCGTGGTGCAGATGACCGATTCCTTGCGCACCGCGCGCGACAACCTCGAAGGCCAGGTTCGCTCACGCACCCGGGCCCTGCACGATGCCCTGGACCAGATCCGCGAGGTCGATGCCGAGCGCCGTCGCCTGATCAGCCACAGCAACGCGCTGATCGAGGAAGACCGCCGACGCTTGGCGGTCGAGATCCACGATCACCTGGGCGCCAGCCTGATCTCGGTGCGCCTGCAGGCCTCCGCCTTGGCCGCCCATGCGGAGAGCGAACAACAAGGTGAGCTGGCGCGCAGCGCCCAACGCATCGCCGACACCGTGCAGGCGCTCTACATCAGCTCACGCGACATCATCAAGAGCCTGCGTCCAGAAGTGCTCGACACCTTGGGCCTGGCAGGCGCCATCGAAGAATTGGTCGGCGGCCTGGACCGCAACCACCACGGCTGCCGCTTCCACCTCAGTGTGCCGACCACTCTGCCGCCTTTGCGCAGCGAGGTGGCCATGCAGGTCTACCGTGTCGCCCAAGAGAGCTTGACCAACATCATCAAGCACGCCGAGGCCAGCGAGGCCTGGGTCACGCTCACGGCCGACGACCCAGCCGGAACGCTGCGCCTGGAGGTTCGCGACAACGGCAAGGGCTTGCCGCCTGCGGCCCAACGCCAGGCGGGGCTGGGCCTGATTGGCATGCGCGAACGCGTGGCCTCGATGGGTGGCCACTGGTCCATGCAGTCCAAGCCGGGCGAAGGCACGCAGATCGTGATCTGGCTGCCGCTCACGGGCCCGCAGGCCTGAGCCCCAAACCGACCAAAGAAAAACCCCGGACCAGCCGGGGTTTGCAAGGGTGCGTGGGCCGCCGGCTGCACGCAGCAGCCAGCAGGCCTCAAGCCGATCAGCGCGAAGCGATGGGCTTGACGTCGCGCTTCTCGGCGCCGACGAACAGCTGACGGGGACGGCCGATCTTGTACTCGGGGTCGCCGATCATTTCGTCGAGCTGGGCGATCCAGCCGACGGTGCGGGCCAGCGCGAAGATGGCGGTGAACAGCTGCACGGGGATGCCGATGGCGCGCTGCACGATGCCCGAGTAGAAGTCGACGTTCGGGTACAGCTTGCGCGACACGAAGTAGTCGTCTTCCAGAGCGATCTTTTCCAGGGCCATGGCCAGCTTGAACAGCGGGTCGTTTTGCAGGCCCAGTTCGTTCAGCACTTCGTGGCAGGTCTCGCGCATCAGCTTGGCGCGCGGGTCGTAGTTCTTGTACACGCGGTGACCGAAGCCCATCAGCTTGACGCCGGAGTTCTTGTCCTTCACTTGCGCGATGAACTCGCCGATCTTCTCGACGCCGCCGTTGCGCTGGATGTCTTCCAGCATGTTCAGGGCGGCTTCGTTGGCGCCGCCGTGAGCCGGGCCCCACAGGCAGGCCACGCCAGCGGCGATGGCGGCGAACGGGTTGGTGCCCGACGAACCGCACAGGCGCACGGTCGAGGTCGACGCGTTTTGCTCGTGGTCAGCGTGCAGGATGAAGATGCGGTCCATGGCGCGCACCAGCACGTCGTTGACCTTGTAGTCTTCGCACGGCGTGGCGAACATCATGCGCATGAAGTTCTCGGTGTACGACAGGTCGTTCTTCGGGTAGACGAAGGGCTGACCGATCGAGTACTTGTACGCCATGGCCACCAGCGTGGGCAGCTTGGCGATCAGGCGGATCGCGGCGACCTTGCGGTGCTCAGGGTTGTTGATGTCGGTGCTGTCGTGGTAGAAGGCCGACAGCGCGCCCACCAGACCGGTCAGCACGGCCATCGGGTGTGCATCGCGGCGGAAGCCACGCAGGAAGAACTGCATCTGCTCGTTGACCATCGTGTGGTTGGTCACGCGGGCCACGAAGTCCTTCTTCTCGGCTTCGTTGGGCAGCTCGCCGTTGAGCAGCAGGAAGCAGGTTTCCAGGAAGTCGCAGTTGGTGGCCAGCTGCTCGATGGGGTAGCCGCGGTACAGCAGCTCGCCCTTGTCACCGTCGATGTAGGTGATCTTCGAGTTGCACGAAGCCGTCGACAGGAAGCCGGGGTCATACGTGAACTTGCCGGTCTGGCCATACAGCTTGCGGATGTCGATCACATCGGGACCGATGCTGCCCTTGTAGATGGGCAGTTCCATGCTGGGGCTGCCGTCAGAGAACGACAGGGTGGCTTTCACGTCGGACGGTGTCATGAGCACTCCTAAGGGCGGTCTTGTTAGAAGGGAAAAATGGTGACCCAGGGCAAACCCGAGTCAGATTATGAAGCTGCTTGCGCGTGCATCCTGTGGGGGCGTCGTGACATCCGCCCCGATCAGGCCTTGGCCACGCGCATCATCGACAACACTTCGAGCATTTCAGGCGACGACTGCCCTGCGTCTGGCTCCTTGCGGGCCAGCAGCAAGTCCATCAAATCATTGTCTGACAGGTCCATGAGCTCAAGCAAGCCCTGGACCAGTGAAACAGTGAGCTGATCGCCATGGCGCTCGAAAAAGCGCTCGATGAAGAGGTCGTTCTCCAGCAGGCCGCGGCGGCAACGCCAACGCAAGCGCCTGAGGACGTCCGGGTGGGGACGTTCAGAGCCCTGCGCCAGAGTGGCTTGAGGGGTATTCGGAGCCAAAACGGTGGTCCTGGAGGTATTTGTGGGGCAAGCCGGCAGCCAGCTTGCCCCTCAGTGGTGCAACCCGCGAGAAAAGTCGCGGGAAAGGGGGCGCGAGGTCAGACGGCGCGCTTGACCATCAGTTCCTTGATCTTGCCGATGGCCTTCGTGGGGTTCAGGCCCTTCGGGCAGACGTCCACGCAGTTCATGATGGTGTGGCAACGGAACAGGCGATACGGGTCTTCGAGGTTGTCGAGACGGGCAGCGGTGTCGTGGTCGCGGCTGTCGGCGATGAAGCGGTAAGCCTGCAGCAGACCGGCGGGGCCCACGAACTTGTCGGGGTTCCACCAGAAGCTGGGGCAGCTGGTCGAGCAGCTGGCGCACAGGATGCACTCGTACAGGCCGTCGAGCTCTTCACGCTCTTCAGGCGACTGCAGGCGCTCCTTGTCGGGCGGCGGCGTGTCGTTGACGAGGTAAGGCTTGATCGAGTTGTACTGCTTGAAGAACTGGGTCATGTCCACGATCAGGTCGCGGACCACGGGCAGACCCGGCAGCGGCTTGAGCACGACCACCTGCGGCAGGGTGCGCATGTTGGTCAGGCAGGCCAGGCCGTTCTTGCCGTTGATGTTCATGGCGTCCGAACCGCACACGCCTTCACGGCACGAACGGCGGAACGACAGGGTGGGGTCCACCGCCTTGAGCTTGACCAGGGCGTCCAGCAGCATGCGTTCGTTGCCGTCGAGTTCGATCTCGATGGTCTGCATGTACGGCTTGGCGTCCTTGTCCGGATCGTAGCGATAGATTTGGAAAGTGCGCTTTTGGCTCATGATGAATTCCTAAATGCTTCGTTCGCTGCGATCAGAAGGTACGGACCTTCGGGGGCACCGATTCCACGGTCAGCGGGGTGAGGTTCACCGGCTTGTAGTCCAGGCGGTTGCCTTCGGAGTACCACAGGGTGTGCTTCATCCAGTTGGCGTCGTCGCGGTTCGGGAAGTCGTTGTGGGCGTGGGCGCCACGCGATTCCGGACGGGCAGCGGCCGAGGTCATGGTGGCCTGAGCGGCTTCGATCAGGTTCTCGACTTCCAGGGCCTCGATGCGGGCGGTGTTGAACACCTTCGAGTTGTCGGCCAGACCAATGCTGCCCACGCGGCTGCGGATGGCATTGATCTTCTTGACGCCCTCTTCCATCGACGCTTGCGTGCGGAACACACCAGCGTGCTTCTGCATGGTGGCGCGGATGTCGTTGGCGACGTCCTGGCAGTACTCGCCGTTCTTCTGGTTGTCCAGACGGGCCAGACGCGACAGGGTGTAGTCGGCAGCGTCCTTGGGCAGCGGCTTGTGGCTCTTCGTCTTGAGGTTGAAGTCGACGATGTGGTTGCCAGCGGCGCGGCCGAACACCACCAGGTCGAGCAGCGAGTTGGTGCCCAGGCGGTTAGCGCCGTGCACCGACACGCACGAGCACTCACCCACGGCGTACAGGCCGTTGATGACGTCGTTGTGCTTGCCGTTCTTCGGGATCACCACTTGACCGTGGACGTTGGTGGGGATGCCACCCATCTGGTAGTGGATGGTCGGCACCACGGGGATCGGCTCCTTGGTGATGTCGACGTTGGCGAAGTTGTGGCCAATTTCAAACACCGAGGGCAGACGCTTCATGATCGTCTCGGCGCCCAGGTGGGTCATGTCCAGCAGCACGTAGTCCTTGTTGGGACCGCAGCCACGGCCTTCCTTGATTTCCTGGTCCATCGAGCGGGACACGAAATCGCGGGGAGCCAGGTCTTTCAGCGTCGGGGCATAGCGCTCCATGAAACGCTCGCCGTTGCTGTTGCGCAGGATCGCGCCTTCGCCGCGGCAGCCTTCGGTCAGCAGTACGCCCGCGCCGGCCACGCCGGTGGGGTGGAACTGCCAGAACTCCATGTCTTCCAGCGGGATGTTGGCGCGGGCAGCCATGCCCAGGCCGTCGCCGGTGTTGATGAAGGCGTTGGTCGAGGCCTGGTAGATGCGGCCGGCGCCACCGGTGGCAAACAGCACGGTCTTGGCGTGCAGGATGTGGATGTCACCCGTTTCCATTTCCAGGGCGGTCACACCGACCACATCGCCTTCGGCGTCGCGGATCAGGTCGAGGGCCATCCATTCCACGAAGAACTGGGTGCGGGCCTTGACGTTTTGCTGGTACAGCGTGTGCAGCAGGGCGTGGCCGGTGCGGTCAGCGGCGGCACAAGCGCGTTGCACCGGCTTTTCACCGTAGTTGGCGGTGTGGCCACCGAACGGACGCTGGTAGATGGTGCCGTCGGGGTTGCGGTCGAAGGGCATGCCGAAGTGTTCGAGTTCGTACACGACCTTCGGGGCTTCGCGGCACATGAATTCGATCGCGTCTTGGTCGCCGAGCCAGTCGGAGCCCTTGACGGTGTCGAAGAAGTGATAGTGCCAGTTGTCTTCCGACATGTTGCCCAGCGAGGCACCAATGCCGCCTTGGGCAGCCACGGTGTGCGAGCGGGTCGGGAAGACCTTGGACAGCACGGCCACGTTCAGGCCGGCCAGCGACAGTTGCAGCGATGCGCGCATGCCGGAACCGCCGGCACCCACGATCACGACATCAAACTTGCGGGTGGGAAGGGAAGTAGCGATAGCGGTCATTTTTTACAGTCTCCACAGCACTTGGATGGCCCAGCCGGCGCAGCCCACGAGCCACACGATGGCAAACACATGCAAGCTCAGGCGGACGCCAACGGGCTTGATGTAGTCCATGAAGATGTCACGGACGCCCACCCACACGTGGTAGAGGATGGCAAGGATCACGACGAAGGTCAGGAACTTCATCCATTGCTGGGAGAAGATGGCCGACCAGCGGTAGTAGTCAACGGGCCCGCCGAAGATGACCTGCACCAGCAGGACAACGGTGAAGAGGGCCATCAGGACGGCGGTGACGCGCTGGGCCATCCAGTCGCGCAGGCCGTAGCTCGCGCCGGTGACGACGCGCTTGGTTCCGTAGTTTTGAGACATGTGTGTCGTTCCTCGGCAGAAATCAGAACAGACCGAAGAGCTTGGCGCCCAGGATCACGGTCAGGCCGATGCTCAGGGCCAGGGTGATGATGGCGGTGGACTTGCCTTGCTCCTTGGAGACGCTGTGGGTGGCGTCCATGATCAGGTGGCGCACGCCTGCAGTGAAGTGGTGCAGGTAGGCCCAGATCAGGCCCAGGGCGATCAGCTTGAAGAACCAGCCCGGCACGGCGCCGTCAGCGCAACCGGCCGAGAAGATGGCCGTGAACTGGGCGTACGAGATCTCAGAGGTGACGCTGGTGTCGAACATCCAGATGATGAAGGGCATCAGCAGGAACATGATCACACCGCTGATGCGGTGCAGGATCGACACGATGCCTGCGGGGGGCAGGCGGTAGGACATGATGTCCGTGACGTGGATGTTCCGGTAGACCGGACGTGGGGGTTTCGCGTTTTCAGCCATGTTGAAGAAGGCTCCTGCCGAGCGTCAAAGAACTGTCAAATGAGGCGGGATTTTAGGGCAATCCCCTGCCCTATCGGCTTGAAGGGACGTGTTCCATATCTGAACAACCGTGCTTGACAAGCCAGTGCAGTCAACTATTTCGATCAACTCAGCTCATTGCGGTAATGGTGCCGGTCGGTCCGGTACAGGCCCTTGCGGAGCTCGACCGGCTGATCGCCATAGGTGAAAGAGAGGCGCTCCACGCTGAGCAGCGGCGCTCCGACGGGCACCTGCAGGCGCTCGGCGGCCAGGGCGTCTGCCGCCACGGCGCGGATTTTTTCTTCGGCGCGGATCATGCGCACGCCGAATTCGGATTCAAACAGGCCGTACATGGGGCCGCGGTACTCGCTCAAGCGATCGGCGGTGAGCCCCTTGAACAGGTGGCCCGGCAGCCAGATGTCATCAAACACCACTGGCTGGCCAGAGAAGTGCAGCACACGGCGCACTTCCACCACCATGTCGCCCGACTTGAGGTTGAGCGCACGCGCGACATCGACCGGGGCACGCAGGCGGCGGCAGTCGAGGAATTCGCGGCTGGAGCTGCCTTCAGGCGGGTTGACCGGGGCATCGGGCGCCAAACGCAGGAATCGGTACTGCACCTGCTCTTCGGCGTGGGTGGCCACGAAGGTGCCCTTGCCCTGTCGGCGGATGAGGAGGTTTTCAGCGGCCAGTTCATCGACGGCCTTGCGCACCGTGCCCTGGCTCACCTTGAAGCGGGCGGCCAGCTCGATTTCGGAGGGGATGGCCTCGCCCGGGCGCCACTCACCGCTTTGCAGGCTGTGCAGGATGAGGGCCTTGATCTGCTGGTACAGCGGACTGAAGGCCGGGGGTGCTGGCGTGGCCGACGCGGTGCCATCCTGGCGCGCGACGGACGCGGCAGCGTCTGGGGCAGCAGATGTGGGCAAGGTAGGCACCGGTGGATGAGGAATAACTGACAAGCTGACAGGGTGGGTCAGCGCGAAGCCGTCAAGCAGCGCCGGGTAGACGCCGAAACAGGCCGGATTGCACCACAAGCTGGCGTGCGAGTCCACCACTTGGGTGAATGATGTCTTATATAAGACATATGAATTCCCCCCAGTTCACCCAGTCTCTGTGTTCAATCGGCCCGCAGGGCACTACACTTGCGGGTTTTCCACACCAACGCTTCAACATCCTTTTTCGGAGTTGCACATGAGCAAAGCACCCGTTCGCGTCGCCGTCACCGGCGCCGCTGGCCAAATCGGTTACGCCCTCCTGTTCCGCATCGCCTCGGGCGAAATGCTGGGCAAGGACCAGCCCGTCATCCTGCAACTGCTGGAAATTCCCGACGAGAAGGCCCAGAACGCCCTGAAGGGCGTGATCATGGAGCTGGAAGACTGCGCCTTCCCGCTGCTGGCCGGCATCGAAGCCCACAGCGACCCGATGACCGCCTTCAAGGACACCGACTACGCCCTGCTGGTCGGCGCCCGCCCCCGTGGCCCCGGCATGGAGCGTGCTGACCTGCTGGCCGCCAACGCCCAGATCTTCACCGCCCAAGGCAAGGCCCTGGACGCCGTGGCTTCGCGCAATGTGCGCGTGCTGGTGGTCGGCAACCCCGCCAACACCAACGCTTACATCGCCATGAAGTCGGCCCCGAGCCTGCCGGCCAAGAACTTCACCGCCATGCTGCGCCTGGACCACAACCGCGCCGCTTCGCAAATCGCCGCCAAGATCGGCTGCGCCGTGGGCGACATCGAGAAGCTGGCCGTGTGGGGCAACCACTCGCCCACGATGTACGCTGACTACCGTTTCGCCACCGTGAACGGCAAGTCGGTCAAGGACACCATCAACGACCACGACTGGAACGCCAACACCTTCTTGCCGACCGTGGGCAAGCGTGGCGCCGCCATCATCGCCGCTCGCGGCCTGTCGTCGGCTGCGTCGGCTGCCAACGCCGCCATCGACCACATGCGCGATTGGGCCCTGGGCACCAACGGCAAGTGGGTCACGATGGGCATCCCGTCGAAGGGCGAGTACGGCATCCCCGCTGAGGTGATGTTCGGCTACCCCGTCACCTGCGAAGGCGGCGAGTACAAGATCGTCGAAGGTCTGGAAATCGATGCTTTCTCGCAAGAGTGCATCAACAAGACCCTGGCCGAGCTGCAAGGCGAACAAGACGGCGTCAAGCACCTGCTGTGATGCCCGCTGCCACCACGGTGTTGCCGCTTGCGGCGCACCGCTGAGGCCACAGAGCCGCCCCTCGGGGCGGCTTTTTTTGGCGCGGCCACGCCACGCCCGTGCATCCTCTGCACATGCCCTGGCGGCAGATCAACCCATGCGGGTGGATTTGCGCGAGACTAGGCGCTTGACCATGCCCATGCGCTGAAGCCGCCATGTCCACCATCGCCGCCATCCACCCTCGCCAGGCCCTGTTCGGGGCCGATGTCCACCGCCCTCACCTGCCGGTGGTGGACCACTACGCCGGCGTCGAGGCGCGCATGCGCAAGAGCCTGGCGCTGCAGGCCGAGCTGTCGGCGGCGCGAGGCCATGCGCTGTTTGACGTGACGCTGGACCTGGAAGACGGCGCCCCCGTGGGCGGCGAGCACGAGCAGGCCCTGCTGGTGGCCGAGCTGGTCAACAGCGCTGCGAATGTGTACGGCCGGGTGGGCGTGCGGGTGCACGACGCCAGCCACCGCCGCTTTGAGGACGACATCGACACGCTGCTCAAGCTGGCGGGCGAGCGCATCGCCTACCTCATGGTGCCCAAGATGGCGAGCGCCGAAGCCGCACGCCATGCGCTGGGCCACATCCAGATGGTGCGCCAGCAACATGGCTTGACGCGACACCTGCCGGTGCATGGCCTGATCGAGACGCTGGGCGGCCTGCGCGAGGTGCACGAGATCGCGGCGTTGCCTGGGCTGGAGTCGCTGTCGTTCGGGTTGATGGATTTCGTCTCGGAGCACCGGGGCGCCATCCCCGCGTCCGCCATGGGCGTGCAAGGCCAGTTTGCCCACCCGCTGGTGCTGCGCGCCAAGCTGGAGATCGCAGCCGCCTGCCACGCGGCGGGCATCACGCCGTCGCACTGCGTGGTGACCGAGTTCAAAGACGCGCGTGCGCTGTCGCACGCCGCCGAGCGGGCCAGCCGCGAGCTGGGCTACACGCGGATGTGGAGCATCCACCCCGATCAGATCCCCGTGATCATCGAGGCGTTTTCGCCCGTGGTGGCCGAGGTGGACGACGCGATCGAGATCCTGATGGATGCGCAAGCCGCACACTGGGCACCCATCTCGCACCAAGGCAAGTTGCACGACCGCGCCAGCTACCGCCACTACTGGTATGTGCTGGAGCGCGCCTGGCTGACCGGCCAGCCGCTGCCACCCGAGATCGTGCGCGCGTTTTTTGGCCATTGACGGCCGCGCCGCTCAACACGGCAGATTGCCACAAGGGCTGGGGCACTGGGGCGGCCAGCACAGATGCCCCTGCTTCGCGTGCATTTTGAGCGTTTCGCTCGGGCGCTGAAATCGGCATCATGGACACCTGCCTGTGGGAGGTGACGATGTCCCGCGTTGTCTTGGATCCGGTGGCCGCCGCGGTGGCCGCCCCGCTGCCGTTTCGGCAGTTGCTGTACCGCTACTGGTTCTTCGGGTGGTTGTTCAAGGACGTGAACCGCGCGGACATGTTCGAGCGCAGCCGCGCCTGGCTGCACAACCGCGAACAGGCCCGCTGGCTGCCCACCTATTTGCGCCGTTGGGCCATCCTGACGGTGGCGAGCTACCTGATTGGCATGCTGATGGAGCACGGCCTGGGCGCCCCGGTGGTGTCGTCGCTGCTGTACGTGCAGGCCATTCTGGGCGTGGTGTTCAACACGCTGACCTCGGCCCTGTTGCTGGGGCTCAAGGTCTTGCCCGGTCCGCTTTGAAGTGGCCTCAAACCAGTCCCTTTGCCGCCCTCACCCTGTTGATTTGAGCTTGCGCCACAGCGTGGTGCGGCTCATGCCCAGGCTGCGCGCGGCGGCCTCACG
>Ga0228699_1000678_pt1 | contig 22784 bp, 29 predicted proteins | sample McNCre217_Aug_MG_FD_178016 | JGI IMG/M metagenome (GOLD analysis project Ga0228699, IMG submission 178016) | Freshwater microbial communities from McNutts Creek, Athens, Georgia, United States - 2-17_Aug_MG | ecosystem: Environmental > Aquatic > Freshwater > Creek | place: USA: Georgia... | reverse complement strand
TGCTCGATGTTCGAGAAAGTCGCCCGATCTAAATCAGCAATCATGTGCGGTGGCACACGGAACAGACGGGCAATGTCTGTTATTTGGAACTTGCGCAGCTCCAGGAACTGGGCGTCCTTGTTTGTGACGCCCACCTCATGGAACTTCATGCCGTTCTCAAGCACAAGGACCTTGCCCCGGTTCGAGCCAGACTGCGCCGCCTGATAGGACTCTCGAAACACCCGCTTAGCCTCCGGGTCCTTGAAGGTGCCCGGGAACTCGATCCAGCCCCCTGTGGGTTTGGCATCGTTGGAGAAGAACCGAGCCCCGTAGTCCTGCGCAGCCAGCGCCATACCCAGGCTTTCTCGCGAGAGCTCAATGGGGCTAAAGCCAATCAGCCCATCCGAGGACAGCCCCCTCAGATGCCAGACTTCCCCACGAGGAAGGACGATCTCTGAGCCAGCCTGATCCCGGATGCGGTATCTGTAGTCGCCCGAGGACAGCAGCTCCATCCTCACCCGGTCAGGGTGAATCGGGATCAGCTCGGTGATCTCCCCCCGGCTATTGGCCAGGATCTGGCAGAAGGCGTTCCCCCTCAGAGCCAGATGCCCCTGCAGCATTTCGCGCCACTCGAATGGGTTCTGATAGCGGTTGGGCCGTTTGCCCAGCAACTGGTAGAGCCAGTGGTCCGTCACCCGGTCCTTGCCGCCGTCCTTGCGGGGCCGGTAGACCACGAGAGGGAGCGACGCCATGGTCTCCGAGAGGATGCGCACGCAAGCGTAGACCGCAGCCAGGCGCATGGCCGAATCGGCCGAGACACGCATGCCCGAGATGCTTCGAGCCGAAACAGGTTCGAAATAGAAGTCCCCCCAGGGTGAGCGATCGCTCGTGGAAGCTCTGAAGCGGTCAAAGAAGTTAAAAAATCCCATGACGTCAGAGCACCATCAACTCGTAGTCGGATCCCAGCACCACCGATTCGCCCGGTTTGATCGCCCGTGAGAGGGCCATGATCAGTGCCACGATGCCGTCTATCTTGTTTTCTGGTCTTTCCTTCCTTGGATAGATGTTGTCTTTGACGTCCGTGTGGGCGACCACGTTGCTCGCCATCCATGCAAGGACCGGATCACCGTCATGAACGAGCTTCTTTTGCAGGACCAAGGCCTCAAGCGTCTTCATCGGCTCGCTGAAGTTCAGCACCGTGGGACGCACTTCAATCATGGGCAGCCCCTCGGACAACATGCGCGTGGACAGCTGCGTGGCCTGGAACGGATCAAAGGCCACGGCTTGCACTGAAAACCGCGACGAGATGTCCAGCAAATCGGCTTCAATCCAGCTGAAATCGATCACGTTGCCCGGCGTCACCGAGAGCCGTCCTGTATGGGCCCAGCCCTCGTATTGGCTGTTGCCCGCCGCCTGGACCGTGTCCTCTGGCAAGTAGTACTTGCCAAACACCGCGTATGCGTCTGGTGTGTCAGGGTGTTCAAACACCATGACGAGCGCGGCAATGTCCGTCTTGCTGGCCAGATCCAGTCCGAGCCAGCAGGGCTGACCCAGAAACTGATCGAGCTCAAGATCCGGATTGGCACTGGCATCCCAGGACCGCATGTCCATCCAGGCCGTATCTGCACTCACCCATTCGTTGAGGTGCTTGGTCTTGAAGTTGTTGACCGCGCTGGGCAACTGCATGGCCTTGGCCTGCAGGGGAACCAGGATCTCCTCGCGCACCGAAATGCCCCAGTTGGGGTTGGCTTTGATGAGCGAGTCCTTGGCGGTCCAATCATCCCCTTCATCGAGCCCGTAGATGATTCCGAACTGGGAGTCGTCTTCGAACACCCGGTTGAGCAGCTTGGTGACAAAGCTTCGGACCTCGTAGCAGATGCCCGATCGGTTGCTGCCAGCCGTGGTGATCACCCACAGCAGTGAGTTGTCCCGCTTGCCGGTCCCGGTCTCCACCACGTCATAGACCGTTCGGGTCTTGTGAGCATGCAACTCGTCGATGCAGCCAAAGTGGATGTTCAAGCCGTCGAGCGTGGAGCCTTCTGCCGAGAGCGCCTCGAACTTGGAGCCGGTCTGAAGCACATGCATGTTGTGCGCTCCGACGTTCACAGCAAAACGGTTCCTGAAACCCGGGCTCAGGCGCGCCATGGTCTGAGCATCGCCAAAGACGATGCGGGCCTGATCGCGGGTGGTGGCCAGCGAATACACCTCAGCGCCACCTTCACGATCGGCTGCCAGCATGTACAGGCCAACTGCCGAGGACAGGGTGGACTTGGCGTTGCCCCGAGGCACCTCGATGTAGGAGCGCCTGAAGCGGCGCTTGCCGTCCGATTTGACCCATCCGAAGACCGTGGACAGGATGAACACCTGCCAGGGCTCCAGAACAATCATCTTGCTGGCCAGTGGGCCTTTGACGTGGGGCAATCGCTCAATGAAGGCGCACAGGTTGTCCGCTGGCCGGTAGGGCCTGCCATAGCGGTCAAGCAGTTCCGGATTGAACTGGTAGAGACTGCTCTTGCGCTTGAAGCGGATCAGGTCATCGAGTTGGCGTTTGCAGGCTTTCTGGACCCACTCGCAGGTCAGGATCTCATGGGAGACAACGCGTTCAGCATATTGCTTGGCGCTCGCGGCGTATGTGCTCATCCTGTGTCCCTTTGGTCAACCCACGATGTCCTCCCAGAGATCGAGCTCCTCGCCCGGGCGTTCATTTGGAATGGAGATGCGCGAACGAGATGCCGGGGTGAATCCCATCTCGATCGCTGCTTTGGTCATGATTTGGGCCTGCTTGTTCGCAATGGCCAGGTAAGGCGACTGCATGGGCACGCCGCTGTGGGGCGCCTTCACCAGGAGCCCCGTTTTGCCGATACCCGTCTGGGCCTGTCGGTACAGGTCTGCCGCGCAGGCCCAGATTTCCAGCACAGACATGTCCAGCTTGCGAATCAGGGTGGGCGGCGCACATTCAAGCGCGTAGCGCCAGGCGGCTTTGGCACCCTCAGGCATGTAGTCCGGAGGCTCGACCAGCAAGCCCTCTGGGACAGGCTCGTGGTAGTTGGTCCGGCATGGCTGCAAGGTCCCTTTGATCTGCTTGACTTGAGTCGGTAGCGGCTTGCGTCCACCCATAAATCACCCGCTTGGTTTGATGTTCATCTGATGCACGGCCTTTGCTGCAGGCTTTGGGGGATACCCCCCCTTGTTCAATTTGCACGCACAAAAATTTGCGCAGGCCAACGCATCTTCGAAGGCAGTCTGTAGAGATTCATCCCCCCTACCCCCTCAGGACGGGGTCACTGGCGCGAGGACGCGGTCTCTGAGGCGGTCTTGGCGTTGTGACAGGGCACGCACAGGCTCTGCAGGTTCGCTCGCTCAAAGCGCTCACCGCCTTCTTTGACTGGAACGATGTGGTCAACGACTTTGGCCGGTTGCAACAGCCCCTTCGCTTGGCACCTGCAGCAAAGCGGGTTATCCCGTAACACCGCTGCACGGGTGTTGCGCCACCTGGCCGATTGATAGAAGCCGAGCTCGGTGTCGAACCCGCGCCGCGCACGCCCGTATTCACGGTGCACTTGCGACTGGTGATTGGCGCAGTAACCAGGTACGTTGAGCACCTGTGCGCAACCCGGGTAACGGCATGGAGTGGGCGCACTTCTCGGCATCTCAATCGTCTTTCAAGGAATAAGCGACAGCTTCAAAAATTGACTTGGCTTCATCTTGATTCAGAGCGTCAATCCATCACATTGGATGAACGAAAGGAACCAAGCCAATGAAACAAAACAAGGACCTGAACAAGCTGCTCGAGCAGATCGCCAAAGAGCACTTGTTCATCGAGACGCTGGAGACACAACACAGCGATCGCCTGGACTTTCACGACGTCGCGGTCTGGGCCATCAAGAGCGCGATGGAGGCTGCTTACGCCGCAGGGATCGAAGCAGGAAAAAACACATCAACAACATCGAAAGGCAAACAATGAAACTCACGGACACCCAACGCGCGCTGCTTGAAGCGGCTGCGCAGCATCCACAAAAGAAACTGACGAACTTCCCCGACACCCTCAAGGGCGGGGCTCGCATCAAGGTGCTCACCTCGATGCACAACGCCGAGCTCATCGAGCCAAGCGCCGCAGAGCCTGAGGTGTACGTGGCCACAACCACAGGGCTGCAGGCAATTGGCATCACAGTCCAGGCACCACGGGCCAAACGTGAAGGCACCAAGCAAGCCGTACTGATTGAGCTTCTCACACGCGCAGAAGGTGCCACGCTGGCCCAGATGACCGAGGCAACAGGCTGGCAGGTCCACACGGTGCGAGGCGCCATGGCTGGATCTCTCAAGAAGAAGCTGGGCTTGGAGATCACTTCAGAAAAGCAAACCGGTGCAGACCGTATCTACCGAATCACCAACCAAGCTGCCTGAGGCTCACATGAAAACCATGACCATCACAATTGAACGCAAGCCTCTGACCATCCAGTTCGATGGCAAGGACATGGAGGTCGAAGAGCTCAGCATCCGCCTGCCCTTTGGCCGCAAGCCCGCCACCATGAGCGAGATCGCTGGCAGCGAAGACTGCACCGTCTACATCACCGAGACTCACGAGATGGAACCAGCAGAGTTCGACCGATTTGCAGTGAACCTGCTCCAGTCTCGCGACTGGCTCAATGGCAAGGGTGGCTATTACGGAGATGGCAGGCTGTGTGTCGAAGTGCATGCACCCGGTCGCCCTTACCTCTTCATCGATCCCTCTGGGTCGAACTACGGTCGCTATTGCGCACGCCTTGGTTGATCAGTCTGCAGAAGAAAGTCAATGAATCGCTCCGCCGTGGACCAGCTCACGCAGAGCCTTGTCCGGAAATACTGCGCCTTTGTAGAGTGGACCGCACGGCGTACCGGCCAACTTAAGAGACAAAGCGACCGGATCGACTGATCCATCCTGGTCACGGTAGCCCTCAGCCAGAAACACAAACTCGTTCATCACGCCTAAAACGCTGCGGTTGGCGGTCTTGGCATAGACCACCTCACCCATGCCACTGATTTCTGACTCAATGAATTCGGCTGGCATGTCGAGTGCGCGCAGCACATCTCGCAGCGCAATCGGAAATCGCTCAGCAAGCGTTGCAGCTGGTGCCAATGGCAACAGCACAGGCAACAGCGTTCTCTCATTGACCACAAGCGCCATTTGAGGTTTCCAAAACAGCGCAGTGGCATACCAGTTACCAAGGCGCGTTGTACCGGCCCGAGGCGCTTCAAGCTCTGGCTTGATGCGATCGAGAAGCTTCTTGGTGCAGTGAAGACTGAACATGCCGGTCTGATTTCATGATTGGGACTTACCCATGATTTTGACGCAAGCCTATGCTGACCACCTTCATTGGGCTGCTGGATCGGGAAGCGCCGTTTCGCTTGCCTCAGAAAACCTCAGGCCGTCGTCTTCACGCATTGCCTGCTGACCGGTGTAGTCCTCCCAGCGCCTGATGATCACATCCACGAACTTGGGATCGAGTTCAATGAGACGGGCGTGACGCCCAGTCTTCTCGCTGGCGATCAGGGTGGTGCCAGAGCCACCAAACAGATCCAGCACGATGTCCCGGCTCTTCGATGAATTCTTGATGGCACGCTCGACCAGCTCGACTGGCTTCATGGTCGGGTGCAAGTCGTTGACCCGGGGTTTGTTGTAGTTCCAGATGTCCGACTGATCACGGTCCCCGCACCAGAAGTGGTCCGAGCCCTGTTTCCAGCCATACAGGATGGGTTCGTACTGGCGCTGGTAATCCGCGCGTCCGAGCGTGAAGGTGTTCTTGGACCAGATTATGAACGTGGACCACTTGCCGCCTGCCTTGATCCAGGCTTTTTGCAGGGTATGCAGTTCAGATGAGCTCATGCACACGTAGCAGGCGCCCTTTGTGACCACAAGCAGGTTCAGACAGGCGTCGTAGAGAAACTGGAAGAACCCCTCCCCGAGATCGTCATTCATGATGCGCCGGTCTTTGCCGCGCATCTTGTCTTTGGCACTGTTGCCGTAGTCCACGTTGTAGGGTGGATCGGTGAAGGCCATGTCAGCCAGTTGGCCACCCATAAGCCGTTCCACATCCGACAAGACGGTGGAGTCACCACAAAGGAGGCGGTGGTTGCCGAGAATCCACAAGTCCCCAGGTCTGGATACCGGGTCTACTGGTGCATCTGGGATTGCGTCATCTTCAGTCAAACCACCGCCTGATTCGTCTCCGTTCAGAAGTTCTTCGAGCTCCTTGTCGGTGAAGCCCATCAGGTCAAGATCAAAGTCGGCCGCTTTGAGTTCGGCCAACTCGAGTTTCAGGAGCTCATCGTCCCAACCTGCGTTCTCGGCCAGACGGTTGTCGGCCAGGATGTAGGCCTTCTTCTGTTCGGGCGTCAGGTGCCCCAGCTCGATGACCGGTACCTCCTTGAGACCTAGCTTGCGTGCTGCCATCAAGCGACCGTGACCCGCGATCAGACCCTTGGCACCGTCCGTGAGGATGGGGTTGGTCCAGCCGAACTCGGTAATGGAGGCCGCAATTTGGGCCACTTGGGCATCGCTGTGGGTGCGGGCGTTGCGTGCATACGGGACGAGCGCGTCCACTGGGACCATACGGATCTCAGGATGATTCATGGGGGTGACCGGTAAAATTGGCCGCAAAACGAGAATGTCTTGCAGTGCAAATCAAAGTAGTTCGCGGGGTTCTGGCCCGCAAAAGTTCAAATGAAACGACCAGTGCAGAAACCGGCTTTGTGCCGTTAACTGCTGGGGTATACCGAGTGGGGTCGGAGGTCGAAGGTCGGCTTGAGGTTCTTCGCGAAGAAAAACCAACTGTGTACCTGCCGCTGGAAAAGCTGGCGGAGTACGAGGCCTCTGGGGAAATCGTCGTCTTGCGATAAGTCGGGTTCGGTGCAGTTGCTGCACACACACCTTTGTCGACCGTAGATGAAAATGTAGCGGCAAATCGCCCAAATGTTGCAGCGTGTTTTGGCCCCAAAAACCGCGCATTCCCTTTTCGGTTTGAATTGCGCCGCGCATGCACGCCAAAACACGCTAATTTCCTCTCTGGTTCGAATCTTCACCGTTTCGGTTGCGATGCCTGCCTGTTGAGCAGATCAGCCACCACTTGCATGTCCCTCTTCCAGCGTCTCCACGCCGTAGTGCGGTCACAAGCAAAGCGCTTGCTGATCTCCACCCAGTCAAAACGCTTGGCCCGCATCCACACCAGGTGCCGTTCATCAAGTTCAAGCATTTGCACCCAGCGCATGACTTCGAGCATCCGCTCCACATCCTGTGGGGATGGAGGTGCCATGCGGTACACCCTCTGCGGATCCGGGTACGTGTCGTTTGGCAAGATCACGATGGGCCAGGTGCTTGCGTAGCCTTGCACCGCAACACGAGGCAAGCGCCTCGCGGTTCTGGCCGCATCGACAAAGCGCTCAGCCACCGCTTCGACTGTCCAGGTTTCAACCATGGCCACCTCCTTTGAGATGAGCCTGACCGTAGAGCCTCTCGCCAATGCTGCGAATGAGCTGGCGCTCCAAGAAGTCAAGCCGCTCGTCCTCATCCGAGACGACCAGGATGTGCTGCTCGCGCCACCCCTGGCGCTTTGCAGCCTCGACATCCATTGGAGTGGCCTGCATGCGCCCAAGGGGTGATGGGTAACGTGCTGGAGGGATCTTCATACCTGCCCTCCAAACGAAATATTCCGATGCGCCGCTGGGAAGTCAAAAACGGACTTGTCCGGTTTTGACAATAGGTCTGACGCTTTTGACGGTACAAAACACTCCCTCTCTTTATGCGCGTCTACGCGCCCGCGTAAAGAACCAATGTATTGACTCGTCAGTTGCGTCAAACAGCCGATATCTGAAATCTTTTTCATTGAAATTTCCTCTCAATCATCGTTGTATGGATAGGACCTGGCAGGCAAGGAAGTGGGCTGTTTGAGGTCGATCCCCTGATAGCCACGCACGCCCATGGAGTTGCGCCACTTCTCGAACCGTCTGGCCAACAAGGCATCTGAAAACCGGCGTTGTGTGCCTATGTACTCACCACTGAGTTCGGCCCACTGCTTCCAGTCGTTGAAGAGCGTGGCCGTCAGTGCCTTGTGGTTGATGCCCAGGTTGCAGCGCTCGCTCATCCAACGACCCATGGCGTCCTCGGCCTCGAAGTACTCCTCGGTCGCGCTCACCACGGACTTGGGTTGGACCAGGCCCTGGCTTTGCCAAAGCAGGCAGCCTTGCACCGCCCAGGCCATGATTCCGTCGCGCTCGGCAAGCAGCTTCTCGGTCAGGAGCGGATCGCGCTTTTCTGGAGGAACCGTGATCGTGAAAGGGATCAGGTGCATGCGGCGGCGCATGGCCTCGTCGATGTTGCGAATCGCTGGCTTGTGATTGCCCGCAATGAGCAGCTTGAACTGTGGCCTGTAGGTGAAGAAGTCCTGGTGCATCAGGCGCGCCGTGATGTCATCCCCACCCGTGATCGCCTTGATCTTGGATTCGTTCCAACGCCTGCCTTGCTCTGTCTCCGTTGCCGAGACAAAGCGGGCACCACGCAGTCCTGCCAGATCGGTCGGGTGCCGGTCCGAGCGCGATTCCATGAAGGTGTCCATGGGCGCGTTGGCGGCATAGTCGCCAAGAACCGTGGAGATCACGTTCACAAACACCGATTTGCCATTGGCTCCCGTGCCATAAAGGAAGAAGAGCGCGTGAGTGCTGATGTCGCCAGTCAGGCAGTAACCCACCACTCGTTGCAGATAGTCCTGAAGCTCTTCATCACCCCCTGTGACGTTCACCAGAAAATTGCGCCAGACCGGGCAATCGCCTTGCGGCGTGGCCGTGGTGACCTTGGTCATGCGGCGATCCCGATCGTGTGGGCCACGTGCACCAGTGCGCAAGTCCACGATGCCACCGGGCGTGTTCAGGAGCCAGACGCTGGAGTCCCACTCTTCAACCGTAGCGCTGTGACGCGGTTCCGAACGCACAATGCGCTCTATCGCAGAGATCGTTCCAGAGCTGGCCAAGCGACCTTTGAGCTTGGTGCCATCCGCTTGCACCGAAGCTGCCCTGCAGATCAGGCGACACAGGTGCATCACATACAAGGCTTTGTCGATGTTCCAGCGCACACCATTCCAAACGAGCCACTTGCTCCACGGCGCGCAGTAGCGCCAGTCCTCGGAGAACTGGTGAGAAAAGGCCATGGCCAAGCCATCCTCGTTCGTGTAGTCGATGCCGTCGACCAGCTGCATCGGCGCATGTGCATCGATCTGATGCACCACAGGAACCCTCTCGCCCACGGCCAGGAAGCCGGTAATGTCAAAGCCATCCTTTACGGCATCGGCAACATCCCAACCCTCGGGCTTCTCTGCCGGTGGCTGCAAGATCACGCACGACTTGGCCCCCACCTGCATGATGGCCTGCGATGCATGGTCTGCGTATTGCCAGCCGGGCTTATCCCGATCCGGCCAGATCAAGACGTGCTTGCCAGACAAGGGAGACCAGTCTGTTTTTTCGACGGGAGCGTTGGCTCCATGCATAGCCGTGGTGGCGCACACCCCCAGGTCAATCAATGCCTGGGCGCACTTCTCGCCCTCAACCATCACGACCTGCTCAGACTTGAGCATGCCTGGCTGGTTGTACAGAGGACGCGGCTCTGGAGGAGCCATCTTGCGGCGGCGAACATCCCAAGGCCTGAACTCCTTGCGCCCGGGCTCGGGGTCGTAGCGGTAAACCACAGCGATGAGTTTTCCGCTGGCGTCCTGGTAATCCCACTTGGCCGTTGCAGGGCCGAGCTCATCGACGGCAGGTGCTTTGGCTTTACTGGCTGCCACGCTGCTTGCGGGCATGGCTGAGACTCGGCCAAGCCAACCCTTGGCCCGCTCGAGAACTTGCGGAAATTGGGCCTGCACATCGAGGCTGTAGTAACGGGCAATGAGGTCGAGGATGTCACCGCCTTCACCCGTGGCGCGGTCGGTCCACAAGCCAGTCTTGGGGCCCGAAAGCAGGAGCTCCAGGCTGTCGCCGGGACCACCCATCACATCGCCGACCAGGTACTTGTTCTGGCGACGTTTGCCCGAAGGCCAGATATCCAGTACCAACACGCCCAGTTGTTCGTTGAGGGCTGAGCGGATTTCATCTTTCTCACGCGCCGTTTCCGTACTGACCTCAGCTGCCTTGCGCACATGGCCGCTGGGGACATCGTTGAAATCAAGCATGCACACCTCCCGTTTGAGATGCATCTGGCTGCTTGACCTGCTCTGCGGCGTACCTCACTTGCCATTTGTGAAGTTCCCGGATCCGATAGCGCACCATGCGATTGATTGAGTAGTACGGGATTCCCAGCTCAGTGCGCTTGCGGGCGTCGATGAAGTAGTACAGCGGCAAATTCAGCGCTGCCGAAGCCTGCTCGGCCGTGACGAGATAGTCCTCCGCGAAGTCAGCCGCCATATGCGCTGGCTGCCTCTTTGGAGAAATCATTGGTTTGGTTTTTTTCATGAAAACAGTTGTCCCTGCAGACGGCTTTCGCCGTCTGCATCAGTTGGTTGGTAAAGGTTGGATGGACGCTCAACTCAGTTGATTGGCTGGGCATCCAGTTGCATACGTACGCTGGGGTACTTGCTGCGTTCGTGTTCTTGGACCATGGCCTCGACATAGGTCGTGACCACGGCATTGATCAGCTGCAGAGCCTCTTGCTGGGTGTAGCTCGACAGCGGGCGATCCATTCCGATCTCGCTGGCGGCTTCGCCCAAAGGTTTGAGGCACTGCTGCATGGCGGCGATTTCTGCTTCAGTCGGATCTATCACGCCCACTCCCGTCGGCAATGCGCCCTCGCGTTCGAGATAGCGCACACCGGCCGCGTAAAGCCGATGGAAACAATCTTGGCAACGCCTTGAACAGAAGATCCAGTCGATGGGGTACCGCTTGGGATGCCCCACCTTGAAGCGCAGATCCACATGGCCAAATCCTCTGGCCTGACGGGAGCACACCCAGCACTTCATGCAGCCTCGCCATCACTGCGCCCACGCAGGCCGACCCTGCACGTTGCCGGGACGGGGGGTGTAGCTGGCCCCCGGCTGAGGAGCTTGCGCCGCTGATGTGGGTACGGCAGTCGCTGGGGCCCCGCCAGAGCCCCCACCCGTTCCTCCATCACGTTGCAGCTTGGCCTGCATCAGCTCTGCGTATTCCTTGTGGTCAGGCTCAATCACCAGCCTGATGATGTTGCGGTACTCGCCTTGGCCATCTTTTTCAATACCGATGCGCGCGGCAAATTCAGCACCATCGAGGTCACCAAAGCTTCGAATCTGGCGAGCGCGTTGTGCCTCCGGTGAGTTGTCATCCGGGTGGATGTTGCGCGAACTGTTGAGTACCGCCTTGATAAAGCTGCGCCCCATCTGCGCCCAGGTTGGCCCCTTGTTGGAATGCAAGCCCACATTGCTCCAGATCTTGCGCTTGGCAAATGGGCCTGTGAGCAACACGAACTCGCAGGACAGGAACACTGCGCCCGTTTCATCCGATGCCGTGGCATAGCCACCCGTCCAGCCCTTGCTGACGTCGTCATGACCGCCGGGTTTGATGGCCATGCGGACCAGGGCCTGGGTGCCTTTGGGGATCAGGTTGAACTCGCCTTGCTGGGCATCGGCGTCATTGAAATCAGACCATGCGGCCTGGTGGTGGTTGTCGTGGTTCATTGAGAAATCTCCTTTGATTGGTGGTGTTTGGGTGAAGATGAAGGCTTTGGGCGCTCAGAGCTGGACATCGCCTACCCAGCGGATCTGGAAGGTGGGCTCAGTGATGAGTTCCTTTCGAGCGGGCTGAAATGCCGCGCGCAGCAGCGGATGCCAGCGGGCGTAGTCCTGCTCGGCCACCGAGAACTGGACCTGCATGAAGTCCTGTACGCGGTCACCGGCAACGACCATTCGTTCTGCGATTTCAGACAGGTGCTTCTGGTCCCAGACGATTTCTTTAGGCTGCAAGACATCGATCTGCAGGTCACCGTCGTCGATGCGGAATCTGGCAGCTTCGTCTTGACCAAGGCTCTCGGCATGGCGAATCTGCTCGGAGTAGCGGATTTCCATGCCTCTATTAATTCGGCCGCGCATCTGCAGCGTCCAGTCATGGAGCTGCTGCACCGCGTTGCTGAAATGAGCCAGCTGGTCTTTGGGAAGACGGCTGATCTGGCTCTCGGAGAGGTCGGGCAAGGCCGCCTGTTGCAATTGGAGGTGATTCATCGGGTGGCTCCTTAGGCAGTTGCCCGTTGTGAGGTGGAGACGTGCTGGACGCAGTTCTCGAAGGCAATCACGGCATTGAGGGGATAGTTCACCCGCTTGCCCAGCTTCAAGTAATGGGGGCCACGCCCTTCCATTCGCCAACGTTGGAGGGTCTTGGGGCTCATGCCCCAGCGCGAGGCCAAGTCGGCTTCGCTCAGGACTTGCCGTGGGGGCATGTATGGCTCTGGGGCCATGACGCTCAAGGGGTTGAGCGTTGAAAGCGCTGGTGTTGCTAGCAGCATGGGTCACTCCTTTCAGAGAGTTGAGGGACAACGCTGCTATTTCAGAAAATCAATAGGGAACTGATAAGGAACTGATCAAGGAACTTTGGCGATATCTCCAGTTCCTTAATCCCGGCGGCCCTTCCGGACTCGCCTTGCCTTGTTGACAAGACTCCGTCAATTTGATATCTTTAAGATATCTAACTTCAAAGGAGCCGGAGATGAGAGCTGCAGCAGCCCAGATCGCCTTCCGTTATCGCCCGCAAGACAGCGCAACTGGCGTGACCCGCACAACGACCAAACGTCTGGCTGATGTATTGGGTGTTGACGAAACGCAAGTGATTCACCTTGCGCTGCATGAGCTGGCCACCAAATTCCTGCCCCAATACGAGGCAGATGAGGGAGCTTTGACCAAAGCCCAACTCAATCAGGTTCAAAAATCAGCCCCAAAGGCCAAAGGCGGCACCGTTCACAGCAGTCTGTTTGAATTGGAAAACGCCTGATGCGCTGGTGGCCGGAACCCACGGCTGGCGAAATCGTCTGGTGCCATTTCCCTGACAACATTCACCCCAAACCAAAGCCACGCCCCGGCCTCATTATTTCGACCAAGGAAGACGACGGAGGCATGATTTTCGTGAGCGTGGCGTATGGGACCAGCCAAAAGACGGACCGTCTCTACAGCGGGGAATTCAGAATCGCAAAGAGCGAGCACCCTGCTGCCTATGCCAGCGCCGGTTTGAGCTACGACACCAAATTCGACCTGAGAAACGTTCTTGAGCTTCCGTTCAACGACGCCTACTTCTCCATCCCACCTCACGCGCCACACGGCCAAATTCCAAAGCTCGGAACCCTGCATCCGAGCATGGTCCGGATTGCCGCCACCGCTTTTGCGGCAGCAAGCAAATAGACACAGCAATGGCCATCACCGCTTGGTCAGAAGGTCATCGGGTGCTGTATCACTGGGAAAAATTCAGTGAAGAACGCTTGAGCGCCCTCCTGCGTGACAAGCGAATTTATTGCTCTAATCCTGCTTCGTTCAATGACCCGTGGGACTGCAAACCACATTTCAATACGGAAATCCTGAACGATCTCGCTGAGCGTCAAAAGCATGCCCAATGGGCGATTGACTTGTGCCAGCGCAAAAGCCCCATGCCGCCAGAGGCTCAAGAACGCATGCGGCAGACTTTTTTGCACAACCCTGCAGCAGCAGCCAAACTGATCAACCAGCTCTCAGGGGAAATGGCGGGCAGCATTGATGAACAGTACAGGGTTTATTGCTTGGGTCCTGACCCTAATAATTTACTGATGTGGTCACACTACGCGGACAGTCATCGCGGCATTTGCCTGGAATTGAGCTTGAGAAACAAGATTTTCTGCGCCGCTTTGAAGTGCGAATACTCCAGCACATTCCCGATCATGACGCTGCACGACGACTCAGATGATGCTGCGTTGCTTTCGCTTTTAGCCAAGAGCGACGTGTGGAGCTACGAGAAAGAATATCGGCTCATTGTTCAAGAGGAGTCCAAGGCATTGCCTGATTCGGAGTCTCTCAAATCTACAGGCCATTTTCTGGAATTCCCACAAGGCGCACTGGTGTCCGTCATTACCGGATGCCAATCAGATCACCAGCGAATTCATGACCTCGTGAAGTCGGTAGACCCAACGGTAGCTGTCAAGCAGGCCACCCGGGTTCCCAATCGCTTTGAGATTTCAATTGCTTAGTGACGGCACCTGCTGTTAGTTAGCTCGGCCAATACAACCGATATTGCCCCAATCGACGCTGTCGGCTGACCAGTTGTTCATAGGCATGAATCGGCCCCTCGTACAGGGGATCGCCACGATTTGCGGCCTTGACCTTGAAAACATCCATCGGTTTATCACTGGCCAGTCCAGCGTGCCTCATCAGAAATTCTGCTGACTGAGCTAGGTGCCTGTACTCCCAGAGAACTGCAAACAATCTGGCTTGAGCCTCTGTCAAACGGATGGGCCCATGCGGCCAACTCTCCAAATGAACCCAAGCGAAGTCGTGACTGAACGGCCCATGTACAGCCATCGGAATGACCTTCCCGTTGGAGTCGACCTTGTCCTCCGGATCGTCTCCGAGCAACCTTAGCGCCATGCCGTGAAGTGCGAAACGATCTTCCAGCTGCCACCAGGTTGCAGTTCCCTCCAGCGGATCCTGGGTCATGCGTCCCAGCGGTCTGGGTGTAATCACCCAGCTTTGGTTGCGTGGCTCAGGGCCATGAAAAATCCGTAGCCCATGGCGCTCCACCAGATCAATCCGGCGAGCCAGCACTACAGGCCGCTTCTTGTATCGACCAATGTCCCATACGCCGTCGACGATCGATGATGCTGTTGAGTGCAGCGCAATGTCCAGTGCACCGCGCAACCGGCGAATAAGCCATTCATCATCCAGCTTCCAACTGCGCTGACTGGCTAGATCCAGCCGAAATGGTCCACAGTCGGGACACTGCACCATGAGGCCCTCGTCGGTCCGGAAGATCGGCCCTCGGTACAGACCACAAAATGCGCACATGGCATCACGGGTGCTGATCTGGCCTGGAACTACTGCTTTGGCTTCCTTAAGAACATGCAGCGCCAGGATTTCTCCATCATGCAGGCCGCTCTCCATTGAGACGCCGCCTCGCACGAAAAATAAGGCCGCTAGATTGATGGCTTGCTGGTTCAGCGTGATCTCCATTCAAGCTCCTCACTCAAACAAGCCACCAACCAGAACCTTCAGCTTTGCAGTCTCTGGATCAGGTTGGAGCACCTGCTGACCTTTCAGGATCCCCAACTGCACCAGATAACCCTCGAGTTGAGCTCGCAGCTTTTCATCGAACTTGTGCAGGTTCAGGCGCCCCTTGCTTGTGATCTCCAAACTGACCACTGAGCAGCGGCTCTTGCCCTGCATGGGTGCAAGGTAGAAATTGAGTACCGCCGCCTGAATCAACCACCCTCGGGTGAGTGGGTTTTCTGAGCCAAAGTAGTCAGCCAGCAGATCCGTCACGCAGCGCTGATCGCTGGCCGCACTGGCGGTGCATTCCATTTTGAGTTGGCCACAGCCACTGACGACAGTCACACTCTTGACCTGCAGGCCAACGAAACCGTCATTGATCGCCTGCGGAATATTCATGCCTAAGCGCAAGTTGGACAAATTAAGCCGAGGTGTTTGGATTCGCTGCGCATCGGCATCCACGCCCAACAAGTGCTTGGCAAATGCCTCGCACAACATGGCGTGGTACTTCGCCCCGCCCCGGATGATGGTGCGGGCCACCCCAGTGGTCTGGGCGTATTCCAGCACCATGTGGATGTTTGGGCTGCCCACCCGTCGCTGCAACTGACTGCCCTCGAACTCCAGCTTGGCAGTGGCCAGGTCCTTGGCGTGGATAGAGATCAATTGCGTGCCACGCGCCCGGTCCAGCACATTGATCACGCAAACCTCACCGCACCCCAACTCCCGCTGGTAGAAACCTTTGATGGCGTCACTGAACGCAGCAATCGAGGTCTCGTCGCGCTCGATGGGATGCTTGATCCCAAGATCGTGCTGTTGGGCTTGCTGACCATGGTGGTCCAGATATTCGATTTCGGCCGCCGCTTCAAACAGCGCCGGGTGATGGACATACAACCAGAACGCCCGGTGCAAGTCGCTCTTGCAGGCAATGAGCCCCATCAATTCCGTCGGGCGGTCATGCGCAGCCTGAAACATTGCCTGCTTACCCAAAGGATGAGCCAGCAGCGTGCTGGCAAGCAAACCGGCCACGATGCGATCACGCATGGCGGCATTCGGATGCAACTGAATCAAGCCGATCAGGCTCTTGGAGGCTTGGATCGAGTCATGCCATATCCAGCCCTCGGGCATAGGCAGAGTGTGGCGTTCGATGAAGGTTTTGAGGGTGTCGTCGACAGGCAGGTTCAACAAGATGTCGGCGTAGGTCTGAGGGCGGCTCATTCGTTGTCTCCTTTGTTGTTGTTTGTTTTGGCAATGAGGCGTCTCAACCCCTGATCTGAAGACCTGGGGCTTGGGATGAGTTTTGCCGGATTGCTGGATAAATATACAGCTTTTTACAGGTTTGTCAAAAGTGCATATCCAAGCCGCTTGGCTGCTGGCCTTGGCTCAAAAGATCCAGGATTTATGCGGGTTTCCAGCTCGTGTCCCCCAATGACCCGCCAAAACACGTTACCTCTGGAGGGGCTCGCTCATACGATTTATGGACGGTTTTTTCACCAAATCCTCTACCAATGACAGCCCACCTGAACCCCTCCACAAGCCACCTCGGCAAACGCTCTGTAAAGAGCGGTTTTCTCTCCCTGTCGCAGATCAGCGAACTGATGGCGCAAGGCGCTGTCAGTCAACACCAAATGCTGAGCGAAATCCACAGCAGTCAGCTTTACGCCACTGATCTCGACGAGTTCGTGGACTTCCATGCCTGGCAGAGCGTGAATGTGAACCCGTCTACACAACAAGGAGTTCACGCATGAAGCAACGATCCATCACCCCACGCGAACAGCGCAGCCTCGACCAACTCAATGCCATCCAGCGCAAGGTCGCAGCCCTTGACGACTTGAAGATGCCCGAGCTTTGGAAGGTCTGGGATGTGCACTTTCCGCGCCGCCCGGTTCACCCCAACCGCAAGTTCTTGACATCTCGTCTGTCTCACCGATTTCAAGAACTGGCCTTTGGCACCCTTCCCCAGTCCACCCGGGAAAGGCTGGCCGACTATGGCCAGCAACTCTCCAAGATCAAAAGCAAAACTCCACTCAAAGCGGTGGCCATGCCCGGCGCAACTCTGGTTCGGGAATTCGACGGCAAGGAATACCGAGTTCAAGTGCTGGCCGACGGCCGCTACGAATACAACCGGCAGATTTACGGCAGCTTGTCTGCCATCGCCAAGACCATCACCGGCACACAGTGGTCTGGACCTGCCTTCTTCGGCCTGAAAGCCAAGGGGGAAGCATGAGCATACTGACGCCCAAACGATGTGCGGTCTACTGCCGTGTTTCCTCTGACGAGCGACTGGACCAGTCATTCAACTCCATCGATGCACAACGCGAATCGGGCTTGTCCTATGTCCTCAGTCAGCGCAACGAGGGCTGGGTCCCAGTGCAAGACACCTACGAGGATCCGGGCTACTCGGGCGGGAACATGGAGCGCCCAGGTCTCAAGCGCTTGATGGCTGACATCAAGGCAGGCAAGGTGGACATGGTAGTGGTCTACAAGATCGACCGTCTCTCACGCTCCCTGGCTGACTTCGCAAAGATGGTTGAAGTGTTTGACAAGCACCAGGTCAGCTTCAGCTCGGTGACTCAGCAGATCAACTCGGCCACATCAACCGGTCGCCTGATGCTCAATATGCTGCTGTCGTTTGCTCAGTTTGAGCGTGAAGTGACCGGCGAGCGCATCCGAGACAAGATTGCCGCCTCCAAGCGCAAGGGGTTGTGGATGGGGGGCGTGGTGCCGCTGGGCTATCGGGTTGAAGACCGTCAGCTGCTGATTGATCCTCAAGATTCAGAAACCGTGAACTGGATCTTTGACACATACGCCAGCACGGGCTCCACCACGCTGATGGTCCAGCAAATGAAGGAACAAAATCGCTTGACGAAATCAGGTCGGCATTTCTGCAAGCAATCACTCCACAAGGTCCTGAAAAACCGGGTTTACCTCGGGATGATTTCGCACAAGGGGCAGTTCTACGCTGGGGCCCACCAGCCCTTGATTGACCAGGCCAAATGGGACTGCGTGCAAGAGATGATGGCACGCACAAGCGAGGCTAAGAGCCAGGCCACCTGGGCCATGAAGGCGCGCACCGAGTTCCTGTTACGTGGTCTGATCTACAGCCCTGGCGGTGACCTGTACCTGCCAATGGCGACACAAAAAAAATCTGGGAAGATCTATCGATACTACGTGCACAACAAGAAGATGCACGAAGGTGCCAGCCAGAGCAGTATTCCGAATCAACCGGCTGAACCCATCGAACAAGAAGTGACCAAGCAGGTGCTTGATTTTCTGCGCTCGGGCACGATGCTCAACCAATACTGGCATCGCATCCAGTCCATCAATCCTGGCATTCCAGAACCGCAGGCGGTCGTGCTCATCTTGCAGCGCACTGCGAAGATCTGGGACAACTACTTTGATCAGGTGAAAAGCCACATCATCCGAAGCCTGGTGGAACGGATCACGCTCCATGAGGACGATACGGTTGAGGTCAGTTGGCGCACAGATAACTGGATCCCCCTGCTGGAAACCATGAAGCCCAAAACAACGGGGGCAGAGATGCTGGAACTGGAGATGCCCGCATGAGCGACATGACCGTCAGCGACATTACGAGCGACGACACCTTTCGGATCACCACGCGCACCCCCTTCAAGCTCAAGCGCCGTCCGGGCATCAAAACAGTTGTGATGACACCCGAAATGCCCGAAGGTCACTTGAATGGCGAGTGCATAGAGAAGAGCAGCCAAATTGCACTGCTCCAGGGACTCGCTCGGGCCCACTACTGGCAGCGACTGCTGGATGCTGGTGAGGTCCGCAGCGGCTCAGAAATTGCCAAGCTGGAAGAGCTTGACCCGAGCACAGTCAACGAACTGTTGAGACTGACGCTGCTGGATCCATCGCTGGTGATGAATATTCTTGAGGGGAAACAGCCTCAGCAGGTCAGCATGATGTGGATCACACGTAATGTTCTGCCCAATCTGTGGTGTGAACAATTTCCACTAACCAACACCAATAGAACTCCATAGGCAGCAGCAACTAAAAAACACGCAGAAGGGAGGCAAATCTCCGTCAAATGACAATTTCCTTGAAATTCACATAAATATTTGTGCAGCAGGAAAAATTGCGCTATGATTTTCACATGACAAATTCCAAGAAATTATCACAACGCTCCAGCAAGCCTGGCAAGACCAACCTCACCAAGAGCGGTGCCAGCGAACGCTGGAACAAGCAAACGCTGTTTGACAACTTCTGCGCTTGTACCCGCCAGGCAGTTACGGACTGGGAAACCTTCTTCGGTGTGGAAGGTATGGCCGAACAAGTCTTGGGGGAACCGGTTCATGCGTACAAGAACGCAGAGCAAATACTGCGTGAATCGAATGCCTGGGAAACACTCATGGCACTGTACGACTATGCGACGGAGGGCATCACTGCGGGCAGAGAAGAGCAGTGCATCGTGCTGGATGCTGGATCCATCCTGAAGCTACTTCAAACCGAAATGATGTGGGTATCGGAAGAATGGTTTGAGATTCTCACGATGGGTGATGCCCGATATGGGCTAGACGATGGTGCTCCTCTAAGCATAGAACGTATCGCCCTTCTGGCCAACATTGACATTCGGACAGTGCGTAATGCCGTCAGTGCTGGCGATTTAATAGTTGAGCAAGGCGTTATCGACAACTCGATGGCCCGTCGCTGGCTGTATGGTCGTAAAGGCTTCAAACCTACGGTAGTGAGCAACAGCTCAGAAAATCTGGCCCTCGAAGACATCCGAACCGCACCTGACTTTGGTGCCTTCTTGAAAAAACAGCGTGAACGGATTGGCTTGGCTGACGGCGGTCAAAAGTTGACCATCTTCCATCCGTGTGCAACGGCGAACACGATCCAGCAAATGGAAGCAGGTGTCTTCACGCTCCCACTGGACGCTGTATTTAGGGTGGCGGACTTGTATCAGCTCAGCCGCAAGGCGCTCCTTGAATGCGTCATGCGTGTCTTTTTTACACAAGAGCTTGAAACCTTGTCTGATTCAATGAAGTGAGGAGACCACTATGAACCATCTTCTTGCAACACGTCATGCCAAGGAGCGCATGCAGCAACGAGGCATCTCGGAGATGCAAATTCAGCTGATCCACTTCTTCGGGGAAGATCGCCTCCAAAAAGGTGGGAGCTACTTGTCTTACGTTCCTGAAGAAACCATCCGAAAAATTCGAGCAGCCCTGGACCGCCTTGGCTCAGTGGCAATCGTCAAATCCGAACAGGAATCCGTTATCACAGTCATGCACCAGGATCGTAAGGTGCGCAGCACGGGCTACAGAGCCTGAAACTCAGGTCAATTAGCCGCCGTTCGAATACATAAATCCGAACGCACGGATCGTTCTCGTGGGTATCACGCCAGGACCAGCACAAATGGCAAATGCAGATGCATAAGCGCGCTATGTCTAATCAAACAGATGAACACCAAATGACAATTCCTTCGCCCGAACACTCGGAAGAGACCTTCTACCTCATTGACCGTGACGGATTCCGGCGCGTGCCGCGCATCATCAACGCCAGAGATGGCCGTCGCGGGTTTGCCATTCACCCAACAGGCAAAGGCAATGACACTTCGGCTGCGCATTTCACTGCGGATTTGAAGACGCTGGTCCAAGAAGTGGTGATGAACGGAAAGGGGGTGCGCACTCGTGCAAAAGGCGGACCAAAGGAGGGGCAGCAGAACACCCTGTATCTGAGCGGAAGCTCGATACGCGGCTACTGGCTTCATCCGGACTATCTGGATTGGGTGAAGGGTGGAGTCCAGCCGGAAGCTCCTGTTCGGATGGCATCTGCGTCATCGCTCGCCTCACCCGCTGCAGGGAAGGCAGTTAAAGCCCTTGCTCCGACCATGCCGCCTGCGCTTGAAGTTTCTATGCCTCGTGCGCAGACACAAGCAGCTGCTTCTCAGACATTTCCCGCAACACCTCGATTTTTCCGCACTATTGAGTCAATCAACTTTGCTGACCATTGCTGCCAAGGCAATGGCTCGATTGGGGCTGGATCCTTTTCAATCGATGATCTGACCATGGCCAGGGAAGGTAGCAAACGCCTGCGATTTTCTCCTCTTGGCAATCGCCCCGAACATCCTTTGATTGCTCTTGTGGGCATCACGCCGGGTGGACAGATCGAAAAATTTGCAGAATATCTTTCAACCATGGACTTGCCAGCAGCGGCAAGTAAGGCAGCATTTGCTGGCGCACAAACTGTAATCAAGCAGATTCTTTCGGCCCATGGGCTGGCCCAGCACATTGGTCTGACGCTGCAGGGCGATCTGAACGATAACCATGACATCTTGACGACTTCGATTGTCAAATGTTGTTTGATGGTGGACGAGAATTACAAATTCAAGGCGCCCGACATCGCCTCAAGTCCAGCCGCACGAAACTGCGCGACCACGCGCTTGGTGAAGGAACTGAGTTCCTATCCCACCTTGAAATGGGTGGTCATCTTCGGCGATCCTGGCTGGGACGCACTGCACGAATTACAGCTTGGGAACAAATCCATCATCAATACCCTGCTTGAATTAGGCCTGAAGGTCGTCAAACTTCCGCACTTCGCTCAGAATTTTCAACAACGAGAGCTCTACACATTGAGCGATGAGCAAGCGCAGCGTGTCATCGCAGAAAAGCCTGAGTGGGCTAAATTCGCACCAGCGGCGGCCAGGATGCGAGATGCAGTATTCAAGGCAATGGCTACTGCAGTCTGACAAGGAAGACTCCAATGCTGGCCGCACAATTTTTACTGGTCTCACCAGGGTTGCAGTGAACTTTATTGGTTCAAAACGTTCTGGACTGTAAATTCAGCCTGTGTCCATTAGTTACACCAGATCATTTCCGCTGTACTCTGAGCGCCATATTGGCAATGCGTGCTCAAGGCTGATTGCAGACGGGTACCCGGTAAATCTGAAGTGGTCCGCTTTCGGAACCACAGCAGACCGGTGCCCCATCAACCTAGCTCGCGGAGGGATCTGATCCACAGCCATCAGGCTGACATCGGGCCGGTGGTTCATAGTGTTGCAAAAAATTCTCGCCACCGTTCAAAGGACTTTCGGCTATTCATTAGGTCCAAAGTAAAGAGTCGCTTGTGACTATCGTCGCAGTACATCACACTCACCACGACCTACTGGCCGTGTGTATTGACCCAGCGGAAATTTGTCAGCCTGATCGGAAAACACGTCACTATCATGTGGCCGATAACGGGAACGGGTTGAAGTTGGCAGTAGACCATTGCAGTGAGCTTGTAACCGACAGTTGCCGACCCATTGCCGACTTTTGTAATCGAACAATGCAGTCATTCAGAGGTTGACATCCAGGAGATGGTGTCTTTGGAGCGCCGGATAACGTTATTTGCTTGTCCCAATAGTTATCCAGAGCTCAGGTTGCGTCCTAAGACAGTGATGGAGCAGATGGAATGATATTTTTGTGAGTTATATTGTAATTTTATATACCTATCGTCTCGCGCAATGAACGCCCTCGACTCTTTGCTGCGCCATTTCTCGCTTCACGCAGGTGTGTTCTACACAGGCAACATCTGTGGCCGTCATGACTTCGAGCACGACCCCATGCGGGGCCACCTTCATGTGATCAGGCATGGCGT
>Ga0228699_1000672_pt1 | contig 22856 bp, 20 predicted proteins | sample McNCre217_Aug_MG_FD_178016 | JGI IMG/M metagenome (GOLD analysis project Ga0228699, IMG submission 178016) | Freshwater microbial communities from McNutts Creek, Athens, Georgia, United States - 2-17_Aug_MG | ecosystem: Environmental > Aquatic > Freshwater > Creek | place: USA: Georgia... | reverse complement strand
CTGCTCGTAGTTGATGTCTTCCTTGGCATCGAGGCCGTAGGACACCACCTTGAACCACTTGCCCGACATGTTCAGCGGCATGCCGTGGGTCAGGTGACCACCTTCGGCCAGGCTCAGGCCCATGATGGTGTCGCCAGGCTGCAGCAGGCCGAAGAACACGGCCTGGTTGGCTTGCGAACCCGAGTTGGGCTGCACGTTGGCGTACTCGGCGCCGAACAGGGCCTTCAGGCGGTCGATGGCCAGTTGCTCGACCACGTCCACGTGCTCGCAACCACCGTAGTAGCGCTTGCCGGGATAGCCTTCGGCGTACTTGTTGGTCAGCTGGGAGCCTTGGGCTTCCATGACGGCCGGCGAGGTGTAGTTCTCGGAGGCGATCAGCTCGATGTGGTCTTCCTGGCGGGTGTTCTCGGCCTGGATGGCGGCGAACAGCTCGGGGTCGACGTTGGCGATGGTGTGCTTGGCGCGGTCAAACATGGATGGCAGTCCTCAACAAAATCGGAATCCCTTGGCGCACGCTGCTGTCAGGCGGTGAACACCACCAGGCGACATCAACGTGAGGGCTGCCCAGGCGAACGGCGGGCGATCGCCTTCATCACAAAGGCCATCGGCTGCGCTTCCCGGTGGTTCACCACCTCAGGTCGGCTGGGCGAGCCCGCAACTGCGGCCCGCTTTGCGACCGTGTATCGCCAGTCGCGCAGCGGGGCGGATTGTAGCGGAAGCACGCTGGCCCCGTCAGGCCCTGGGTTGCAGGGCTTGAAGCGCGGCGCTCAGCGGGCAGTCAGTCGGCAGTCGGGCCAGGCGCCAGCAAAGCCAGGCGTTGCGCGCTGGAGGCGCCCGACGAACCGCGGCTGGCCGGGGCCTGCGCCACCGGCCCCACGGGCGCGGCGTCGCTGGCGGCCGGCGACGGCTGCGGGCTGGTCGGGCTGGGCTTGCCCACTGCGGCCGGCAACGTGGCTGCGGGCAAGGCAGGCACGGCCGGGCTGGCTGCTTCGGGGCTGGCCTGGGCCACGGCTTGGGGCTGCGGCAGCGGGGCGTTGGTGGGCACCTTGGCGCCATCGGCCACGCGCTTGAGGTAGGCCGCCTCGGCCACCACGCGCGCGGCATAGCCGCCGTCGTCCACCAGGTTGGCGGCGCCAACGTAGTGCTTGAGCCCGGCTTCGAGGCTGCCGGCCTTGCGGATGCAGTCTCGCAGCACCTGGGCGCCCACACGCAGGTTGGTCACCGGATCGAAGGCCGCGTTCATGCCGCCAAACATCTTGTACTTGTCGTTGTGCAGCCGGGTCATCACCTGCATCAGGCCCTGCGCACCCACATGGCTTTGGGCGAAGGGGTTGAAGCTGGACTCAATGGCCATCACGCCCAACAACAGGGTCGGCTCGACGCGCACGCGCTTGCCCAGGTCCCAGGCCTCTTGGACCAGGCGGCTGATGGGCTCGGGCGCCACGCTGTAGCGGCGAGCAATCCAATAGGCTACCGCGGCCTGCTGACGGCTCAGCTCCGCCGGGTTGGCGGCGGTGGCCCGCTGGATGGCATCGGGCTCGGCCAGCTCGTCGTCGAGCGCCTCGTCTTCGTCAGACGCGGCCGCCAGGGCCACATCGCCACGCAAGGCCGCACGCTCATTGAGCCAGCCCAGCGCGCGGGTCTCCAGATCCTGCCGCACATCGGCACGGCCCATCACGAACAACACCAAGGCCACGGCGGCCAGGCCCAACATGGCCAGGGCGTTGTGACCAAAGACGCGCAGGCCACCCCACACATCCAGCACGAACAACTTGAACACACGCACAGACGCTGTCATGGTTCTCCTTTCCTCGCTGCCCGTCGTCAGGGGCTGGTCATGGTCAGACCAAGCACACCCGCCGCTTGGGGGCAGAGATAATGGCCCCGGCTGGTGAGCGGCGAGCAAGGCGTGCGGACCTCACTTGCCACCGGCTGAAGGCAGGCCTGCGCGTTGCGCCGGGCGTGCCTGACAGCCGAGCCACCGGGGCTGGCAGCGTGGTGACCGACACAGCGGCCACACGGGTAAACCCGAAAATTTGCACCCTCGGGATCGAACGGGGCGGATTCTAGGCAGCCCAGAAATAACCAGTCAAGCATAAAGGCTTGATCTCTTATAACTTGCAATAGATGAAATACCGCGATTTGCGTGACTTCGTGGCCGGGCTCGAGCGTTTGGGCGAACTGCAAAAAGTGCAGGCCCCAACCTCCGTACACCTTGATATGACGGCGGTTTCCGACCGGGTGCTGCGTGCCGGCGGGCCGGCGCTGTGGTTTGAAAACCCGCTGGGGCCCCTGTCTGACGGGCAGGTCACACCCCACACGCATCGTTACAAAACCCCGGTTTTGGCCAATCTTTTCGGGACACCCCGACGGGTGGCCCTCGGAATGGGGGCCGACGATGTTTCCGAATTGCGGGACATCGGCCGCGTGCTGGCCAGCCTCAAAGAGCCCGAGCCGCCCCGGGGCCTCAAAGACGCCGGCAAGCTCATCCAGATGGCCAAGGCCTTGTGGGACATGAAGCCCAGCACCGTCAAGCGCGCAGCCTGCCAGGCCCATGTGCAGCACGGCAGCGAGGTCAACCTGGGCGACTGGCCCATCCAGCACTGCTGGCCGGACGATGCCGCGCCCCTGATCACCTGGGGCCTGGTCGTCACCCGGGGCCCGCAGAACGTGCCCAACCCGCGCCGCCGGCAGAACCTGGGCATCTACCGCCAGCAGGTGATCGGGCCGCGCCAGGTCATCATGCGCTGGCTGGCCCACCGGGGCGGCGCCCTCGACTTCCGCGAATTTGCCCTGGCCAACCCCGGCCAGCCCTTCCCCATCGCCGTGGCCCTGGGGGCCGATCCAGCCACCATCCTGGGCGCCGTGACCCCGGTGCCTGACACGCTGAGCGAGTACCAGTTTGCGGGCCTGCTGCGCGGCAGCCGCACCGAGGTGACCGACACCGGCGTGGGCCAGGATGGCGTGATGCTGCAGGTGCCCGCCAGCGCCGAGATCGTGCTGGAGGGCGGCATCCCCGTGGCCGCACCCGGCTTTGAAGGGATGAGCGAACACGGCGTGCCGATCAAAGAGAAGAACGGCTACCTGCATGCACTGGAAGGCCCCTATGGCGACCACACCGGCTATTACAACGAGCAGGACTGGTTCCCCGTCTTCCAAATCGACCGCCTCACCCACCGCGACGCCCCGGTCTACCACTCCACCTACACCGGCAAGCCGCCCGACGAGCCCGCCGTGCTGGGCGTGGCGCTCAACGAGGTCTTCGTGCCCATCCTGCAAAAGCAGTTCCCCGAGATCGTCGACTTCTACCTGCCGCCCGAGGGCTGCAGCTACCGCATGGCCATCGTCAGCATGAAGAAGGCCTATCCGGGGCACGCCAAGCGCCTGCTGTTCGGGGTGTGGAGCTTCTTGCGGCAGTTCATGTACACCAAGTTCATCGTGATCGTCGATGACGACGTGGACACCCGCAACTGGCAAGAAGTGATCTGGGCCATCACCACCCGCATGGACCCGGTGCGCGACACCACGCTGGTCGAGCACACGCCCATCGACTACCTGGACTTCGCCTCACCGGTGAGCGGCCTGGGCGGCAAGATGGGGATGGACGCCACCAACAAGTGGCCCGGCGAAACCGACCGCGAATGGGGCCGTGTGATCACCATGCCGGATGCGGTGCAGCGCCGCGCAGACCGCATCGTCGAGGCCATCTTGGCCGGGGGCTCGCCACGCTGAAGGGTGCGCCCGAGCGCGGCATGTTGCACAGGGGTGGGGTGCTTGATGCCCCCGGCGTGACCATGGGGCTTGCAGCCGGCCGCACCTTGGGCTAACCTGCACTTGCCTGCTGATCAGGCAACCCAACGAGACGCAGTCCCTGCGTCTTCGGGACGGTCAGACACTTCCCTCTGGTCGTTCCTGGGGCGGTCGCGAACCGCTCGACCCCCGGCACCGTCCGGGGGTTTTTCATTTTGGCGCCACAATTTGTGGGTCAGCGCTGCACCCAGCCGCCCAGCACCTCGCGCCAGGCGGCCATCACAGAAGCCGCACCGGTGGCAGAAGGCATCCAGGTCAACACTGGCCGCGTGTCGGTCGTCCAATAGCCGGTCGCAGCGGGCTCGATGCGGAACGGGGCACCGCCGGGATGGCGCTCGCTTTCGTGGCGGGCAGCGCGCTCGAACAACGCCCGGGCACGCGGCAGGTGGTATGCGCTCGACACCAGCACCACATGGCGCACACCTTCATCGGCCAACATCGCCATGGTGCGCTCGGCGTTGCCCTGGGTGTCGGCCGACTCGGTTTCCACCCATCGCAACTTCATGCCGAACTCCTGGGTGGCGATGCGCTGGGCCACCTCGGCCTCGCCCGCACCATCGGCCACCCCTTTCTGGGCCCAGCCAACGCCGCCGCTGAACGCCACCGGGGCACCCGTCTGTCGGGCCAGCCACAGGCCATGGCGCAAACGCACCAGAGACGCCTCGCTCAGGTCGGCCACGCCGCGTTCGGGTGCCAGCGGCTGCAAGCCGCCCCCCAGCACCACGATGGCCACAGGCGGCGCCGCCGGCGGCTGCGCGTTCACTCGGCCCAACTTGCCGACGCGCTCCGCCTTGTGGCCGCCTTCCACCGCCTGCCGAATGCGCAACACATCGGCCTCCTTGAGGGGCTCGGGCACATGCAGCACATGCGCCTGCAAGAACACCGCCGTGCCCATGCAATGGCTCAGCCACAGGCCGGCTGCACACAACATCCCCCAAAGCCACCCATCGGCACGCCCGCGCCACAGGCGCAACGACGCCCAAAAGCCCAGCACCAAAAAGGGCACAAGCGGCATCGCCAGGGCCGTCAACACAGGCTTCCACATCGCCCAATCCGTCATCTTGTTCCTTTCAAGGGGCGCTCTGTTTAAGATGCCAGCATGCACACGCCCCTGCCCGACACCCCTGCCACCGGCACCGCCTACGCCACCTTGGCCGGCGGCTGTTTCTGGTGCATCGAGGCCGCCTTCAACCAGTTGCGCGGTGTGATCCAAGCCGAATCTGGCTACGCCAACGGCCAGCACCCCCACCCCACCTACGACGACATCTGCCAGGGTGACACCGGCCATGCCGAAGTGGTCAGGATCCAATTTGATCCGACCCAGATCAGCTACAGCCAGTTGCTGGACGTGTTCTTCATGCTGCACGACCCCACCACGCTCAACCGACAAGGCAACGACGAGGGCACGCAGTACCGCTCAGGCATCTACACCCACGATGCCAGCCAGGCCCAGGAAGCGACCGCGAAGATCGCTGCACTGTCGGCGGATCAGGTGTTCAGCCGCCCCATCGTGACCGAGGTGCGCCCCGTGGACAACTACCACTGCGCCGAGCCCTATCACCAGGGCTATGCCTTGGCGCATCCCCACCAAGGGTACTGCGCCTACGTGGTCGCCCCCAAGCTCGCCAAATTCCGGCAAGCCTGGGCGCAGTGGCTCAAGCCCGAAGCCTGATCAAGGCGCCAGGCGGCCCAGCTGCCACTGGCCATCGGCCCCCAGGTCGTAGACCACGCGGTCGTGCAGGCGAGACGGGCGCCCTTGCCAGAACTCCCAATGGTCAGGCACCAACCGGTAGCCGCCCCATTGCGGCGGGCGTGGCGGGTGGTCACCCAGTTCGGCTTGCTTGACGGCCCACGCTTGCTCCAACTCAGCCCGCGACGCGAGCTGGCGGCTTTGCGGCGACACCCAGGCGCCAATGCGCGAGCCCAGCGGACGGCTGGCGTAGTAGGCGTCGGACTCGGCGTCCGAGACGCGCTCCACGCGCCCCTCGATGCGCACCACGCGCTCCAACTCCGACCAGAAGAACTGCATGGCCGCGAACGGCACCTGCGCCAACTCCTGCCCTTTGCGGCTCTCGTAATTGGTGAACCACACCAGGCCGCGCTCGTCAGCACCCTTGAGCAGCAACACACGGGTCGACGGTCGCCCACCTGCCCCCACCGTGGCCAGGGTCATGGCGTTGGGCTCGTAGGCCTTGGCTTTGACGGCCTCGTCAAACCAGAGGTGGAACTGGTCGATGGGTGCGGGCGCGACGTGCGCTTCGTCCAGCGCGGCCTGCTCGTAGCTTTGGCGCATCTGCGCCAGGTCATGGGTGGGCTTGCTCATGGGATGAGTATCGGCCAGCGGACTCCAGGCTTTCGTGTGCAAAATCAAAATTTCCAGCGGGATTGCACCTAAGTGAAGTCGCGCTGGTGCGGCGCAACATCCGGTCACAAACTGGTGATCCGTTTTGCTGCGAGCGCCATGTCTCATTTGCCCACGCTCATTGTTCTGGCCACCACGGCGATGCCTGAAGGACAGGCAGGTCTGCGCGACCCGGCGTTGCGCCCTGCCCTGCCCGACTTCCAGCAGATCGCCCAGACCCTGGACCTGGCCCAGGACGCCGGGCTGCCGGTCGTGCTGGCGGCATCGCGGTGGGTCAAGCAGCAGTGCGAGGTGTTTGCGCCTGATGTGACATGCCTGGAAGCGGACGGGCTGCATGCGGCAGGCTCAACAGGCTCCTCTTGGGTGCGCGCCGCGGCCCAAGCCGTGCAAGCCTGCTCGCATGCCAGCGGTTGGCTGGTGATGCCGGCCCCCATGGCAGACCTGCTGCCCTCAACGCTGCATCAGCTTTGCCAAGCGCTGCGGCAAGCCCCGTTGGTGCGTCCCACCTACCAAATGCAAGCTGGCTACCCCCTGGGCTTTTCCGGCGAGTTTTACTCCGAACTGGTCCGGCTGCAGACCGAAGACCAGTTGCGCCGCATGTTGGTGCGCTACCCGTCGGCCACCATCGACACCGATGACGCTGCGGTTTGCTGGGGCGGGGCTGGCACGCCAGGATGGCCTGGTGCATCACAGGCCGCGCGCAGAGGCTGGCCGGGCTGACGCCCACCACTCACAGCGCTCACTGCGCGACAGGACAAAAAAAGGGGCCCCAGAGGGCCCCTTCCCGTTTGCGCCTTGGTGCGCTCATTTCCACGCGGCGGTCAATGCAGCAGAAATCGTCCCCTGCTCTGCAGCGGTCAAGTTGGTACCTGCTGGGGTGGCCATGCCAGCCATGGCTGTCACGAGGGCCTGCACACGGTCGCTGGTCAAGGTCTTGCCGCCGGCCGTGATCGTCTCGACCACATTGGCGCTCGAACTGAACCAGCCTTGCACGGTCACAGCATCGGTGCCCGACGTGCCGATCACCGCGATGCTCAGGTCAGTGCCCACCTTGGTCAGCCACAACTGGTTGAAGCTCACGCCCGTACTGAAGGCCAGGGTGTCGTTGTTGCCAGCCGTGGCATCGGTGTCGACGATGGTGTCAGAACCATCGCCACGCGCGAATGAGTAGAGGTCATTGCCCGCGGCCCCGTAGAGCGTGTCATCGCCCAAACTGCCAATCAGCGTGTCGTCACCGTCGTAGCCATAAAGTTGGTCGTACCCGTCGCCACCGTTGATCAGGTTGGTGCCGTCGTTGCCGAAGATCAGGTTGTCGTCAGCGTTACCCAGGGCTTCGTAGGCGAAGCCGCCCATGCGCAGGTACTCGACGTTGTCGGCCATCTTCGTGTAGTCCAACGTCGAGATGATCGCGTCGATGCCGTCGTCGTTCGCATTCTCGATGATCACATCGTCGTCGGCCAACAGGTAGATGTCACTGCCCACGCCACCGATCAGGGTGTCGGCACCAGCACCACCGAACAAGCCGTCACCACCGCTGCCACCCGTGATGACGTTGTTGCCCGCATTGCCATTGAGCTTGGTGCCCACCGTGGCGCGGCCGGTGAGGTTCAAGTTGGCCGTGCCCGTCAGCGCGCCGGTTTCAACGTTGTCCATCACCGTGAATGAAATGGAACCACGCACGGTGTCGTTCTTGCCACCAGCGACGCCAGCGGCCTCAACCACCTTGTCATTCAGGCTGTCGATGAAATATGTGTCGTTGCCTGCGCCACCCACCATGGTGTCGTTGCCGCCACCACCGTCGAGCGTGTCCTTGCCGTCGCCGCCGTCCAGGCTGTCGTTGCCCAGGCCACCGTTGATGCTGTCGTTGCCAGCCATGCCCAGGATCGTGTCGTCACCGCCGTAACCAAACAGCTTGTTGTCACCCGTGTTGCCGGTGATCGAATTGGCCACGTCGTTGCCGTAGGCGTAGGTGTTGAGCGCGTCACCGTCCAGCAACTCGATGTCCTCCAAACCCAGGAACACCGCCAGGTTGACGTTGCCCTCGCTCTGGATCGAATCGCGGCCCGACGTACCGGTGTCCTTGATGACATCCTTGTCATCGAGCGAGCTCAGCATGTAGAGGTCTGCGCCATCGGCACCGTCCATGGTGTCGCTGCCGTCACCCGGCACGATGGTGTCTGCGCCAGAGCCACCGGTCATGATGTCGTCGCCATCACCGCCGAACAGCGCCCCAGAGCCCACCAGGGTGTCATTGTCTTCGGCCCCCATCAGGTAGCCGTTGCCGGTGATGTAGTCGTTGCCTGCGCCGCCGACCATGATGTCGGTGCCGCCATTGCCATCGATGATGTCGTTGCCACCCGCGCCATCCAAGTAGTTGGTCAGGCCGTTGCCAAGGATGTAATTGGAATCCTCGTTGCCAACCACGCTGGCATCGACCAAGGCCGCAATCTGCGCGACCTGGACGTTGTCGGGCATGTAGTACTGCCCCAGATCCGACGCTGCGGTGTAGATGACCTTGTTGCCGTAGGCCATGAAGTCGGCCACCGTTTCGGCGTGGGTGGTCCAGTCGATCACTGCGGCCTGCACCGAGTCGTCCGCCGAATCCACGTAGTAGGTGGATGCCACACCCGGAAGTCCGATCATGGTGTCGTTGCCATCGCCACCGTTGAGCTTACCGGAGCCGACGATCAGGTCATTGCCCGAGCCACCGTCCAGCGAATCGGTACCACCCAAGCCGTAGATGGTGTCATCACCGGCCATGCCCAAGAGGGTGTCGGCACCCGTCGTGCCTTGCATTGAGTCGGCGCCGCTGGTGCCAATTTTGTAAGCCATTTGCCTTGCTCCAGATTCCTGTCCTTTTGAGACGAAACGGCCTCAGAAGGAATAATTTAAGACTCGAATTACCGAGACACGGGAGAATTTCAGTGCACAGTAAGTACTGACCAACAGTAACGCACAGCATCATTCGAGATTCAATAGGGCTTTAACTAGGTAACCACCCATAGAGGGGGCAGGTCGACGCCGAGATATCCGGACCACCTGGCGCTCAACCCCAGCGAACTAATGCAACGGAAGAAATATAGGTTGCACAATGAAAAACGCGGCGTAAACGCCGCGTTGACCAGAAATGGCTAACCTGTCAGTATTGGTAACTCACACCAGCAGAGGTCAGAAGCAAACTACCACTTCGACCTTCAGCACCATACTTGGACGCATCCAACCGGATGTTTGCAGACAAACCCGCACCCAGTTTGTACTCTACACCGAGCCCGAGATATGGCGCACCACGGTTCGTGGTCTGCGCCCCAACTGATACACCATCAGTCCGTCGCGCCAGTGAGGAAGTGATGTAAGCAATGCCGAATCTTGCGCTCATGACCAGATCATCTGTCAGCACGCTGGTATCAGCAACCATCGCGGCAAACGCCCCGTTGGCATCCATGAAATAACGACTCTCAGAGCGCGTGGTCGTCACACGAGTCCCACTTCGCGTCGTGGTGAAGGTCTCGGTAGTCACTGATTTCGTACCGAAACTCAACATGCCAACCTCAAACGAGGCGAGTTTGGCAACACCAAGGTCCATGGCCAGCGATTCTGGCAACGCAACACCAACGTACGCGAGACCCCCCAAGCGCTTGGCAGAACATGCAACAGATTGACCACACGCAACGCCAATCCGCGAATATCCCACACCGACGCCGCCATAACTCTGCGCATGCGATGTCGAGAGCGCGCCAAACAGGGCAATCAACGGCAGGAAAAACTTAAGACTTTTCATAATTAATCTCATCAACCAGCCGATCAGAAACTCTTGGCGACGTTGAACATCACCATCGTGTTATCCAAGGTGGTTTGTGCTTTGCGCACAAAAGTACCTTGGTTGCAATCGTTGTTCTGGTACTTCACTCGAGCCAAGTCACACATCAACGCTGTGACAACCGGAACTTTGTCGCCTGCAACGTAACCCCCGATGGTTTCACCTGTATTGACCTCGACGTCGCCGTAATTGCGCCGAAGAAGGTTGATGGAGTTCCTAACCAAGACGGGATAATCCGACAACACACCAGACGCGTCAGTGATGGTCGTATTGCGCGTTGTCAACGTCGCATTGGCCTTGTAGCGAATTTTGCCAACGCTAACTCCAAACGACCAATCTGAACTCTTGGGCACAAGAGACAAGCCAACCATCGGGCCCCAGCCAAAGCTGTTGTCGATTTTCACGGTCGTATCGCCCTCGCTGCGCCCCCCCTGGAAGGCGTTCAGCACTGAACTCGCACGGGTGTCATAAAACACCGCGTAAGAGATCGCCGCCCCTAGGTACGGACGAAAGCCACCTTCAGCCGAACCGAAATAACGCCCTAAGGTGACGATGGGAGGCAGCAGTTTGGTGTCGATGATTTGCTTGCCACGCAATTGGGTCGCGCCATCACCATAAACAACGGCAGACACAGGTGCAGCAAGGACGAAAGCCTCGATCGCCCAGTTCCTCGTGGTATCCAAGTAATACCCAAGGCTCACAGCCTCGGTTGAAACGCGAGAAGCAGACTTGGCCTTGATGCCACAAGGCGTACCCAAACCATTCGCAAGTGAGGGACAAGTCGTCGGGTAACCTTTCAGGCCAGTCTGGTATCCCGTCAGAATGACGCTGTCACCGTAAACGCTGCCATCAAGGGAATTGCCCTCCACATCAACGAAGGCTGATGTTGCACTCGCGAGCAAATCAAAATCGTTAGCCCCCAGAACAGGGCCAGTCACGTCGTAAGCATCCTTAGAGGTCGTCTTGACGTTGACATTGATGTGCGAAAGCCGAACAAACATCCGGTTCGTGCTCGCCGTATCCACCTTGGCGAAAATCGTGTCTTGCAGGGTGCCCGCCTGAGCTCCGGCCGATCCACCAGCCAACGCCGCGCACAGCAACGACGCAGCCAACCCTGTTTTCGACAAGGTCGAAAAATTCATGTCATCTCCTCGATAGCCTGCCGCGAAGGGAGCGGCCCAGAACGCTTGATGCTGCGTGATTTTTACCGATCGCGCTAGGGGGGGTTTCCATGGCCCGAGGTTGATGTTGCCCCCAAGCCGAAACGCCCAACGCAACACATCCATCGGTGCATGAAAAAAGCCGCGCCGCCCGAAGGCAGCACGGCTTTCTCAAACCTGCCGACCCGCAGAGGTCGACAGATTCAGCCAATTACTTGGCGCGGCGACGAGCCACCAGGCTCATGCCGACCAGGCCCAGGCCCATCAGAGCGTAGGTCGAAGGCTCAGGCACGGCTTGCTTCACGGTGATGGCCGACGACAGCGTACCGAAGTCAGAGGCAGCCGACTTCAGCGAGGTGTAGCCCAGACCAGCGGGATCCAGACCGAACACGGTGGCCAGTTGGTCGAAACCAGCGGTGGTGATGGCCAGCTTGGACAGCGTGGTGTTGTAGGTGCCGGGGGTGGTGGTGAAGCTCGTCACGCCGGTCACGTTGGCAGCAGCCACGGTGAACAGCAGACCCGACCAGTTCACGGCGGTGCCGTCGTTGGCCGAACCGGCGATCTTGCCGTAGATGTTGACCGAACCGTCCGAGTTGAACTTGACGTCCAGGTCGCCGATGTTGGCGTTACCACCGGTGGCACCGATGTTGCCGTTGGCGGTGTCGTCGTTCAGACCTTGGGTGGTACCGCCGGTCGACACCACTTCGGTGACCTTACCGGAAGCGTTGTCGTACGACAGCGAGCTCACGCCAGCGCCGATGACGTAGGTCTTGTAGGTGGTGGTCTTGGTGCCCGAGGTGACCGAAACGGTCTTCGGGGTCACGGTGCCGCCGCCGTAAGCGCCAACAGTGGCAGCGCCCAGGGTCAGAGCCGACGACAGGTTCTTCGAGAACTCGAGAGCGCCGGCGGCGGTCACGGTCACGCCGTTCGAAACGGTCACGCCGTCGGTCGGCACGGTCACGATGGCGGCTTGGGCAGCGGCCACGGCCACGAACGAGGCGGCAGCGACGATGCTCTTCATTGCAAATTTCATGTCTATCTCCACTTGAAGCGGCCCTTTGGAACTTCTTGGCTGTCTCGGGGCATCCGCGTCTTCCCCAGACAAGCACAGACCGTTGGATGTCTGTTCTCGACAAGCATAGCGGGGGTTCCGTACACCACACAATGGTTGTTGCCCCTGAGCACGCGCTCAGCGCATCAGGAAAACACCATGGGATCGGAGTTCCCCCCGCATACAGGTGTAGGGGTTACCCCCAAGTTGCCCACTATTCACGCTAGGAGAGAGACCTTTGCAAATTTCCGCTTGCCGACCTGCAGGGTATAAACCCCAACCGGCAACTTGAGACTTTTGTCACTTATCGTTGCACCATCGATTCTCACGCCGCCCTGCTCGATCATGCGTGCGGCTTCGCTGCTGGAAGGCACCAAGCCGGCTTGTTTCAGCAAGGCGCCAATACCCCATTCCAATTGCCCCGCCGTGGCGTGAATCGTCACCTCTGGAATGTCGTCTGGCACACCGCCGCGCGCACGGTTGTTGAAGTCCGCCAGCGCGCCTTCTGCTGCGGCAGCACCGTGGAAGCGGGCCACGATCTCCTGCCCCAGCATGACCTTGGCATCGCGCGGGTTACCGCCTTCGGTACAGGCTTTTTTGAGGCTTTCGATGTCGCTCAGCGGCTTGAAGCTCAGCAGCGTGAAATATTTCCACATGAGCTCGTCATTGACGCTCATGATTTTGGCGAACATCGAATTTGGTTCTTCGCTGATGCCAATGTAGTTATTCTTGGACTTGGACATTTTCTCAACGCCATCCAAACCCTCCAGAAGCGGCATGGTCAAAATGCACTGCGGCTCTTGACCATATTCGCTTTGCAAATGGCGCCCCATCAGCAGATTGAATTTCTGATCGGTGCCACCCAATTCCAAATCCGAGCGCAGCGCAACCGAGTCGTAGCCCTGCATGAGGGGGTAGAGGAACTCGTGGACACTGATGGACGTGCCCGCCTTGTAGCGCTTGGTGAAGTCGTCGCGCTCCATCATGCGGGCCACCGTGTAGCGGCTGGCGAGCTGGATCATGCCGCGGGCGCCCAAGGCATCGCACCACTCGCTGTTGTAGCGGATTTCGGTCCGCTCCGGATCGAGCACCAGGCTAGCCTGTTTGTAGTAGGTTTCCGCGTTGGACTTAACCTGTTCGGGTGTCAGCGGCGGGCGCGTGGCGTTGCGGCCAGACGGGTCGCCAATCAACGACGTGAAGTCACCGATCAAGAAAATGACGGAGTGGCCGATGTCCTGTAATTGGCGCAGTTTGTTCAGCACCACGGTGTGGCCGAGGTGGATGTCGGGCGCGGTCGGATCCAGCCCCAGTTTGATGCGCAGGGGCTGACCTGTGGCCTCGGAACGTGCGAGCTTGCGGATCCATTCGGCTTCAGGCAGCAGCTCTTCGACGCCGCGCTGGGTGACCGCCAGGGCTTCACGCACGCGATCGGTGATGGGGTATTCGACAGCGGGCGCGGCTGTCGATGTGTTTTTTTCATGATTTGACATGGTGCACCGATGGGTGAAATTCGCAGGACATCGATAGGACTCGGCCGGTCTATACTTCGCACCGCAAGCCCCAGCACATTGACGCGCGCGCGTGTCATGACCGAGCTTTGCCAACTCAGGTTGGCAACCGAAGGGGATTGGTCGCAGATTTTAGTGGACGGTCCGAGCGCCCCCTGGGCAGCTTGGACACAGCCGGGAATTTTGACTTGATGCCCTCTCGATCGAAGCTCAGCCTGAACACCGCCCAACGCTGGTTCCACGCCCACCCACGCACCCTCAGTGCCGCCATCCTCGCCATGCTGGCGGGCACGGCCTTCACCGCATTCGGCACCGCGCCCTTGTCGGGCACGCTGAGCGTGGTGCCAGACGTGCCGGCGCCGCTGGTCACCACCCTCCATGAAGCCATCGCCCTGCCCGACTTGGGCACGCGCCTGGCCGAGGCCGACACCCAGCCGCTGCGGCTGTACCGCAACGAACTGACCCGCAACAGCGACACGGTCGACAGCCTGCTCAACCGCATGGGCGCGCATGACCTGGCGACGGCTGAATTCCTGCGCAACGACCCGATCGCCAGCACGGTCCTGCAAGGCCGCGCGGGCAAGTCGGTGAGGGTCATCATCGACAACGGCGTGATGATGGAGATGGTCATCCGTGGCCCAGCCGACATCGGCGGCGACATCGACTCGCACTTCACCCGCATCACCATCCAGCGCCAGGTGCAAGCGGGCGGCTCGACGTGGCGTGTGCTGCGCGAGGTGCTGCCCCTGGAGACGCAGACGGTGACGGCCTCCGGCACGATCCGCACGTCGCTGTACGAAGCCGCTGACGATGCCCATGTGCCCGACAGCATCACCAACCAGATGGCCGAAATTTTCGGCACCGACATCGACTTCCGCCGCGAGCTGCGCAAGGGCGACGCGTTCAGCGTGATGTACGAGGCCCAACTGGCCGATGGCGAACCGGTGACGTGGTCGAGCGGCTCGGGCCGTTTGCTGGCCGCGCGTTTCATCAACAAGGGCAAGGCCCACGATGCCGTGTGGTTCCAGGAGCGCGGCGAAAAGGGCGGCTACTTCGACCTGCAGGGGCGCAGCAAGGTGCGCTCGTTCCTGTCTTCGCCGCTGGCGTTCTCGCGGGTGACCTCGGGCTTCGCGATGCGCTTCCACCCCATCCTCAACAAGTGGCGGGCCCACTTGGGCGTGGACTTTGGCGCCCCCATCGGCACCCCGGTGCGCAGCGTGGGCGATGGCGTGGTCACCTTTGCCGGCTGGCAGAACGGCTACGGCAACGTGGTGCAACTGCAGCACCGCGGCGACCGCACCACCGTCTACGCCCACCTCAGCCGCATCGACGTGCGCCGCGGCGCCAGCGTGCAGCAAGGCGCCCGCATCGGTGCGGTTGGCGCGACCGGCTGGGCCACCGGCCCGCATTTGCACTTCGAGTTCAAGCTGAGCGGCCGTCAGGTCGATCCGTTGACCATCGCCCGCGAGTCGGAAACCCTGCAGCTGACGCCGGGTGCGCTCGCGCAGTTCCGCCGCAACGCGGTCGACATCGCCCAGAACCTGAAGTCTGCCGAGCGCTGGCAGGAAGCCGGCCTGCAATCCGGCCCCCGCTTCGAGTGAGCGCGCTGCAGGCCCCATGAGCGCCCAGCCCAGCGTGGAGCACTACATCGGCCTGATGTCAGGCACCTCAATGGATGGTGTGGACGGCGTGCTGATGCGCCACCACCCGGCCCCCGAAGCCGGCTCGCCAGCTTGGCAGGTGGTCAGCCACCACCACCGGCCCCTGCCGCCGCCATTGCGCCAGGCCCTGATGGACCTCAACACGCCCGGTGATGACGAGGTGCACCGTTGCGCGATTGCGGCCCAGGCCCTGGCCGTGCTGTACGGCACGGTGTGTCACGCATTGCTGCAGGATGCTGAGGTGCTGCCCGCAGAGGTGCGCGCCATCGGTGTTCACGGCCAGACCATCCGACACCGTCCCGACCAGGGCTACACGGTGCAGCTCAACCAGCCGGCCGTGCTGGCCGAGTTGACGGGCATCGACGTGGTGGCCGATTTCCGCAGCCGCGATGTGGCCGCTGGCGGCCAAGGCGCTCCTCTGGTGCCGGCCTTCCACGAGGCGATCTTCGGTCAGCCTGATGCCAGCGTGGTGGTGCTCAACATTGGCGGCATGGCCAACCTCAGCATCTTGCGCCCAGGGCAGGCACCACTGGGCTTTGACTGCGGCCCGGGCAATGCCCTGATGGACCTGTGGTGCAGCTGGCAAACCGGCCACGCCTATGACGCCAACGGCGAGTTGAGCGCCGCAGGCGATGTGCGTGAAGACTGGCTGCTGGATGCCCTGGCCGAGCCCTTCTTCGCCCTGCCACCGCCCAAGAGCACGGGACGCGACCTGTTCAATGCCGACTGGCTGCTGCGCTGGCTGGCGCCGCACGGTTGCACCGACGGCCCGGTGGAGCCCGAGCTGGTGCGCGATGTGCAAGCCACCCTGTGTGAGCTGACCGCCCGCTCGGCGGCGCAAGCCGTGCGCGCGCACGCCGCTGATGCCAGCGAGGTGGTGGTGTGCGGCGGAGGCGCCCTCAATGGCGACCTGATGCGCCGCCTGGCGGAGCAGCTGCCCGGCGTGCGGGTGGGCCGCTCAGATGCGCATGGGCTGGATGTGATGCAGGTCGAGGCGGCGGCGTTTGCCTGGCTGGCCTGGACCCACGTGCACCGCAAGCCAGGCAACCTGGCTTCGGTGACCGGGGCGCGTGGGCCCCGGGTGCTCGGTGCGCTCTACCCGGCCTGAGCCGGCAACAGAGCGTCTGCGCTTTAAACCGAGAAGCTGGAGCCGCAACCGCAGGTGGTCGTGGCGTTCGGGTTGCGGATCACAAACTGGGCGCCTTCGAGGTCGTCCTTGTAGTCGATCTCGGCGCCGACCAGGTACTGCAGGCTCATGGCGTCGATCAGCAGGGTCACGCCGTTCTTCTCCATCTTGGTGTCGTCTTCGTTGACGATTTCATCGAAGGTGAAGCCGTACTGGAAGCCCGAGCAGCCGCCGCCTTGCACGAACACGCGCAGCTTCAGGTCGGGGTTGCCCTCTTCCGCCACGAGCTCAGCCACCTTGCCTGCAGCCGCGTCGGTGAAGACGATGGGGGCGGGGATGTCGGTGGGCACGTCGTTTTGGATCTCTTGGGCGGCAACAGCGGTCATGGGGGACTCCGGGGGGAAAGGTCAGATTTTATTCGCCTGCAGCGGTGCGGGCTGGGCCTTGTCGGCCGGGGCCCCACCATGGGTGGCCAGCTTGAGGTTGGGCTTGTCGTCGGTTTTCAAAGGGCGAAGCTCACCGTCGATGGTGGCGCCTTGGTGCATTTCGAGGGCTTCGTAGCGCACGTCGCCCACGATGCGGGCCTTGGGCTGCAACTCCAGCAGCTCTTCGGCCATCACCGGGCCTTCCACCAGCCCGTTGATGATGACATGACCCGCCCTGACCTTGCCATGGATGCGGGCTTTCTCGCTGATGACCAGCAGGGAGCGGCGCTCGCCAATGTGCCCCACATTGCCGTGGACTTCGCCGTCGATGCGCAGACCGTCGCTGAAGCGGATCTCGCCCGTGATGACGGTGCCTTCACCGATCAGGGTGCGGATGGGGGGGGTCTTTTTCCAGCCGAACATGGGGGCCTCCTGCTTCAAGGGATGGTGAGGTTACACCCCTGCCGGGGGAGGTCAAGGCCCCATTCGCGCGGAAGCAGCACCGCCATCACAGGCTGACGGACTGGCTGGCCCGGATCGCACCACTGGCATCCAGCACCCGCACCTGCACCTGTTTGACGACGACGCCCGCGGGCAGCTGGAACTGCCCCTCCAGGCGCCGGTACTGGCGGAAGCTCAGCGGCATGGTCACCGCTTGCGCGGCATCGGCGGTCCACGGGCGGCCGTCACGCAGGCCACTGGGCACCAGCTCGACCTTGCCCGCGAAATCGCCCTGCTTGCGCCCACCTTGCTGCATCAGCAGGAGCTGGTAGTGCCACTGGCCATTGCCCAGGGCGTCGACGGCCAGGCCGCGCAGGGCCAGGCCGTCGGCGGTGGCGGGCAGCAGGCGCTCGAAAAAGCCCAGGTCGTCCTTGAGGGCGAGGTTTTCAGCTTCCAAGGCTTTGACCTGATCGGCCAGGCGCTGCTGGGTGACGCGCTCGGTCTTGAGCAGGCTGTCGGCGGCGTTGGCCACCGACTGCGCCGCGTCGCGGTCTTTGCGGGCATCGCCCAGCTGCTGGCGCAACTGGGTCACCTGCTCTTTCATGTCGCGGGCGTCGCGATCGAGCCCCGCGATGCTGCGGCCGAAGTCAAACGCCCACAGCGCCAGCGCCCCCGAAAAGCCGAGCATCAGCGCCACCACCGCCCAGCGCAAGGGCCAGGGCAAGTGGCTGCGCACCGCCATGCGCGGCGCGCTGATCGACAGCCGACGCCGCAGCAGCCGCCAGCGCATCAGGGCAGCACCGGCACCAGATCCAGGCCCAGGTGCTCGTCAAAGCCGAACATCAGGTTCATGCACTGCACGGCCTGGCCCGAGGCGCCCTTGGTGAGGTTGTCCTCCACCACCAGCACCATCACGGTGTCGGGGCGCGGCTTGTGCACCGCGATGCGCACGGTGTTGCTGGCGCGCACGGTGCGGGTCTCGGGTGCGCTGCCGGCGGGCAGCACGTCCACGAAGCGCTCGCCTTGGTAGGCGGCTTCAAACGTGGCCTGCAGGTCGGCCGCCTGGCCCGCGTCGGTGAGGCGCGCGTAGATCGTGCTGTGGATGCCGCGGATGATGGGCAGCAGGTGGGGCACGAAGAGGCAGTCGATGTCCGAGCGGCCCGCGATGGCGCGCAGCTGCTGGTTGATCTCGGGGCCGTGGCGGTGGCCCTTGACGCCATAGGCCTTGAAGTTGTCGGCGGCCTCGGCCAGCAGCGTGGGCACCTCGGCCTTGCGACCGGCGCCCGACACGCCCGACGCGCAGTTGGCGATGATGCCGGTGGGGGCGATCAGGCCAGCGCGCAGCAACGGTGCCAAGCCGAGCTGCACCGACGTGGGGTAGCAGCCGGGGTTGCCGATGACGCGGGCCCGCTTGATGGCCTCGCGGTTGAGCTCGGGCAGGCCGTAGACGGCTTCGGCCAGGATGTCGGGGCAGGTGTGCGGCATGCCGTACCACTGCTCGAACACGGCGGTGTCTTGCAGGCGGAAATCAGCCGCCAAGTCGATGACCTTGACGCCAGCGGCCAGCAGCTCGGGCGCCTGGGCCATGGCCACGCCGTGCGGGGTGGCGAAGAAGACGACGTCGCACTGGGTCAGGCCCGCGTCATCGGGCGTGACAAAGGCCAGGTCGACGTGACCGCGCAAGCTGGGGTACATGTCGGCGACGGGCATGCCGGCCTCTTTGCGCGAGGTGATGGCCTGCAGCTTGACGCCGGGGTGGCGCGCCAGCAGGCGCAGCAGTTCAACACCCGTGTAGCCCGTGCCACCCACAATGCCAACTTTGATCATGAAGGATCCTTCTCCGACAGAAAACGGGCACAGCCCGCGCACAACACAAGGAGTCGCATTGTAGGCAAACCCTTGGGTCGGCGGTCAGGTATTGGCCGGTGCGTGCAGCCTTTCACGGGAAACGCCGCCAAGTGCCACCTCAAGCGCAGCGCGTGACCGGTCACATCAAGTTGAGCCCCCCAGGATCCGAAACACCAGGCACGTTCCATTTGCCCGCGCCCATGTCGGGCCGTGCCCACCATGTGTCTGCGCCCTCACCTCCGCCTGTTGCCAGCTGCCATCGCGCTGACTGCACCCGCGTGGTGCCTGGCCCAGGCCAGCTTTACCCCCAGCCTGAGCGAATACAACTGGTCGTCCACCGTCAACCAGTTGCACATGCGGGGCATCCACAACCAGGGCATCCTCGGGCAGGGCGTGACCGTCGCGCTGCTGGACACGGGGCTCAACCTCGCCAACCCCGAGTTCGTGCGCAACAGCCGCGTGCTCACGCCTTACAACGCCGTCAACGGCAGCCAGGATGTGACGGACACGATCAACCACGGCACGCACGTGGCCGGCATCATCGCGGCGGGTGGCAATGGCACGGGCATGTACGGCGTGGCCCCCATGGCCAACCTGCTGATGATCAAGGTGTTCAACGGCGGCACGGCCTCGGCCACCAGCATCAACAATGGGCTGGACCACGCCATCGGCCAAGGTGCCCGCGTGATCAACATGAGCTTTGGCACGACCACGCCCCTGGGCGACGCCGGCCTGCGCCGTGCGGCCTCAACCAACCAGGCCGTGCTGGTGGTGGCCGCCGGCAACGAAGGCGGGCTCACGCCCAACTGGCCCGGCCGCTATGCCCGCGAAGACTGGGCGAATGGCACCATGCTCGTGGTGGGCGCTGTAGACGCCAGCGGCAGGCTGGCCTCGTTTTCGAACAAGGCCGGCGATGTCGCGGGCGCCTACCTGGTGGCACCCGGCGTGAACGTGCTGTCGTCGTACGGCAGCAGCTACGGCTACATGACGGGCACCTCGATGGCCGCCCCGGCCGTGTCGGGCGCCGCCGCGCTGATCACCGGCTACTGGCCTTACCTGCGGGCCAACCAGGTGGCGGCCATCCTGCTCAACACCGCCGATGACCTGGGCGCCCCCGGCGTGGATGCGGTCTACGGCCACGGCCTGCTCAACGTCAACCGCGCGCTCGCCCCGATCGGCCGCTACACCTACCGCGCCAGCAATGGCTACACGGTGACCGTGCCACTGGCCACCAAGGGCGTGGCCCTGCGCCAGCCCACGGCAGTGACCCCATCGGCCTTTGCGGGGCTGCGTACCGATGTGTTCGATGACTACGGCCGCAATTACCGCAGCGACGAAGGCCAGGCCCTGCAGGTGCGCAGCACGCTCACCGCCGACATGGTGATGGGCCGCAGCGAGCAGGCCACCACGCTGACGACGCGCACCGATGGCCTGGGCAACCGCTGGACCCTGCAATCTGTGCCGCCCCAGGCCAGCGTGATGCGCACGGCGCCGCAAGGCGTGATGAGCCCGTTGAGTGCCGGCGTGCAACCCACGGCCACCACCGCCAACGACGGGGCGGCCTCGGTGGGCGTGGCGCAATGGCAATCGGCTGAAGGATGGGGATGGAGCCTGGGCAACGCGGGCTTGTCTGCCGCCAGCCTGGGAGTGATGGGCTCACCACTGGGCAGCAACCTGCCCCTGAACGCCGGCACCTCGGCCGTGCTGGCCAACCCGCTGACCGCCCTGTCGCCGGCGCACCGCTTTGCCGTGCTGAACTGGGCCCCCGCCCCTCAGTGGCAGGCGCGCCTGGCCGCGCTGCAGCCGCAAGTGCCCACCGGCTACCGCGGCCCCGCCGGCCAGGCGGTGCTCGCCGAGGCGGGCCTGACGGGCGAACGCGCCACCCTCAACCTGAGCCTGGGGCAGTTGAGCGAGCGGGGCCTGCTGGGCGGCTACAGCCATGCCGGCTTGGGCTTGGACCAGCGCAGCCGCACGGTGGGCCTGCAACTCAGCGGTGCTTGGCAACTGGGCCGCGACTGGCTGGCCCTGGCCTCGTGGAGCGACACGCGCACCGCGTCGCCACAGGCGAGTGGCCTGCTGCTGTCTGGCAGCGCCGTGCGGGCCAACGCGATGGGCATCGGCCTGGCCCGCCAGCGCCTGTGGCAAGCGCAAGACCAGTTGAGCGTGAGTTGGCTCGCGCCACTCAAGGCCCGCAGCGGCACCTACCGCTACAGCGTGGTCGAAGGCGTGGACAAGGCGGGGCAGCCCATGTATGGCGAACAGCAGGTGAACCTGGGCCAAGGTGCCCGCGAGTGGCAAGCCGATGTGCGCTACGCCTGGCGCACCGACGACCACGCCACCGCCGGCCAGTGGCGTGCCACCCTGACGGTGCGTGTGCACCCGGACCACGATGCGCAGGCCCCAAGCCAGGTGGCAGGCGGCGTGCGCTACCAGCAAACCTTTTGAGCCCCACCCGGCCCCACACCCCAAAAACAAAACCCGCCGGGCAGACAAGCCACCGGGCGGGTTGGGTGTTGCGAGCACCCAGGCATTGAGCCCAGGCACCAGCAGCGTCGATCAGCGCTTGCTGAACTGCTTCCGGCGACGAGCACCGTGCAGACCGACCTTCTTACGCTCGACTTCGCGGGCGTCGCGGGTCACATAACCAGCGCGGCTCAGTTCGGGCTTCAGGGCGGCGTCGAAATCGATCAGGGCGCGGGTCACACCGTGACGGACGGCACCGGCTTGACCGGATTCGCCACCACCGTGGACGTTGACCTTGATGTCGAACGCTTCGGCATTGTTCGTCAGCACCAGAGGTTGCTTGACGATCATGATCGAGGTTTGACGACCAAAGTATTGTTCAACGGGCTTGCCGTTGACGATGATCTGGCCAGTGCCCTTCTTGATGAAGACGCGGGCCACGGACGACTTGCGACGGCCGGTGCCGTAGTTCCAGTTACCGATCATGGATGCGCTCCTCAGATTTCCAGGGCTTTGGGCTGCTGGGCGGCGTGCGGATGCTCGCCACCAGCGTAGACCTTCAGCTTCTTGATCATGGCGTAGCCCAGGGGACCCTTGGGCAGCATGCCCTTGACGGCCTTTTCGATGGCGCGGCCAGGGTGCTTGGCTTGCATGTCCTTGAAGCGGGTCGCGTAGATGCCGCCGGGGAAGCCAGAGTGACGGTAGTAGATCTTGTCGTTGGCCTTGGTGCCGGTGACACGGATCTTGTCGGCGTTGACGATGATGATGAAATCACCGGTGTCCACGTGAGGCGTGTAAATGGCCTTGTGCTTGCCGCGCAGACGGAGTGCCACTTCGCTGGCGACACGTCCGAGCACCTTATCGGTGGCGTCGATCACAAACCACTCGTGCGTCACCTCGGCCGGCTTGGCGCTGAAGGTCTTCATGAGATGTTCCTTGAAGGAAAAAACTGGCTGACTGCCGCCCTTGGCGCCACTTCTTGTGCCATCACATGATGGCTGGTGACCTCGCAGGCAACGGGCCCATCCGGCTTGTTCGTGCCTCAAAAAGCGTGGCACGCCATGGATCGGACGACCCTCGCGCACCAGCCCTGAACCACTCAAAGCACGCACGCGATCCCGGCAACCATGTCGGGAACCGAAGATTCTACCCTGGTTTTGGCGATGTCCGCAAGGCACACGGCG
>Ga0228699_1000668_pt1 | contig 23023 bp, 23 predicted proteins | sample McNCre217_Aug_MG_FD_178016 | JGI IMG/M metagenome (GOLD analysis project Ga0228699, IMG submission 178016) | Freshwater microbial communities from McNutts Creek, Athens, Georgia, United States - 2-17_Aug_MG | ecosystem: Environmental > Aquatic > Freshwater > Creek | place: USA: Georgia... | reverse complement strand
CGCGGGGCGGGACTCGAACCCGCACATCCTTGCGGACGTCAGGACCTAAACCTGGTGCGTCTACCAATTTCGCCACCCGCGCGGGTTTTTCAAAACAACAACGGGCGGTCCCAAAAGACCACCCGTTTGAAATCGGTCAACCGCGCATTTTAGACGGCTTTTCCACCCGAAACCATGCTGCGTACATGGCAGGCAGTGCCAACAGCGTCAAGACGGTTGCCACGATCAGTCCGCCCATGATGGCAACAGCCATCGGCCCCCAAAACACGCTGCGTGTGAGCGGAATCATGGCCAACACGGCGGCGGCAGCGGTCAACACAATGGGGCGTAAACGACGCACGGCCGACTCCACAATCGCCTCCCAGGCCGGGATGCCACTGGCCCGGTCCTGCTCGATTTGGTCAATCAAGATGACCGAATTGCGCTGAATCATGCCCATCAGGGCAATCACGCCCAACAAGGCCACAAAGCCAAACGGGCGGTCTAAAACCAACAAAGCGCCTGCCACCCCGGCCAAGCCCAAAGGACCGGTCAAGAACACCAGCACCGCGCGGCTGAAACTGTGCAGCTGCAACATCAGCAAGGTGAAGGTGATGAACAACATCAAGGGCATGCCCGCCGAAATTGAGCTCGAGCCCTTGGCGCTTTCTTCCACCGCACCTGCTACCTCAATGCGGTAGGGCGTGGCGCTGCTTTGCGTCCACTGTGCTTCGAGTTTTTTCAACTCAGGCAACAGCTGCTTGGTCACCGTGGCGCCTTGCAAGCCATCAATGATGTCGCTTTGCACCGTGATGGCGTATTCGCGGCCTTCACGCCACATCACGCCAGGCTCCCAGGCAAACACGGGTTTGATGATTTGCGTGGCAGGAATCATCCGCCCAGAGGCCGTCGGGATATAGGCGTTGGTCAAGTCACTGATGGCATCGCGTTCTTCCACCGGTTGGCGCAGCACAATGTCGATGAGTTTGTTGTCCTCGCGGAACTGCTCCACCGTCGAGCCCACCAGCAAAGTGCGAGTCGCTTGCGCAATCGATTGGCTGGTCACGCCCAACGCGCGGGCTTTGGCTTGATCGATCTCGAGCTTGACCACCTTCACCGGTTCGTTCCAGTTGTCGTTCACGCCACGCGTCACAGCGCTCGCGCGCATCACCGCTTTGACCTCGTCAGCCCGTTGGCGCAATACCAGCGGGTCTGCGCCCATGACGCGGAACTGCACCGGATAAGGCACAGGCGGCCCATTGGGCAAGAGCTTGACGCGTGCGCGCGCCTCTGGAAACTCTTGCGCCAGCAAAGTGGGCAATTCGACTCGCAAGGACTCTCGGCGCTTCAAGTCTTTGGGAATCACCATGATTTGTGACACGTTGGCTTGCGGGAACACCTGGTCCAAGGGCAAGTAAAAACGTGGCAAACCTGAGCCAATCCAAGAGCTCACAGACTCCACGCCCTCTTGCGTCAGCAGGCGCTGCTCCACTGCGTGCGTCACGGCCTCGTTCACCTTGAATGACGTGCCTTCAGGAAACCACAAATCCACCAGCACCTCGGGGCGGCTGGAGTCTGGAAAGAACTGCTGCTGCACACGGCCCATGCCGACCAAGCCCAAGACAAATAACAACACCGTGATGCCAATCGCTTTCCAACGGTATTCCACGCACCAAGTCACCGCACGGCGAAAATTGGCATAGAACGGGCCATCGAACAACTCATGCTCGCCGCCTTGCGCGTCATGCGGTTTGACCTGCAACAACAAGGTGCCCAGGTAGGGCACAAAGTAGACCGAAACCCACCAACTCAAAATCAGCGCAATCACCGTGACCGCAAAAATCGCATAGGTGTACTCACCCACCGTCGATTTGGCAATGCCGATGGGCAGGAATCCCGCCGCCGTGATGAGCGTGCCTGTGAGCATGGGCATGGCCGTGACTTCGTAGGCAAAGGTGGCCGCACGCACGCGGTCGTAGCCCTCTTCCATTTTGCGCACCATCATCTCGACCGCAATGATGGCGTCGTCTACCAACAAACCCAATGCAATGATGAGCGAACCGAGCGAAATTTTGTGCAAGCCAATGCCCCAGTAGTGCATGGCCAAAAACGTCATGGCCAAGACCAAGGGAATGGTGATGGCCACCACCAAGCCGGGACGAATGTCCACATACCAGCCGTAGCGACCGCCTTTGTGCAGCCCCAAGGCGACAAAGCTGACCACCAACACAATCAGCACCGCTTCAATCAACACGCGCACAAACTCGCCCACCGAGCGGGCCACCGCTTGGGGTTGGTCTTGCACCTGTGCCAGGCGCACGCCTGCTGGGAGTGTTTTTTCAATCCGCGTAGTGGCTTCTTGCAGCGCATGGCCCAGCTTGATGATGTCCCCGCCCTTGGCCATGGACACGCCCAGAGCAATCACGGGTTTGCCTTGGTGATGCACCTTGACCGACGGTGGGTCGATGTAACCCCGTGTCACGGTGGCAACATCACCGAGCCTGAGTTGCTGCCCCGAGCTGCCGCGAATGGGCATGGCACGCAGCTGCTCGGCAGTTTCAAATTGGCCTTCAATGCGCACTTGCAGCACATCTAGCGGCGACTGAATCGTGCCTGCGTTCTCCACTGCGTTTTCTTGGCCCAATTGAGCCAACACCGCATTCACATCCAGTCCGAGTTGGACCAAGCGCTTTTGTGCAATTTCAATGAAGATTTTTTCGTCTTGCACGCCAAACTGCTCAACCTTGGCCACATCGGGCACACGCAGCAGTTGTTGGCGCACATCGTCGGCAAAGCGCTTCACTTCGGCTGGGGTGAAACCTGGCGCGTCCAAAGCGTAAATCACGCCAAACACATCGCCAAACTCGTCATTGAAGAACGGACCTTGCACGCCTTGCGGCAGGGTGTAGCGGATGTCGCCAATTTTCTTGCGCACGGTGTACCAAACGTTGGGCACATCGGCAGGTTTGGACGAGTCCTTGATCTGAAAAATGATTTGCGATTCACCGGGCTTGGAATAGCTGCGAATCTTGTCCGCGTATGGCACCTCTTGCAGTGTGCGCTCTAGCTTGTCGGTCACCTGCTCGGCCACTTGCTGTGCCGTGGCACCAGGCCAATAGGTACGCACCACCATGGCGCGGAAGGTGAACGGCGGGTCTTCGTCTTGGCCCAGTTGAAAGTAAGCCGCCACGCCCAAGATCATCAAGACGACCATCAAGTAGCGCGTGAGCGCTGGGTGATCCAGCGCCCATTTGGAGAGGTTGAAATTGTTCATGTCCGTGGCCTCACTTCTTGCCAGCGAAGACAGACACTTTTTGCCCCGGTGTCAACACATGCACGCCAGAGACCACCACCTGGTCACCACTTTGCAAACCCGAGGTCACCACGGCATCATTGCCATCGGCGGTTTTGACTTCAACGGTTTGCGGTTTGACCGTCATGGTGCTGGGGTCGAACACCCACACCGAGGTGGCCCCACCCTCCATGCGCAACGCGCTGGTGGGCAATGTGATGTGCGGCGCGCCTGTGGCACCCACCGATGGCAGACTCACATTGACTGTCGAACCCAACACCACATCAGCACCTTGAGGCAAAGCCGCTTTGACCAAAAAGGTGCGGGTGATGGGGTCTGCACTGGCCGATACATCGCGCACTTGGGCTTGCAAGGTTTGACCGCTATTCCACAACTGCGCCTGTACCTTGCTGCCGGCTTTGAGCTGCGGTAATTTGTCTTCGGGCACCGAAAACACCACATCACGCGCACCATCCAAGGCCAAACGCACCACCGGCTGCCCTGCAGCCACGACTTGCCCAGGATTGGCATCGATCGAGGTGATCACGCCCGCGCCATCAGCCAACAAACGGGTATAGCTCGATTGGTTACCTTGCACCGTGTTTTGGGCTTGCGCTTGTTGCCACTGTGCTTGCGCGGCTTTGAAAGCCGCTTCACGGCGCTCCAGCTCGGCTGCGCTGATGAAGCCTTGGTCACGCAATCCTTGGTAACGCTTTAAATCAGCTGCCGCCAAATCGCGGTTGGTTTGTGTGGCCAGCATTTGTGCCGCAGCAGCGTCTGCTGCCAAGCGGTAATCTTGTGGATCGATTTGCGCCAGCAACTGCCCTGCCACCACACGTTGCCCCACCTCAGCAGGTCGACTGATCAGCTTGCCCGCCACCCGAAAGCCCAAACTCGCCTCTATCCGTGCACGGACCTCGCCTGAAAACTCCAAATCCAAGGTCGAAGCCGAGGCCCCCACCGTGACGAGTTTGACCGCCCGCACAGGCTCTTGGGGCGCAGGGGCTTTGTTGCAGCCCGTCAATACAGCGGCGCTGATCACCAGACCAGAGAGGCTGATCCAAGAACGGTTGAAAGGGTAAATAGAAGAAAACATGACGTGCTCAATCGTTAATGACTCGTTGGTTAGTAATGTAGCCGATCTTGATGACGCTTGGTCGCGAGACGGACACGCGACAATCGCCCTCACCTATGTCTGGCATTGAGCATTACGAAAACTTCCCCGTCGCCTCCTGGCTGTGCCCGCCCGAGCTGCGACCAGCCATCGTGGCGCTGTACCACTTTGCGCGCACGGCGGACGACTTGGCCGATGAGGGGGATGCCACACCTGAGCAGCGTTTGAAAGACTTGGGTGAATTTCGCGCTGATTTAAACCAGGCACTCACCCACAGCACATCAGCGGCTGCGGGAACCAGCACGCGTTGGCCCCATGTGTTCACCGCACTCGCCCGCGTGGTGGCTCAGCGCCAGCTGCCTCACGCCTTGCTGCACGACTTGCTCGATGCCTTTGAACAAGACGTGGCCTACACCCGTGCAGGCAGAGGCTACCAAAACACGGCCGAGCTGCTGGATTACTGCCGCCGCTCGGCCAATTCGGTGGGCCGTTTGTTGTTGCATCTGTATGGCGTCAACGATGCCACGTCTTTGACGCAAAGCGATGCGATTTGCACCGCTTTGCAGCTGATCAATTTTTGGCAAGACCGCAGTGCTGACTTGCAGCGCGGGCGCAACTATTTGCCCAAAGGTCGCAGCTTGTTGGAAGAACTGCGCTTTGCCAGAGACTTGATGCGCCAAGGAGCCCCCCTGGTCCACCGCGTCCCCGGCCGTGCGGGCTGGGAGCTGCGTGCCGTGGTGCAAGGTGGCTTGCGCATTTTGGACAAGCTTGATGCACAACATGCGGGCCACATCGACACGCCTGAGTATTGGCCGCGTCCCACGCTCAACAAGATCGACATCGTCCGCATGCTCTGGCGCACCCTGTGGATGTGACAACCGGCCCTGCACCAGCGCACCGATAATGGTCACACATGACACCCCAAGACTACGTTCAACAAAAAGCCGCCTCTTCGGGCAGCAGCTTTTATTACGCTTTTTTGTTTTTGCCGCACCAGCGACGCGCAGCCATCACGGCCTTCTATGCGTTTTGCCGCGAAGTCGACGATGTAGTGGACGAAGTCTCTGACCCTGGCGTGGCCAGCTCTAAATTGGCGTGGTGGCACAACGAAGTACGCCAGGCCTTTGCTGGAAAACCCAGCCATCCCGTCATGCAAGCGCTCATTCCCTTGTGCCCAGAATTTGGCATTGAACAAGCCGCGCTGCAATCGGTGATCGAAGGCTGCGAGATGGACCTGACCCAAACCCGCTACCTGGACTACCCCAACCTCACCCGCTACTGCCACTTGGTCGCAGGCGTGGTGGGCGAAGTGTCAGCCCGCATCTTTGGTCAAACCGATCCGGCCACCACCGCCTATGCCCACACACTGGGACAGGCGTTTCAACTCACCAACATCATCCGCGATGTGGGCGAAGACGCCTTGCGCGGCCGCATCTATTTGCCCGTGGCAGAGTTGCAGCAATTTGATGTCAAAGCCCATGAGGTGCTCAACCGCTTGGATTCGGAACGCTTTCAGGCCTTGATGCAGTTTCAAGCGGCACGCGCACATGCCTTGTATGACGAGGCCCTGGCCTTGTTACCCGAAGCCGACTTACGGCATCAAAAACCGGGCTTGATGATGGCCAGCATTTACCGCACCCTGCTGCGTGAAATTGAAGCGAAGCAATTTCCTGTCCTGACCCAACGCGTGGCCCTGACGCCGCTGCGCAAACTCTGGCTGGCTTGGAAGATGCAAGCCTTGGGTCGCTTCTAATTCGGCGGCTTGGCCTTGCAACACCTCACCATCGTCGGCGCAGGTTGGGCAGGCTTGTCGGCTGCTGTGGCCGCCATTCAGCAAGGCTGGCAGGTCACGCTCTACGAGGCCGTTGCCCAGCCCGGTGGGCGAGCCCGCGCGCTGTCGCAGACCTTTGCAGGCCTGCCCTTGGACAACGGCCAACACATCTTGATTGGCGCCTACCAGCAGACCTTGCAGCTCATGCGCACGGTGGGGGTTGAACCAGAACAGGTGTTGCAGCGCTTGCCCTTGGACTTGCGCGACGCACAAGACAGGGGCTTGCATTTGCCCGATTGGCCAGCGCCCTTGAATGTGTTGGCCGGTATTTGCACCGCACGCGGTTGGACTTGGCATGACAAAACCCAGTTGCTCAAAGCCTGCTGGCAGTGGCAACGCATGCACTTTGACTGCGATGCTGATTGGACGGTGCAGCAGCTGAACCACCACGCCGCACTGAGCGATCGCGTCATCACACAGTTGATCGAGCCCCTGTGCTTGTCGGCCCTCAACACACCCATGCACCAAGCCAGCGCCCGTGTTTTTTTGCGTGTGCTGCACGATGCCTTATTGACTGGCCCCGGCAGTTCAGACCTGCTGATGCCACGGGTTGATTTGGGCGCGGTGTTGCCCAACGCATGCATGTCATGGCTAACGGCGCGAGGCGCTCACATTCACCTGGGTCAGCGACGCGACGCACACGACATCGCGACCCACCTCAACGCCCACGATGCACTTCACCCGGTGTTGATCGCCTGCCCTTCATGGGAAGCCGCACGCTTGGCGGCAGACCACCGCCCAGCGTGGGCACAGCAAGCCCAAGACCTCGCCACAGAAGCGATTGCCACCGTTTATTTGCATTGCACAGACCCCGCATTTGAGGGCTTGCCGCGTCCGATGATGGCCTTGACCTGCAACGCACAAGCGCCGGCTCAGTTTGTGTTTGATCGTGGTGCGCTGAATGGGCAAAAGGGTTTGCTCGCCGCCGTCGTGAGCGCCAGCCAAGGCACGCGCGAAGAGATCGCACAGCAGGTACGTCAGCAAGTGGCGGAACAGTTCGGCGTATCGTCTTTGGCGGTGATCCAAACCGTGGTCGAAAAACGCGCCACGCTGGCATGTACACCAGGCTTGCGCAGACCCGAAGCCTTCATCACCCCCGGCCTGTGGGCTTGCGGTGACTACGTGGACGGACCCTACCCCTCAACCCTAGAGGGCGCCGTGCGTTCAGGCCAGCAGGTGATCGCACAAATCCGCGATATGGCGCACCGTGAAGGGCTGCGGCTCGTCATGTAACCACGCATGGTTGCCAGTATTGACCCACACGGCTTGCATGCCGGCTGCGCGCGCACCCAGGGCATCGGCCAAGGCGTCATCGCCCACATGCAACACGGCATCGGGTGACAGCGACAAGCGCTGTGCCGCGGCGTGAAAAATACGCGGATCAGGCTTGGCCACACCCGTATCACCTGCGCTGACTGACGCATGAAAGTGCACACCTGCAGCAGTCCGAAATACATCCGCATTGCCGTTGGACACTGCGACCAAGGGATAGCGTGCCGCCAAGCGGGCCAGCGCCTCGTGAGCGCCGTCAAACAAGGTCACGTGCTGACGCGCCTGAAAAAACACCGCAAATGCGTCTTGTGCCAAAGACGGGTCATCGCCCGCGCGACGCAGGCTTTCTCGAATCGCTTCTTGGCGCAAGAAACTCAGATCGTGCAAGCGATCGGCATGCTGCGCTTGCACATGGGCACGGACCTCGCGCTTGATCTCAGGCGCTTGGCAATACACCGCCGTTTGGGGCGCATGCGCCAGCAGCCAGTCGTGCAGCGTTTGTTCCGCGTGTTGGATGGTAGGGCCCACGGGCCACAAGGTGTCATCCAGATCAAGGGTTATGGCTTGGATTTTTGAAAGGTCGAGCATCACTGGGCGAGAATACCGCATGCTGTTCAAACCCACTTTTGCCAAAGAACCCTCTTTCCAACACGGACAAGCGCCCCGCACAGCCGTGTTGCTGTGCAACCTCGGTACACCCGATGCGCCAACCGCCTCGGCCCTGCGCCGTTATCTGGCGGAATTTCTGGGCGACCACCGGGTGGTTGAAATCCCCCGTGTCATTTGGTTGGCCATTCTCCACGGCATCATCTTGCGGGTACGCCCTGCCAAATCAGCAAAAAAATACGCCAGCATTTGGACAGATCAAGGCTCGCCCCTGAAGGTTTGGACCGAGCGTCAAGCCCACGCGCTCCAACAGACCTTTGATACCAACGGTGAGGCCGTGACAGTGCGCTACGCCATGCGCTACGGCAATCCCGGTATACCCGCGCAGCTCGATGCGCTCAAGGCAGAAGGCTTCACCCGCATCTTGGTGCTGCCAGCCTATCCCCAATACTCGGGCACCACCACCGCCAGCGTGTTCGATGCGGTTTACACCTGGGGCCTGCACACGCGTTTGTTGCCAGAGTTTCGTTTCATCAATCACTACCATGACCACCCAGCCTACATCCAAGCTTTGGCGGAGCGTGTACGTGCGCATTGGGCCGTCCATGGACAAGGCGATCGCTTGGTGATGAGCTTTCACGGCGTGCCCGAGCGCACCTTGCATTTGGGTGACCCTTACCACTGCGAGTGCTACAAAACAGCGCGCTTGCTGGGTGAGGCCTTGGGCTTGAGCAAGTCCCAATACATGGTCACGTTCCAGTCCAGATTTGGCAAAGCCAAGTGGCTGGAGCCCTACACCGAGCCCACCTTGGTGGCGCTCGCACAGCAAGGTGTGGCGCGCGTGGACTTGATTTGTCCAGGCTTCACCAGCGATTGCTTAGAGACTTTGGAAGAAATTGCACAAGAAGCGCAAGAGGCTTATTTGCACGCGGGCGGCAAGGCGTTTCATTACATCCCCTGTCTCAACGACAGCCCAGCTTGGGTGCAAGGCTTGCACACCATCACGCGTGAACATATGGGAGGCTGGCCACTGCAAGCACCCAACCCCACAGATCTGCAAACCAGCCGTGACCAAGCACTGACCTTAGGTGCCACGCGTTGAACGCGCGCACGACAATGGAAAGAGGAAAACGCGAAGCGGAAGAATTAAAGCGGCTTGCTCGCCGCTGAGGCAGTCGCTGCAGGCGCTTGCGCTGCGCTTGCAGGCTTGGCAACCGCTGCGGACGCAGCGCTTACAGCAGACGCCACCGCACGGGGAGAGATTGCTGAAGCTGCTGCCACGGAGGCTGTTGCAGATGCTGGAGCAGCCGCCAATGCCGTCGACGCGGGTTTTTGAGCCTGTGCCGGTGTGCTTGCAGTCACATTCGCTGTGGCGGCAGATGGTGAACTGGCTGTTTCGCTAGATTCGGTTGCCATGTTTTGCAACACAGGAGGAGCAGGCTCTGTCACCACTTCGGGCTCGGGACGCATCCATGCAGCCACCGCCAGCGCGGCGATAAATAAAACAGCCAAGGCCAGTACTGGCGTCTTTGATGTTTGCGACGTTTCAAGACTTGCAGTGGCCTCGATCGATGCATCTGCAGCCACCGCCACCAGTTCATCTTGGCCTGTAGCAGCAGGTTCAGTCGGCACAGGTGCTGCGACTGATTCCAGAGCTGGTATCGCCGCGTCTGTGGGTACATCGACTGTTGCATCGGCCTGTTGTGGCGTCGCCGCTTCAGGTGCGGCTTGTACAAACACCTCTTCAGGCTGCATGCCCAACAAGTTGCCTACTTTTTTGGCAGAAGTCCATTTGACGGTTTCGCTGTAGAAGGCGCTGGAGCCACCTTCTTCCAGTTGGCGAATTTGTTTCACCGACATGCACGCACGGGTCGCTAAATCATTCAAAGCCCAACCACGCGTTTCACGGCGTAAACGCAGCAATTCGCCGTTGATCGTGGGCAATTCTTGATTCATGACTGAGGCTGCAATCGGGCCGGGACCTTATTTGACCAACAAGAGCTCGCCCTTGATAGAAGCGCCCTTTTGCACCGACAGGGTTTGATACACCACATGACCATCGACCGAGGCCGATGAGGTCACGATCAACTCATTGCATGTGGCGGTGCCGGAGAACTTGCCTTTGATGTGCAAGCTGCTGCAGGTCACAACGCCTTCGACTTGGCCGCGTGCACCAATCGTGAGTTCGTCGACTTGAATTTGACCATTGAGCGAACCCTCCACATGGATCGCGCCTTTGGCTGCAATCTCACCACGGAAGGAGAAGCCTTCGCTCAAAATGGAGGGCTTGTTGGCGGTGGCGGAGATCATGTCCATCATGCTATTTCGCTGAGTTGGTGCAGAGACTGCGGGAGGGGGAGGAGAAATGGGCTGAACTTCGTCCTGCACGTTGTCGTCGTCAACGTCAGGACCAGAAACGGTCTCAGCGGAGAGATTAGTGTTGCTGGTTTTGGATTTGTTGAACATATTGTGCCGTCCGAATAACTTTTTGAGGATTGACTGGATACCCGCCGATCAGGATTTCCAAATGAAGGTGTTTGCCCGTGGATGAAGCACCTGTGCTGCCAATATTGCCCACCACAGATTCATTCGTCACTTTATCGCCCACCTTGACCGCCATATTGGCCAAATGGGCGTACAAGGATTCCACACCATTGGTGTGTCGCACCACCACGGTGTTGCCATACTGCGTATGAAATTGCGCCAATACCACGACACCCGGTTTGACGGGATGCACTTTCTCGTCGCCTGTCTCACTCAACATATCCAAGCCGGTGTGAAAATGCGTTTGTCCTGTAATCGGATGACGTCGCACGCCAAAGTCTGAGGTGACGCTGTAATTCGGCACAGGCATCACGCTGGGCAAGGCATACAACACCTCGCGCAAACCACGGTTGGTAGAGAGCTCGTCGGCCACTTTGCCGCGCAACAGGGGATTGCCCTTGACATCGTCTTCTAAATTGAAACCACCGTTGGCTGCATTTTGCTGAATGATTTTGACGATCTTTTCAGTCAAGCCGGATGACTCGAGTTGCGACTTCATGGTCACGTTTTCTTGCGCCACAGCCACCATGGACGTATCCACAAAGCGACGGATGCTCATGTCACGATCGCGAATGGTTTGCGCCAAGGCCACCATTTGCTCATCATTCATGGTCAAGCGCTCACCGTTCTCCGTATCAGCAGCACTGCTCAGCAGGGCACGATAAACCTCTTCGTGCGAACGCTCCAATTTGGCACGACTGATCATCAAACTGGTGCTTGTCACAACCAGCACCACGATGGCCACCAGCATGGCGCCCGCCGTCATGATGCCGCCGCGCACCAAGATGCGCTGCATACGTGCACTCAAATTGAAATAGTGCAGGTCGCCGTTTTGCTCCAGAATGATGCGCGCGTCTTCGTACTGGCGCGTCCAACCATCGGACACCAGCCCGGGCAACAAACGCGCACTCGTGAGAAGTCGGCGAAACAACATAGATCAGGCTGGGTTTTAGACCACCGATGCGGCGCCACCCACCTGCAAGGCAGGACCATCTGCACCTTGGCTCAAGGTGCCTTCGATTTCGCCACCTTTTTCAATCTCGATTTCAGAGTACTGAACTTTGCCGGCGATCTTGCCCGTGGAACGAACGATCAGGCTCTTCTCGCTGATGATGGTGTTATGGAGCTGCCCACGCACATCAATGACTTTGGCAGAAACCCGGCCCGTGATCTTGCCTGTTGGGCCGATCAAGACCTCTTCTGCCGTCAAATCACCCTCAATAACGCCATTGATGATGGCTTTTGACGGCACCGTGAAAGTACCTTTCACGACCACACCGTCACCAATAACAACACTTTCAAGCGAATCAGATTGATTGGACATATAAAACTCCTTATCGTTAATTTTAACAATAAAATCAGCAAAAACTATATTTTGTTGCTTTCAGTGTTGTTTATTTAAGATAAAAAAGCAAGTGAATGCAAGCACTTAGCGGTGTTTCTGAAAGTCAGACTTAAATCTTGAATTATTTAAGACCTTAAATATCCAACACCATCACCGCCGATTTGGCCCGTGAGCAACACGGCGTGAATTGGTCGTTGGCGGCCTGTTCTTCGGGTGTCAGGTACATGTCTTTGTGGTCTGGAATCCCCTCCAGCACACGCGTCAGACAGGTGCCACACACACCCTGCTCACAAGCGATAGGAATATCGATACCCGCTTGCTGCAAGGCCTGCACCACGGTTTGCGCTGCAGGGACTTGGATTTCCTGGCCTGTGCTGGCAATTTTGACGGTGAACGCTGCATCCGAGGCCGAATGCGCGACTTCGGCGCCAAAAAACTCGAAATGCAGCTGCGCTTCAGGCCATCCAGCGGCACGGGCGGTGGACAACACAAAGTCCATGAAGCCCTTGGGGCCGCACACATACACATGCACCCCCACTTGCACCTGCGTCAACAGCGCCGCCACATCGAATGCGGGTTGCGCAGGCTCGTCGTCCCAGTGCATGTGGACGTGCGAAGCAAACGGCGCCTGGGTCATGCGCTGCACAAAGGCAGCACGCGATTGAGAGCGAGCGCAGTAATGAATGTCAAATGCGGCATCTTGGGCGCTCAGTTGCTCCGCCATGGCCAGCAAAGGCGTGACGCCAATCCCGCCTGCCAGCAAGAGATGGCGCTGGGCATCCGCCGCCAAGGCAAAGTGGTTTTTCGGCACACTGATGGTCAGGGTATCGCCTTCATGCACCTCATCATGCACAGCCTGCGAGCCACCGCGTGAGGCGGGATCGCGCAGCACCGCAATGACATAGCGGTGCGCTTCCAACGGGCTATTGCACAAAGAGTATTGGCGCGTCAAACCACCAGGCAAGTGCACGTCGATGTGAGAACCTGCCGTGAAGGCGGGCAACGCACCTGCCGATACCGACACCAGCTCTAAAGAACAAATGCCCTCGGCTTCTGTTTGCTTGCGCGCCAAGCGCACGGCCAAGGAAGCATCAACCATGGGTAGCCCCTTGCTCTTGTGCCAACAAGCGCTCGATCACGCGGCGTGATTGCACACCACCGGCATCAATGTTGAGCTTGAGCAATTCACGCGTGGGGTGAGCCAACAGGTTTTTTTGCTGCAACTCGAGCATGTCCAAGTCTTCCGCAAAGATCTTGCCTTGGCCTTCTTGAATGGTTTGGGTCAATGCCGCGTCCTGCGGTTTGAATTTACGGGCCATGCCCCAGAAATACCAAATCGAGGTGTCGGTCTCGGGGGTGATGAAGTCCACCACCACGCTGTAGGCCTTGCTTTCATCGGGTGCGTGGTAACCACCTTTCCCCGCATGCGCCACACCCACTTCAATCATCACATGACTGGGTGGCGTGAAGTGGCAAATTTGCCAACGGTCCACCGGCACATCGTCGGCCAAGTTGTTGCCACGCAGGGCCATCTGCCAAAACGGCGGCGCTGAAATGTTTTCCATGAATCGGCTGGTGGTCACATGGTCGCCGTCGACCTTGGTAGTGCAAGGACTTTCGTCGATTTCCTTTTGCCCGATGCTGCTGGCGTGCACATAGGTTTCGTGCGTCAAGTCCATCAAGTTGTCGATCATCAACCGGTAGTCGCAGTGGATGTGATACAGACCACCGCCGTAGGCCCAAGCTGGGTTGTCAAAAAATTCAAACGTCGGAACCAAGCTTTCATCAGCCTTGTCAGCGTCGCCTGGCCAAACCCACACAAAGCCGTAACGCTCCACCGTTGGATACGCACGGATCGCGGGGAAGCCACGCACACGCTGACCGGGCATCGCGACAGTTTTGCCGTTGCAGCCCATCTCCAAGCCGTGGTAACCGCACACCAGCTTGCCTTCGCAAACAAAACCCAAAGACAACGGCGCACCACGGTGTGGACAAAAATCCTCCAGAGCCACGACCTTGCCGCCCTCACCTTTGTAAAACACCATGCTCTCGTTACAAATCTTGCGGCCCAAGGGCTTGGCCTCCACGTCGGTAGGTTTGCAGGCCACGTACCAAGTATTTTTTAAAAACATACAGATTCCTTCCATGGTTTACAACACGCGGGCTACGCCCAGCAATTGATCCAGCAACTCCGGCGCATCGCGCAACGCATCCGCCTGCCCACGGTGGACCACCGTGCCGTGATCGAGCACCACCGCTTGATGGCTGATCGCCAAAATCGCTTGTGGATGTTGCTCAACAATGATGGCCGACAGCCCTTCTTCGCGGGTGATGCGTGCAATCGCGCGCAACAGCTCTTGCACAATGATCGGCGCCAAGCCTTCCAACGGTTCATCCAACAACAAGATGCGTGGGTTGAGCACCAAAGCGCGCCCCACCGCCAACATTTGTTGCTCACCGCCGGAGAGCTGTGTGCCCAAGTTGTTTTTACGCTCGGCCAAACGCGGGAACATGTCGTACACGCGCGCTGGTGTCCACGGGTTGTGTTTTCGGTCCGCACGAGAAGGCTGGGCCACCGCCGTGAGGTTTTCATCAACCGTGAGCGATTTGAAAATGCAGCGCTCTTGCGGCACCCAGCCAATGCCAGCGTGCGCGCGCTCATGCGAAGGCATGCCATGCAGCGGCACACCACGCAAATGAATCTGCCCACCATGCTGACGCGTGGCACCCGCCAAAGTGTCCATCAACGTGGTCTTGCCCGTACCGTTGCGCCCCAGCAATGCCAAGGTTTCGCCTTCCGCCAAAGAGAAGCTCACATCATTGAGCACCACGGCCTCGCCGTAGCCGGCACTCAGGTGTTCAACCTGCAACAAATCAGACATGCGTATCCTCCCCGTGACCGAGGTACACAGCTTTGACCTGGGGGTCGTGGGCGATCTCCTGTGGAGCTCCCTCGGTCAAGACCGCACCGTTGACCAGCACGGTGATGCGGTTGGCAAACTCAAACACCAAATCCATGTCGTGCTCAATCAACACCACCGACACATCGGCAGGCAAGGCCGACACGGTTTGCAACAGCTCTTCGCGTTCGCCTGCGGGTACACCCGCCACAGGCTCATCGAGCAGCAACACACGGGGTTCACAGGCCAGCGCAATCGCCATCTCCAACAAACGTCGCTTGCCATAGGCCAAAAACTCAGTGCGTTGGTTCATCACATCGGTGAGCCGGAATTGCGCCAGCAATTGCTCGCAACGCACCACCACCGAGGTGTCGCGGCCCAAGGCCTGCCACCAGCGACCACCCAAGCCTCGATGTTGTGACACCACCATGGCCAAGGTTTCCAGCGGAGTCATGCTGTTGAACAGCTGATTGATTTGAAACGTCCGCACCAAGCCGCGACGCACGCGCTGGTGCGGTGCGAGTTCGGTGATGTCTTGCCCTTCTAAAACAATGCGGCCTTCGGTCGCAGGCAACACGCCTGTCATCAAATTAATCAATGTGGTTTTGCCGGCGCCATTGGGGCCAATCAAGGCATGGCGTGCGCCTTGCGCGATGTTCAACGTCACATGATCGGTGGCAGTGATGCCACCAAAGCGTTTGACCAATCCTTGCGTTTGCAACACATAGCGTGTGTCTGTCATGTGCGCCCCCATGTCCAAGGTTTGAGCAATCGCTCACGGCCGACCATGACGAGCACGACCAAAAAGAGGCCCATCCAAAACGTCCAATACTGCGGGGTGATGCTGGAGATCACGTCGTGCATGAGCTTGAACACAATGGCACCTGCCACACCGCCATACAACCAACCCACGCCACCAATGACCAGCATCAGCATGACATCTGCTGAGCGGTCCAGAGCAAACACATCCAACGAGGCAAAGCCTGTGGTTTGGGCCATGAGTGCGCCAGCTGCACCCGCCACACCCGCCGCCGTCGTGTAGACCACGGCCAAGCGCGCATGAACAGGAATACCAATTGCCATCGCGCGCAAGCGGTTGTCGCGCACGGCCATCAAGGTGGCACCAAACGGCGAGTGCACCAAGCGACGCGCCAGCATGAAACACACAAAGAGCACGCTCAGCGAATACCAAGCAGCGACCTGCCCCATCAAATCAAACTCATAGCGGCCCAGCACGGGGCCCATCACCACGCCTTGCAAGCCGTCTGAACCACCGGTCAACCCATCCAGCTTGTTGGCCAGCTCGTACAAGATAAGTGCCATGCCAAGGGTGACCATCAAACGGGTCAGGTCTGAACCGCGCAAGATGGTGGTGGAACACACAGCGCCCAACACGGTTGCGGCCAAGGTGCCCACCAACAAACCCACCAAAGGATCGGGCATGACCCATTTGGCAAACAAAGCCGCCGCGTAAGCACCAAAACCTAAAAAGGCCGCATGCCCCAGCGACACGATGCCGGTGTAGCCCAGCACCAAATCCAAAGACACGGCGAACAAGGCCACGATGGCAATTTCGTTGATGATCAACGCATGTTGTTGTGCCAGCCAGGGTGACGCCAGAGCGAGCAACCAAAACACAGGCTCCCACACTTTCATGCGCGAAGTGCGCAACACACTCTGCTGTGCCAGAGAAGTCACAGACTTCATGACTTGCCTCCTTGTCGCACAAACAGTCCTTGCGGACGCCAAATCAAAATCGCCAACATGAGTGAATACACAATGAACGCGCCCAACTTGGGCACGTAATATTTACCCGCCACATCCGCCACACCCAGCAAGAGCGCGGCCAACAAAGGCCCGGTGATCGACGAGGTGCCGCCCACGGCGACCACAATCAAGAAATAGACCATGAACTTGAGTGGGAAGGTGGGGTCCAACCCCAAGACTTCAGCGCCCAAAGCGCCACCCAAACCCGCCAAGCCCGAGCCCACGGCGAAGGTGGCTGCAAACACCACATTGACGTTGATGCCCAAGCCCGATGCCACGCGTGGGTCGTCCACACTGGCACGCAAGCGGCTGCCAAAACGGGTGGCCGACAACACATATTGCAGGCCCACCGTCAACGCCGCACAAACGGCAATGATGAACAAGCGGTAGTGCCCCATGCCCAAGGCCCAAGGCTGGCCATCCCATAACTCGGTACGACCTTTGAGCCATTCAGGCAACTGCATGATCTGCTGCTGCGAACCCACAAAGTAATCCACCGAGGCCACAGCCATGAAGGCCAAGCCAATGGAGAACAACACCTGGTCCAAGTGTGGTTTGCGGTACATCGGTCGGTACAACGTGCGTTCCAACAGCGCGCCCAGCAAGGCCGTGGCCACAAACGCCAAGGGCAAACACACCAAAAACGGCACCTCATAGCGCTGCATCAGCACCACCGTGAGGTAGCCCCCTGCCATGGCAAAGGCGCCGTGCGCGAGGTTGATGAAATTCATCAACCCCATCGTCACGGACAGCCCAACCGCCAGTATGAAAAGCAGCATGCCGTAGGCAATGCCGTCAAACAGAATGGTCACTTGCTTTTACCTGGGTCTTTGACGTCTTTGAGGGTCGAGAACTCTTGGTTGTAGAGTTGACCGTTCACGCGCTCCACCTTGCGGATGTAGATGTTGTGCACCACATCGCGTGTTTGTGCGTCGATGAACATGGGGCCACGAGGGCTCTCAAAAATCTGACCCTTCATGGCTGTCAACAAGGCTTCGCCGCTGCCACCTTTGGTGGCTTTGGCCGCTTCGTAGATCACGCGCATGCCGTCATAACCGCCCACAGCCATGAAGTTAGGACGCAAGCCGGCATTGGCTTTTTCAAATGCAGCGACAAACTTCTTGTTCGCAGGCGAGTTGTGCGATGTCGAGTAGTGGTGCGAGGTCACCACACCCAAGGCCACATCGCCCATGCTGTTCAAGATATCGTCATCGGTGATGTCGCCCGTACCGATCAGGCGGATACCGGCTTTGTCCATGCCGCGTTCGGCGAATTGCTTCATCAGGGCTGCACCGGCACCAGAGGGCACAAACACATACAGGGCATCGGGCTTCAAATCACGCACTTTTTGCAAGAACGGTGCGAAGTCCGGGTTGCGCATGGGCACGCGCAAGGTCTCGATCACTTGGCCACCGTTGAAGGTGAAGCGGTCTTTGAAATACTTTTCAGCGTCGATGCCAGGACCATAGTCAGCCACCAAGGACACCACTTTTTTGATGCCGTTGTTCGGTGCCCAATCGGCAATGCCCACAGCCGCTTGCGGCAAGGTGAAGCTGGTGCGGATGATGTAAGGCGATGCCTCGGTGATGCTTGAGGTGGCAGCAGCCATCACCACCAACGGTGTTTTGCTTTGTGTGGCGATGGGGGCCGTAGCCAAAGCCAAAGGCGTCAGGCCAAAACCGGCCAACACATTGACTTTGTCGTTGACCACCATCTCTTGCGCAATGCGCTTGGTCACATCGGGTGCGCTGGTGTCGTCTTTGACGATGAGCTCGACTTTTTTGCCAGCCACGGTGTCGCCGTTTTGGGCGATGTAAAGACGCGCGGCGGCTTCGATTTGTTTGCCGGTAGAGGCAAACGGTCCGGTCATGGGCAAGATCAAACCGATCTTGAATTTGTCTTGCGCCATCGCGCTACCGACGCAAGCCACCATGGCAGCAGAAGCCACGGCACGAATGAAGAAACGTTTGTCCATCTCTGTCTCCTTAAAAAATCAATGCGGTTGTTGAATCAATCGGCCACCGGGCACCACCTCGGGGCGGCGCACGGCTTCTCTCAAATTACGTTCGGCCAAGCGCGAATGCTCCCGCATGATGGCATCAGCGCGGGCGCCCTCGCGGCGCTCGATCGCATCCAAGACTTGTCGGTGCTGGTCTTGGGCCACGATCAGCATGTCACGCGCTTGCGGCGTGTTGGCCTGGGCCAGTACAAAACCAGAAGGTGATGCAAACGGCATGCTGGCCACGCGCTCGAGTTCGCGCGTCAGCACCGCGCTTCCACTGAGTTCGCCCAACATCTGGTGAAACTGGCGGTTGAGCACCACATAGCGTGAAAACGCTTGGTCATCCAAGGTGGGCGTGGCCAGCACCAGGTCGATGTCGTCCAAACAGGCATGGGCTTGCGCCAACAAGGCGGGTGTCACCCCCTGCTGCGCCGCCGACTGCGCCGCCAAACCTTCAATCGTGCCGCGCAAGGCGATGGCATCGGCTACATCGCGCTCAGAGAATGTGCGCACGGCATAACCGCCGCTGGGCCAAGCTTGCAACAAACCTTCTTGTTCCAAGCGCATCAAGGCGGCACGAATGGGCGTGCGTGACACACCCAGCTTTTCAGCCACGGCCAGTTCGGTGATGCGCGCGCCAGGCTCCAAGCCGCCGGCCAAGATCAACTCACGCAATTTGAGTTGAACCTTGACCACGTGCGATCCGCCTTCGTCATGCGGGTCCGCAGCGTGTGAAATCAGGGGGTGAATGGATGCCATGGCTCAAAATTGTATACATTGGGATGGGAAATTAATGATTTTTTGATTTAAATCAGGGTTTTTACCTGATTTATGTATACATCAAGTCAAGCAATTGACAGCACCAAGGCGCCAGAAAACATACACACACAGGATTCTGCGATGATCGCCCAAATTCATAGGTTTGTATGACAACTTCATTTTCACCGGTGGTGACGGCAGATCGTTTGTCTGTCCAAGTGGCGCAGCGGCTGGCGAATGAGATTCGCGAAGGCCGGCTTGCGCCTGGCGACAAATTGCCCACCGAGGCCCAGCTGGTGGCGCAGTTCCAGGTCAGCCGCACGGTAGTGCGTGAAGCCTTGTCACGACTCAAATCGCTGGGCTTGGTCAGCTCGCGCCAAGGCAGTGGTGTGTATGTCGATCCAAGTGCGGCCTTTGAACCCCTCAATTTCGACGCCCGCTATGCCGCTTCGCGAGAAGCCGTCATCCACATCGTGGAAGTGCGTCGCGCCTTGGAAGCCGAGTGTGCCCAACTCGCCGCCGAGAAGCGCAGTGCCGCTGACATGCGCGCGATCCACAAAGCGCTGAAAGCACTCGATGTGGCCGTTGAAAAAGGCGAAGACGGTGTCGAAGAGGACGTGCAATTTCACCGCGCCATTGCCAAAGCGGCAGGCAACCCGTTTCTGATCAGCACCTTGGACTATTTGGCGCAATTCCTGCGCGGCGGCACACGCGTGACGCGGGCGAACGAAGCGCGTCGGCTCGACTTTGCGAACGCAGTGCGGCAAGAACACCACGCCATCGTGCAAGCGATTGAAGCAGGCGATGGCAAAGGCGCCCACCGCGCCGCCACCTTGCATATGCGCCACGCCAGCAAACGGATTCAACAAGCCGACAGCAGTTTTTGGACCCAAGAAGGCGGTGTGCTGGCCCAGCCTTTGGTCAAATCAACGCCCGGGTAAACCCCGAACTCTCAAGAGGCAGCCCCCCAGAAAGTTGTATGACAATCACACCAATTCAACGCTAAAGCCTCTATGCAACAAACAGCTCTCAATATAGGACTCATTGGTTTAGGTGCCATGGGCAGCGGCATGGCCGCCTCTTTGCGTCGCGCAGGTCACAACCTGCATGTGTTTGATGTGCGTGCCGATGTGGCTCACACATTTGCCAGCCAAGGCGGCAAGGCCTGCGCCAGCATCGCCGAACTCGGTGCCGCCTGTGATGTGGTGGTCTCGGTGGTGGTGAACGCCGCGCAAACCGAAGAAGTCCTATTTGGCAAAAACGCCGATGGCTCGGGATGCGCGGCCAGCATGAAACCAGGCAGCGTGTTTGTGATGTGTTCCACCGTGGACCCCAATTGGTCCGTCGCCTTGGAAGCCCGTCTTGAAAAGCTCGGTATTTTGTACGTGGATGCCCCCATCTCAGGTGGCGCCGCCAAAGCCGCCAGTGGCGAAATGACCATGATGACCGCGGCCAAGCCTGAGGCCTATGCCAAGTGCGAACAAGCGCTGCACGACATGGCGGCCAAGGTCTACAAGCTGGGTGACAACGCCGGCGCGGGCAGCAAAGTCAAGATCATCAACCAATTGCTGGCCGGTGTGCACATTGCCGCTGCGGCCGAAGCCATGGCCTTGGGGTTACGCGAAGGCGTGCCGCCTGAAGCCTTGTACGAAGTCATCACCCACAGCGCGGGCAACAGCTGGATGTTTGAAAACCGCATGGCCCACGTGCTGGCGGGCGACTACACGCCGTTGTCAGCGGTCGATATTTTTGTCAAAGACTTAGGGCTGGTGCTCGACATGGCGCGCGCCAGCAAATTCCCCCTGCCCTTGTCCAGCACTGCACACCAAATGTTCATGCAAGCGTCCACCGCAGGGTTTGCGCGTGAAGACGACAGCGCGGTGATTAAGATCTTTCCAGGCATTGAATTGCCCACCAAGTCTTGAAGGCGTCAGCTTTTGCCTGATACACATCGCAAATGCGGTACAAACCGCGGTTCACAAAATTTTTAATCGGAGACCTCATATGAAAAAATCCCTCATCGCCCTCAGCCTGTTGGCGGCTGGCATCACTGGCGTGCAAGCACAAACCGTGTTGAAAATCGGATACGCAACCACCCAGGCCTCGCACTACGGTGTGGGCAGCACGGTGTTCTGTGACGAAGTGGAAAAAGGCACACAAGGCCGCTACAAGTGCCAACAATTCCCCAGCAGTGCCTTGGGCGGCGAACGTGAAATGATCGAAGCCGTGCAACTGGGCACCCTCGACTTGGTCAACACCTCCACAGGCCCCGTGGGCAACTTCGTGCCTGAAGTCAAGATCGTGGATATTCCTTTCTTGTTCCGTGATTACGACCACGCCCGCAAGGTGATGGACGGCCCCATCGGTCAAGAGATCTTGACCAAGTTCCCCGCCAAAGGTTTGGTGGCACTGTCGTGGACCGAAAACGGTTTCCGCCACATGACCAACAGCAAGCACCCCATCGTCAAGCCTGAAGATGCGTCGGGTTTGAAAATGCGCACCATGGAAAACAAGGTGCACATGGACGGCTACCGTGCCTTTGGCATTCAACCCACGCCGATGGCCTTCCCTGAAGTGTTCGGTGCTTTGCAACAAGGCACTGTGGACGGTCAAGAAAACCCTATTCCTGTGATCTTGGCATCTAAGTTCTCCCAAGTGCAAAAACATTTGTCCTTGACTGGCCACGTTTACTCGCCTGCTTTGTTGATCACCTCGCCCCGCTTGATGGACAAGCTCAGCGCAGCTGACAAAAAAGTGTTTTACGCTGCCGCCAAGAGCGCCACGATTGCACAGCGCAAGAAAGTCAACGAAGACGAGAACAACGGCATCGCCCAACTTGAAAAAGACGGCATGACCGTGGTGCGTAAAGTGGACGGCCAAGCCTTCCGCAACGCCTTGCGCGAGGTGTATGTGGGTTACTCCAAAGAGTTTGGTGCCGACAACATTCGCAAAATTCAAAACGTCAAATAAATCACACCATCTTCTTTGAAGAAGACGCAAAAGGCGGAAGGCAATCAGCATCGCAGCTGTGCCTGCCGCCTTTTTTAAGACCCCCACGTGAATGAACACACGCCATGAAAACTTTTGAACGCTACTTTGTCGCCACCAACCGCTGGATGTTGATCATCATGCTGGCTGTGATGTCGGTCATCATTTTTGCCAACGTGGTGTTGCGCTACACCACCAACGTCTCGATTGAATGGGCCGAAGAAGTGGCGCGTCACTTGATGATCTGGCTCACCTTCATCGGTTGCGGCCCTGTGTTGCGTTACGGCGGTCATATTGCGGTTGAAAATTTGCAAGACACCTTGCCCCGTCCTGTGGCGATTGCCTTGCGGGCTTGCATTGCCATTTTGTTGGCCGGTCTGTTCGTTTTTTTCACCTGGTTCGGTTTGGAATACATGGACCGCACGCAGTACCAACAAACCCCCGCCACCCAAATTTCGTTTGCCTACATCTATGCCGCCCTGCCCATTGGTGCGGCCATGACCTTGATCCACTGGCTCTTGATCGTGCGTGACTACGTGCTCGAGCGCCAGTTTGCCGCCGACGCCCACTTTGACGCCACTGCCAGCGCGTCGCTTTGATCTTGATTGCCCATATATGAACGCC
>Ga0228699_1000663_pt1 | contig 23177 bp, 39 predicted proteins | sample McNCre217_Aug_MG_FD_178016 | JGI IMG/M metagenome (GOLD analysis project Ga0228699, IMG submission 178016) | Freshwater microbial communities from McNutts Creek, Athens, Georgia, United States - 2-17_Aug_MG | ecosystem: Environmental > Aquatic > Freshwater > Creek | place: USA: Georgia... | reverse complement strand
TGTACGGTGAACTACCATTGATTGAAGCAGAATCTACATCCGGTCATAAAACTATAATCTTCCTCAATAAAAAGACTAAAAGCTACACGATAGTACATTCTACAGACGACATTGCTTGCGTAATAGACGTTGGCGAAAATTTGAGACCGATTCTACCCGGCAAAAAGATCTAAAAGAACCCTCGCGGTTCTTTTTTAGATTCTACATAAAATAGTCTATGTTGTATAATTGATCTATCGAAACGCAATACGGAAAATCTGAAAATGATCAAGAAACTGAATTCTAACGCCAAAAACGGCGAATCTCTGTTCTTTGTCATGACGTACGATCCCGTCGGGCGTGATGTAGAGTACCCAGTTTGGGCAAAAACTGATGCAGAAGCCATGAAAAAGTTCCGCGAAAACATCTCCAAGACTGCTCCCGTAGACATGGTTCGTCCTGCAGCATAAATTTAGAATTAACACAAATAGCAATCGTTGTATAATTGATCTATCGAAACGCAATACGGAAAATCTAAAATGTCTAAAATCGTTCTGAACTCTCGTACAAACAAATATGAATTCACCGCCCCAAGCGGTCGTGTGTATTCTTCACAGAATGAAAAGTACATACAATTCCAATTCAACCGTGTAATCGGTGAAGCTACCGTTTCCGCAGTTGCTTCCGTAATGGAACAGAAAGAAGCTGCTCCTGAATTCACCATCACCAAGCGCTTCGAAATTCTGAAGCGTAACATCAAGATGATCTGTGCAGGTTTGCAAAAATCGCTGATCATCACTGGTTCTGGTGGTTTGGGTAAGTCCTACACCGTTCTGAAAACCCTTGCAGAATGCGGTTACACCGACATCTCCGAGAAAATTGCTACCGCAGAATCTGGTGATACTATTTCGCGTTACAAAGCTTTTACTGTAGTGAAAGGTTTTTCTACTGCCAAGGGTCTGTATCGCGAATTGTACGAAAACAAAGATAACGTTATCGTTTTCGATGATGCCGATGTGATTCAGAAAGACGTCGTTGCAGCCGATCTGCTCAAAGGTGCTCTTGATTCTTCCGACAAGCGTATCATTTCTTGGAAAGCAGATATGAAAGACGAAGATCTGCCGCGTTCTTTCCTGTTTACCGGTCGTATCATCTTCATTTCCAACATGGCAAAAGAAAAGTTTGCCCAGCCTCTGATCAGCCGTTCCAACGTCATCGACTTGAAGATGAACGAAGAACAGAAGATCGAGCGTATGGAAACCATCATGATGGATGATGATTTTATGCCAGAAGCTCCGATGGAATTCAAGAAAGATGCCATGGCTCTGATCAAGAAAATCTCTCGTCAAGCAAACGAGATCTCTATGCGGTCTCTGATCAAGGTTACCAACATCCGTATGATGTTTTCCGGTGAAGAGTTCGAAGAAACCGCTACCTACACCCTGACTAACTGATGTTTCTAGGCAAAAACTTTGATTTTTGGTTGGAATGGATCTCGACTACTCTATTGATTATCGGATCCATTCTTTCTGCATACAATATCTATCCGCTAAATATCGTTATGTCGATGTTAGGTAACATTGGTTGGGTATGGTGTGGGTTTAGAATGAAGAAACCGTCTCTGTGGTTTGTATCAATCATTCTCACCGCAATTTATTTTTCAGGTATCGTAGTAAAGGTGTTATAATGGAAATCGTAGGTATCATGGGCGCGCTTGTCGTCATCTTCTTTATCATCGCTGCGGCGATGTATGTCCGCAATCTATTTCAGATTTATCATCTGATTTTTGTCAATGAAAGTATGACTAAAACGTTGCCGGAGTTGCTCATCCGAACAATCGGGATCTGGTTATTTCCTCTGGGTATCGTGATGGGTTGCATCTCGCACGAATTCTTCAAGAAGCTGTTCGATTGATTCTATGCGGTTATACATTGCAGTGAGGGATGACTTCCCTGATTTTATGACTCCAACTCTGGTCGCCCATGCAGTTCTGGGTGCGCACTTAGAATTCTGGCAGGTTTGGCCAGAGTACCAGAATTGGTTGGAAAATTCATTCAAGAAAGTCGTCCTAAGAGTCAATCGGAAGGAGTTCGACAAGATCGCTTCGCTCCCAAAAGTATACCTCGGACACGAGAACAACACCTGCAACGGCGAAAAGACATGTGCGGTAGTTTGCCCAAGTGGTGGTGAATTGCCGAACGTTCTAAAATTTGCAAAATTATGGAAACCTATCGAAAAGGGAACTAATGGATTTAACATTTAACGGAAAAGGCTGTACGGTAAAGGTACTAGCACATTCTCAACATCCACAAACCGGAACTATTCTGATCACATATGAATTGGAATACTCTCGGTTCATTCACTCGGAATTACTGACACACCGAGTGTTCTCGAAGAATTCTGCTTCTTCACGTGCAATTCCAATCGCTCGTATGATAGAACAAGTGAAGACAAATCCAGCAATCCCAGTACATTGGGGCAAGAATCAGGAAGGTATGGCTGCTCGGCAAGTACTTGACATTGACTCACAGAACCGGTGTGCGGCACTGTGGCTGAATGCACGAGATTCTGCAGTTCAATATGTGGAAGCACTGTCATCACTGGGTCTGCATAAACAGACTGCCAACCGCATTTTGGAACCTTGGTTCAGGATGAAGATTGTGTTGACTACAACGGAACAGTCTAATTGGTTCGAACTACGAGACCATGAAGATGCACAACCAGACATTCAAGATCTTGCACAGACAATGCATACTGCATTTAAGGCGAGTACGCCAAAAGTTCTTAAGATTGGAGAATGGCATCTACCATATGTAGAACAGAATTCTTCTGGCAATTGGATATCCGATGAAGGGAAAGAAATTTCTCTAGAAGATGCTCGTAAAATCTCGTGTTCTTGCTGCGCTCAAGTGTCATACCGTCGTAACGATACCTCTATGGAAAAAGCAGACAAAGTCTATGATCGTCTGATCGGCGCAACACCCAAGCACTTCTCACCGTTCGAACATCAGGCGACTCCTATTCTTCTAGAAAACGATAGTGTAGACAAATGGAGTGGAAATTTTAGGAACTTTACTCAGTACAGAAAACTATTGGAGAATTGAAATGATGATCTTGCTCTTTCTTGTTATCGCATTTATTCTGGTGTTCTCTATCAGATTGGAAATATGGATGATGCACAGAGACAGAGCAAGATCTGAGATTCTTCGTCTTGAAGATCAATCTGTTAGAGACTGGACAGAAGGAATGTATGTAGAGACGGATTCTTTCGTCTCCGATATTTTCTCATTCAAATTCACATTTGAAGAATTCTATCCAGGACTTCTGAGTTTCATCGAAGAACAAGAAGTCTACAATGAAAATTTCAAACAATCTACATAAATTAGAAAGTTTGATATAATTATTCTATCGACAACGCAATTAGGAATTATCAAATGGCCGGAAAAGCAACATCAATCTATCTGACAGTTCTACCCAAAGGTTCGCTCAGTTCGTGCTTCAGGAAAGTATTCTTTGAAGCAAAAGCCTACAATGACTACGTCAAGAGTGAAGACTTCAAGACGAAATTCCCAGCAGATCAGTTCGACATCGTTAAGGAAACCTACTAATGAACATCTTTCTAGAGTACTACTATTTCTACAACCTTGGCCCATTCATCGGCCCAGTTCTTGCAATTCTTTTCTAACTTAAGGAGTTTTTATTATGGATAAACGTGAATACACATACGTCGGATACCAAGTAGTCGATGGAAAAGCAGAGATGCACCTCTCCGTCAATCGTTACTGGTTCGATCTTCAGAACAAGAAGGGTAAGGCAGAATTCTCGGTGTTCGTTACCGAGACCCCGATGGGTGCCAAGCAGATCATGCAAGAAGTTCTGAAGGATGAAACTGTACCACAGATTGTACAGGACGCTCTTGCAGTACGCGTTGCAAAGATTGACGCTCAGGAATCAGACATCGCTCGCAAGATGCGGAACAAACTTGATCGTGCAGCTGCAAAGGAACGCAAAGAAGCAATCCGCCAAGAGAAGATTACCAAAGCTCTTCAAGACACCATCAACGAAGTGATGGAAACTGAAGAAAAAGAAACTACAGAACTGTTCGAAGCCGCTCTGGTTTAAAGGAAATTGAAAATGGCAGCAAAACTTGAAATCACCAAACGCGAAGTAGTCAAAGTTGTAGTGGAGGAAGAAAAGGTAGTCAATTTGACCATCCCTCTTGAAACTGCACAGGTACTATCATTCATTCTTAACCGTATTGGCGGAGACCCTGGCAGCGGTAACACCCCGCGAGGCAGGATGGATAGTCTGAATCGTGATCTGAGAGCAATGTTCGCCGCGAACGGTTTAGACGAACTACCACAGTTTAAACTAATGATCGCCGGTTCTTGCTCACAATCTATCTACTTCGAGTAATCACATGATCACAAAACAAGATTATTCCGAAACGTGGTCTATTGCTAAATGGCTTGCATTCGTAGTTGCACTGTTCTTCATTGGAATCGTGATTCTACAGTTTGTTGCCAAACCATTTGCACTTGTCGGCCAGGTAACGGAACCGGCAAAGATCATCAACAACTATGAATGGTTCCATGCTGCATTTCAAGATTATTCTTCCAAGGTTGCTCTGATCGCCGCTCAAAAGAAGGAACTTCAGTCTGAATCTGACAGGAAAGAAAAGACGTTCCTTCGAACAGAATTGACAGGTGTACAGGCAATGTGTCGCGATTTAGTCTCAAAGTACAATGCACGGTCAGAATCAATTACTATCGGTATCTACAAAGGTACGTCTCTACCGCAAAATTTATCAATGAAAGAATGTGAATAATGAAAGTTCTAACGCTCACTCTGTCGGTCGTTCTCGCTCTTGCCGGTCTATCCGGTTGCAAAGAACACGAAAAGAATGCACAATCTAAACTTGCACAACAAGCTGCCGATTCTATCAAGTTTACAGAGAATGCAGAAATCATCAACATCAAGGCTCGTTTGGAACTGACTTCCAGTCTTTCCAAGATCGGTTATATTGTCCTGATGAACCAATCCGGACAACCTGTCGCATATCATACGGTGAAGGGCAAGGTAACGTCTGGCGGAAAACGTCTCACCTCGCCGCAGCAATTCAGTTCCGGCGGTGTCTCGTTGGTTGCACCATCGGATGAAGGTACATATGGAAGTTCCGGTGAATACATCTTCTTCTGGACTCCACAAGGACAGTATGTACAATGGAATGGCAATTATCTGTACTCAGATCAACCAATCCGTCTGCGCATTGAACCACTAATCATCACTACAGAAAACAAGTAATGGGTACATCATTCAATAAACTATTGCGTGACCTAAAGAACGGTAACGTAAAAACTAGACGCGTGCGTCCACCAACTCGAAAGAGGTCTAGTCTATCTGAAGAATATAATTATCTGAACGCAGAAGAATGCGGAGACGGAACAGCAGATAAGATTCTTCTAGCGACGAGTTCGTCTCGTCAATTTGAACTTGCAAAGTTTATCGACGATCTCGATTCTGCATACGAAGAAACGATCGAGATCTTTCTGTCTAAACAACAGTACAAAGAATTCGTCGTGAAGACATTCTCCAAGATCAAGTATATGTCTTCACGATATGGATTGATCTGGCCCTCCGATACTTCTATCATCGATTTTAATATCCGTAACAATGTCGTGGAGATGAATATTGTTGCATCGACAAACGATGAACTAGAAAATATCATTGCAATGTTCGATGAGTATGAGCGAGTGGACGCATACATTTCTTGGATGTATTCTGGAAATGGCGATTCTACACAAGTGCCGATTACCAATGAGAAGATGCCTCAGACCGAGTTCTATCCTTTCCTCGAAAAAGACATCATCGAGTATTACGATGAATTCATGGAATCGTCTGCCAACATTCTAATTCTCATCGGTCCACCTGGTACAGGTAAGACCAGTTTTACACGAGGGTTGATTCAGCATACACGTCGTTCTGCATCTGTAACATATGACCCTTCTATTCTTGGCAAGGACTTCATCTTTGCAGAATTTTTAGAATCTGACAATGCATTCATGATTATTGAAGACGCAGATAATTTTCTAATTCCACGTGATGAGGGCAATGATCTGATGCACAAGTTTCTAAACGTTGGAGACGGTCTAGTCTCTGTACGTGGAAAGAAACTAATCTTCACGACCAATCTACCCAACGTGTCAGATATTGATTCTGCTCTGATTCGCCCTGGACGTTGTCATGACATCATCACATTCCGAGAACTGACAAAAGACGAAGCAAATGTTGTCAGGAAGAATAACGGAATCGAAGAATCATCCTCTGCTGGCACTCTCGCAGAAATCTTTACTGGGAAGAAAGTAGACAAACAGAAGTCATTCAAAAGTAAAATGGGATTCGTCTAATTTTATTTTACAAGTGACCGGTTTTGTTATACAATAAACTATCAAGAGGCAATTATTGCTACGCCTTCAAGTTAGCAAATCATTAACGAAAGTGAATTTATCATGACACAACAAGCAAAAGTTCTAAACCAACTACAACGCGGCCTGACTGTTTCTGCATCAGTCGCAGAAAAGAATGGCATCCGTTCACTGTCAAAGGTTATCTCTAACCTACGTGCACAAGGTCATTGCATCTATACAAATACCAAGAATGGTTCTGCACAATATCGCATTGGACAACCATCAAAGACCATCGTTGCCGCCGCATATGCCGCAATGGGCACCGCTGCATTTCAGTAATCTGACACCGACAGATTAAAACATAGGGCCATTCATTGGCCCTTTTTAGTTACTCCTTTAAATAGTTCTATGAAAAAACTATTTCACAAATTATCACACGCTCTGGGTCAGAATGGTGGAGATGTTGTCTCATGGCACGACTCCGAGTACTTCTATATCTCATTCAAGTGCAGAGGATGTGGGGAAATTGACGAAAAATTGACGGTGAAAACTAAACTACAAGAGAAAGATTCAGAATGACTATTTTATGTTTGAAATTAGCAAGTGGCCAAGAACTGATCGCAGAATGCGAACAAATGGAAATTGGATATATCGCCAAAGAGGCTATCGAGATTTTCCAGATTCCCAATGAAGATGGAAAAACACAATCATTTGGTTTTGCTCCATTTTGTCCATATACAAAGGGCGAATTCATTATTCCTTTTGCGATGGCAATTACATCATTCCCATCTGAAGAATTAGAAACTGCCCATAAAGAACGTTTCTCCAAGATCATTCTTCCACCATCTTCCATTATCGTCTAATGGAAAAGAAGGAAGTTTCCGTAGCAGACATTGAAGGGATCAATCTAAGTCTATTGGTTCAACTCAAAGTTGCACTATATTCGATTCCTACTACATTCTTTGTAGTATTGCTTTCTACGGTATTCTTTCTTTGGGAGTTGATATTCGTACCAAACTCGGTAATCAACGATATCGCTTTCAAGGAAAAAGTCAAGAAGCATTATAGAATAAAGAAGTATTAAAATGCCAATGTATAATTACGAATGTGCTGGGTGCGGAGATGTATTCGAAAAGAATGTCCGCATCGCAGAACGAGATGAACCATGCGAAACTCCATGCGAGAAATGTTCTGGCAAATTATCCAGGACAGTTGCAGCACCACTTGTAGGTTATTCTACATTGACCGCAAATTCTACGTATGGAAAAATTCCACAGGGATTTAAGGATGTACTCAATAAAATACATACCAAGTCGCCTGGATCTAATATCAAAAAGTCTTCTTCGTTTAACCTAGACTAAAGTATCGTCGCAATTAAATAGAATATCCACAACAAGGGAGATTCTTTTGAAAAAGCAAAAAGCAGTACTTTTTTCTAACAGCACTAGACCAACAACATTAGAAACTCCAATCGCTAAACTGCGCACGGCAAAATCTAAATTAAGAATTGAACACTTAATTAAAATTGATGCCCTGACAACAAACCAACAAAAGGTGTTCGATCTCTTTAATAAGACAGATCAACACCTTTTTTTGAATGGGTATGCAGGAAGCGGTAAGACTTTCATTTCTTTATATCTTGCTCTACGTTCTATTCTATCGGAACGTAGATATGACAAGATTGTAGTTGTTCGTTCTACAGTACCGACCAGAGATATCGGATTCTTGCCGGGTACTCAGGAAGAAAAAGAACAGATTTATAAAATGCCATATGAAGAGATCTTTAACGATCTACTTTCAAAAGAAATTCCAACACCTTTAGAAAAACTTGAAGAGCAGAAGTTATTTGAATTTAAGTCTACATCATTTCTCAGAGGTACTACACTACGCAATGCAGTCGTTATTTTTGACGAAGTGCAGAACAGCAACATTCAAGAATTCCTGACAGTCGCCACACGTCTTGGCGAAAATTCTCGTCTGATTATCTGCGGTGATGGTCGTCAGGATGACTTAAATGTGGCGGGTACGAATAAGAAGGACGTATCTGCATTCAATGATATCTGCAAGATTACTCGTAGAATGAATGAATTCACTACTGTAACATTCCAACAAGAAGACATTGTTCGTTCTGCCTTCGTAAAATCACTCATTATTTCAGCAACAGAATTAGGAATTATGTGAAACAATTTTTAGATTATGGAATTCCATTAAAAGAATTCAATTTGACTAGAGACGATTCTGGACCACAACGGTTTTATATTGGAGAAGACGGGTATAAGTATTTGTCCGTCACTTCATTCCTAGGACAGTTTGGTGACAAAGAAGCACTGCAGAAATGGAGAGATGCAGTTGGCGAAGAAGAAGCTTCCAGAATATCAAAAGTAGCAACGGATAAAGGCACTGCTATTCACTTAGCGTGCGAGAATTTGCTACTCAACAAACCTTCTCCGGATTCTCATTTGACGATGTTCGATAAATTCGATTTTAAGAATCTGAGAAAACATATTGAAGAAAATGTCGATAAGGTGTTTGCTCTAGAACACCAGATGTTTTCTAAAAAGATATCACTTGCTGGTACTACAGACTGTATAGCAGAATATCATAATTCATTATCAATCATAGATTTTAAGACTTCATCCAGATTGAAATATCGTGATGAGATATCTTCGTACTTTCTACAAGGTGCTGCATATGCAGTCATGTTTTACGAACAGTACAAGATCATCCCTAAACAGATAGTAATTCTAATGTTAGTCGATAAAGATCCAAATGTGTCAGTCTTCATTGAACCGGTGAATCCTTGGATCTCCGAATTGATGAAATTAGTAAAACAACAAAAGGAAGTTCATGCTTGATAACATCAATCTATTAAATTTTGGTAAGAAAGAAGTTGATCGTAACGTTTATCTAATGATGAGCGATATCAATCAACAGTCATGTGCAGATGCTATTCAGTGGATTCTATCACACAACTTCGCAACTGAAGACGAGAATGGCGAGGAATATAAAAGACCAGAATGTCTGACTCTTATCATCAGTTCACAGGGTGGCGATCTATATGATGCAAACGCACTAATCTCAGTAATGCGTGGTTCTGCCATTCCAGTATCTACTATCGGTATCGGAATGATCGCTTCTGCCGGTCTATTGATCTTTATGGCGGGACATCGCGGTCTGAGAATTCTTGATGAGAATTGCTTCTGTATGTCGCATTCATTTTCTTCTGGTATCGCAGGTACGAAACATGATCTGTTCGGTGCTCAGAAACATTTTGCTCAGATTCAGAAAACCATGGTCAGAATGTATAAAAAGTTCACAGACCTAGAAGAATCTGTAATCGAACAAAAACTGCTGCCACCAACTGACGTATGGCTTGAGCCAACAGAAATGGTCGAACTAGGAATGGCAGATCACGTACAGAATATGAAATAGTAATGAAAACTGTGATTTTCATAAATTTCATCATTTTCATAAAATTTGCTGTATAATCCTACAGCACAAAAATTTTCACCCAAAAAGCACTCAAAAACGAGTGCTTTTTCTATTTTATCATCATATTTTCACCTAAAAATGACGTTTTTATGGTGATTTTAGGTGCCTTTAAAGTACTGCAAATGATCAATTATAGTACCATCTTCATTTTTATTTGACAACTTTAAAATGACCTGGTATAATTATCTAATAGAAGCCCATATTGTGATCTCTGTTACCATAGATCCATATTCTCGTCATCAGTTTTCTAGAAGAGTTAATAGAAGATAGTATAAAGAAGATATATCTTCGCTACGCTCAGATATAGCGCGAAGCGCTCTTTGCTTGCAAAGACTAACTGTAAAGAAGTAATCTAGAAAGTATAAAGAAGATTTATTGGATAAGACTTTAGAATAGATTGTTCTTCACTACGTTCAGAACAAGGCTTCGCCAACCATCTGCAATTTAATTTTACTACCTTATCGAAGTATGGTACAATTGTACTTATTTCATAAGGTATTTTGATATGCAGTTTAAGTATGATGAAGATAAGATTCTAAATGAGATGCATGATTATATTGCAAAAACTTATTCTGAACATTATGTTTCTGGTGATTCTAAAAACAATGTACAACTAAATGATTTATTCATTGCAGATGGTACAGCAATTCCGTTTTGGAGAAATAATGCCATCAAGTATCTTTCAAGATTCGGAAAGAAAGATGGTCAGAATAGAAAAGATCTTCTAAAAACAATTCATTACTCTATTCTGATGTTAGCAGAAATTGATAGGAAGAATAATGACAGCAAAGAATGATATCACTGGCGATTCAATTAAAACAAAATCTAATTCTCAGAAATACGTAGATAATTATGATGCAATATTCAGGAAGAAACCTGAAACGCCTGAAGAATTGAAAGAGGAGGATAAAGATGAGCAAGAATAAACTAAACGTGATGGTCGACATTGAAACACTTTCTAGACGAAAGAATGCAGGTATTTTATCAATCGGTGCCTGTAAATTTGACGAGAACGAGATTGTCGATAAATTCTATGTCAATGTCGACCCACAGACATTACGAGGTCTAAACTTTGATATTTGCCCAGAAACCGTTGCTTGGTGGAAAACACAATCAAAAGAAGCCCGTGATGCTCTAAGGGTCGACCAACGTCCGATTCGTACTGCCCTTGAAATGTTGTCTGAATGGTTTGGTCCAGTATCATTACCAACTTGGGCGAATGCCCCAACGTTTGATTGTGTCATTCTAGAATCTGCATATCAGACATTCAATATAGAAAAGCCATGGAAGTATTACGATGAACGTTGCTATCGTACTATTTCTGAATTGTTTGGTATCCATGACATCAAGAACAGGGAAGGTTCACTACATAATGCACTTGATGATGCAATGAACCAGACGAAAAATCTACAATCACTATTCAGAAAGCAGTAATATGAATATCATTCTAGAAGGTATGGATCTGTGCGGCAAGTCTACACTCTGCAAACAGATTCGTGAATTGTGCAATAATCCAATCGAGATTCATTCTTCAGGTCCAGTAAAATCCGCAGATAATCCATGGATGTATGAGTTTATGTACTACATGCAACTTGCCAATATGAGTGTATCATACAACCAAGCATCTGATTTTATCTTCGACAGATTCCATCTTGGTGTATCCGTCTACGGCACTAAATATAGGAACTATACAGATATAGAAGTTGCCACTCTATTTCAATCTGTAGAAAAACGTCTAGAAGACATTGAAACTCACCTGATCGTTCTAATCGACAACGGTTCTGAGATTGTCAAACGTGAAGATGGTCTGTCTCACGAAAAATCTGCGGCAGAATATGATGAGACAAAAAGCAGATTCATCAGTGCATACAAAGCATCAAATGTCAAACACAAGACTCTAATCAACATTTCAACTATCGGCGGATTTAAGAATCTGTATCCACTAGTAAAATCATTCATCGGAAAATAAGTATGCAAAAAGTATCTGACATTAGAAACCAATTTATCGACAAACTCGCCAGACAAGAATTCACCGGCGATACTATCGAACTAATCGGTGCAACTTTTCTAGCAGATGAAGATTACATCTTCGGTGAAGTTAATAAAGAATGGTGTGAACGTGAACTCGCTTGGTATGAAAGCATTTCATTGAATGTTAATGATATCCCAGGTAAGATTCCACAGCAATGGATTAACGTCGCAACACCAGATGGCAGAATCAATTCAAATTATGGTTGGGCAATTTGGTCTGAAGAAAATGGTTCTCAGTATTGCAACACACTACAGAAACTAAAATCCGATAAGAATTCTCGTCAAGGACAAATGATTTATACTCGCCCAAGTATGCATAATGATTGGAATCGAGATGGTATGAAAGACTTCATGTGTACTGCATACAATCAAATGTACATTCGTAATGATAAGTTGGTTTCTCATTACGTAATGCGCAGCAATGATTCGATTTTTGGATATAAAGGTGATCGTTTTTGGGCCAAAGAAGTGCAGAAGAGAATGGCAAAAGATTTAGATGTTGAAGCAGGAGATTTAATATGGACTGCTTCAAGTTTACATGTTTACTCTAGACATTATTACCTGGTTAAGTAATGAGCACATACGTAATAGATGTAGATAATACAATCTGCCAAACAGATGAATCTCTACCGTATGATAATCTTTTGACTATCAGACCGGTTATTGATAAAATCAATCATCTATACTCTTGCGGTCATGAGATTATCTTATTCACCGCAAGAGGAATGCGATCTTACATGGGTGACATCGAACTAATCAATCTAAATGTCAGACCGGTTTTAGAAGATTGGCTTCATAAAAATGGTGTATTATATTCAAGATTGGTTATGGGCAAACCATGGGGTCCTAGTGTTATATATGTGGATGATCGCTCTGTTAGACCCGATGAATTTATACTAAATAAAGAAAACGAACTGATCAATAAAGAATGGCACAAACAAAAATCGTAATCCCAGCGGCAGGCTTAGCAACACGCATGCGGCCGCTGTCGAATAACATGAGTAAGGCAATGATTCCGGTGAATGGAAAACCAATCATCGCCTACATTCTTGACACTTGTCGTAAAATCGCGAATGATTCAGACATCTGTGTGGTTGTTGGTTGCAACCCAGATATTGCTCAGTTCTGTTCTCGTAAGTATCCTAATGTAAAGATTAGAGTGCAGGAGAATCCTATTGGTCCTGGCGATGCAGTCATGACAGGTCTATCTGCAGTGTACGATTCAAATGTTGGTAATGGTTACTTTGATTCATTACTTGTATGGCTAGGCGATACTCTATACGATATTGATGACATCGAACGATTCATCGAAGAAAATCATAACTATGACTATGTTCTAACGGCAAAAGTAAAAGATCCTTCTAGATGGTGTATGATCGATGAAGCAGGCAAACTATACGATAAACCGACTACAACGGATCTACCGGATGATCTTACTGCAATCGTTGGGGTGTATAACTTTTCGGAGATAGGTTCTTTAACAAAAGTTTGTGGTGCAAAAGAAATGTCAGATCTGATCTGTTCTAAATATGCAAATGGTTCTACGCGTGTGTTTGATCGGTTCATTGATTATGGCAACTGGTATGACTGTGGCGAATTAGAAACATACTATGAATCAAAAGCTGCTCTGCTCAATAAGCAAGCCAGAGAAGGACATGATCTATTCGTAGATACAAGTGACTGCACTGTAACCAAACGTGGTTTCAACATTCTTCAAGAGTACATGTGGTACAACAGTGTTAAGAATACCAAGATGGAATCATTCATTCCACACATTCATACAGTATCAGATTTAGAAGTTAAGATGAGTCTGGCACCAGGTTCTACACTGCAAGAACTTCTGATATTCGATAATCTAAAAAACGAATCATGGACGACTATCATCAACAGAACACTTGATTCGTATAACCTTGGTATCGGATATGTTCGTGGCAAAAATCTAGATCGTGTATCTGATATGTTCTATGAAAAGAATTTATCAAGAGTATTCAAATACGATTATGATTTTGTCAATAAGACAGATAAAGGACTAGTGTTAGTATTCATCAATGATGTGTATGTTCGACTGAAAGAATTTGCAGAAAATAATTTGTATTCTGATATTATCCATGGTGATCTACATTTTGGTAATATCATTTTTGATCCAACAATTGGTAAAATTACATTCATCGACCCAAGAGGCTGTTGGGCAGGCGAAACAACGACTTTTGGAAACATTTGTTATGATCTTGCAAAATTATACCAATCTGTTTACTGTGAATACGCATGGTTGCTAAATGATGATGTAGTGGATACTGAAAAGAAAGACTTTATCATCAAACTTCTGGATTTAAAAGTAGAACAAATTTTCAAACTAAATAAAGAACAGATTCAAACTATCAAAAACTTTTCAGTCGTAATGCTATTGACGTGTCTACCATTTCACGGAGATGATGTGCAAAGACAAATGCGTTTCTGGAATAAAGGATTATCGTTATTATGAAAAACATCGCATTCTCTAAGATTGGCAAGTCAATCAAATTTCACACTAAGTACTCGCCGTCTGGTGGTGATAATGAAGCATCTCAGCTTTTGTGTATTCTTGCAAATAACAACCCAGACAAAACATTTTATATCGTTGGCAGATCTGACTTTTCAAAGATGTCATCTACACAATCTTCCGAAATGTTCAAGTTTGGTAATGTCATTGATACATATGCAAGTCGTCCAAAGAATGCAAAATACACCTGGCTAAATGATTATTTTGCAGACAAGAAAGTCGATGTCCATATTGCGATGACAGGGCAGATTGGCACGGTAACTATCCCAGGCAAAATTAAACAAGTACGTAATCCAGAACTAATTGCTTCTGTAATTGAAATGACAAGGGGTTATTCTACAGATACCATTTCATGGATGAATGATAATCAACACATCCCAGTTCTGAATGTTATCAATGATCCTAGATATGATATGAGTCAGAGCAGAGATATGATAGTAAACCCAAAATGGTCTTTATCGCAATTCAATTACTCATACATTAAGAATTCCATTAGATCATATGAAGATCAAACCAGAGACGAGCATACTATCAATGTAAAGTATGCTGAAATGGAAAAGATTTTTCTGTATGGACGTTCTGAAGTTCCAATCAACATCAAGGATAGAATTGTCAACTTCATGGTAGTATTGAATGAAGGCTCACCATCAAGATATCCTATGCTTAATGAGTGGATCTTATCAAAAGTAGAAGATGTAGAAGTATATGGTTCATGGTCAGACGAACGTGCATTATCCGATTCTAGATTCAAAGGATCGTTAGTGATCGATGAACTACAGAAGAAATTATCAAATGTTCGTTCTACGTTCATTATCCCAATTGCTCCGGGTTGGGTTACTTCAAAGTATATCGAAATGATTCATGCAGGTGTCGTTCCATTCCTTCATCCAACGTATGACTCTTCAAATTTGACAGGACTACCAGAATTCCTTCGTCCAAAAACACCAGAAGAACTATTCAAACGTATAGAACAACTTAAAGATGATTCTGTTTACATGAAAGTAATTTCTGCACTGCGCCATAAATATCTTTCTAGTTGCTATACCGATGGCAGCAAACTAAACAAAATCATCATGACAGAAATTGACAGTGCATACCAAGCACCAGACCTGTCGCTTTACAACAGAGTGGAATCCAATTCTCTCGAGGAACTTCTAAATTAAAAATGAAACAGTCTATAGTAGTATTCTTTACTCGTGCAGTATCTTCAAAGTTTACAAAATCGTTGATAGAACAAGCAACTATACTAAAAGAATACCAAAAAGACTATCATTTTTATTTTGTTACCAACAAAAAGACGGATATAATTGTTACTGATATATGTGATGTTGCTGGGTTAGATAAAAGCAACATCACATGTATTTTTACCGATGAAAAGTATGAAGCATCTGTCAGACCTAAGAAGTATTCTTCATGGTTAGAGTTTATTCATAGTGAAACTTGGTTTGATGAATTGGATAATGTCAAGCATATAATTATTTTTGGCGGTCTACTTTCATCTGCTTGTGGTATCAATCGCGAAATGATGAAACTAGATTACTATCTAGGCAACCAACAGCAGATGAATTTTGTCACCAATGGTTCTCTAATGTGCATAATGTTTCAGCTTATCAAGTTCTCTAATGAGAAGAACATTCCATTACATGAGATATGTTATGATCCAACCGAAAACTCATTAGATTTACTACATGTGTATGTCTGTAAGAATTTGATATGTTATCACGGATATGATGTTCCGAGGTGGAAAATGAATCGTTTAGATTCATTACAGTACTACTTAGCATCGACTTTTGATTTAGAAGATTCATCAGAAAAAGATCTTGATGTAGTATTTGGATACACTGCCACCACAAAAGACAGAGAGAAACAGTATGACATTATTTCCCAGTATATTGACTCATTGAGTGATTTAAAAGTACAGACATTTAGAAAGCATAATCGTCTAGGTATCGACACTTTCATAGATAGAGATTCATACCTAAGTTATATCAAAAGAGCAAGATTTACTTTTATCATACCGCCATATGATCTATCTCATTTTTCAGTTTATAGATTCATAGAGTCTATACACAATAACTGTCTACCTTTAATTGCGTGCGATGTAAAGACGAATGAATTCATTCAATCATTTGCTCTTGATAATGATAAAGTTAGTAGATTGATTTTCAACTACAATGATGAGTTTCCGGAAATTGATGAAAGCGAAAGACTTGAACTGATAGAATACTTTAGAGATAAGATTTTAAAATATGAAAGAACATTAAAGATATGAAGAACATTAAATGGGCGCCAGTGATTCCGCTTGCGGGCGGCTTCCCTTTGGGGGCCGAAATGGCAATAGGTTCACCACCGGAATTTGTCGCCTCTTATGAAGGTTTCTGGGGCAATGATAGTCAATATATGAACTATCAGAATAATGTATTGGGTAAAAATTTAGACTACATTAACTTTACCAAGAATGAAGATTTTAAGAGTAAAGTCAACATCACTGTATGTACGCCCCCGTGCGCCGGACTTTCTCAGCTTAACCTTGGCAAGACGCCGGAAGTCAAGGGTGCTGGATGCGCAAAGAATGAATGGATGTATCAAGTACTGAAAGATTCAATCGAAAGACTAGCCGCAGATGTAGTAATTACTGAAAATGCTCCGGCTCTTTCGACGAATAAAGGTATGCCAGTTGCAGCAGAGCTCTATAGAATTGCTAAGTATTACGGTTACTCTCTTTCATTGTATAAAACATCGACTCACTTCCATGGGTTACCACAAAGAAGAGATCGCACATTCGCATTAGCATGGAAGTCAAAAACCGCTCCGGTTTTAAATTGGTACGATCTAGAAAGAAAGACATTTAAAGACTATCTGTTGGACATTCCAGAATCTGCGTCACAACAGGACATCGTTGTCAATCCTAAAGTAGTCACTGAACCATATTACCAGTTCATTCAATATAAATTAGGTAAGCATGATGTAAGAGAAGATATTGTGACAATGACTAATACATCATTTGACTGGGTCAACGATAACGGACTATTAGCAGAAGCAAATGAGTGGTTTAAAGCTACCAATAATGAAGCGGGCATCAAGTATTCAGATCATGCAATTAAAAAGTTTGCACAAGGTCTAGGCATATGGAATGGTTCAGTACATGTGTTTGAGGATGTAATGAATGCAGTGATTGGCAGAAATCTTTCGGATACAATCCATCCTACACAAGATAGAAGTCTGACGATTAGAGAAGCAATCCATATGATGGGCATGCCACATGATTATGAATTGGTCGGTGGTAGACCCAAAACAAATATGTTAGCACAGAATGTACCAACATGTACTGCAGCCTGTATCGTCAAAGAAGCAATGAAGTTTCTCAATGGCGAATTGGAAATGTCAAACCATGACTTCGTATTCCAGAATAATTGGAATAAAAAAATTGACTACTCTCGTTCATCGGATTACAATAAACAATCGGTAACACTTGAAGAACTAATCGAATAAGGAATAATTATGAGTCGTGATTTTATCGCAGATATCAATGCAATGCATGATAAGTTTAAGGTAAAAGATACCGTCAATGGTATGAATGCAGATATGTTGTCCAAGTTTTGGAAATTTCGTTTGGATTGTATCCAGGAAGAAGTTGATGAAACTGTAAACGCAGAAACTGCAGATGATGCCGTGGACGGTCTAATTGACATGATCGTATTTGCATTGGGTACACTTAATGCATTCGGTGTAGATGAACATCTTGCCTGGACTCGTGTTCATCTGGCAAATATCGTTAAAGAACCGGGTATTAAAGAAGGGCGTCCAAATGAGTTTGGCTTCCCAGATCTAATCAAACCAGAAGGTTGGAAAGCACCTTCACATGTAGACAATGTAGGTCTATTATCTAAAGTTTTTGAATAAAGGAAATTAAAATGAAACATCTAATTCTAGCTCTCGTAACATCAGCTTTTGCTATGTCATCATTCGCAACTACAACTGTTGCACCGATCCAACCAGCAAAGCAAGCGGCAAGTGCTCCAGCCAAACAAAAGGTTGCCAAGAAGACAAAGAAAGTCAAACACAAGGCAGTAAAAGCTAAGACTGCCAAGTAATTTTAGAAATCTTCACTAATTCGCCTCTGTTGTATAATTACTGCAACAGAGGCGAAATTCTTTATGGGTTCTAAAAACCAAGATAAAATAGTTTCACTGCTCAAAAGGGTAGCAGAAACTTCAGATAATATCGGTAATGCAAAATTGGCAGCAGGTATCTATTATAGAAAGAATTTAGTAGCCCTTGGTGTAAATTCTGCAAAAACACATCCGATGCAAGCAAAATATTCGGTTATTCCTGGCGCTTATGTGCATGCAGAAATGGCAGCAATTATAAATGCTCTGAAGAAAATATCGGTTGAAGAACTTAAAAAATCCACACTATATGTAACTAGAATTAAAAAAGATTATTCTTTGGGTTTGTCAAAACCATGCGCGGCATGCCAAGCTGCAATTTTCTCATTTGGCATCAAGACAGTTTTCTATACGGAAAATGATCAGACTATTTCTCAACTTTGAGAATTAACACAAATTGGAATTAGTTGTATAATTGATCTATCGACAACGCAATTAAGAAGTTAAGCCAATGACCACAGAACTTGATATGAACGAACTGCGACAACTTGCAAAAGCAAACGCGGCCACCATTCTAGCCTTGACCAACACAGTTGAAGCACAGCGCAGGCTGCTGGTGCGAGTTGAAGCTGTGTTGGTCAATAGTGCTTACTGGAAATCGGACTTGAGCCGCGACATCTCCGTTCATCTGGAGGAAACAGAATGACCAAGACCAACATTGAACTGGCGCGGGAAGCTGGTGCACTGACCTATCGAGGAGAGGAATTGTGGCTTAACGGGCATGCTATTGACCGTTATACCGCCCTCGTAGAAGCTCGCCTTATGGCGAAGCTGGTGAAAATCGTGGAAGAAGTTGTGGCTGAATGTGACGCCATCAAGTATAGCGAACACGCGGAAGGCTACGCCGATGGTGCGCTACGTTGTCTGACTGACATGGAGAATAGGGGAACGAAATGACCAGAGCACTACTACAGCAGGCACTTGACATCGCCAAAGCTTACCGCGAATGGGTTGATGCAGTGCCTAAAGATATCGTACTGCCAGCAATGCCCGGACATGATCGAGATTGGTCTGACAAGGTAATTGATAAATGCGAGAGGTTTCTCCGCGCAGAGCTTGCGAAGCCTGAGCAAAAACCATTCTTCCAGTTCCGGGAGTGCGAGGATTCCCAAGCGGGACAGCCTGAACAGGAGCCTGACATGAAACTATTTTCAGACTGCAAAACAGACAAAGAGAAGTCGAACTTCTTCTTATCTGGCAGAGGTTATGAGACAGGGGTGGTCGCAAAGTCAATTCAAAACGACGTGGCCATGGCGTATCACCGTTTATCGTTGCTTCAACCAGCACAGGAGCCGCTGACCCCACTCTACACCCAAGACCAGATAGCAGCCGCTGTGCTGCGTGAGCGAGAGCTTTTTTCCTCAGAACTTGAGCTTGCCAAGAAAACACACGTAACAGTAGTTCGCCGCTTACAGTCCAGAATTGATGCTCTGGAAAAAGAATCTATAAAAGACGCTCAGAGGGTATCGCACTTAAGCGATCTGGCAGACGTTGGCACATGGAGGGACCCTAACTATTACAACTGTGGAGAATTGTGATGCTCAGCGCACTACTACAGCAGGCGCAACAGCCCGAAGCATTGAGACTGGCCGACCAGTTGCTTGATATGAGCGGCAAATTCAAAACGCCATCAAATGATCGAGGTGTGTGCAATGGAGCAATTCAAGAACTGCGGCGCCTACATGCTGAGAACGAGAAGTTACGTGCAGAGTTTGCGAAGTATGCGCAAGAGCGCCCACCATACTCGAATGCAGACGCTGGGGTTTATGGTTCGGAGTATGTACAACAGGAACAGCGCGATCAAGTGTTTGCTGAGTTGATTCGGCGTGACACATCGGTGCAACCCGCCGAATGCAAGTGTCGCAAATATGGCATGACTGCGTACTGCAAGTGCACAGAACGTGTTGCACAGCCAGCGCAGGAGCCACTTACACAACTGCCAAAGGGCGACATTTTGTTTTTTGACGGCCGTGGCGATGCGGTTGATGGATACAGTGCTCAGCGTGTTTGGGAGATTTTGGCTGCTCACGGCATCGGGAGCAAAGCATGAAAGACAGCATCATTGCCGTAATTGCCGCCATTGCAATGCTTGTTATTCTGTTGTTCTACATTGGCGAGACGAATAAGAACAACCCTGTTGAAGTGAGGTGTGCGAAATGAAAGAAGTATTTTCAGGTTTGTGTTTGATTTTTGGAATTATTGTCGCTGCTGCTGGTCTTGTCGTTTTACTCAGCGAAGTGGTACCAAGAGTGAACACAATAAGACCTCAACTGAGAATCACCCATGAAAATGGATACACATGTGTTAAGCAGATTGGCGACCGTTCGTCAACTTGCACAAAGGACGCGAAATGACCACACTACGACAACTTGCAGAGGCTGCGAAACAATGGGAGTCCGCAGGATGCCCAATAGGCGATCCGACAGACACTTACCCAAGTGAACTTTTTCAAGCAGCCGCATCGCCAGCTGCTATCCTGGTGCTGCTGGACGACCTAGACCTGACCAATGAAATGAACGCGCAACTGCGTGAGCAAAATACATCGTTGGACAAGGCATGTGCTGAATTGGAAGCGAAGGTTGATGCACAGCGCCATTTGTTGGAGCGTGTTGAAGTGATGTTGATGAACAGTGCTTATCGAAACACAACGCTCGGCCGTGACATTGTTCGGCATCTGGAGGCGACGAAATGAACGAAAGAATGTATCATGCCGCTGCAAGAGGCGCAAGATTCCAATTTGAGGTGACACCATCTAATTGGGAGAATGTTTACTACCTGCCACTATTACCAGACCCATTCATACCAGTACGAATTCATCCGGCAGATTCTCATCTTCAGTATGGAGTCTTTTCATCGTTTTTGGTGGGCGTAAATGAAAATCTCGTCAAGACTAGAACTGTGTCAATTTCACCGCTGAAGTCATACTACGATTTTAACTACGTGTTGAACTGTGTAAACTTTAACCACACCAATCAGTACAACAAGATGACTAATGGACAGAAGGTTTGGTATCTTCTATTCTTAGCAGAATTCCTTGCAGACCAAGGACTGTGACGACTATTAAAAATTTTACATACTGTAATGTCAGTGTTATAATTATACATGTAAGCATGAAAGGCATAAATGAGCGAAGAATTTAAAGTATTGGATGATCGCACTCACCTGTTATCCAGGCCTGGGATGTACATTGGTTCTACATCACCCGAACCATTTACCGGTATCATCAACTTTGAGTACCAGACAAAACAAGTAGTTCCTGGACTACTAAAAATCATCAACGAAGTCATCGACAATTCGGTGGACGAGTTTATCCGCACTAATGGAAAACACGCCAACAAGATTGACATCGTAATCGAAGATTCATTAGAAGGTACTGCAGTAGTAGTCACGGATAATGGACGAGGAATCCCGGTCAAAGAAATTGGCGATTCATATCAACCAGTTCTTGCATGGACAAAAGCTCGTGCAGGTTCTAACTTTTCCGCGGACGATTCACGTATTACGTTGGGAATGAATGGTGTTGGCGCATTTGCCACAAACTGCTTTTCCAAATCATTCGTTGGTACTTCTAATGACGGCAAACAGAAAATTGTAGTAACCTGCAGTGATAACTGTTCTGAGATCAAACACAAGATTACAAAAGGTACACCAGCAACTGGAACTGAAGTTAGATTCATTCCAGATCTTCAGCGGTTCAATCTACCAGAATTCACGCAAGATCACATCGATGTTCTATATGATCGTATTCAGAATCTTGCGGTATGTTATCCTGGAATTCAGTTTTCATTCAACGATGAAAAGATTAAATTTAAGAACATCAAAGCAGTAGCAAAATACTTCTCTGAAGATGCAGTGACTCTAGAGTCAGACAAAGGTTCATTCATTTTTGCACCTTCCGGTGCAGACGAAGAATTTCGTTGTCTATCGTATGTCAATGGACTGCACATCAAGAACGGCGGTTCTCATATTGATTACATTCTTGAATGTATTATCAACCATCTACGTCCTGCAATTAAACGCAAGTGGAAGATTGAGGTACTACCCAACCAAATCAAGCAACACATTCTTGTTGCAAGTTGGATGGTGAACTTCCCCAATATGAAGTTCGATTCACAGACAAAAGAAAGAATCACCAACACTAGAACCGAAGTTGCCGCATTTCTAGAATTCTTTGAAGACGAGAGCGAACGTATCGCAAAGAAAATCATCGATACAGAAACTATCATCGGCCCGATGGTCGAAGCAATTCTTCATAAGAAAGAGTTAGCAGAACGCAGGGCTGCAGCAGCCGCGATGAAGAAAGTCCAGAAGAAGAAGATCGCCAACCACCTCACTGCATCTTCTCAGAAATGGGAAGAAAAGCAATTATTCATAGCAGAAGGTTTATCTGCTATCGGCGGTCTATTGAATGTCAGAGATCCAAAGATTCATGGCGGATATGCTCTTCGTGGAAAGATTATGAATACTCATGGGATGAAACCTGTGGATATTGTCAAAAATAAAGAACTATCAGAACTATTATCTGTAATTGGTTTAGACTTGGATAATCAGGATTATGAT
>Ga0228699_1000662_pt1 | contig 23255 bp, 24 predicted proteins | sample McNCre217_Aug_MG_FD_178016 | JGI IMG/M metagenome (GOLD analysis project Ga0228699, IMG submission 178016) | Freshwater microbial communities from McNutts Creek, Athens, Georgia, United States - 2-17_Aug_MG | ecosystem: Environmental > Aquatic > Freshwater > Creek | place: USA: Georgia... | reverse complement strand
CGCACCAGCCGACCCGGGTCAGGGAGAAGGTCATGCGCCGGTTCAAATCGGCGCGGCATCTGCAGCGCTTTGCGTCGACCCACGATCAGGTGGCCAACCTGTTCATCCACAGTCGTTACAACCGAGACGCTGCGGCCAAGCGGGCGGCTCGCAACCAGGCCTTTGCGGCCTGGGCTGGGGCCAGTGGTGCCCGGACGTTCGGCATCGTGACCATGTGATGTTGGCCGGCACGGGGTTGGTGGACTTCTCTCGGCCGCACCTCAACAAGTTGACAGTACCCCGCTGACACTGGTGCCTTGGCTGCGCTGCTGACCGATGACTTTCATCTGGTCCACATGACTGGGTACGACCAGTCGCGCACCGAGTGGCTATCGCAGATCGACTCGGGCCAAATGCGATATTTTTCCTCCGTCGAGGAGACACTCATTGTCCAACTCGATGGCGATAGAGCCACGCTGAGGGGGCGCAATCGGGTCAGCGCCAACATCTGGGGCATGCGGGGAACTTGGCCCCTGCAGCTCGATGTTCAACTGTCCAGGCGCCAGGGACGGTGGCAAATGTCGATGGCAACTGCCAGCACCTACTGACGTGGACTGGTGTGAAGTCTCGGTCAGGTCGTTCAACGCGGTGTACTTCCGGGCTCACTTGAAGACGACGGTCTTGTGCCCGTTGAGCAGCACCCGCCGCTCGCTGTGCCACTTCACCGCCCGCGCCAGCACCTGGCTCTCCGTGTCGCGCCCGATCGAAGTCAGGTCGTCCACCGTCAGGCTGTGGTCCACGCGGGCCACGTCCTGCTCGATGATCGGGCCTTCGTCGAGGTCGGCGGTGACGTAGTGCGCCGTCGCCCCGATCAGCTTGACGCCCCGGTCGTGTGCCTGGTAGTACGGCTTCGCCCCCTTGAAGCTTGGCAGGAAGCTGTGGTGGATGTTGATCGCCCGCCCGCTCAGCGCCCGGCACATCGGGTCCGACAGGATCTGCATGTAGCGCGCCAGGATCACCAGCTCCGCGCCTTCGCTCCGGATGATCTCCAACTGCTTGGCCTCCGCTTCCTGCTTGGTCGCCGCCTTCACCGGGATGTGGTGGAAGGGGATGTTGTAGCTGGCGGCGAGCTGGTAGAAGTCCCGGTGGTTCGAGACGATCGCCTTCACGTCGATCGGCAGCAGCCCGCTCCTGCAGCGGAACAGCAGGTCGTTGATGCAGTGGCCGTGCTGGCTGACGAGGATGACGGTGGGCATGCGCTGGTCGGCGCGGTGCAGCTCGACGGTCATGGTCCAGGTGGCGGCGACCTCCTGCAGGGCGGCGTCGAGCTGCTCGGGGCTGGCCTGGGCGCAGGCGAACTGCACGCGCATGAAGAACAGGCCGGTCTGCGCGTCGTTGTACTGCGCGGCCTCCTCGATGTTGGCGCCGTGCGCGAACAGCAGGCCCGAGACGGCGTGGACGATGCCCGGCCGGTCGGGGCACGAGAGGGTCAGGATGTAGGGCGTGGACGTCATGGAGTTCAGCGCAGAAAAAATATCAGGGGAGTCGTCACAGCAGCGACTTGAGCTTGACGCTGGCATCGGCCAGCGCCTCAGGCGACGGCTGGCGACGCCGCTCGACGAGCATCCGCGCCAGCTTGAGTTCCTTGGCCACCGCCGACACCGGGCCGAAGCCGCTGACGCCGACGAGCCGGCCAGCGGCGTCGAGGTGGAAATCGACCAGGGCCGCATCGCCCAGCGGGCGCGTCACGGTGGTCACACCGAGCGCCGGCTCGCCGCAGACCTGCAACTGGTGGTCAAACTGGTCGGACCAGAACCACGGCAGCGTGTCGAACGTGACGCCCTGGCCGAGCATGTTGGCGGCCGCGACGCGGGCCTGCGACTCGGCGTTCTGCCAGGTTTCCTGGCGGATCGGCGCGCCGCTGAGCGGGCTGGGGAATTCGGCCACGTCGCCGGCCGCGAAGACGCCGGGTGCGCTGGTGGCGAGTTGCGCATCGACGACGATGCCGCGGCTCACCGCGAGGCCCGCCTGCACCGCCAGTTCGACGGCCGGCACGATGCCGATGCCGACGAGCACCGTGTCGGCCGCCAGTGCGGTGCCGTCGGTCAGCGTGACACGGGTGCGGCCGTCGGTCTGGCGCTCGAAGGCGGTCGGCAGCGTGCCCAGGCGGATCTCGACGCCATGCGCCCGGTGCAATGCCAGCACGCGCGCCCCGATTGCCTCGGGCACCGCGCGGCCGAGCAGCCGGGGCGCCCCTTCGATGACCGTGACCTCGCAGCCCCGCTGGCGTGCCGACGCGGCGACCTCCAGCCCGATGAAGCCGCCGCCCACGATGACGAGACGGGCCCCAGGCTGCAGGCGTGAGGCGATCTGCGCTGCGTCGTCCAGCGTGCGCAGGCCGAGCACGCCAGGCAGGTCCGCGCCGGGGATGTCCAGCCGGCGCAGGTGCCCGCCGGTGGCCAGCAGCAGTGCCTCGTACGCGATGCGGCGCTCGGCACGCTGCGGCCCGCCGGTCAGCACGATCTCATGCGCAGCGGTGTCGATCGACTCGACCCAGGCGACGACGTGCGTGATCTGGTCGGCGTCCCAGTCGACCGCCGGGCGCAGCGCGGTCGACGCGGCGTCCTGCTCGCCGGTCAGCAGGCCTTTGGACAGCGGCGGGCGTTCGTAGGGCAGGTGCGGCTCGGCGCCGATCAGCACGATCGGGCCGCGCCAGCCGAATTCGCGCAGCGCCTGCGCCGCTCGACCGCCGACATGACCGGCACCAACGATGACCATCGCGGAAGAGGAAGCTTGCATGGGTGTACCCGGATGTCACGCTGCCTGCGGCGGATGCCCGTCGTGGCTGGCCATGTAGCTCTCGATTTCAGCCTCCAGTTCGGCCATGGCTTCACCGCCCGCCATGAGGTCGGTGATCTCCTCGCGGGTCTTCTCGCCCTTGCGGAAATCAGCCGCCTTGGCGCCACGGATCAGCACGGCAAAGTGGTCGCCCACGGTCAGCGCATGCACCACGTTGTGGGTGATGAAGATCACCGCCACGCCCTTCTTGCGCGCCTGCAGGATGATCCGCAGCACGTGCGCAGCTTCCTTCACACCGAGGGCGGCGGTCGGCTCGTCCAGGATCAGCACGCTGGCGCCAAAATGCACCGCCCGCGCGATGGCCAGCGCTTGGCGCTCACCACCGGACAGGCCGCCCACCAGACGGTTGCCGTCGTCGATGCGGGTGATGCCGAGCTGGCGCATCTCGCGCACGGCGATCTCGTTGGCCCGCTTGCGGTCGAACACCTCGAACGGCCCCCAGTGCTTGGTCGGCTCGGCGCCCACGAAGAAGGAGCGGCCGATGCTCATCAGCGGGAAGGTGCCGCCGAACTGATGCACCGTCGCGATGCCGTGGTCGCTGGCGTCACGCGGGGTGTCGAAGGCCATGGGCTGGCCCTTCAGCAGCATCTCGCCCGAGGTCGGCTTGTGGACACCGGACAGGATGCGGATCAGCGTGGACTTGCCGGCGCCGTTGTCGCCGAGCAGGCACAGCACCTCGCCGGCCTTCACTTCGAGAGAGATGTCGTGCAGGACATCGACCGGACCGAACGACTTGTTGATCCCGGTGAGCTTGAGCAGTGGCGTGGTCATGGTCGTGGTCATTTGCTGGCCTTCCCTTTGGCACGGGGGGTGGCGTGGGTCAACGCCATGGTGCGGAACGTGTTGTTCAGGAGCACGGCGGCCAGCAGCAGCACGCCGATGATCAGGCTGGCCCAGTTGGCGTCGAAGCCGGTGTAGTAGATGCCCTGGTTCACGATGGAGAAGGTCATCGTCCCGAGCACGATGCCCAGCACCGAGCCGTAGCCACCGGTCAGGATGACGCCGCCGATCACCACCGCGATGATCGAGTTGAAGATGAAGGACTGCCCGGCCGAGACCTGGGCGCTGTTGTAGAGGATGGCCTGGCACATGCCGACAAACGCCGCGCACAGCCCGCTGCCCATGTAGAGCGCGATGTTGAGCTTGTCGGTCGGGATGCCGGCATTGCGGGCGCTGACCTTGTCGCCGCCGAGGGCGAGGATCCAGTTGCCGTACTTCGAGTGGCTCAGGATGTAGCCGACGAAGAGCGCCGTGACGATCCACCACAGCAGGATCACCTCGAACTTGCCGTCGATGAAGTCGCCGAAGACCATCTTGGTCACGGGATCGCTTTTCAGCGCCACGCTGGTGCTGCCCGCCACGATCACGGACAGGCCCAGCGTCAGGCCGGCGACCGCGAACAGGGTGGCCAGCGTCACGACAAAGGACGGCAGGTCGGTGCGCACGATCAGGTAGCCGTTGAGGAAGCCGATCGCCAGCCCGAGGCCGAGTGCGGCTGCGATGCCCACCGGCATCGGCAGGCCGTAGTGCCCGGAGACGATGGCCACCGTCATCGAGCTGGCCGGGATCACGCTGCCGACCGACAGGTCGAGGTGGCCAGCGATCATCAGCAGCCCGACCGGCAGCGCGATGATGCCCAGTTCGGCGGCCACGTTCAGCCAACTGGCCGCGCCACTGGCGGACAGGAAGGTCGCCCCGCCGAAGACCGAGAAGAACACGAAGACGGACACGAGCCCGATGAAGGAGCCGGTCTCGGGTCGTCGCAGCAAATGTCCGAGCGAGGCACCGGCAGGGGCGCCACGGGCGTCGGTGGTGGCCCCGGTGACGGGGGCGGTGGTGGAGGTCGAGGTCATGGGGTCACACGTGCTTTCACGGCAGGAAAACGAGGGACGGGTCCGGCCCGGACTGACCGGACCGAACCTGCCCGCGAGGGATCAGCGCGCGCCGGCTGCCGCGCCCGCCAGGGTGGCGGCGACGTTGGAGGCGTCCACGATGCCGGGGCCGGTGAGGATCGGCGCAGACGCCACTTTCAGACCGTACTGCACGTAGCTGTTGAGCATGGAAACCGACAGGTAGCCCTGCAGATAGGGTTGCTGATCGATGCAGAACTGCTGGGTACCGTCCTTGATGCGCTGCAGGTTCGCCATGTCCATGTCGAAGGCAGCCAGCTTGACTTGCTTGACCACACCGGCCTGGCTGATCCCGGTGGCCGCGCTGTTGGCATCACCCGCGCTGATCGTGATCACGCCGTCGATGGTCTTGTCCTTCTGCAAGGCAGCCTTGATCGCCTGCGCCACGGCCGTCGGATTGCCGAAGCTCGACGAGGGCAGTGGCAGTTGGGTCGATTTGCCACCGCTCTTGGCGATGCCATCGGCCACGCCCTTGCAGCGGGCTTCGGTGTTGGTGGCGCCCGGGAGCGTGTTGACGCACAGCACGTTCTTGGTGCTGTGCGAGCCGAAGTATTCGCCGCCGCCAAGGCCCGCCGTGTACTCCTCGTTGCCCACGTAGTTCTGGGCGCCCAGGCGCTTCACGGCGTCCATGCCACCCGAGTTGTAGATGATCAGCGGCACGCCGGCAGCGACGACTTCCTTGAATGCCGCATCCATCGCTTCGGGCACCCAGTCGGGGCCGACGATGGCGTCCGGCTTCTGGCTCAAAGCGGTGCGGATCAGCTTGGCGGCGTCGGGGCCAAGGTTGTCGTAGTTCTGGGGGCCGAGCCAGGTCACGGAGCCGCCCGACGCCTTGACGACCATCGCCGCGTCATCCGCACCTTTTTTCACCTTCGACCAGAACGGATCGTCTGCCTTGCCGCCGATCACGAAGATCTTGGGGCCGGCGGCGAAGGTGCTGGTGGCGGCAGCGATGGCGGCGGCGGCCACCAGAAGCTTCAGGGGGGTGTTCAGCGATGGCATTTGTCGTCTCCTCAGGTGGGCCGCTCGCGCATCGCGGCCGATAGGGGTGGAAGTCGCGCGTGAAAAGCGTCGAAAAAAAGTGGGGCCGGCTTACTTCAGGGCGTTCAGGCGGGCCAGCTTGCGTTCGTAGCGGGCCTGCATCAGGCGATCCCCCTCCTTGGTGCCGTCGTGCCAGGTGCCGAGCCATTTGTCCAAGGGCACCAGGCCGTCACCACCGAAGTTCACCTCGAAGTACTTGTGGTGCAGGTAGTGCGTGTAGGCGTGGCTGTCCATGGCCGTGTCCTCGGTCAGCTCCAGCTTCTCGAAGCCGATGTGGCCGTTGATCGCGCCGAAGCCGGCCGCGTGCAACTGGAACAGCGCGACGATCGGGTTCGACGGAATCACCAGATGCCAGAGCGCCACTGCGTGATAGAGAAAGGCCTCGACCGGGTGCATGCTCAATGACGACCACGGGCTGGGATTCACCGAGTTGTGGTGGATCGAGTGGATCCACTTGTAGAGCGTGGGCGTGTGGATCAGCCGGTGGATCACGTAGAAGTGCACCTCGTGGATCGCCGGCGACACGAACAGCAGCGCGACCAGATAGACCGGGTGCTCGGCCCAGCTCAGCCACGGCACCAGGCCATTGGCGAAGCTGTACAGGAAGATCACCTGCACCAGCGTCCACAGCGGGATGGAGATCAGGAAGCTGCGCAGGAAGTTGTCCAGGTTCTGGCTCTTGAACCAGAACACGTCCGAGGGCTGGTCGGCGGGGAACTTGTGGTAGTACTTGAACCGGCCACCCTGCGCCCGGCGCACGTACAGCCGCCATTCGAAGAACCCGTACCAGGCCAGGTTCGCCACCCAGTTGACGAGCAGCAGCCAGGCCGGCCAGCCCCAGGACAGGGTCTTCAGCGTGGAAACCTCCGGCACGACGGCATACCACCACAGCAAGGCGGTGGCGATGTGCAGGCAGTTCCAGGGCCACAGGTACCCAGGGAGCCACTTCAGGATCTTGAGCACCTGCGGCGGCCAGGCCCAGAACGGGGCGATCTCGCGGCGCCCGTTCGGGGCCCAGTCGCCGCGTTTGTTTCTGACTCCGTAGAGCGAGTCGTCCATGGCCATCGAGGATCCTTGTATGCAGAAGGGATGCAAAAGGGGTGCAGCAGAAGATGCAACGGGGAGGTAATTTGCAACCGATTGCATTCCACTTTACGCGCCACTTAGAAAAAATGTTCTAGGTGATTTCCCGTGCGAAAGATCACTTCTATGCATCAAGTAGCGCTGATATCAAAGGGCTTACCCCCTTCACGGCCGGGATCTGCTGCGGTGTGACGACGGGGTTTACCCGCAATTTGCTCATGCGCTGAGAAAAGAATTTCCAAATAGCTTGCACCCGGATGCTGGCCTTTCTAAACTGCCCGCGACCCAAGGCCGAAGCGCCTGACCCGACGACCTGAAGGACCCCTTTCGTGAACTCACCTTTTGTGCTGGCCGCTTGCGCCGAAATGCTGTGGAACGACCGACCCATGTCCTGGCGGCTGAGCCGCCTGACCGAGATGGGGTTCGAGGTCGGGATCTGGAACTGGCCCAACCACGACCTGACCATGCTGGAGCGGTCGGGGGCACGTTTCTCGTCCATGACCGGCTACCTGCGCGGCCGGCTGGCCGACGACGAGGGCGCGGACGAGCTGCTGGCCACCGCCGCCGAGGCCATCGCGGTCGGCAAGCGCCTGAACGTGGCGCGGCTGAACCTGCATGGCACCGGCCTGGGCGATCGCGGCCTGCCCGTCACGCCCTGCGAGACCGTCACCGGCGCGATGTGGCTCAAGGCCCGCGACACGCTCAACCGCATCGCCGACCTCGCTGAGGCACACGGCGTGACGTTCATGATCGAGAACCTCAACCTGCCCGTGGACCACCCCGGCGTGCCCTTCGCCCGTGCCGAGGACACCCTGGCGCTGGTGTCGTCGATCAACCGACCGGGCCTGAGGCTGAACCTGGACCTCTACCACGCGCAGATCGGCGAAGGCAACCTGGTAGAGCTGTGCCGGCGCTGCCTGCCGTGGATTGGCGAGGTGCAGGTGGCCGACGTGCCGGGCCGCATGGAGCCGGGCACCGGGGAGATCAACTACGCCGGTGTGGCCCGCCATCTGGCGGCCATGGGCTACCGCGGCACCGTCTGCATGGAAGCCTTCGCCTCCGGCGAGCCCGAAGCGGCGCTGGAAGCCTTCCGCGCCGCGTTCACCGTTCCCGCCACCGTCCAAGCCTGAACAGGAACCCCACCATGACCCGATCCAAGCGCCCGACCGTGGCCGACATGCGCGCCCTCAAGGGGGTTCGCCCGATTTCGATGCTGTACGTGACCACGCCCGAGGAAGCGGCTGCCGCCGATGCGGCCGGTGTGGACATGCTCTCGATCGAGGGGCGCTTCTTCACCCCGGAGATGCGCGCCGCCGCCGGGCGTTGTTTCGTGCAGGTGGGCCTGCCGTATGGCCCGTTTGGTGACCTGATCACCGCCGAAGACTACCTGCGGGCCGCGTTCAAGTTCATGGCCGTCGGTGGCGACTGCGTCTACTGCGCCGCGTCGCTCGACATCCAGAAGCGGCTGTGCGACGAGGCGGTGCCGGTGGTCGCACATGTCGGCCTGATCCCCTCGCAATGCACCTGGACCGGCGGGTTCAAGGCCGTGGGCAAGACCGCACCCAGCGCGCTGGCGGTGTGGCGGCACGTCCAGCGGCTCGAAGCGATCGGCGTGTTCGGCGCCGAGCTGGAGGTGGTGCCCGACCGCGTGGGCGCCGAGATCTCGCGCCGCACCAGCCTGCTCATGCTCGGCATGGGCGCCGGGCCGGGCGCGGACGCGCAGTACCTGTTCACCGAGGACGTGCTGGGTCACACCAAGGGCCACAAGCCGCGCCACGCCAAGACCTACCGCAACTTCGCCGCCGAGTTCGAGCGCCTGCAGAACGAGCGCGTGGCGGCCTTCAAGGAGTTCGTGGCGGACGTGAACACAGGCGTCTACCCGGCGCCGGAACACGTCGTGCCGATCGCGGACGCCGAGTTCGAGCAGTTCCTGGCGCGCATGCCCGCCTGATCCCTTTCCTTCGATTCACCTCAACACCGGAGAACCCCTCATGATCAAAGTCGGATTGCTGGGCGCAGGCCGCATCGGCAACGTTCACGCCAAGAGCATCGCCGCCAACGCGGACAGCCAGCTCGTTGCCGTGTCGGACGTGAACCAGACGGCCGCCGAGACGCTGGCCGCCGCCTACGGCGCACAGGCCCGCACCTCGCTGGACATCATCAACGACCCGTCGATCGACGCCGTCCTCATCGCCACCTCCACCGACACCCACGCCGGCCTGATCGAAGCCGCTGCGGCAGCCGGCAAGGCCGTGCTGTGCGAGAAGCCGGTCGATCTGAGCCTGGAGCGCGCGCTGGCCTGCCAGGCGGCGGTGGCGGCATCGGGCAAGCCGGTGATGATCGGCTTCAACCGGCGCTTCGACCCGAACTTCGCCGCGGTCAAGCGTGCCCTCGACGCTGGCGAGATCGGTCGCGGCGAGTTGCTGTCGATCACCTCGTTCGATCCGGGTCCGCCGCCGGTCAGCTACATCAAGGTCTCCGGCGGTCTGTTCCGCGACATGGCGATCCACGACTTCGACATGGCCTGCTGGATGTTCGATGCCGCCCCGGTCGAGGTCTCGGCCACCGGCACCAGCATCGTCGATCCCGCGATCGGCGAGGCGGGCGATGTCGACACGGCCGTGATCACGCTGCGCTTCGCCGATGGCCGCATCGCCGTCATCAAGAACAGCCGCCGCGCTGTCTACGGCTACGACCAGCGGCTGGAGTTGCTCGGCTCGACCGGGCTGCTGCAGGCCGGCAATGTGCTGGAGAACACCGTGGCGCGCATCACCACCGCCGGCGCTACCAGCGCCAAGCCCGAGTACTTCTTCCTCGAACGCTACATGCGCGCCTACGAGGCGGAGTGGCGCGCCTTCATCGACGCGGTCAAGGCAGGCACCGGCTACCCCGTGACGCTGCAGGACGGGGTCAACGCGCTGGCGGTGGCCGAGGCGGCGACGCTGTCGTGCAGGACGGGCCGGGCGGTGCAACTGCAGGACGGCCGGCCCGTGCTGGCCTGATCCGCCGTAGACGTCAGACGAGCCGGCGATGCGACGAGCGCAGCACCAGTGTGCCCGGTGCCATCAGCGAGGGTTCCGCCATGCTGCCGGGATCCAGCAGACGCCGTATCGCCTCCGATACCAGGTAGTCCGTGGGCTGGCGGAAGGTGGTCAGCGCGTAGGGCGGTGCCGAGGCCATTTCGATGTCGTCGAAGCCGACGATGGCGATGCGGTGCTGTGCCCCCATCGAGTACAGCGCGTCCAGTGCCCCGATGGCCAGGATGTCGCTCTCGCAGAACAGCGCATCGATGCGCTTGTCCCGCGGTGTGGCTCCCAGGTAGCGCAGCAGGGCCTGCATGCCCTCGTCACGGCGGTAGTGGGTGGTCTTGAGCACGCAGTCCAGCGCCACGCCCCGGGCCTGCAGCCGGTCGCGGAAGCCGTCCAGCCGGCGCAGTTCGGTGCGGTCGGAGGCAGGGCCAGCCATGTGGCCGATGCGCCGGCAGCCCTCGGCGAGGAACAGGTCGGCGATCTCTGCGCCGGCCGCATACCCATCGGTGGTCACGTAAGGGATGTTGGCCAGCGAGCTGTTGCGGCTGACCACCACCAGCGGAATGCGGCGGATCTTCTGGGCCAGCTCGATCAGCTCCTGGTCCAGCGAGGTGCCCATGAACATGATGCCGTCCACTTGGAACTGGTCCGCGAGCCGCAGCGCTGCGCCGGGGCCGTACTCCGGGCTGAGGTTGAGCAGCAGCGAGCTGAAACCCTTGGCCTGGAGCTGCCGGGTGGCTTCGCTGAGCATGTAGAGCTGGTTCGGGTTGCCGAGTTCATCGATCACCAGTGCGATCAGCCGGGTGCTGCGCGTGGACAGGCTGCGCGCCAGCAGGTTGGGTGTGTAGCCCATCTCGGCGGCGACCTGCAGCACCCGCTCGCGCACGTCCGGCGCGATGGAGGCGCCGTCCGTGAAGGCGCGGGAGACCGTCCACTTGGACACGCCCACGCGCTCGGCGACGTCGGTGGCGGTGATCTTCTTGGTTGTCGATTGTTCTCGGGTCATCGTTTTCATGGTCACCTTGCCATGTCCGTCACATCGGTCACGTTCATCACGTCCATCACATCGCCCACTCTGCGGGAAAGAAAGCACCAGCATGCCACCGGGTTCCTCCCTGCTGCATGAACTCCAGCGTGACCTGCCCCACCTGAGCCCCAAGCTGCGCAGCGTGGCACAGTTCTGTCTGCAGCATGCCTCGACGCTGCACCATTATCGAATCCAGGAAGTGGCCGAGGCGAGCGGGACGATTCCGGCGTCGGTCGTGCGACTGGCTCAGCGGTTTGGCCTGAGGGGATTCCAGGAGATGAAACTGGCGTTTCTTGATCGCCTGGAACCGCACACCGACCTCACGTCGGTGTCTCCGGAGCCCCGGCTGCCGCCGGAATGCCTGGCCGCGTCGCAGGACATTGACGACTCGGCGCTGGGCGTGACAGGCCTGAAGGGGTTTGCGCGACGGCCAGAGTTCGTGCAAATCGTGCAGTCGCTGCAGTCGGCGACCCGCATCCACTTCGACTGGACCGGCGAAGAGGACCGGTTGATCGCCCTGCACCTGCAGGCGCGCCTGCGCTCGGTCGGTTGTCGGCAGGTCGATACCGGCACGCATAACCGCAATGTCGTGTCGGGCGGCGAATGGCTGGTGCAGGTGGCGGTGTGGCATGACGCTCCGCCCTGCCCGAGTTGGTTCATGAAGACGGACTTCGGGCCACGCATCCTCCGGCTGGCCCGCGGCGACATGCAGCGCTGCACCCGAAACACCCATGAAGGCGTCGTGATCCGTGTCGGCACGGACGCTCGAAGAATATTGAATGCCTTCGCACTCTGCGAGGCGCTGGTCACGGCTGTGAAGCCCGACCACCTCTCCCACGCCCACCCATCATCCCCAAGGAACACCCATGCCCCAATGGATCCCCACCGTTGACTTCGACGACATCGACGACGAGGACGTCGTGCGCTTTGACCACGGCGGCAAGACCTATGCCCTCTACCGCGTGGAAGACAAGGCCTATGCCAGCGACGGTCTGTGTACCCACGAGAAGGTTCACCTCTGCGATGGCCTGGTGATGGACCATGTCATCGAATGTCCGAAGCACAACGGGCGCTTCGACATCCGCGATGGCCGCCCGCTGGGGGCACCGGTGTGCGTGGCGCTCAAGACCTACCCCGCCAAGGTGGAAACCGGAAAGGTGTTCATCGAGGTCTGAGAGGTTGAGTCAGCCAGACTGCCGAACCATCAGCCTGGGAATGGCCTGATGCACTTGAACCTGAGAGCATGAGGAGTTGTGGGGTGTGGCCCTCAGGGCTATTCTGGCCGGATGAAACGTGCCCCGCAGGCACCTTCCCCACCGGTCACGGCCGCCAGCGGCGAGATCCTGCAGTTCAAGGTCTGGCTGATGAACATCAGCCCCATGGTCTGGCGCCGGCTGCTGGTGCCAGTCGATTGCACCCTGCGTGAGTTGCACGGCCTGCTGCAGGTCGCGATGGGCTGGCAAAGCTTCCACCTCTACCAGTTCCGCCTACATGCGGTCCGCTATGGCTGCTCCGCGTTGTCAACGCGGTCGTCCGGTGTCCCGCTGACTGCACTGGGTTTGCGCAAGGGCACCCGGTTTTGCTACGAGTACGACCTGAACCTGCCCTGGGCTCACGAGATCCGCGTCGAGGACCGGATCGACGCACAGGACGGCGCGGCCTACCCGATCTGCACAGGGGGATCGGGGGCCTGCCCACCCGAGGACTGCGGCGGTCCGGCCCGGTTCATGGATCGGCGCCTCGACGTGCTGTCGTACGAGCACATGGAGGATCTGCTCTTCATGGCCGAGATCGCCGGCAAGGTGCTTCTGGAGAACCGACCGGGCGTTCTCGATTCCGAAACCCGGGAGCAACTGGCCTCGGCGGTGGAGCGAAGTCAGATGCGCCAGCAGGCACAGGGGCACGCGTTCTCCCGGCGCAAGATCAACGCACAGTTGCGCGCCGGCAAGCACCATGTGCCTCAGTTCCAGCAAGACTGAGGCTGGTACCACCTTGATCGGGAGAGGGCTCATGCGCATCACCATCCTGCTGCAGATCACCGGCGATGACGGCGTTTCCCGACCGGCAGAGGAGATCGCGGCCTTCGACAAGTCCAGTGAGCGCACAGAAGACCTTGGCATGTCGCTTCGCGAAGGCAAGGCGCTGCTGGCGACCTTGCAGGACCGCACCGTCAAGGCCCAGGCCGAGGCGTGGTTTCAGCGACATCGCCGCTGCCCGGCCTGCAGCGCGCAGCGCTGCATCAAGGGGTACTACCCTGCGGTCTTCCACACGCTCTATGGCGACATCGTGCTGGACAGCCCTCGGCTGTACCGCTGCGCCTGCCAGGCCGACCAGGATACGGCGACCGTGTCGCCCCTGCAGGAACTGGTCGCTCAAGGCATCGCCCCCGAACGGCTCTACCTCGAATCACGCTGGGCCTCACTCGTGCCCTACGGCGCGGCGGCCGGACTGCTGGCCGACGTGCTGCCGATCACGGCAGGACTGAACGCCACCACGGTGCGACAGCACACGCTGAAGGTGGCTGAGCGTGCCGAGGCCGAACTGGCCGAGGAGCAGCCCTGTTTCATCGACGGCGACGAGAACGAGTGGGCGGGCCTTGCCGAATCCGCAGGGCCGCATCGTTGTCGGTCTCGACGGCGGCTACGTGCGCAACTGGGACGAACGTAAAAGCAACTTCGAACTCATCGTCGGACGGTCGGTGCCCGAGGACCAGGGCCCACGCTACCTGGGTCTGACACACGGCTATGACCGAAAGCCCAAGCGTCGGCTATTCGAGGTTCTCAAGAGCCAGGGGCTGCAGGCCAATCAGGAGGTGACCTTCCTGACCGACGGCGGTGACGAGGTGCGCGCCCTGACCGAACTGGTCACCCCGGTCGCCGAGCATGTGCTCGACTGGTTCCACATCACCATGCGCCTGACGGTGCTGGGGCAGTACGTGCGCGGGGTGGCCCAGGCAGACGAGTCGGCCGGCGCCGAGCTGTCAGCGATGCTGGAGCGCATCAAGTGGTGGCTCTGGCACGGCAATTCGCATCAGGCCGAGCAGGCGATCGAAGCCTTCGAGGCTGACATCGATGCCCTGGAGGTGGACTATGCGAACCTGGGCAAACTGGTTCGAGCCGCCCATGAGTTCGCCGGCTACATCCGCCACAACACCGCCAGCCTGATCAACTACGGCGAGCGATACCGGTCCGGGGAGCCGATCTCGTCAAGCATCGCGGAATCGACCGTCAACGTCGTGATCAGCAAGCGTTCCGCCAAACGCCAGCAGATGCAGTGGACTAAGCGAGGTGCGCATCTGCTGCTGCAGACGCGCACCCGCGCGCTCGACGGGACGCTGCGTCCGCTCTTCAAGCGCTGGTATCCCGGCTTGGCCGCCGACAACCCGGCCGACGTTTTACGGGCTGCTGCTTGAGACCCCACAACTCCTCATGCTCTCTCGCTCGAAGGCTCGGCGCAGCGTGGTTTGCATCGTGGCGTTGTCTTCGATCAGCAGCAGTTTCATGGTTTAGGAATTGAACGTGAACGGGGCGTGTTCACGACCGTGCCGCCGTGGCATGCCGTTCCGCCAGCGCCCTGGCGAACAGGGGACGCTCCGTCAAGATCAGCGGGAGCTGCCACCGGGGTTCGCGGCCGGTGAAGAAGTCCAGGTAGGCGACGGCCACATCGGCATTTTCGGTGATGTTCTCGATGTAGCTGCTCCACTGGGCGTCGTTGACTTCGACGATCTGGTCGCTCAGGGCCGAGGCGCCAAGGGTAGTGCGCCAGGCCGACAGCAGCGTCATGGCCGTCTGGGTCAGCACCAGCACTTCCTGGCTGCGCGAGGCGCCCGGCCAGTGCAGGGGGCGTTCCCTGAGCAGGTAGACCAGCAGCACCCCGGAGGCAAAATGGGCGTAGTCCTCCGGTTCCAGCGGCTCGTAACGCCGCAGCCCGTCCAGCACCGACACCCAGGCCCAGAACGCCCGGCCCAGTGGCAGCACCTCGACCACCGCCTCGGTCGCGGGCTGCTCCGCGGTGCTGATCCGCACGGCCAGATCCGATACCACGCTGGGCACGGCCTCGCGGAACCACCGCCAGGTTCTGATCTGCGCCAGGGAATCGGGGGAGGCAGCCCAGTGCTGCGCGGTGCGGATGTCAAGCATGGACGGTCTCCACGGGGTCAGAGGTAGCGCAGGACGAAGGTCATCCAGGCGGCCAGGGCGGTGTCCGGTGTCGGGCTGGCCATGGCCCGTGCCCAGGCGGCCTGGTGGGTGCTGCAGGCTTCGTCGGCCAGGCGCAGCGCCATCTCGGTCTGCTGGCGCACCGGCCCGGACAGCAGCGGTGCCAACTCGCCCGCCAGCACGACGCACAGGGCGGCATGGTCGTTCAGCCCCGACTCCTCGCCGGCCTCGGGGGTGTCGATCGCCGGGGTGAGCACATCGGCCGCCTGGAGGGCCAGGACGATGCGCGCGTTGAGTTGCTGCCGCGACCAGGGTTCTGCGGGTGCTGCGGGTGCCTTGGCGGGGTCGAAGGCGCTGCGCAGTTGCTGGCCGGCCCGCTCGATGCGCTGCTCGTACACGAACAGGTCGTGCGTTCCCCGCAGGCTCAGCAGGTGGCGGTAGCGCCAGTGGTGGTCGCGCGTGAACAGGCGGATCGGGTCGATGGCGTGCTCGGCGCTGAAGTAGGTCGCCGAGGGGCACAGCGGGATCTCCATCGCCCGGTAATGTCCGTCAGAGCTGAGCAAGTCCACAGCCGCATGATCGGCGGTGCGCAGCAACTGCGCCGTGGTGCGTACTGCCAAGCCCAGCGGTTCACCCAGACGGCCCCGCGCCGTGCCGTCGTCACGGTGGGTGGCGGTCTGGACCCCTTCCACCAGCTTGTGTGCGCCCCGCTTGAGGTTGAAACGGATCTCACGCAACCCGTCTTTCATCGCCAACCCGATGTCCCCGTCGGAAAACGACGCGGGCACCTTGGACCGCAGAAACTTGCGAGACATCATGAACTCCTGTTTACTTCAAATGCATTGAGTAGCATAGGCGTTTATGGATGCTTGACGCCGCACATGGTGCGGCCATCCCGCGACACAAGGATCCTCCTTTGAACAAGAAGACTCCTGCCTCTTCTGCCGCAGACGCCCCCGGCGACGGCAAGACCATCGAACGCAGCGTGGCCAACGCCCGCACCCGGCGCATGCGGCTGCGCGCCGCCTGGATGTACTTCATCGAGGAGATGACCCAGAACGAGATCGCGCAGGTGCTGGGCGTGGGCCGCGTCACCGTGGTGCGGCTGCTGTCGGACGCCCGCGAGCGGCACGAGATCAAGTTCAGCATCCAGAGCGGCTTGCCCGAGTGCGTGGGGCTGGAGCGTGCGCTGGAGCAGCGGTTCGGCCTGACGGAAGCGGTGGTGGTGCCGCTGTCGTCGCCGGATTCGGACGCCACCGAGCCGATCGGTGCGGCCCTGGGGCTGTACCTGTCGGACTTCGTGCAGCCCGGCATGAAGATCGGCGTGGGCTGGGGCCGCACCTTGCTGGAGTCGCTGCGCTACATCCAGGAGTCGCCCGTAGCCGATCTGTCGGTCGTGTCGCTGCTGGGCGGCATCACCAAGGTCAAGCGGTTCAACCCGTCCGAATTCGCCTGGCGCTTCTCCAGCCTGTTCCAGGCCGAGTGTTACCTGATGACCGCGCCCGCCATCGTGGACGCGCCGGCCACGCGGCAGACCCTGATCGAGCACTGTGGGCTGGGCGAGGTCTTTGAGCGGGCCAAGATGCTCGACGCCGTGCTGATCAGCGTGGGCAGCATGGCCGCCAGCGGCACCGCCTACCGCGACGGCTTCGTGTCCGACGCGTTGCGCCGCTCGATGATCAAGCAGGGGGCGGTGGGCGAGACGCTGTTCCATTTCTTCGATGCGGACGGCCGTCTGATCGACCACCCGATCCAGCACTGCGTCATGGCGATTCCCGCGGAGACCCTCCAGGCAGTGCCCCGACGCATCATGGCCTCGGGCGGGCAGGACAAGGCCGAGGCCGTGCTGGGGGCCATGCGCCTGGTTCGGCCCACCGTGCTCGTGACCGACGAGGTCGTGGCGACCCGCCTGCTGGAACTCGCCGGCCCCGCCTGAGTCCCGTTTCCCAAGGGCCACGCCAGCGTGGTCGCCCCCAGCCGCATCGCGCAAGTGATGCGGCTTTTTCTTTGCCCGGCCAGAAAACACGGAGCGTTCGGATCGTTGCATCAGGGATTCCACGGGGTTGTTCAAGGCTGCACCTGCCTTGCTTTATAGATGTACATAATGCCACAATGAAATACAAATGTGCAATCAGAGCCCGATCAACCGGCCGGGCAGACACTCCTTGGAGATCCCTATGAGCGGCTTTATTCCCAGTGGCCTCGCGGCCGACCTGCAGCAACGGGCGCTGAGCCACCGGCCGATTCGCATCGGCCTGATCGGCTCCGGCATGATGGGTGGCGACATCGTGACGCAGGTGCTGCACATGAAGGGGGTGGTGGTCGCGGCCATCGCCGACCTCAACATTCCCGCTGCCCTGCGGGCCTTGCAGGAGGCCGGGCACCCTGGCGATGTCCACCGCCTGGTGGAGACGCCGAGCGCCTTCGACCGAGCGGTCGAGGACGGCCACATCGCCATCACGCAGGACGCGCAACTGGTGTGCAGCAGCGGCCTGATCGACGTGGTGGTGGACGCCACCGGCAAACCGGCCGTCGGGGCGCAGATCGGCCTCAACGCCATGGAGCACGGCAAGCACCTGGTGATGATGAACGTCGAGGCCGACGTGACCATCGGCGCCTACCTCAAGCGCGAGGCCGACCGCCTGGGTGTTGTCTACTCGCTGGGGGCGGGGGACGAGCCGAGTGCCACGATCGAGCTGATCAACTTCGTCTCGGCGCTGGGCTACCCGGTGATCGCTGCCGGCAAGGGCAAGAACAACCCGCTCAACATCGATGCGACGCCCGACCAGTACGCGGCCGAGGCGCACAGCAAGCACCTGAACCCGCGCATGCTGGTCGAGTTCGTGGATGGCTCGAAGACGGCGGTGGAGATGTGCGCCATCGCCAACGCCACCGGGCTGGTGCCGGATGTGCCCGGCATGCACGGCCCGGCCGCGGGGCTGGACGAGCTGCACCGGGTGCTGTGCCCGCGCGAGGACGGCGGCATCCTGCACCGCAAGGGCGTGGTGGACTACACCATCGGCAAGGGCGTGGCCCCCGGTGTCTTCGTCGTCGCCGAAATGGCGCACCCGCGGCTGCGCGAGCGCATGGACTACCTCAAGCTCGGTACCGGCCCCTACTACACCTTCTACCGGCCCTACCACCTGTGCAGCCTGGAGGTGCCGCTGACCTGCGTGCGGGCGGTGCTGTACGGCCGGGCCGACATGGCGCCGATCGCCCGGCCGACCGCCGAGGTCTGCGCCGTCGCCAAGCGCGACCTGGTGCCCGGCGACACGCTCGACGCCATCGGCGAGTACACCTACCGCGCCTGGGCCATGACGGCCGAGGACGCACGCCAGCAGCGCGCCATTCCCTGCGGTCTGCTGGAGCAGGCCAAGGTGCTGCAACCCATCCGCAAGGGCGAGCTGATCACCTGTGCCAACACCGCAGTGGATGCGGGATCGCGCATCGTCGAGCTGCGCCGCCGCCAGGACGTGATGGTCTACGGCGAGCAAGGGGTGCTGGCATGACGGGGGTTCCGAGCCAGGAAGGCGTGCCGGCCATCTTCCGGCGTTTCAGCGTCCCCGCGCTGCACGGGGTGCTGCGCCAGATGCACCTGATCCGCCAGTTCGAGGAAGGGGCCGAGCAGGCGTACATGCGCGGGCTGGTCCACGGCACCATGCACCTGTCGATCGGCCAGGAGGCCAGCGCGACCGGGGTGTGCGCGGTACTGGAACCGGGCGACTACATCACCTCCACCCACCGAGGCCACGGCCACTGCATCGCTAAGGGTGCCGAGGCGAAGTACATGTTCGCCGAGTTCTTCGGCAAGGACACCGGCTACTGCCGGGGGCGTGGCGGCTCGATGCACATCGCCGACGTGGCCAGCGGCAACCTGGGTGCCAACGGCATCGTGGGCGGGGGGATGCCGATTGCCGTGGGTGCCGCGCTGGCACTCAAGCAGCGCCGGCTGCCCAACGTTGCCATCTGCTTCTTCGGCGACGGCGCGAACAACGAGGGCGCCTTCCACGAGAGCCTGAACATGGCGGCGATCTGGAAGCTGCCGGTGGTGTTCGTGTGCGAGAACAACCAGTACGGCATGTCCACCTCGACCGAACGCTCCACTGCCGTCAAGCGCATCGCCCAGCGCGCCGTGGCCTACGACATGCCCGGCGTGACGGTGGACGGCAACGACTTCGCCTGCGTCGCCGAAGCCGCCGCCGAGGCCGTGGACCGCGCGCGCCGGGGCGAAGGTCCGTCGCTGCTTGAGTGCATGACCTATCGCCACCGCGGCCACTCCAAGAGCGACCGCAACCGCTACCGCACCAAGGAGGAGATCGACGCCTGGATCGCGCTGGACCCGATCGGCCGCTTCGAGCAGACCCTGTTGCAGCACGGCCTGATCGATGCCGCACAGATCGAGGCGCTGGTCGCCGACGTGGCGCGGGAGATCGACGACGCCGTCGAGTTCGCCAGGAACAGCCCGGCGCCCGAACTGTCGAGCCTGACCTCTTTTGTCTACACGCATGTTCCGGGGGAGACCGCCCATGTCCGCTGAAAACGCCGCCAGCCGAGAGCTGACCTACTCGCAAGCCATCCAGGAGGCGCTGGCCCTGGCTATGGAGCGTGACGATCGCGTGTTCCTGATGGGCGAAGACATCGGTGTCTACGGTGGTGCCTTTCAGGTCACGGGCGATCTCGTCCACCGCTTCGGCGAGGACCGCGTGATGGACACGCCGATCTCCGAGCTGGGTGGGGCAGGGGTCGCGGTGGGTGCGGCGCTGCTGGGCCAGCGGCCGGTGTTCGAGTTCCAGTTCTCGGACTTCGCGGCACTGGCGATGGAGCAGATCGTCAACCAGGCCGCCAAGATCCGCTACATGCTGGGCGGCAAGGCGTCGGTGCCGCTGGTGATGCGGTTTCCGAGCGGCTCGGGCACCGGGGCGGCGGCTCAGCACAGCCAGAGCCTGGAGGCGTGGCTGGCGCATGTGCCCGGCCTGAAGGTGGTGCAGCCATCCACGCCGCACGACGCCAAGGGCATGCTGCTGGCGGCCATCGAAGACCCGGACCCGGTGATGTTCTTCGAGCACAAGCTGCTCTACAAGATGAAAGGTCCGGTGCCCGAGGGCTACTACACCGAGCCGCTGCACGAGGCCCGCGTCCGGCGCGTCGGCGACCAGGTCACGATCGCGGCCAATTCGATCATGGTCCACAAGGCCCTGGACGCGGCCGAGCAACTGGCGGCGGAAGGCATCTCGGCCGAGGTGATCGACCTGCGCTCGCTGCGGCCGATGGACTACCGGACGGTGATCGACAGCGTGTGCAAGACGACCCGGCTGGTCTGTGTCTACGAGGGCACGAAGCAGTTCGGCATCGGCACCGAGGTGGCGGCGGCGATCGCCGAGAGCGACGCTTTCGACCGGCTGGATGCGCCGATCGTGCGGCTCGGCGGCGCGGACTGCCCGCTGCCCTACAACCCGGATCTGGAGCGGGCCGCCGTGCCGCAGGTGCCCGACATCGTGGCCGCCGTGCGCCGCACCGTGCAGGGAGGGCGCTGACCATGGCCACCGAACTCATCCTGCCCCGCGTGGACATGGACATGGCCGAAGGCAAGATCGCCTACTGGTATGTCAAGGACGGCGATCAGGTCACCAAGGGCCAAGTGCTGTTCGAGATCGAGACCGACAAGGCGACGATGGAGGTCGATGCGCCCGCGGCGGGCATCGTCGCCGGGCTGTGTGGCGAGATTGGCGAGGTCATGCCCGTGGGGCAGGTCGTTGGCTGGATCCTGGCGCCGGGCGAAGGGCTGCCGTCCGCCGCCGAGCCACCGGTCGAAGCGGCCGTCGCCGAGGGGCCCCTGCCTGCGCCCGCGTCTGTTTCCTCGCCTGAACCTGCGCCAGCCCCTGCCGCACCGCCGGTGGTGGCTGCCGATCCGGTCGCGGCCGGTGCGCCCCTGCTGCGCGCCACTCCCCTGGCCCGCAGCCTGGCACGCGAACATGGCATCGAACTGCGGTCGCTGATCGGCTCGGGGCCACAAGGGCGCATCGTCGGTGCGGACGTGCCGGTCGGCGCCGGAGGGAATCGCACCAGCCCGCTGCACCTCCATTGGTGGCAACGCGGCAGCGGTGCCCCGGTGGTCCTGCTGCACGGCTTCGGCGCTGACCATGCGGGCTGGCGTCCGCTGGTGTCGCTGCTGCCGCCTGACATGCCGCTGATCGGCATTGACCTGCCGAACCACGGCAAGTCCGGGCGCCTGCCGGTGGAGTCCCTGCAAGACCTGGCCGACGCCGTGCTCCGGCGCCTGGACCAGGAGGGCGTGGACCGCTTCCACCTGCTCGGCCATTCGCTCGGGGGCGGCACGGCGCTGGCCGCCGCGGCGCTGGCCCGTGACCGCGTGCGCTCGCTGACCGTGCTCGCGCCGGCCGGTCTCGGGGCGGACATTGACGGCGCCTTCATCGACGGGCTGGTGTCGGCGCAGACCGAATCCGCGCTGCGGGCCGTGCTGCTGCGGCTCTTCCACGACCCCGCCGTGCTCAGCGGCTCCTTCGTTGCCACCGCGTTCCAGCAGTTGCAGGCGCCGGGCCGGCAGGCGGCGCTGGCGGCCCTGGCGGCACGGCTCATGCCGGCTGGCAGGCAGGCGGGGTCGGCGGGTGTGGCCTGGCCGACGCTGCGGGTGCCGATCAAGGTGGTCTGGGGACGTGCCGACCGCATCCTGCCAATCGCCCATGCAGCGGACCTGCCGGGGCGCGTGGCCGTGCATCTGCTGCACGACGTGGGACACCTGCCGCAGGTGGAGGCGGCGGGGCTGGTGGCGGAGCTGTTGCAGCAGCAATGGCGGGCGGCCGAAGCGGCCTGAGTGCGGTTGGATCGGGTCTAGGTGAACACCCTGACGATGAACATATTGACTTTGAAAAGTACAAATGTAGCATTTGCTCATCGATCGAACCGCGACAAATTAACGATCGACTGACCCCCGCGCCACCCTTGCAGCCCAGGAGAAAACCCATGCAATTTACCCAGAGTGCCCTGATCCTGCTGGTGATTTTCTGGAGCCTTCAGATTGCGGGTTCCTGGGTGCAGTGGTCGCATTACCGCCGTGCCCTGACCAGTGCGACCGGGGCCTGGGGCGACGGGTTTCTCGGCATGGGCCAGCACCGGCCGCGGTTCGGACTGGGCGCCATCGCCTTGCTGGAAATCGGGCCGGACCGGCGGGTGCGGCGCCTGCAGGTGATGTCGGGCATGAGCGTGTTCGCCCGCTTCAAGCCGCAGGACGAGGTGGTGGGCTGGTCGCTGTCCACGCTGGCCATGCACTTCGCCCCGGGTCAGCGCGACGACCGCACCGCCCTGGCCATCCGCCAAGCCATCGCCCAGGTGGAGGAAGTGCGCACCCGACAAAAGTGAAACGCTGCGGCAGCCCACCCACCTCACGGCCCGATTCGGACCACCCCAGTTCAAGTCCCAGTTCCAGCAAACCAAGCAATAGAAGAGGTAGAGACAACCATGGAAACTTTTGAATTTCTTGCACGCGGCGCGGAAGCGTTCATCGGCGTGTTCAATGCCGGCGGCAAAACCTTCGTCGGCTTCGTCTCCGGCATCCTGCCCACGCTGATCGTGCTGCTGACGGCGGTCTACACGCTGATCGGCCTGGTCGGCGAGCAGCGCGTCCACCGCCTGGCGCAGTTCGCCGCCGGCAACGTCATCACCCGCTACACCGTTTTGCCATTCCTCGCGATGTTCTTCCTGACCAACCCGATGGCCTACACCTTCGGCATGTTCGTCGAGGAAAAGCACAAGCCCGCGTTCTATGACTCTGCCGTGTCGCTGTGCCATCCGATCACCGGGTTGTTCCCGCATTGCAATCCGGGCGAGCTGTTTGTCTGGCTAGGCGTTGGTGCTGCTATCACCAAGTTGGCCGAGGCGGGCCATGCGCCGTTCTCGCTGGCCAAGCTGGCCCTGACCTACCTGCTGGTGGGCCTGTTCGTCAACCTGCTCAAAGGCATCGTGACCGAACGCATCACCGCCATGATCGCCAAGCGCGACGGCGTAGTCCTCTGATCGTCCTCTGCTGACAACCTTTCGGAGACAACACCATGCAGAGCAGCAAGACCTTCAAGTCCGTCACCGTCAGCCGCGGCCCCGGTGGCTGGGGCGGTCCCCTCGTCATCACGCCCACGGCCGAGCGCGACAAGATCAT
>Ga0228699_1000659_pt1 | contig 23327 bp, 22 predicted proteins | sample McNCre217_Aug_MG_FD_178016 | JGI IMG/M metagenome (GOLD analysis project Ga0228699, IMG submission 178016) | Freshwater microbial communities from McNutts Creek, Athens, Georgia, United States - 2-17_Aug_MG | ecosystem: Environmental > Aquatic > Freshwater > Creek | place: USA: Georgia... | reverse complement strand
GTCAATTGTGACCGCCGGCGAGGTGTCGGTTGGATTGGGAAAAACACCGACTCTGGATCGCGCAAAAAATGACTCGGCTGACCCTGGCCACAAATGTATGACTGACCCTGATTCGAGTACGGTCAAAATTTGCAAGTATGGCCGCATCGGTGCGGACTATCGTGTTCTGCTGGTCGGTGACTCACATGCGGCAATGCACCTGGGGGCCTGGGAGCAATTGGCCAATGAAGGTCAATTTGAGCTCGACCTCGCCTATAAGGCCAGTTGTTCTTTCAACCTAGAGAAGCGAAACGAATCCAGCCGCGGTGCCAGTTGCCAGGCGTGGAACGAAAACTTGCAAAGCGAGCTTGCTAAAGAGCGCAAATATGACCTGGTGCTCACCAGCTATTTCACAACTGTCAAAGCCACCGAAATCGAGTCATACAGCCATGACCGGCTAGCGGTTGAAGGTTTCAAGGCGGCTTGGGAAAAACTGCAGGCCCGCGGTTCAGTCATCGTTGCGGTTCGAGATGGTGTGAACATGGATGCCTCGATGCGGCACTGTTGGGAAACTGCGGTCTATGACGCAAGCAAGTGTTCGATGGCTGAAAGTTCGGCTTTTGTAACTGACCTCGCTCAGAAAGCCGCCTCTAGCCCACCGGGCGCCCTGACGTTGGATTTCACCGATCTCTTTTGCCAACAGGGCCGTTGCCCGGCAATGATCAACGGCGTCTATGTATACCGAGACTCCTCACACATCTCGTTAGCGTTTAGCCAATCGATGGCCAGGGATTGGTATCACCGCTTGACCCAGCTCGGCGTTAAACTGCCGGCAATTAGCGGATACAACTAGTTTTCGACTAGCAATTTCTTCCAGGTTTGTTTGGTGGCAGCCAAAAGTTCATCCATGTTCTCGGCTCCATGCCGGTCGGCTGCATGGATGATTATGCGGGCGCAAGCATCGCTGTCAGCAAGAGCATCATGGTGTTTGAAGTCTTCGTGACCAATGGCGTAGGACACGGCATTGAGGCGGTAACTCTCGATGTTGTATGTCTTGCGAGAGATAGCAAGCGAACACGTGTAGTTCAGCTGAGGAAGCGGCCAGTCAATCAGTTCGGCACTCTTGCGAAGCACTCCCATGTCAAAAGGCGCATTGTGGGCCACCAGCGGGTCATCGCCAATAAATGCAAGGATGAAACTCAGGGCTTCATGAAGCTCAGGAGCGCCATCAACATCACTGGGGCGAATGCCGTGAACCCGAATGTTTCCATCGTGAAACCAGTTGTTTGGGTAGGGCGGTTGAATCAGAGTGGCGACCGAGTCTGCAATTTGCCCGTCGCGCACGCGAACTAAACCGATCGCACACGGGCTGGCAGGGGAGCCGTTTGCGGTTTCAAAGTCGATGGCAACAAAATCGAGGGGCACATTTCTAGTCTGTCAGAGAGAATGCCTGAATCTGAGCGACCGATCCTTGGATGGCGCCTCGGGTAGACTTGACCCTCGTGGCTCTAACTATCGGAATTGTGGGACTGCCAAATGTTGGCAAGTCGACCCTCTTTAATGCACTCACCAAGAACAACGTTCTAGCAGCGAACTACCCGTTCGCAACTATCGAACCAAACATCGGTGTGGTGAATCTTCCAGACCCTCGCCTCAAAGGCCTAGCCGACATGTACGGCTCGGAGCGTCTTTTGCCTGCGCCGGTCTCGTTCGTTGACATCGCCGGAATTGTTCGTGGTGCATCAGTTGGTGAGGGGCTTGGCAATAAGTTCCTGGCCAATATTCGTGAAGCCGATGCAATCGCTCAGGTGGTCCGTGGTTTCGTCGACGGCGATGTGATCCACGTAGATGGCAAAGTTGATGCCGCAAGCGATATCGAAACCATCAACACCGAGTTGATTTTGGCCGACATGGAGACCCTAGACAAGGCTCGCCCTCGAATTGAAAAAGAAGTCAAGGGCAAGAAGATGGAGCCCGCGGCTCTTGAGGCCATCGATGAGGCTAAGGCAGTTCTAGATGCTGGTAAGCCGCTGTCTTCGAGCCAGGTGGACCTAACCCCAATTAAGGACCTCGGTCTTTTGACTGCCAAGCCAATCATCTATGTTTTCAATGTGGACGAGTCAATTTTGACCGACGCATCAAAAAAGAAGGCGCTCGCCGACTTGGTTGCACCGGCCGAAGCGGTTTTCTTGGATGCCAAGGTTGAATCTGAGCTGATTGACCTATCGGCTGAAGAAGCAAACGAGTTGTTGGCTTCTCTTGGCCAGGATGAGTCTGGGTTAGACCAGTTAGCCCGCATCGGGTTCGACACCCTTGGGCTTCAGACCTACCTAACCGTTGGTCCAAAAGAGGCTCGTGCTTGGACGATCCACAAGGGTTGGACAGCACCGCAGGCAGCCGGTGTTATTCACACTGACTTTCAGCGAGGTTTCATCAAGGCCGAAATCGTCTCTTATGACGACTTGATGGCCGCCGGCTCAATGGCGGATGCCAAAGCCGCGGGCAAGGTTCGTATGGAAGGTAAGGACTACGTCATGAAAGATGGCGACGTGGTCGAATTCCGCTTCAACGTCTAGTCTTCAACGATTTTCAGCTATTTTTTGCTGAAAATTGTCACGTTCGCATCCTTGAAGTGAACTGACTTTGTGATTTTGTAGTTTTCTGAAACCCATAATGGGACTTGATCGAGTGCCGGAATCGGGTCAACCGAGTCAGTAATCAACGCAATCTTGTTCATCAGCACCTGTGGGCGCGGGGCGTCTTTTTCTTTCGAATGAATTCCAAAAAGCTGTTTGGATTTGCTAGGCGGCACAATCAGAGTGAGTTCAACTCTTCCGGGGAAGTATTCCATCCGGTAGGCATCCATCATGATTTGAGTTTCGGCTGAATTTCGGGTTCGCCAGTCAGGTAAAAGCAGACCATCGCCCGGTGCAGTGTTGCTGGCTACCGTTTTAACCACCGGCATCCAGATTGGGCCGTGAGACCAAGGGCTGCGGCTGTCTTGCAAACTGAAGAACCCGAGAACCAAAATTACGAGACCTGCCAAAAGCGGGGCAAATCTGATTCGCAGTTGATGCAGGCCGATGCTTCCCAGAATTGCGGTGGCGGGAGTGGTAAAGGTCAAATAGTGATCGACGAAGTAAGGGTGAATTGCAAATGAAGCAGCGATTAGACCCGCTGAAGGTAAGACTGCCCACATCGCGGCCAATTCAGTTAGGTCACCAATTTCGTTTGAAATCTTCAGCGTTCGGGCTCGAAGATATATCAGCACGGCTAATGCGCTGAGCGCAATGAAGGCGGCAGCAAGCCAAGGCCTGCTCAGAAAATTGACGCTGATTGCAGCCTCGTAAAGATAACTACTAAGTGGCTTCAACTTGATCCAGGAAACCTGATTCTTTTCGTGGTAACCCCAGTAGAAAAGCGGCGAAGTTCCCAAAATGGCCAGCACCCAGGCCCCTAGAAAATAGAAAATCTTAGATCGATGTTTGGCCAGAACGTAAATTCCATGAGGGATGGCGAGCAGGAATGAAAACATGAACACATATGTGGAGAGCGCGGCCAGAATTGCATAGCCAAGCCAGACCAAAATTGGGCGGTGTTTACTTTGAAGAACTATTATCAAGGCAAGAGTTAGGGCAACCGCGAGTGTGGCGGTTAGAGCATTAGAGCGATTTTCCCCCGATGCAAAGTGCGTTCTTGGAATTGCAAGAAATAACAGGCTTCCCCATACCGCCAGAGAGTAACTCCCGTTGAGTTTGCGCACCAGTAAGTAAATCAGGGCGCAAGTTAGACCAACGGCAAGGATGCTTGGCAAACGCACCATGAAAACCGAATAACCAAAAATGCCACTCCAAAAATGCATCAGACCGTAGTAAAACGAGTGGACCACATCGATTTTGGTGGCCATTTGCAAAAGTTGAGAAATTGGCCGGGCAGAACCAGATATCGTTGCAGCCTCGTCTTGCCAGAAACTTGGCACAGTCAGGTCAAATGACATGGCGAGAGTTCCAAAAACAAAGAGCAACCAGGGCGTGAGACGAGGCATCAATTTAGGCATTTTTTCAGCCTATTTTTCAAGGCTGTGTGAAACCTGTGAGACGCTAAACGATTTTGCAGCGAATGGATAGGTCTTTGGTGAGCTCCTGCCCGATGAGGGTGCTCACGCTCTAAAGCATAGAATTAGTCGACTCCCATCTAGAACAAGGATCGACCATGGAACACAACTTCCTTTACTCTGTTGAGCGCGAATACCCGGTTTCTATCGATCGACTCTGGGGCGTGTGGACTTCTGCTAGCGAACTCGAGCAGTGGTATCACCCAACCGAGCTTGACACTGTGCCGGGAACCTTCACTTCTGTTCCAGTTGAAGGCGGGCTTTGGACTGCTGCCATCGATGTTCCCGCTTTCGAATTCGTTGCCTATTTCTATGGCTGGTACTCGCGGGTTGAACCTCTGTCACGCTTGGAACACACAATGTCTTACACGCAGTCCAAGGATGAATGGCTTGCCCTAAATGATCAGGCGCCGCATCACAAGGTAACAATTGAATTTGAAGACCGCGGTGACTCTTCTTGGGTCAAGTTCTCACAGTTCGGTGAAATGCCCGAGGAACAAATCGAGGCCACAACTGTCGGCATGCAAAGCTACTTCGAGTCATTGGCGAACCACCTAAGCAAATAGGTGCTTGTTAACTAACTCTTAAACGTGTTTTGGTCGTGAACTAACTTCGCATAGGCGCCATCCTTGGCAAGCAGTTCAAGGTGTGTGCCCTGCTCAACAATGCGCCCCGCGTCAATAACCAAAATTTTGTCGGCATTGATGACGGTTGAAAGCCGGTGAGCAATAGCAATTGTGGTGCGGTTTGCGGTTGCCGCATCCAAGGTTGCCTGAACAATTCGCTCAGATGTGGTGTCCATCGCGCTAGTAGCTTCATCCAGGATCACAACCGGCGGGTCCTTGAGCAGAACTCGAGCAATAGCAATTCGCTGCTTCTCGCCTCCACTTAGGCGATAGCCGCGTTCGCCCACCATGGTTTCATACCCCTTCGGGAAGCTCATGATCACGTCGTGAATGTTGGCTGCTTTCGCGGCAACTTGAATCTCTTCAAAGGTTGCATCAGGTTTTGCATAGGCAAGATTTTCACGGATGGTGTCATAGAACAGATAGGTTTCTTGATTTACCACACCAATTTTGCTAATTAAATCTGCGTGCTTGAGGTCTTTGACGTTTACTCCGGCAAAGCAAACTTCGCCCTCGGTGGCATCGTAAAAGCGTGGTACGAGGTAGGCAATCGTGGTTTTTCCAGAACCCGATGCACCCACGAGAGCAACGTATTCACCCGGTTCAACCTTGAAGCTCACGCCTTTCAATGTCGCTGACGCGTTCTCGCCGGCTTCTGGGTATGTGAAGGTGACATTGTTGAATTCCACAAACCCAAGTTTCGATTCCTCTAATTTCTGCGGAACCTTTGGGTCAAAAATCGTAGGCCTAAGGTCGAGGTATTCAAAAATTCGTGCAAAGAGCGCCGATGAAGTTTGCAGGTCAAGGCTCACCGACATCAGGTTCATCATCGGGAAAAGCAATCGAGACTGTGCGGCCGTGAATGCGACGATGGTTCCGATTGATAGCGGTTGATTTGCGGCGATCAACCAACCGGCGATTAGGTAAATGATTGCCGGCACAGAGGCCATAAACACCTGAACAGTTGCAAAGAAAACCTGACCGCTCATAGTCTGCCGAACTTGCAGGTGGATTAGGTTTTCGTTCTCAACTTCATATCTTGAGACTTCGCTCTTTTCGCGACCAAAGCTCTTGGCCAGAAGAATTCCGCTCACTCCAAGTGCCTCCTGGGTGATGGCCGAGAGTTCACTGAGCGACTCTTGAGTTCGGCTGGCAATTTTGGCTCGCACCTGTCCAACTTTTCGCTGTGCTAAAACCATCAGCGGCAACATAATTAGTGCAACTATGGTTAGCTGCCAGCTCAAAAGCACCATTGCGGCGACGGATGCCAAAACCACCACGGTTTGCCCGAGAAGCGTGCTTATTGTGTTGCTTAGGACTCCGGCAACTCCGCCAACGTCATTTTGAAGTCGAGACTGGATTACGCCGGTCTTGGTTCGAGTGAAGAAAGCCAAATCCATATCCTGAAGGTGTTCAAACATTCGAACTCGAAGTGAACCCATAACTTTATTGCCCACTTTTGAAGTCAAGTATGTTTGCCAAACTCCAAGGCTTCCCGCGGTGAGCCAGATGCCAAGCATGCCCAACACCAGCCATCCAAGCAGCCCAAGATTTGGCTTACCGGAACTTGGAAATAACCCAACATTAAAAGCTTGCTGAATCAGCAGGGGCGGAACCACGGTGAGGCTGGCACTGAAAATAACGATTGCTGAGGTCAGGATCAGAGCCGCGCGATGAGGACCAAAAAGGCCCGCGATTCGGCCGAGCAGATTGTCAATTTTTGGAGCTTCGGCGATGCGTGCCTTGATCTTTTCCGGGTCGGTTGAAAATCTTCCCATTGGTCCGCCGCCGTGCATGCTCATGTGGCAATCCTAGTTTGCCTACCTGACCGGAACCTGACCAAGCCACCTCATCGCATTCAAAGTCACGATACGAATGAGTCGATCCCCGTCAACCAAGGAAGCGGTCCAACCAATTGGTCCAGCCGTGAAAACCTTGCCCCTGCCAAATTGGGTGCGAATCAAGGTTCCGGCTTTCCAGGCTAAGCGACCTCGATCCTTGCGAGCGTTGACCCAAACATCCGCGGCAGCCGATATTGGTGCGGTTCCGAATTTCTTAGTGAAGTCGGGTTCGATTTTTCCCGAGGCATCCTCAGGAATTGCATCGACTTCAACGCTCATCACATGGCTGTTTACACCAAGAAAATCGCCATTTCTCAAACCTGTGTCCGCAAACAGTGGGTCTTCGCCATGGCGCACCTTCATACCTTCTAGGTATGTTGCCACGTCTTTCCTGGTCAGGTTTGCTGGCAATCCATCTCGGGTCAAGCCCCGAAAAGTTCTTTCACTCACCTGAATCGGCACAGATTTTCGCTTATTGAAAGGTTCGCCCAAATATTCGGCACCGATAAGGGGGATAGGAGTAGTGTCACCGGCCTTATCGCCCCAGCGTGAGGTGCTTGGATGCGCGGCTGATGCCGGGTCAAAACCAAGAGCCAGGCCGGTTCGCACCAGTTTGCGATAACCGGTGTTGCCAGAGAGGTTCAGGAGTGCCGTGCCATTGGCAACCGCCGTTTCGATATCCGATTTGACCTTCGCAGTCCAATACTCATCGTGGCCATAAACCACAATGGTTCGGTATGCAGAGAGGTCATAATTTGCTTCATCGAGCTTGCTCTGAGCAATTACATCAACCTCGCCAAAGTGCCTTCTCAAGAAATTTATTGGATTGACTTCAGGGAAAACCTGCGGCGTTGTTGGGTAATTCTTTGGGTCGCCAACGCGTACGAAATTTAGAGGCCGAAGTAGATTCAGCTTGCGCATTGAGAATTCTGTGGATTTCTTTCCAACGGCTTCGAAGTAGAAGCTGCCTCCCTTGACTAAGTCATAGGCCTGCCAGGTGTAATCGGGAACAATTACGACAATCGATGAATGGGAAGGCTTCCTCGGGGCATCGCTCATAACCAATAGCGCACGTGATTTGCCGCTGTCCCAGGTTGCATCGTAAATTCCAGGGAGCGTGCCCGAAGGCGGCACCCAATTGATGCAGTTTCCCGGCTTTACCCACGGTTCGCTAGAGGTTGCCGGTGCCTGAAGTTCATTAGCCGAATAGAGGCAGGCCGATTGTGCTTCTGGGTTCCAGTCGGCAATCGCGTTGTACTTTGGAGAGCTGTCTATTGGTGCACTGAGCGAGACATCAAGCTTGATTTGCTGGCCCATGGCCGGGCCAGAAACGACGAGAAGTGTAGCGAGCCCAACTGAGACGCCAATCATGGCAGTTATAAATTGAGTGGCCGATCTCACTGCTTACCTCAAGAACTTCCAATTTTGTTATTCACTAACCAAAATAATGCCTAGCTTAACTGTGAATAAGTAGTGAGTCTCGAGCAAACTCTCGCCTTCGCCCCTACTCTTAGAAGATGAGCATTGCAGTTAGCACCAAAGGCGTTACGAACTTCAACGAGGTGCTGACGAGAGTCAAGGCCGCCGGATTAATGAAGAAGCAGCCAAGCTTCTACATCATTCGTTTGGCAGTGATTTCTGTCATTGCCAGCGGTCTCTGGACAGCGGGCGCCTTCATTTCACAGGCGTTCAATGCCGAACCCCTTTGGATCATCGCTGGCTTCGCCGTTGCCGGCCTTCTTGGCATCCTTTCGGCGCAGTATGGCTTTATTGCTCACGAGGCAGCCCACCGTCAGGTTTTCCAAGGCAACAAGGCCAACGACTGGTTGGGGTTGATTCTGGCAAACCTTTTCGCCGGCCTCAGCTATGGTTTCTGGATGAAAAAGCATAATCAGCACCACAAGGTTCCGAACCAGATCGATGCTGACCCAGACATTGCCATTCGCATTCTTAGCTTTACTCCAGCTTCTCGCGACCAAAAAAAGGGTCTTGAGCGTTGGCTCAGCGAACGCCAGGGCATCCTGTTTCCGTTTCTTTTATTCTTGACTGGTTTTGACCTGTTGCTTGATTCTTTCGCGGGTCTGGCCCGCAAGGAAAAGCCACTAAAGACAAGACTTCTTGAATTTGGTCTGATGATTGTTCGCCAGGCTGCCCCATATCTTGCAATGGCAATGATGTTCGGTTGGGTTTGGGCAATTGGGCTATGGGTTTTTCAAATGATGATTTTTGGATTCTTTATGGGTGCAGCATTTGCCCCGAATCACAAAGGCATGCCTTTGGTGCCTAAGGATGCAAAACTCGACTTCTTTTCACGTCAGGTGTTGACCAGCCGCAACATTCGAGGCAGTTGGTTGAAAGACAACCTGATGGGCGGCCTCAATTATCAGGTTGAACACCACCTTTTCCCTTCGATGGCACGGCCTAATCTTCGAAAGGCACACGCGATTGTCGGTGAATACTGCCGTCAAAACGACATCCCGCTAATCGAGATGAACTTGATCGCGAGTTACGTAGTGATCATCAAGTATTTGAGCAAGGTGGGACTGAGCAACAACGTGGACCCATTTGTCTGCCCGATGGTGGCGACACTTAGACCCCGAAGCTAAGCATTACTTGCTGATTGGCTTGCTTTCGGGCCTGGCGGCTCCCTTGAAGACGTTTTCATAGCTGTCGCTAATGTGCCCGATGTCGATTGCCCAGTGGCCTAGGGCTGCCAATTCAGCCGCAAGGATCGTGCCTGCCGGGCCAAGGGCAATCAGATAAAGCTCATCGGTCGAAAGTTCGAGTTCGGCGATGAGTCGGTTCAAATCTTCAAACGCATTCGTTGCCGTGGAATAGGTGAATTCAACTTTGGCAACGTTATCAAAAAGAGCGGGGCTAAGTTCAAAGCGGGACCCCTTTCCGGTAATCACTCTCACCTTGCGCTCTGACCAAACGTTTCGCCACAGTTGGACGCCAGTTTCACCTAAGTCCTCAAAAAATACGGGTCTCGAAACGTGTGCATTCCCAACGCGTTTCAGGTCGGAAAATAATTCACTGGTTTCATCCCAGATATCAACCCAAACTCCAGACCAGTGCAGGTCTTCATACATTTGAGGGAAACCAATCAAAAGTTTCTCTGGCTGTTCAACTCCTCGAGAAATTACGGCCCTTAGAGCTTCACGCAAAGGCCCTGAGTTTTTCTGAAATGCCAATTTGTATGAGGGGCGAAGCATGAGCTTGAGCTCGCCGTCGCCAAATCGAGCGAATGAAAGTTTTTCCTTGACAATTAACTGGAGAGTAGCTTCGAAGGAGAGTTGTTTGGCGCGGGTAAATTTTCTTACCTGAGACAGGTAAGGATTGGCCGCAGCCATCCTTGTGACTTCACTGTTCTTCTTGATTTGTTCGAGACTCAAATAAATCTTTGACAGCGTTTTGACCGCTGGGTTATTTTTCAAAAGGTTACTGATTGCGCTCATTACTTAAGGCTAACGATTGATTTGAAAAATCTTCAACCAATAGGATGTAGCCATGATTTTTAGCGAGTTGAATTGGGCTGCCATTGCGGTTGCCGGCGTTGTTGGCATTTTAATTGGTGCGGTTTGGTTTGGCCCAAAAACTTTCTTTCCGGTCTGGTGGAAGCTTCAAGGCAAGCGCCCCGAGGATGCGGCTGGCGGTGCAAACATGGGCGCCATTTTCGGCACTACATTCGTCGCAGCATTCATACAGGCAATTTCATTAGCGATCTTTCTCCAGCTTGCCTTTAAAGTCGACCCAAATTTCGGAGTTCTAAATGGCGGCATTGCCGGAGCCTTCTTAGGTTTTGGAATCGGGGCGGCATCATCGGTGTCCCACCGTCTGTTTGGCGGACAGGGTTATCGCGTTTGGATTCTCGAAGTTGGCCAGGACATCGTCAGTTTGACCGCCATGGGGCTTATTCTCGCCGCTTGGCGCTAGCATCATGACCGTCATAGACGACCATTTGGCTTCGGTCTCGGAGCCTCAGAGATCGACGCTTCTTGAAATGCGAAGGCGAATCCTCGAGGTGATTCCAGAGGCAGAGGAGTGTATTTCGTACAACCTGCCCTGTTTCAAAATTGGCGGGAAAGCAGTTGCCGGTTTTGAAGCCTATAAGAATCACAATTCCTACTTCCCGTTTAGCGGGCAAGTCATTAGTGCCATGAGCGCCGAGTTGGCTGGGTTTGAAACCACGAAGGGCTCACTGCATTTTTCAAAGGATGAACCTTTACCTTTAGAGCTGATTAGGCGTTTGATTGAGATTAGGCAAACTCCCAGAATCTACAACTAGATTCGGGGGATGACCAAAATCGATCACATCGTTTCTTTGCGCAACAAGGTGCCTGCGGTCACCGCATCATTTTGGCTGATCAAAATCTTAACAACCGGTATGGGCGAAGCCGCTTCGGACTTCCTAGTGCGTGCGCTTGGGCCCATCCCTGCTGTGTCTCTGGGAGGTTTGGCAATTGCCGCCGCCCTCTACGCTCAAGTCAGATCTAGCAGCTATGGCAAATGGGTCTATTGGACCGCAGTTGCGATGGTTAGCGTATTTGGGACCATGGCGGCTGACATTCTGCACATCGGGCTCGGGGTGCCTTATCTGACTTCAACGATATTCTTCGCCGCCGCCTTGGTTGCCATCTTCTTGCTGTGGTGGCGGGTTGAGCGGACCATATCGATTGCCAGCGTGACAAGTGGACGCAGGGAATATTTCTACTGGGCAACGGTGCTAGTCACCTTTGCGCTCGGGACCGCTACCGGCGACATGACTGCGCGCACCCTTAGTTGGGGTTATCTGATTTCCGCAGTTCTATTCACAGTGGCATTCGCCATCCCGGCTGTTATTTATTGGCGTAGCCGCGCACATGCGGTGCTTTTATTCTGGTTGGCTTACATAATCACAAGACCGCTTGGCGCAAGCTTTGCCGATTGGATCGGAGCAGAGCCCTCAAAGGGAGGTCTCGGTTTCGGCTTTGGAAACATCGCGGCCGTTCTTACCGTCGCAATAGTAGCGGCGGTTGCGGTTCAGCGAGCTGACTCTAAATAATTGGCGGGCGACCTAGTTTGGTCATAACGCCGATGGTGTTCCAGCTCAGTTTGCGTTTTACGGCCGCTGGGTCAAAAACGTACCCTTGGTCGCTCAAATCCATGCGAATCCCTGCAATCAAACCCTTGAAAAGTTCTGGCAATTGCGTTCGAATCGCATAGCGGCCTGACGGATGCGGGATTTTGCCGGTCAAAATCTTCATGAAGTCGAGCGCAAACCAAGCGGCCGGGTAAATTACAAGGAACGGAAGTGGAAGATTGCGACGGGCCATGACAACTTTATTTCTCATGCCGAACCAAATGCTCTTATCGTGACGCTCTGGACCGACTGGAGGGTGGCTAACCACTAGTCGTGGTTCGTAGCGAGTTTCAAATCCCGCATTCCAAACACGCCAAGCCAAGTCGGTTCCTTCGTGAGCGTAAAAAATCGGCTCTGCCCAACCGTTGGCAGCGATAAAGGCATCCCAGCGAATTACCGTGGCGCCTTCCCAAACAGAAAATGCGGGGAAGCTCTCCATAGTTGGGGTCTTATCGGCACGTGGTATCCAGTATCTTGGCCCGGTCTCTTGCGTTTCATCGCTTTGACCAAAACGCGTTACAACCTTCGGCTGCACAAGGCCGAGTTTGGCGTTTGCTTCGAAAATATTTATCGCCCGTTGGATGAAATCGGTTCCCAAAATATAGGCATCATCGTCGATAAAAAGAATTAGATCTGATTTGAGTTTTAGGTTTTTGGCCAAACCGCGAACGCCATAGTTGCGGCCAGCGGGTATACCCAGGTTTGTCCCGGTGACTTCAACGGTCACGCCGGCCGGAACTTTGCCTAAATCTACCGGTTCACAATTGACAACGGTGATGATGTTTTTTGGCTTTACCGATTGGGTCAGAACGTCGTTCCAAATGTGTTGGAGGTCCTGATTTCGAGTCCCTTGGGTGAGAATCACCACGCTAACGCTAAGCATTCATTTAGTTTAGTTTGGCTTTAGGCTAGGGCTGTGAAGCGACTTCTATCTGGCATGAACCCATGGTTGCCGCCGATGATTTATGTGGTAATTTTCCACCTTATGCGGGGGTCATACTTAGACGCTTTGATTTTTTCAATCGGAAGCCTGCTGCTCATCGCTGACTGGAAAAAATGGTTCAAGTGGCACATGCCCGAGCGTCCCAAGTTTGCGAAATGGACGGTTCTCTTAGCAATTGCCATCGCAAGTTCGGTGCTTTATTTTTCCGAGCGTGCTGGCTGGCAAGACTATGTTTTGCTGCTGGTGCTTGCACCTATTTCTTTGATTCTGGTTTATTACCGTGACCATGGGCCAAAACCTTCAGCTTCGAAAATTATGACTCGAACGCGATGGATGTGGTTGGCCCTCGCGGTAATTATGTGCGTCAGCGAGTTATTTGCTTACATCTGGGCCAGTGCGTTCAAAGATGACAAGACCTACCCAACGATTTCGATAATTGTGCACCCAATTCTTGATACCAACTATGGCCGGGGCATTTTCCTCATTCTTTGGATGCTGATTGGTGTGGGGCTTCTTCAGGTCTGGAGAAAGAAATGAATCTCTCTATCCCTGAGTGGGAGTACCTCGGCGTAATCGTGGCCGGCATTGTCCTTTGGTTGCTCGGGCGTCTTAGGCCCGACCTCGTTGCGCCATTCGGTGATTTGATCGCGCGAATAATGCATAATCGGAACACCCGAATCGCCGTAATAGTCGTCTGGTGGTGGCTTGGCTGGCACTTTTTTACCGATTAGGTAACGAAACTCGCCGTAACGTTTTTTGGCTTGCATCAATCGTCTCTGAGTTATAGAGTTGCTTTGTAAGTATGTTAGGACAAAGTATGACAAGCCAAACTGCACCCTACGATGTGATCACTATTGGTCGCGTCGGTGTGGACATCTACCCGCTTCAAATTGGCGTTGGCCTTGAAGACGTAACCTCGTTCGGAAAGTTCCTCGGAGGAAGTGCGACTAACGTTGCGGTTGCTGCCGCTAAGTACGGCCTGAAGTCTGCCGTGATCACTAGAACCGGAAATGATCCATTTGGAAAGTACATCCATAAGGAATTGGTCCGTCTAGGCGTCAGCGACGAATTTGTCTCCTCAGTAGAAGGCCTTCCGACTCCGGTGGTCTTCTGCGAGATCTTTCCGCCAGACGATTTCCCGCTTTACTTCTATCGCGAGCCTAAGGCGCCGGATCTGGTTATAAACCAGAATGAACTCGACCTAGACGCAATTTTGCACTCGAAGATTTATTGGTCAACGGTGACTGGCCTTAGCCAGGAGCCGAGCCGCACAGCTCATCACGTTGCCTGGGATGCACGCGGACGTAAGCAGCACACCATTCTTGATCTTGACTATCGTCCGATGTTTTGGTCTTCGCCAGAATTGGCAACCGAGCAAGTTGCACGCGCACTTGAAAAAGTGACCATAGCAATCGGAAACAAGGAGGAGTGCCAAGTTGCAGTTGGTGAAACCGAGCCAATGCGCGCAGCAGACGCGCTCCTAGAGCGAGGGCTTGAACTAGCCGTCGTAAAGCAGGGCCCAAAGGGCGTGCTGGCAAAAACTAGATCCGAAACCGTAGAGGTTCCGCCATATTTTGTTGATGTCATCAACGGTCTTGGTGCCGGCGATAGTTTCGGCGGCGCGTTCTGTTACGGCCTGCTTCAAGAATGGCCACTTGAGCGCATCCTAAAGTTTGCGAACGTGGCCGGCGCGATTGTGGCCAGCCGCCTTGAATGTTCCACCGCTATGCCAACTTTTGAAGAGGTAGAAGAGATTTTGAAGGGGATGAAGTAATGACTCTTGACTTCAATAAATTGCGCGAGATTCGCGCAGCACAGCCAGAAAAACTCGCTGAAATTTACGAAAATCGCCAGCGTCGTGGTCTCATCCAAGGTGACGGAAGGCTTTTCATAGTTGCAGCGGACCACCCTGCCCGGAATGCTGTCGCCGTGCGTGACAACCCGCGCGCCATGGCAAACCGCTACGAGCTTCTTGAGCGACTGGCCACCGCACTTTCACGCCCAGGCGTTGACGGTGTTTTGGGTACCCCAGACATCATCGATGACCTTGCGCTGCTTGGATGTCTTGAAGGCAAAATTGTCGTTGGCTCGCTCAACCGCGGTGGTCTTCGCGGGTCCACATTCGAGATGGATGACCGCATCACTGGTTATGACATTGAAGGGATTGTTCGAGACAAGCTCGATTTTGCAAAGATGCTAAATCGCGTGAACCTATCGGATTCCGGAACCGCAAACATGTTGTCCTACAGTCACGAAGCTGTTAGCCAGGCAGCTGCCGCAAAGTTACCCATCATGCTGGAACCTTTCATGAGTGAATGGGTGGACGGCAAGATTAAGAATGATCTCAGCACCGATGCGGTGATCGACTCGGTAAACATCGCGAATGGCCTTGGCAATTCATCTGCCTACACCTGGATGAAGTTGCCTGTGGTTGAAAACATGGAACGCGTAATGGAAGCGACCACATTGCCAACTTTGCTTCTAGGTGGCGACCCGGTCGGTGACCCTAGTGAAATTTATGCATCATGGGGCAAAGCATTAGAACTCCCTGGGGTTCGTGGCCTAGTTGTTGGCCGCAGCCTTCTTTATCCACAAGATGGCAATGTTTCAGCTGCCATTGACACAGCAGTAAAACTCGTTCACGGCTAAAGATTTAGAAAAAGGAAAAAATTATGAGCAACCTACCTGTAGTTGGCCACTGGATTGATAACGCCGAAGTTGCAAGCAACTCAGGGCGTGTGGCAGACGTTTACGACCCAGCGCTTGGTGTGGTTACTAAGCACGTTGCGCTTGCCAATGAGAGCGAGATTGAAAAGGCAATCGCTTCGGCAACCAAGGCGTTCCCAGCTTGGAGTAACCTTTCACTTGCAAAGCGACAGGCTATCATGTTCAACTTCCGTGAGTTGTTGAACCGCAAGAAGCCTGAGCTTGCCGAGATCATCACCAGCGAGCACGGCAAGGTTCTTTCTGATGCACTTGGCGAGATTACCCGTGGCCAAGAAGTGGTTGAATTTGCCACCGGCATGCCCCACCTACTCAAAGGTTTCTATAGTGAGAACGTTTCCACTGGCGTGGACGTTTACTCAACCCGCCAGGCGCTGGGTGTGGTGGGCATCATTAGTCCGTTCAACTTCCCAGCCATGGTGCCAATGTGGTTCTTCCCCATCGCACTTGCGGCTGGAAACACAGTCATTTTGAAGCCATCGGAGAAGGACCCAACCGCTGCTATCTGGATGGCAAAATTGCTAAAAGAAGCGGGCCTTCCTGACGGCGTATTCAACGTCTTGAATGGCGACAAGGAGTCGGTTGACGGCTTGCTAACCCACCCAGACGTAAAGGCAATCTCATTCGTCGGTTCAACGCCGATCGCTCAGTACGTTTACGAAACCGGATCAAAACATGGCAAGCGTGTTCAGGCCCTTGGCGGGGCAAAGAACCACATGTTGGTTCTGCCGGATGCTGACCTTGATCTAGTCGCCGACTCGGCTATCAATGCAGGATTTGGTTCGGCAGGCGAACGATGCATGGCAATTTCAGTTGTTGTTGCGGTTGAGCCAGTAGCCGATGACCTAATCGAAAAGATCGTCACTCGCATGAACACTTTGAAGATTGGTGACGGCCGTCGAAACTGCGACATGGGTCCACTGGTTACCAAGGTTCACCGTGACAAGGTTGCGTCATACATTGAAATCGCCGAACAAGATGGCGCCGATGTCGTTGTTGATGGGCGCGGCATCACTGTAGACGGCGATGCAAATGGTTTCTGGCTTGGCCCTACCTTGATCGATAAGGTTTCGACCTCGTCTAAGGTCTATACCGAGGAAATCTTCGGCCCAGTTCTTTCGATTGTTCGTGTAAAAACTTATGAAGACGGCGTAAAGCTGATTAACTCGGGTGCATTCGGAAACGGAACCGCAATTTTCACCAACGATGGTGGCGCAGCACGTCGATTCCAGAATGAAATCGAGGTCGGCATGATTGGTATCAACGTGCCGATCCCTGTACCGGTTGCTTACTACTCATTTGGTGGTTGGAAGAACTCACTCTTTGGTGACACCAAGGCTCACGGTGTGGAAGGCGTTCACTTCTTCACCCGCGGTAAAGCAATCACCAGCCGCTGGCTCGACCCAAGCCACGGTGGCATTAACCTAGGATTCCCTCAAAACTAAGTTCCTAGCAATCGGACTGGCAAAGATTAGAGACTCCAATGACGTGGTTTTTCAAGAACGGTGAACTCAGCCAAGATGGCTGGGATGTGGTTGTCGACTCTTCTATCGAGGGTTGGCAGCACACCGGACTTCGCGTGGGAACTCTCGGGGATGGGCGTCATTTTCATATTCCAGCCGACAATCTCGAGAGAATCATTTTCCCACTCGAGGGAGCAGGGATTACGGTTGAGTACCGCGCGGTCGGGGAGTCGGAGTTCAAATCTCAGTTCCTAAACGGGCGAGAATCGGTGTTCCACGGAACCGCCGACTTGATCTACCTGCCCGTTGACACCGAGATCAAAATATCGGGAGATGGGCGAGTATCAATCGGTGAAGCACCAGCCAAGAATGCCAAACCGGTTAAGTACATAAAGGCTTCAGAGGTTCCCGTATTCGTTCGCGGTGCTGGCCGCGAAAGCCGCCAGGTTCACAACTTTGGTGTTCCAGAGCACCTAGATGCTGATCGTTTCATCGTTGTCGAGGTCATTGTTCCGGCAGGCAACTGGTCTGGCGTGCCAGCTCACAAGCATGACACTCACATTCCTGGCGTTGAATCGAACCTTGAAGAGATTTATTACTTTGAGACCGCGGTCACCCGTGGAGTTGAAGTTCCGGTTCAATCAGATGCTGTAGGTTACCTGCGCGGTTACGCTTCTGACGAGAGACCATACGACTTGTTAGAAGAGGTTCGTTCGGGTGACGTCGGACTTGTTCCTCACGGATGGCATGGCCCCGCGATGGCGGCACCAGGATATGACCTGTATTTCTTCAATGTCATGGCCGGCCCGGACCCAGACCGTTCATGGAACATAACCGACGACCCAAACCACGCCTGGATTCGTGAAACCTGGCACCACCAAGAACCAGACCCAAGACTCCCGTACACCGCATAACAAGCTCCCAAATCGAAACCACAGGAAAGTATCAAAATGGCAACTCGCAGAATGTCTGTAAGTCAGGCAATCGTTGAATTTTTGGCTCACCAATACACCGTCGATGGAGACATCCGAGTTCGAACCATTGAAGGCGTGTATGGAATCTTTGGTCACGGCAACGTTGCTGGAATTGGCCAGGCTCTCAAGCAGCTTTCTGTAACCGATCCAAAGGCGATGCCTTACCACCAAGCACGAAACGAACAGGCGATGGGGCACGAATCGATCGCGTTCTCCCGCATGACTCGCCGCCGCTCAACGTTCGCCTGTGCTGCATCCGTTGGACCAGGTGCCGCCAATATGCTTACCGCTGCGGCCGTCGCAACGACCAACCGTCTTCCGGTGCTCTTGCTGCCTTCAGACACTTTTGCCAACCGAGTCGCAGACCCAGTTCTTCAGCAGCTTGAGCAACCAAACGACGCGAGCATGACCGTCAACGATGCTTTCAAGCCATTGTCACGATTCTTTGACAGAGTTACCCGCCCTGAGCAAATTTATTCAGCACTTCTCGGTGCGATGCGAGTTTTGACAGACCCGGTCGAGACCGGGGCGGTAACCATCTCGCTTCCTGAGGATCTGCAAGCCGAAGAGATTGATGTACCTGAGGAGTTCTTGGCAGATCGTGAATGGCACATTCGTCGTCCACGCCCAGACCGTGGAATCATCTCCGAGGTCGCCAAGGCAATTCGCAGTGCAAAGCGACCGATGATTGTTGCCGGTGGTGGTGTTATCTATTCAGACGCAAACCGACAACTTAGAACTTTGGTGGAACAGACCGGCATCCCGGTTGGAATGTCTCAGGCTGGGGTTGGTTCACTGGTGTGGGATCACCCTCAAAACTTGGGTGCAGTTGGGGCAACCGGAACTTCAGCGGCGAACCGAATTGCAGCCGAAGCCGATGTGATTATTGGAATTGGTACTCGATACAGTGACTTCACTACTGCTAGCCGCACCGCGTTCCAGAACCCAGATGTGAAGTTCATTAACATAAACGTCGCTTCATTCGATGCCTTCAAGCACGGCTCAGCGATTCCGGTGGTTGCCGATGCTCGAGAATCTATTGAAGAGTTGACACTGGAATTAACTGGCTACAACATCAGCGCCGAATTTGGTGCCCACTATGCAAATCAAAAGCAGATTTGGGATGCCGCTGTTGATGAGTCATTCGTGGACCAACATCGTGATCTTCCTGGTCAGCCTGAAATTATCGGTGCTGTTCAAGAAGCTTCTGATCCACGCGATGTTGTGATTTGTGCTGCTGGTTCTCTTCCGGGTGACCTCCACAAACTATGGCGTGTGCGCGATGACCTTGGTTATCACGTTGAGTATGCCTTCTCTTGCATGGGTTATGAAATTGCAGCAGGTCTCGGCGTGGCCCGTGCAGACAAGACTCGCGACGCTATCGTCATGGTCGGTGACGGTTCATATCTGATGATGCACACCGAGCTGGTAACTGCAGTGGCAGAGCGCCTAAAGTTCATTACCGTTTTGATCCAGAATCACGGCTACGCCTCGATTGGGCACCTTTCAGAGGACGTTGGATCGCAGCGATACGGAACCAAATACCGATTCCGTGATGAGGTCGGGAACAATCATGAGTCGGGTGAAATCTTGCCAATCGACCTCGCTGCAAACGCCGAAAGTTACGGTGTAAAAGTTATTCGTGTAGAGCCAGGGCCTAATTCGATCAGCGATTTGAAGGCAGCAGTTAAGGCCGCCAAGGCTCACACAGGTGGACCAGTTTTGATTCATATCAATAACGACCCTTTGATTTACGCCCCAGATGGCGAGGGTTGGTGGGATGTTCCGGTCATGCCAGTTTCCGAATTGGCCAGCACCCAGCGGGCTTACCTGGGGTATGCACAAGCCAAGAAAACTCAGAAGTTACTAATCGGTAAGGGCGCTGTAGAGCGCAACAACTAAGTTTTACAAGATCACAGGAGACCAAAATGGTGAAAATTGCACTTGACCCAACCCCGTTTCACAGCACCCATTCGTTGCTTGAGTTTCCGGCCCTGGCTGCCGATCTTGGCTATAAATATCTTCAGATGACCCCTCATGCTGACTTGATTCCGTTCTTCAATCACCCAAAGGCCGATGATGACCTCGTCAAGAAGTTGAAGAAAGCCGTGAAGGATGCAGGTATTGAAATTGCTTCAACTTTGCCTGTGCTTCGTTGGTCGGGTCCAGACGAGGATGCGCGCGAGGCCGCAGTTCGCTATTGGAAGCGAGTCATTCGTATCACCGCTGAACTAGGGGTTGAAACCATCGGAACCGAATTCAACGGCCGCCCAGAGCGAGCCGAAGAGTCTGAGCGAGCTTTCTACCGTTCGATGGAGGAGCTTGTGCCGATCATTGAAAAGGAAGGCATCAATGTCTTCATCGACCCGCACCCAGATGACTTCGTCGAAAATGGCTTAGCAGCCTGGCGGGTGATTCGCGGAATCAACTCGAAGAACTTCGGTATGGTTTACGTTGCCTCGCACACCTTCCACATGGGCAACCGGCCTTTGGAAATCATGAACACAGTCGGTGAACGAATCGGTATCGTCCACGTTTCAGACACTATGGACCACAATGCTTCGCATGGCCTTCGCTACATCACAAACCCTCCGGGTAATGCGGTTCGCGTCCACCAACACCTCAAGATGGGTGATGGCGATGTTAACTGGGATGAATTCTTCGGCGGTCTTAAGTCAATCGGTTTCCTCGACAACCCGAATAGCATCATGTGCTCAAGCGTCTTTGCTGAAAATGAAAACGCGCGGTCCGTTGCTGTTTTCCAACGTGAAGAGATGGAAAAGCACATTTCGCGACTGAGCTAGAAAGCCAGAGGTAAGTGGGTCATCGATATGATGGCCCACTTTCTCTTTCTAGGATGGGTGTATGGCAAAGAAAGAATCGAAAGATCGTAATGAGCAGCGTCAGCCAACGATGGCGGATGTTGCTGAGCGCGTGGGGGTATCTCGCCAACTTGTGGGCTTAGTATTTCGAGATGCTCCCGGTGTAGGCGTCGAAACAGAAGCGAAAATTCGCGCCGCAGCTAAAGAATTGGGTTACCGACCTAATTTGGCTGCCCAGTCGCTTCGCCGAGAGGGGTCAAAATATATCGGCGTAGTCTTCCACGCTTCAGAGCGTTCAACGAACGAAATTATTCCTGCTATTTATAAATATGCGCGTGAGCAGGGCTACCAGGTGGTGATCAGTGCCATCTCAAGCGACAGAACTGACCAAGAGGCAATTGATGAGGTGATTGGTCACCGTTGTGATGGTCTGATTCTCATTTCCTCGACAATCAGTGTTACCAGGTTGCAGAAACTCGCGCGTACGATTCCGTTGGTGAGTCTAGGTCGCAGGTTAACTGGCGTACGATGCGGAGTTGTTTCTTCGAGAGGAGAGTCCGGAGTTTTCGATGCTGTGGAATATTTGATTGGCCTTGGCCATCGTTCAATCGCGTATGTAAACACCAAGGACATGCTCGACATTGAATACCGACTCGAGGGTTACCAATCGGCGATGGACAAAGGGAAATTAAAGCAAACCATCGTGAGCGTCGTTGGCGACTTCGCCGAAGATGGTGGGGCAAAAGCCGCAGACAAAATATTGTCGATGGATAGGTTACCGACCGCCGTGGTTTGTAATAACGATCAGAGTGCGTTTGGCCTAATCCACCGGTTCCTCCAAAAAGGTATTCGCGTGCCCGAAGATGTATCAGTAGTGGGATATGACGACACAGTCGCTCAATTGCCGTTTCTAGATCTAACGACCGTGAGACAGGACCCTGAAGAGCTAGCCAAATGTGCCGTAGATGATCTTTCAGCCCGCATCAAGGGAGACAAGTATCTGTCGGACACCTACTTAACAAGCTCGACTTTGGTTGTGAGAACTAGCACGTGCCAGCCACGCATTGAAACCAATCATATGTAATACGCCCGATAAACAGGGGCTACCGAACTAGCACGTGCTAGTAAATCTTTACAAATACGTTATCTAAATATGTACTTTTGTCCTTACATGGCGTTTTCGTTAACGCTAAGTTCGTCTTGGGTTCGATTACTAACCAGCAATCAATCTCCAACATCCAACTAACAGAAGGACACAACGAAGTGAAGCTATTCAACAAGAAGAGCGTTGCAGCTCTGGCAATCGCCGTAGCAGCAACTCTGTCATTTGCAGGATGCAGTGCTCCGGCAGCAGACACCAAGGCAAGCACCGCTGGACTAGACAGTGGTTTTGGAAAGCGTGCAACTAACCGAAACGCATATTTCTTTACCTACTACAACCCGGCTGGAGATGCCTTCTGGGCCCAGATCCTCAAGGGTGGCGAAGACGCGGCAAAGCTTGGAAACCTAACCTTTACCCACCAAACCGCAGACGGTGACTCAGCTGCGATGGTCAACCTAGTTCAGACAGCAATCGCAACTAAGCCAGCACTTATCCTGATGCCGTTCAACGAGGGCAAGGCATGGGTTGACGTTGCCTGCCAAGCTCACAAGGCTGGAATTACTGTTATTGCATTCAACGTTCCTGCTCCTGCTGAAGCCGGCGACTGTGTTTCAGGTTTCGTGGGCCAGGACTTCTACACCGTAGGAACAATCGTTGCTCAGAAGCTTCTTGACTCAGGCGCCGTAAAGAAGGGCGACAAGGTTGAAATCACTGCTGAAGAACCAGACCAGCCATATGCACTTCAGCGCGGTGGCGGTGTCTACGATGTCCTTAAGAAGGCTGGCGTAAACGTTCTTCCACAGAAGGAATGGCTGCGCACTGGTGGCGACGATGCGCCTGCGCTTGACGCATTGACCACCTACTTGGTGGCAAACCCAGACGTGAAGTTCATGATTCCGGTTGGTGGCACCCCTCACCGTAACCTTCCCGCTGCGCTAAAGGCTGCTAACAACACCACCACAAAGATCATTGGTTTTGATACTGCTCCGGCAATCATCCAGGCTCTGAAGGATGGCGTGGACTTGGCAACTGCTGACCAGCAGGGTTATGTTCAGGGCTTCCAGTCTGTAATGCAGGGAATCCTAAGCATCGACTTCGGTTTCTCACCTGCAAACATCAACTCAGGTGGTAACGGTCTAATCACCAAGGACAACGTTGCAAACATCGAGGCCAAGGATCTCCAGGGCATTCGCTGGTAAGCAAAGCAACAAAAGCAGTACTTAGCAAAATCGGGGCGGGGTCAGTCAGTTTGGCTGACCCCGCTTACCTAAATAAAAACCCAAAGCGCAATGAATCAATGCGTACGAAGGATTGAAGCATGTCAAACACACCAAACGCAGATAAAGGCACAGTCCTTTCTGCCCCTCAAGCTACCGAGGCGATAACCCAAGTTCGTCGCCTCTCAGACAAGCAACCAACAACGCTGTTGGGCCGCTTTAAGGAGAACCTTCAGTTCGTGCGAGGACGCGGTTCGCTCGAAATCAGCATTGTTATGGTTGTCCTTTTGGCCGGCTATATAACTGCAAGCCTTATTTCCCCTGCAGGATTTGCCTTCTTAAATCCAAACAACCTTTCCGGTGTGATATCGCAAAGCATCCCGGTGTTGGCGATTTTGGG
>Ga0228699_1000656_pt1 | contig 23403 bp, 23 predicted proteins | sample McNCre217_Aug_MG_FD_178016 | JGI IMG/M metagenome (GOLD analysis project Ga0228699, IMG submission 178016) | Freshwater microbial communities from McNutts Creek, Athens, Georgia, United States - 2-17_Aug_MG | ecosystem: Environmental > Aquatic > Freshwater > Creek | place: USA: Georgia... | reverse complement strand
CGCAGGCTTCGCTCTTCAAGGGGCGTACCTTGCCGCCTGCGGGTTTGACGCTTCGCGACGGCTTCCCTCCCGAACGGTCGCGTTGACCCGACGGGGAATCCACAAGGAGCATTCATGCGTCACTATGAAATCATCGTGCTGATCCACCCGGATCAAAGCGAACAAGTTCCGGCCATGCTGGAGCGCTACAAGACCCTGATCACCTCGAACGGTGGCCAGGTGCACCGTGTTGAAGACTGGGGCCGCCGTCAGCTGGCTTACCAGATCAACAAGCTGGCCAAGGCTCACTACCTGTGCCTGAACATCGAAACCAGCAAGGAAATCCTGGCTGAGCTCGAAACCGGCTTCAAGTTCAACGATGCCGTGCTGCGTCACCTGACCGTCCAGAAGGACAAGGCCGACACGGCGCCTTCCGTGATGATGAAGCAAGTCGAACGTGAAGAGGCCCGCAAGGCCGCTCAGGAGCAAGCTGCCGCCTGATCGATGTCTGTCGCTTGACAGACGTTGACGGCGTTCAGCCTCATCCCCCCGTTCATGAACCGCGTGCTGCTCACAGCCCGGATCGTCGAACGGCAAGCGCTGCGATACACCCCCGCCGGTTTACCGGCCCTCGATCTGGTCCTCGACCATGAATCCGAGGTGACCGAAGCCCAGATGCCCCGCAAGGTCAAGCTGGAAGTCAAGGCGGTGGCGATCGGCCCGGTGGCCAAGCAACTGGCTGCTCAGGCGGTCGGCGGGTTCATCGAACTCGAAGGCTTCCTCGGGGCACCGCGCAATGGACGAGGCGTGCTGCTGCACATCACTGACTTCACTGCATCCGTTCAACCCAAATTCTGAAAGTTCATCATGGCTGCACCTCGCTCGAAGAACGGCAAGTTCTCCAAGGACCGCAAGGGTAAGCGCAACACGCAATCGCTGCTGTTCCGCCGCAAGCGCTTCTGCCGCTTCACCGTCGCTGGCGTCGAACAAATCGACTACAAGGACGTCGACACCCTGCGTGACTTCATCGCTGAAAACGGCAAGATCATCCCCGCTCGCCTGACCGGCACCCGCGCGATCTACCAACGTCAGCTGACCACCGCCATCAAGCGCGCTCGCTTCCTGGCCCTGCTGCCCTACAGCGACCAGCACCGCGTCTAATCAAGGAGTCCTTCCATGCAAATCATCCTCCTCGAAAAAGTCGCCAACCTGGGCGCCCTGGGTGACGTGGTCAAGGTGAAGGACGGCTACGCCCGTAACTTCCTGATCCCGACTGGCCAAGCCCGTCGCGCCACCGAAACCGCCATCAAGGAATTCGAAGCCCGCCGCGCTGAGCTGGAAAAGGTCCAAGCTGAAAAGCTGGCCGCCGCTCAAGCTCAAGGCGAGAAGCTGTCGGGCAAGACCGTGTCGATCAGCCAGAAGGCTGGCGTCGACGGCCGCCTGTTCGGCTCGGTCACCAACTTCGACATCGCTGAAGGCCTGAAGGCTGCCGGCTTCGACGTGGCCAAGCACCAAGTGCGTCTGCCCAACGGCCCGCTGAAGAACGTTGGCGAGCACGCTGTGTCGGTGGCCCTGCACACCGACGTGGTGGTGGACGTCACCGTGGCCGTGGTTGGCGAAACCGCCTGACCTCAGCCCACAAGCTGACGCTGCACACGCTGGGGCCATGACCCCGGCGAGGCACCTGCAAAAGCCGGCCTTGCGCCGGCTTTTTTCATGGGCGAGTGGTGGGCTGCCACCGAGTTATCCCCGCTCGCCCCCAGCATTTCCCAAGGCTGTGCACAGCCTTATCCACAGGGCAGGCGCACCAGCGCCCGTATCATCCACGCATGGCTGCTGTCTTCCCCACTTCGCAGAGCGCCGGCACTTCCGGCAGTGATGAAATCGCCCGGCTGCGCGTGCCGCCGCACTCGATCGAGGCCGAACAAAGCGTGCTGGGCGGCCTGCTGCTGGACAACAGCGCCTGGGACCGCGCCTCTGACCTGCTGCACGATGGCGACTTCTACCGCTACGAGCACCAGCTGATCTTCAAGGCCATCCAAAGCCTGGTGAACGGCTCCAAGCCGGCCGACGTGATCACGGTCTACGAGCAGCTGCAGATGCAGGGCAAGGGCCAAGAGATCGGCGGGCTGGCCTACCTCAACAGCCTGGCCCAGTCGGTGCCCAGCGCGGCCAACATGCGCCGCTACGCCGAGATCGTGCGCGAGCGTGCCGTGCTGCGCAAGCTGGTGACCGCCGCCGACGACATCGCCACCACCGCCTTCAACCCCGAAGGCAAGTCGGTGTCGGACATCCTCGATGCCGCCGAGGCCAGCATCATGAAGATCGGCGAAGAAGGCAGCAAGAACAAGCAAGGCTTCCACGCCATGGACGGCCTGGTGGTCGACCTGCTCGACAAGGTGACCGAGCTGGCCGACAACGGCGCCGAGGACGTGACCGGCGTGCGCACCGGCTACATCGACCTCGACCAGATGACGGCCGGCCTGCAAAAGGGCGACCTCATCATCCTGGCCGCGCGCCCCTCGATGGGCAAAACCGCGTTTGCGCTCAACATCGGCGAGAACGTGGCCGTCAACGAGGGCCTGCCGGTGGCGGTGTTCTCGATGGAAATGGGCGCCTCGCAGCTGGCGCTGCGGATGGTCGGCTCGATCGGCCGCATCAACCAGCAGAACCTGCGCACGGGCCGCCTGAGCGACGACGAGTGGAGCCGCCTGAGCGAAACGGTCGAGAAGCTGCGCACGGCCCACGTCTACATCGACGAGACGCCCGGCCTGTCGCCCAACGAGTTGCGCGCCCGCGCCCGCCGCCTGGCCCGCCAGTTTGGCGGCACGCTGGGCTTGATCATCATCGACTACCTGCAGCTGATGAGCGGCTCGGGCGGCAATGAAGAAAACCGCGCCACCGTGATCGGTGAAATCTCGCGGGGCTTGAAGGCCCTGGCCAAAGAGCTGCAGTGCCCGGTGATCGCCCTGTCGCAGCTGAACCGCTCGGTGGAAACGCGACCCGACAAGCGCCCCATGATGTCCGACTTGCGCGAATCGGGCGCCATCGAGCAGGACGCCGACGTCATCATGTTCATCTACCGCGACGAGTACTACAACAAGGAGTCGAAGGTGCCGGGCACGGCCGAGATCATCATCGGCAAGCAGCGTAACGGCCCGGTGGGCTCACTGCACCTGGCCTTCGTGAAATCGAACACGCGCTTCGAGAACCTGGCGCCTGGCACCTACGTGGGCGAAGGCGACCAGTACTGATCACCGGCAGAGGCCAGCTCAAGCGCTGCTGGCTTGCAGCCGCACGGATTGCAGGCTCAGGTGCTCTTCGGTGTCGACCTGCATCTCGAAGCTGAAAAAGCGGTTGCGGCCCTGGGCCTTGGCGCTGTAGAGCGCCTCATCGGCCCGCAGCAGCAGCGCGTGGGCGGTGGTGTCGGCCTCGGGCACCACGGTCGTGATGCCGCCCGAAATCGTCACGCAATCGCCCAGCGGTGAATCCGGATGGGCGAAGGGTTGCGTGGCCAGCAGGTTGAGCAGCGCGCGGGCAAAAGTCATGGCCCCCGAGCGCGAGGTGTCGGGCAAGATGAGGCCAAACTCTTCGCCGCCATAACGCGCCACATAGTCCATCGGTCGGCGGCACACCAGGCGCAAGACCTGCGAGATGTGCTGGAGGCAGCGGTCGCCCTCGACATGGCCCAGCGCGTCGTTGAAGCGTTTGAAGTGGTCCACGTCACACAGCATCAGGGTCAGCGGCTGTTTGGCGCGGTGGCACAAGCGCACAGCCTCGTGCAGGCGCTCGTCAAAGCCTCGGCGGTTGCCCATCTTGGTGAGGTCGTCGACCAGGGTCAGGTGCGTGAGCCGCTGGTTGGCGAGGCGCAACTCTTCAGACGTGCGCACCAGCTGGTTGCGCATGCGGATGATGCGCACCATGGCGTGCAGCTTGGCCTGCAGCACCACCGGCGACACCGGCTTGATGAGGTAATCGTCACCACCCGCCTGGATGCCTTGCCACAGGTCGAGCTCACGCCCCAGGGCCGACATGAAGATGATGGGCGTCCAGCGGCTACCCTCGGACTCGCGGATGCGGTGTGCCAGCCAATAGCCATCTTCGCCCGGCAGCACGACGTCCAGCAGCACCAACTCAGGTCGCTCGGACTCGAACAGGCGCAACGCTTGCGTCGCGTCGGCCGCCTCGTGCACGGTCACCCCGTGGCCGCGCAGGTGCTCGGCCAGCGACTGGCGCAGGGCGGCTTGGTCTTCGACCAGGAGGAGAGACAGCGGCGGCAGTTGCATGGCGGTCAAACAGGGCTGGGCGCGTGGACCAATGCCCGCGCATCGCCGGGTTTTCGGCCGCTGCCAGGGCAGACTTGACCCCTTGACCGAGGGAGGAAGCAAAACACCCGGCCACCGCTTGCGCGGCGCCGGGTGTGCATGAACTCACGGCCTAGGACGCCCGCCAGGGCGCCCGCTGGCGTCAGTCGTCGTTGCCGCCTGTCAGCGACAGGATGATCTGCAGCAGCGAGGTGAAGATGTTGTAGACGTCGAGGTAGATCGCCAGGGTGGCGGTCACGTAGTTGGTCTCGCCACCATCGATCACGCGCTTGATGTCGTACATCAGGAAGGCCGAGAAGATCAACATGGCCATCACCGACACGGCCAGGGCGATGGCGGGCATCTGCAGCCAGATGTTGGCCACCGAGGCCACCAGCAGCACGACTACACCAGCCATCAACCACTTGCTCATGTTGGGCAGCTCGCGCTTGACGGCGCCAGCCAGCGTGGCCATCGTGGCGAAGACCACCGCCGTGCCACCAAAGGCCAGGCCAATGGCGCGCGCACCGTGCTCCATGCCCAGCGCAAAGCCCAGCAGGCGCGACAGCATCATGCCCATGAAGAAGGTGAAGCCCAGCAGCAACAGCACGCCGACGCCCGAGTTTTTGTACTTCTCGATGCCGAAGAAGAAGCCGAACGACACGGCCATGAAGACCACGAAGCCGATCAGCGGGCTGCCCGCGAAAAAGCTGAACCCGGTGGACACACCCAGCCACGCACCCAGCACCGTGGGCACCATGCTCAGGGCGAGCAGCGCGTAGGTGTTGCGCAGCACACGTTGCTGCTGGGCGGCGCCCAGGGAACCGCCGTAAACGACATCCAGGGGCTTGAGGGAACGATCCATTTTCATCTCTCCGTTGAGGGCGAGCCGGTCGGCCCTTGCCAACCGCTTGCTCGCGCGCATTTGCATTCTAGGCAGATCGTGCCTGTCGTGCGGTCACCATGATGCGGTCACCACTGTGTCTCAATTGCTGGACCTTCGCAAAGATTCATAAAGACACACGGCGGTGGCGGCCGCCACGTTGAGCGACTCTTCGCCCCCCGGCTGCGGGATGCGAACCGTGTTTGCACATTGCGACATGATGGCATCCGACACGCCCTGCCCTTCGTGGCCCATCACCCAGGCGCACGGTTGCGGCAAGTTGGCGGTGGGCAGGCTTTGCTCGGCGTGCGAGCTGGTGGCCACCAGGGGCACGCCCATGGCGCGCAGGTCTTCGGCGGCGAGTTGCTCGACCAGGTGCAGCCCGAAATGCGCGCCCATGCCGGCGCGCAGCACCTTGCCCGACCACAGCGCCGCCGTGCCCTTGATGGCCAGCACCTGGCGCACCCCCATGGCCGAGGCGCTGCGCAGCATGCTGCCCACGTTGCCGGCGTCTTGCACACGGTCGAGCACCAGGGTGCTCACGCCAGGCAGAGGTCCGGTGGGCGCATCGGCGGCCTGCAGCGGCAGCAGAAAGCCCAGACGGGCGGGCGACTCCAGCTGCGTGAACTGCGACCACAGCTTGGCGGGCACGACCACGATGCGGGCCGCGCGCAAGGCCAGGTCGCTCAGGCGGCGGGCCTGGGCATCGCCCGGCGTGGCCTGCCCATGCTCGCCCAGCCAGGCCGAGTCGGCCACCACGGCGATGTCGGGCAGACGGCCGCGCTGCAAGGCGGCGTCGCACAGGTGGTCACCCTCCAGCCAGACTTCGCCCAGCTTGCGGTAGGCCGCGGTGTCGGTGGCGTGCTTGCGCAGCCGCTGCACCAGCGGGTTGTCGCGCGAGGTGACAGCCTGCACCTGGGGCGGCCGGTCAGAGCGGTTGTGCATGGTCAGCGGCCGGTGGTGGGGGTGGGTGGCAGACAAGTCGTCAGGCTGCAGACCGCCTTGACGGGGCCAAAGCTGCGGCGATGCGCGGGCGTGGCGCCCAGGCGTTGCAGGGCTTCGAGGTGCTCGGCCGTGGGGTAGCCCTTGTGCCCCTCAAAGCCATAGCCGGGATAGGCCTGGTGCATCTCATCGCACAGGCGGTCGCGGTGCACCTTGGCCAAGATGGAGGCCGCCGAGATGGCCTGCACCTTGGCGTCGCCCTTGACGATGGCCTGGGCTGGCATGTCGAGCACCGGGATGCGGTTGCCGTCCACCTGCACCATGGCGGGCCGCAGGCGCAAGCCTTCGACCGCGCGCTTCATGGCCAGCATGGTGGCGTGCAGGATGTTGAGCGTGTCGATCTCTTCGACGCTGGCCTCGGCGATGCAAAAACACAGCGCCTTGGCGCGGATCTCGTCATACAGCCGGTCGCGGGTGCGGGCGGTGAGCTTCTTCGAATCGGCCAAGCCAGCGATGGGGTGCAGGTCATCGAGGATCACGGCAGCCGCCACCACAGGGCCTGCGAGCGGGCCGCGCCCAGCCTCGTCGACCCCAGCGAGCAGACCGGGCTTGTCGGCGGGCCACAGCAGGTCGAGCTGCTCAACGGGCATCGGGGACTTCTTCATGCCTTCAAGCGTCAGGGTGCGGCATCACGCCTGGCCCAGCACCCGCGCGATCGCGGCCGTGGCGGCCTGCGCGGTGTTCTGGCGCAGCTGGTGGTGCATCTCGGTGAAACGCTGGGTCACGGCGTCCATGCGCTGGGGCTGGTCCAGCCAGGCCAGCACATCGGCGGCGAGCTGCTCGGGGTTGGCATCATGCTGCAGGCGCTCGGGCACCAGGAACTCGCGGCCCAGGATGTTGGGCAGCCCCACCCACGGCAGGTAGGCCATGCGCTTCATGATGGGCCAGCTCAAGGCGCTGATTTTGTAGGCGATGACCATGGGGCGCTTGAACAGCGCCGCTTCGAGCGTGGCCGTGCCGCTGGCGATCAGGGTGACGTCGCAGGCGGCCAGGGCCTCGTGCGACAGGCCATCGGTGACCTGCAGCGGCGCGTTCGGCGCGTGCTCGGCCACCAGCGCTTGCACCGTGGGCATCAGCCCGGGCGCCACCGGCAACACGAAACGCAGGTCTGGCCGCAGGGCAGCCAGGCGCGTCACGGTTTGCAAGAAGGTGGGCGCAATGTGGGCGATCTCACCGCGCCGGCTGCCCGGCAGCACCGCCACCAGCGGCACGCCTTCGGCCACGCCCAGGCGCGCGCGGGCCTGGGCACGCGGCACCTCCAGCGGGATCTTGTCGGCCAGCGGGTGGCCGACAAAGCTCGCGTCGATGCCAGCATCGCGGTAGATCTGGGGCTCGAACGGGAACAGGCACAGCATGTGGTCCACCGAGCGGTGGATCTTCTTGATGCGCCCGCCCCGCCACGCCCAGATCGACGGGCTGACGAAGTGCACCGTGCGCACGCCTTGCGCCTTCAGCCGAGCTTCGAGGCCCAGGTTGAAGTCAGGGGCATCCACACCCACGAACACATCCGGCCGCTGCGCCAGCAGGCGATCGGCCAGTTGCTCGCGGATGTTCCAGATTTCGCGGAAGCGCCGCAACAGCTCCAAGTTGAAGCCATGCACGGCCAGCTTGTCGCTGGGCCACCAGGCCTCGAAAGCCTCGGTGGCCATCATGGGCCCGCCGATGCCCTGCCCCACCAGCCCCGGCCAGCGCTCACGCATGCCTTGCAGCAGCAAGCTGGCCAGCAGGTCGCCCGAGGCCTCGCCCGCCACCATCGCCAAGCGGGGCTGGTGGGCAGACTGGGTCAAGGCATCGGCAAGGTGCACGGCGCGGGCATCAGGCATGGCAACAAGGGCAACAAGAGAGGCTGGGGCAGCTCAGGGCAAAGTGGGGCACCGCCATCAGCGCACGATGCCGCGCTGGGCCTTGCCCAGGAAGTCGAGCATCATGGCGATGTCGTCGGCGGCCTCGGGCACCGTGCCTTGCAGCGCGGCGATCTCGGCCTTGGAGGCTTCCAGCGTCAAACCGCGACGGTACAGAATTTTGTACATCTGCTTGAGCACCGACAGGCGCTCCGGCGAGTAGCCACGGCGACGCGGCCCTTCTTGGTGGACGTTGCGCGCTTCGGCCGGGTTGCCCTCGGCCATGGTGAAGGGCGGCAGGTCTTGCGTCAGGCGGGTCTGGAAGCCCACCATCGAGAAGTCGCCGATGCGCACGAACTGGTGCACACCGCTGATGCCACCGATCAAGGTGAAGTTGCCCACCTCGACGTGCCCCGCCAGCTGTACCGAGTTGGCGATCACATTGCCGTCGCCCACCACGCAGTCGTGCGCGATGTGGACGTAGGCCATGATCCAGTTGTCGTGGCCCACTTGCGTGTAGCCCTTGTCCTGCACCGTGCCGGTGTTGAAGGTGGTGAACTCGCGGATGGTGTTGCGGTCACCGATGATGAGCCGCGTGGGCTCACCCTTGTACTTCTTGTCCTGCGGGGCAGCGCCCAGTGAGGCGTACTGGAAGATGTGGTTGTCGCGACCGATGGTGGTGTGGCCTTCGATCACGCAGTGCGAACCGATGCGGGTGCCCTGCCCCACGACCACGTTCGGGCCGATGATGGTGAAGGCACCCACCTCGACGTCCTCGGCCAGTTGGGCTTGAGCGTCGACGAGCGCAGTGGGATGGATCCGGGCCATGGCGTCAGGCCACCTTGCGCACGGTGCACATCAGGTCGGCCGTCACGGCGACCTCATCGCCGACCGATCCCGTGGCAGTGAACTTGAAGATGCCGGCGCGCACGCGGTCCATCTTCACGTCCAGGCGCAGCTGGTCGCCAGGCACCACCGGGCGCTTGAAGCGCGCGTTGTCGATGCCCACGAAGTAGTACACCGAGGCGCTGTCGGCGCGCAGACCGGTGGTCTCGAAGGCCAGCAGGCCGGCGGCTTGCGCCAGGGCTTCGAGCATCATCACGCCGGGCATGACCGGGCGTCCAGGAAAGTGGCCAGTGAAGAACGGTTCGTTCATGGTCACGTTCTTGATGGCGGAAATGCGAACCGACGGCTCGAGTTCGAGCACCCGGTCCACCAGCAGCATCGGGTAGCGATGCGGCAGCAGTTCCAGAATCTTTTGAATGTCCATCATGACTTGACTTGCTTCTCAAGAGCGCGCAGCCGATCACGCAGTGCGTGCAGCTGCCGCAAGGTCGCAGCGTTCTTCTCCCAGGAGGCGTTGTCGTCAAATGGGAAGGCGCCGCTGTAGTGCCCGGGTTGGTGGATCGAGCGCGAAATCAGCGTACCCGACGAGATGTGGACGTTGTCCACGATGGCGAGGTGCCCCAGGATCATGCCGGCGCCGCCCACGGTGCAGTGCGCACCGATCTTGGCGCTGCCGGCCACGCCCACGCAGCCCGCCATCGCGGTGTGGTCGCCAATCTGGGTGTTGTGGCCAATCTGGATGAGGTTGTCGAGCTTGACCCCGTTGCCGATCACCGTGTCGCCCAGGGCGCCGCGGTCGATGCAGGTGTTGGCGCCGATCTCGACGTCATGGCCGATGCGCACGGCACCCAGCTGTTCGATCTTGACGTAGGTGCCCTGGTGCGGCGCGAAGCCGAAACCATCGGCACCGATCACCGCGCCCGAATGCAGGATGCAGCGCTCGCCGATCACGCAATCGAAACCCACGGTGACGTTGGGCGCCAGGCGGGTGCCTGCGCCGATGCGGGCACGCTCGCCCACCACGGTGTGGCTGCCCACGACCACGCCCGCTTCGAGCACGGCGCCCGCCTCGATCACGGCCAGGGCCGCGATGGTCACGCCCTCGGCGATCTGCGCCGTGGGATCGACCACCGCCGAGGGGTGGATGCGGGCCGGTGCCGCCGGGCGCACGTGCCGCGCCCACCACTGGGTGAGTTGGGCGAAGTACAGGTAGGGATCTGGGGTGACGATGACCGCGCCACGCGCTTGCGCCGCTTCTTGCAGCTTGGGCGACACGATCACGCAAGCGGCCTGGGTGGCCGCCACCTGGCTGACGAACTTGGGCGACGCCAGGAAGGTGATGGCCTCGGGGCCGGCGCTCTCAAGCGGGGCCAGGTCGGTGATCAGCTGGGCCGCGTCACCGATGAGCTCGCCGCCCAGGTCGGCCACGAGTTGGCCCAGGGTGGTCTGCACCACGGGCCGTGCAGGGGTGTCCGGAAGGGGATGGGGGGTGGCAGCGGCTCCGGCAGGCGCTTGACGCTCGCTCACTTGGCGCTACCGCCGTTCAAGGCCTTGATGACCTTGTCGGTGATGTCAACGCGGGCGCTGGCGAACATCGCCTCTTGCACGATCAGGTCGTACTTTTCCTGGTCTGCGATCTGCTTGACCACCTTGCCCACGCGGTCGAGCAAGGACGACAGCTCTTCATTCTTGCGCTGGTTCAGGTCTTCTTGGTACTCGCGGCGCTTGCGTTGCAGTTCGCGGTCTTGGTCGACCAGGTCGCGCTGGCGGCGCACGCGCTCGCTCTCGGCCATGGTGATGGCGTCCTTGTCGAGCTTGTCGGAGGCGCTGCGCAGCTTGTTCTCGGCCTCGATCAGGTCGGTGTCGCGGCGCTTGAACTCGGACTCCAGGCGCGTCTGCGCCACCTTGGCGGGGGCCGAGTCACGCAGCACACGGTCCACATTGACCACGCCCACCTTGAGTTCTTGCGCCTGAACGCCACAGGCCAGCACCAGGGCTGCGCCGGCCAGCAGGAGTTGACGGAAAGCTTTCATGGTCAGAAGACGGTACCGATCTGGAACTGAAGACGCTGGATTTTATCTTGTTCGAAGTAGCGAATGGCCTTGCCGTAGCTCAGCTTGAGCGGGCCGACCGGCGAAATCCAACTGATGCCCACCCCCACCGAGGCGCGCAAATCCTGCGCCTTGATCTGCTCGCGCTCGCCCCAGACGTTGCCGGTGTCGAGGTAGCCAAACAAACGCAGTGACCGGTCATTGCCCGCCCCTGGGAACGGCACGTAGAACTCGGTGTTGATGTTGATGCGCTTGTTGCCACCGATGTAGGCGCCCTCGATGTCCATCGGGCCCAGCGAGTTCTGCTCGAAGCCGCGCACCGTGCCCAAGCCACCGCCGTAGAAGTTCTTGAACACCGGGTAGGGGCGACCTTGCAGGCCACGGCCATAACCGAGTTCGGCATTGAAGCCCACGCTGTAGCGGTTGTTGAACGGGTAGAACTGCTGGAACTGGTAGTTGCTGCGCAGGTAGCGGGTGTCGCCGGCCACGCCCCACTCCATGTTCAGGCGCTGGTAGCGGCCGTCGGTCGGCGCGATCGAGCTGTTGCGGGCATCGCGCGCCCAGCCTACGGTCAGCGGCACCGACAGGCTGGTGTCGCCAAAAATCTCTCGGTGCAGCCGGTAGCTCACGGGCAGGCCCGTGGTGCCGTTGATCGAAGTCTGCTCGGCACCGGCGCCGAAAAACACGGTGTCGTACTCGGTGAATGGCACGCCGAAGCGCACGGCCGCGCCCGGGGTCACGATCTGGTAGTCGCCACCTTGCGTCGACAGCGGGCGCGAGGTGCGGTAGAACAAATCGTACGAGCGCGACACACCGTTGTCGGTGAAATACGGATCGACCGTGCTGAGCACCACCGTGCGGTAGTACTTGCTGGTGTTGACCTCAATGCCCAGGTAGTTGCCCGAGCCGAACACGTTGTCTTGCTTGATCGAGCCGGAAATGGTGAACTTCTCGGCACTGGAAAAGCCTGCGCCCAGCATGAGGTTGCCGGTGGGCTTTTCTTCAACCGTGATCGTCAGGTCGACCTGATCGACCGTGCCCGGCACCTCAGAGGTGTCCACGCCCACGTTTTTGAAGTAGCCCAGGCGGTCAACGCGGTCGCGCGAGAGCTTGATCTTCTGGCCGTCGTACCAGGTCTGCTCGAACTGGCGGAACTCGCGGCGGATCACCTCGTCGCGGGTGCGCGAGTTGCCAGCCACGTTCACGCGGCGCACGTAGACGCGGCGCGCAGGCTGGGCCACCAAGGTGAGTTGCGCACGGCCCTTCTCCCGGTCGAGCTCCGGCTTCATCTCGACGCGCGCAAACGCATAGCCGTACGCCGCAAATCGCTCGGTGAAGGCCTTGATCGTCGCCGCCACATCCGTGGCCCGGTACGCTTCGCCCGGCGTGATCGTGATCAGGCGCTGGAAGGTCTCTTCCTTGCCGAGGTAGTCGCCGTCGAGCTTCACGCCCGTCACCACATACCGCGGGCCTTCGACCACGTTGATGATGATGGCGATGTCTTGCTTGTCCGGCGAGATCGACACCTGAGTCGAATCGATGCGGAACTCCAGGTAACCCCGGTTGAGGTAGTAGGACTTCAGCGTCTCCAGGTCGGCGTTGAGCTTGGTGCGCGAGTACTGGTCCGACTTGGTGTACCACGACAGCCAGTTGCCCTTGCTCAGGTCCATCTGCGACAGCAAGGTGCCCTCATCGAAGGCTTGGTTGCCGGTGATGCGGATGTTCTTGATCTTGGTGACGTCGCCCTCGGTGACGGTGAAGGTCACGTTGACGCGGTTGCGCTCGGCCGGGGTGATGGTGGTCACCACCTCGACACCGTAGAGGCTGCGCGTGAGGTACTGGCGCTTGAGCTCTTGCTCGGCGCGGTCGGCCAGGGCGCGGTCGAAGGGCTGGCCTTCGCCCACCCCCACATCCTTGAGGGCCTTGGTCAGCGCCTCCTTGTCGAACTCGCGGGTGCCCACGAACTCAACACGCGAGATCACCGGGCGCTCTTCCACGATGATGACCACCACGTTGCCATCGATCTGGATGCGCACGTCCTTGAACAGGCCAGTGGCAAACAGCGAGCGCAGGCCTGCTGCGCCCTTTTCATCGTTGTAGGTGTCGCCCACGCGGAAGGGCAGCGAAGCGAACACGGTGCCGGCATCGGCGCGCTGCAGGCCTTCGACGCGGATGTCCTTGAGCACGAAGGGCTCGACGGCCCAGGCGTTGTGCATCAGGCTGGCAGCAAGGCATGCCACCAGCAGCGTCGGCTTGAACCGCGCTGCGGTCGGGAGGGAAATCGGCATCGGGAAGGAACACTCAGGGCCCGCCGAAGACGCGGGCCAGGTCGTTGTACATCGCCAGCGACATCATCGCCAGCATGAGGGCCACGCCACCGCGCTGCAAGCGCGCCAGCCAGGCGTCCGACACAGGACGGCCCGTGAGCCCCTCGAAAAGATAATACATGAGGTGCCCGCCATCCAAGACGGGCAGCGGCAGCAGGTTCAGCACGCCCAGCGAGACGCTTACCAAGGCCAAGAAGCCGATGTAGTAGGCCAGCCCCAGGTTGGCCGATTTGCCGGCATAGTCGGCAATCGTGATCGGGCCGGACAGGTTCTTGATCGAGGCCTCGCCGATCACCATCTTGCCCAACATGGTCAGGCTCAGGCGTGAGACCTCCCAGGTCTTGTCGATCGCCCGCGTGAGGCCATCGAGCCCGCCGTGCACCACGGTGACCTGTGCGGGCGCCATGCCCAGGCCGGCCTCGATGCGCGGCACTTGCTGCCCCTGGACCACTTTGAGCACCGGCGTGACGGTGATCGCCAACTGCTGCCCACCACGCTGCACCTGCAATTGCAGCGGGCGCACCTGCCCAGCCACGGCGCTTTCGCGGATCAGGCGGCGCAGGTGCGATGCATCGGTGGGCACCACGCCGTTGATGTCCAGCACCCGGTCGCCCGATTTGAGCCCAGCCAGGTCAGCCGGACCACCCGCGACAGCGTGCTCGATGACGGGCGGCGCGTAGGGGCCAGCAAAGCCCAGGCGCTCCATCAGCTGACCATCCACCTCGGCGGCGGGGATGGTGCTGGTGCCCAGGCGCACCTGGCGGATGCGCTGCGGCGGCTGCGCGTACGACTGGCGTTGGCGCACCTCCAGCCACAGGTCTTGGCCCTGGAGGGCCGCTTCGGTGAGCTGCCACTGCAGGTCGGTCATGGAGACCACGGCTTGCGACTCGCTGCCGCCTTGCCCATCGGCCAGCATCGGGCGCACCGCCACGATCTCATCACCGGCCAACAAGCCTGCGCGCTCGGCCGCAGACGAAGCCGTGGGCGCAGCAAACCAGGGGCGCATTTCTTGTACGCCCATCCAGTTGACGCTGGCGTACAGCAGCACGGCCAGCACCAGGTTGGCCAGTGGGCCCGCAGCCACCACGAACGCGCGCTTGGGCAGCGACTGGCGGTTGAACGCCCGGTGCTGCTCGGACGGGGCCACCGGGCCCTCGCGCTCGTCGAGCATCTTCACGTAGCCGCCCAGCGGCAAGGCGCAGACCACGAACTCGGTCTCGCCGCGCTGGCGTGACCACAGCACCTTGCCAAAGCCCACCGAAAACCGCAGCACCTTGACCCCGCACGTCACCGCTGCCTGGTAGTGGCCCCATTCGTGGATGACCACCAAGATGCCGATGGTCAGCAAAAAGGCCAGGACAGTGGTCAGCATGCAAACGGCTCCGTGCAGAAGATCACACACCAGCCGACGCACGGCGCGTCAGCTGCAAAGGCGACATGTTGCCGCAAAGCGGGCACGGCCAGCGTTCGAACATCAAGGTAAAGATGTGTCACGCGCGGTCCAGCCAGCGGCTCAGCCGCGGCACTTGACCACCTGCTGGGTCGCCACGCGCCGGGCCTCGGCATCCAGGCCCAGCAGGCCCTCCAGGCTGCCCGCGCTGCCGCTGCTGGCCGGACATGCCGCCAGCGTCGCATCGTTCACCGCGTGGATCTGGTCGAAGCGGATCTCGCGCGCCAAGAAGGCCGCCACCGCCACCTCGTTGGCAGCATTGAGCACGCAGGTGGTGCCCTCGGCCGCCTTGAGCGTCTGCCAGGCCAGCTGCAAGCCAGGCCAGCGTTGGGCATCGGCCGGCTGGAAGGTCAGCGCGCTGAGCGCCGTGAAATCCAGCTGGCTGGCCCCAGACGTGATGCGCTCGGGCCACGACAGGCCATAGGCAATCGGCACGCGCATGTCGGGCGTGCCCAGTTGCGCCAGCACCGAGTGGTCGCGGCAGATCACCATCGAGTGGATGATGCTCTGGGGGTGCACCACCACCTTGATCTGGTCGGGGTGGAGATCGAACAGCCAACGCGCCTCGATGACCTCGAGCGCCTTGTTCATCATCGTGGCCGAGTCGACCGAGATCTTGCGGCCCATCACCCAGTTCGGGTGCGCGCAGGCCTCTTCCGGGGTGATGGCCGCGAAGCTGCCCGGATCGCGCTGGCGGAACGGGCCACCCGAAGCCGTCAGCACGATGTGGTCGATCGTTTGAGCCCATTGCGCGCGGTCGAGCGGCAGGCACTGGAAGATGGCCGAGTGCTCGCTGTCGATGGGCAACATGGTGGCGCCACCGGCCTTGACGGCATCGACGAACAACTGGCCGCCCACCACCAGGGCTTCCTTGTTGGCCAAGAGCAGGCGCTTGCCGGCACGCGCGGCCGCCAGGCAAGGCGCCAGGCCTGCAGCCCCCACGATGGCCGCCATCACCACGTCCACGTCGGGGTGGCTGGCCACCTCGGCGAGCGCCGCCTCCCCGCTGAGCACCTCGGTGGGCACGCCAGCCGTTTGCAAGGCCGCGCGCAAGGCCCTGGCCTGCGCCTCGCCAGGCATCACCGCCCAGCGCGGACGCCACTTCAGGCACTCGGCCAGCAAAGCGTCAACGCGGCTCGCACCCGTGAGGGCCACCACATCGTAACGATCGGGGTGGCGCGCGATCACGTCCAGCGTGTTCGTGCCGATGGAGCCCGTGGCCCCCAGCACGCACACGCGCGCGCGGCGGCCCAGCGGAGTGGCAGCAATGTCAACCATGGCAGAAGCTCAGTACGCCCAAAGACAGCGGCAGCACAGGCAGCAAGGCGTCGATGCGGTCCAGCACGCCACCATGCCCCGGCAGGAGCTGGCTGCTGTCCTTCTCGCCCGCCTGGCGCTTGATCAGCGATTCAAACAAGTCACCCACCACGCTCATGGCGGTCAGGCCGGCCGTGGCCACCAACAAGCCCAACGGGCCCACGCCCAGCATCAGGCGGCTGTACAGGCTCGGGGCATCCACGCCAAAGTGGTTGTCCAACCAAATCCAGCCAGCGGCCAGCAGCAGCACGGCGACCTGACCGGCCACCACGCCTTCCCAGCTCTTGCCCGGGCTGATCGATGGGGCCAGCTTGTGGCGGCCAAAGCGGCGACCACCGAAGTAGGCGCCGATGTCGGCGGCCCAGACCAGACACATCACCGACAGCAGGTAGTTCAGGCCCTGGGCCTTGCTCTCGACCAGGGCCAGCCACGCGGCCGTCAGCACCACCAGGCCCAGGCTGCGGCGCAGGCCTGCGGGCACCTGCAGCCAGTGGCCATTGCCCCAGCGCAGCGCCGCGGCCCCACCGATGACCCACACGGCACCGGCGGCCCACCACACCAGGGGCGAGGTGTAAAAACCCATCAGCGGGTGCGTCCAGTCGTGCACATGCGCAGCGGCGAGCTCGCCGGCGGCGGGCGATGCGCCCCACAGCGGCAGGCCCATGCGGGCGGCCATCCACACGCAGGCCCCCACCACGGCCGCACCCAGCACCCAGGCGCGCAGGCCAGGCGCCTGGTTCAGGCGCGACCACTCCCAGCCGCCGGCACCGATGAACAGCAGCGTCAGCAGCGCGAACGGCCAGCTAACGTCCACCCACAGGGTCGGCAGCAGGATGGCGACCAGAATCAGCGCCGTGATGACGCGTTGCTTGAGCATGAGTTTGGACCTTGGGTTAGATCAGGCGTCATCGCCCTCGTAAGGCGGCGGCTCCATGTCGAAGCCCAGCGCGCCCTCGCCTTCGCCCGAAGCACCGACGTCACCAAAACGGCGCTCGCGCTGGGCGAAGCTGTCGATGGCGCGATCCAGGTGTCGGGCGTTGAAATCGGGCCACAGGCAGTCGGTGAACACCAACTCTGCGTAGGCGCTTTGCCACAGCAGGAAGTTCGACAGGCGCACCTCGCCGCCGGTGCGGATGAACAAATCGGGATCGGGCGCATACGCCATCGCCATGTAGCGCGACAGCGTGGCCTCGTCCAGCGCATCGGCCTGGACACCCGCCCGCATGGCGCGCTGCGCGGCCTGCACGATGTCCCAGCGGCCACCGTAGTTGAAGGCCACCGTCAGCGTCAGCCGGGTGTTGGCCAGCGTCTTGCGCTCGGCCTCTTGCAGCGCCTCGCGCACACGGGGGGCCACCACCGAGAGGTCACCCACCACGCGGATGCGTACACCATCGCTCATCAGGTGCGCCAGGTGCTTGGACAGCGCGATGATCAGCAGGCTCATCAGCCCGGAGACTTCTTCTTGCGGACGCTTCCAGTTCTCGGACGAGAACGCGAACACCGTCACAAAGGGGATGTGGCGGTCCATCGCGGCCTCGACCACACGCACCAGTGCATCCACGCCGGCCTTGTGGCCCACGCCGCGCGGCATCAGGCGCTTGCGTGCCCAACGGCCGTTGCCATCCATGACGATCGCGATGTGGCGCAGGCCGGCCTTGCCAGCCTTCGGCGCTTCACCGGATGACGACGTCGGATGGGATGAGGACATGAACAGCTACCTTGATTATTTCTTGATCCACAGGGGCATTTTTCTGGCCCCCGGTGGCGCGCCTCAAAAAGGCGCAAGGCCAGAGCGCATCCGCATCTGGCCATTGAGCGCGAGGCACCCAATGGGCACCCCTGGGTTCAGGGCAGGCCACCTAGAGGCCCCTGCCCTTCCACCTCACACCGCCATGACTTCGGCTTCCTTGGCAGCCACCAGCTTGTCGATCTCGACGATGGTCTTGTCGGTCAACTTCTGGATGTCGTCTTGCGAACGGCGCTCGTCGTCTTCGGTGATGTCCTTGTCCTTGAGCAGCTTCTTGGCGTGCTCGTTGGCGTCGCGGCGCAGGTTGCGCACGGCCACCTTGGCATCTTCGCCCGAGCCCTTGACCAGCTTGGTCAGCTCGCGACGGCGCTCTTCGGTCAGCGGGGGCATCGGCACGCGGATCAGGTCACCTTGGGCAGCCGGGTTCAGGCCGAGGTCCGACTCGCGGATCGCCTTTTCGATCTTGGCACCCATGCCCTTTTCCCAGGGCTGCACGCCGATGGTGCGCGCGTCGATCAGCGACACGTTGGCCACCTGGCTGATGGGCACGGGCGAGCCGTAGTAGTCCACCTGCACCTGGTCGAGGATGCCAGGGTGGGCGCGGCCGGTGCGGATCTTGGCCAGTTCGTTCTTGAAAGCGTCGATGGACTTGGCCATCTTCTGCTCGGCGTTCTTCTTGATGTCGGCAATGCTCATCTTCTTGCTCCGTCAGTCCATGCCGCCGGCTGTGGGCCGGCAGCTTGCGCCTGGGTTGCCCCAGCGCTCACACATGCACCAGTGTGCCTTCGTCTTCGCCCATCACCACGCGCTTGAGCGCACCGGGCTTGAAGATCGAGAACACCTTGAGGGGCAGGTTCTGGTCGCGGCACAGCGCGAACGCCGTGGCATCCAGCACCTGCAGGTTCTTGATCAGGGCCTCATCGAAGGTGATCGTGCTGTAGCGGGTGGCCGAGGGGTCCTTCTTGGGGTCGGCCGTGTACACGCCATCCACCTTGGTGGCCTTGAGCATGACCTCAGCGCCGATCTCGGCACCGCGCAGGGCGGCCGCCGTGTCGGTGGTGAAGAACGGGTTGCCCGTGCCGGCGGCAAACACCACGACCTTGCCCTCTTCGAGGTACTGCAAAGCCTTGGGGCGCACATAGGGCTCGACCACCTGGTCGATGCTGATGGCCGACATCACGCGGGCCGTCATGCCTTCTTGGCGCATCGTGTCGGCCAGGGCCAGCGAGTTCATCACCGTGGCCAGCATGCCCATGTAGTCAGCGGTGGCGCGGTCCATGCCGACCGAGCCGCCTGCCACGCCACGGAAGATGTTGCCGCCACCGATCACCACGGCCACCTGGGTGCCCAGCGCGGTGACTTCCTGCACCTCTTTGACCATGCGCACGATGGTCGCGCGGTTGATGCCATAGGCGTCGTCGCCCATCAGGGCCTCGCCGGAGAGTTTGAGCAGGATGCGCTTGTAGGCGGCCATGCGACGTGTTCCTTCTTCGATCTCGGTGTGGGGCAGTGTACAAAACTGCCCCGTTCATCTTGGCCGGTTGGAGCCTGCTGCCGCGCAGTGGTTCCATCCGCCTGAGGTGTTGCGGGCCCTCACCCGGCTGTGTGCGGCACCGGCCTGCACATAGCACAAGGGGGCCGAAGCCCCCTTGTTTGCGTTGGGCTTACTGGCCCTTCGCAGCGGCCATCGTGGCGGCCACTTCAGCAGCGAAGTCGTCTTGCTTCTTCTCGATGCCCTCGCCCACCACGAACATGGAGAACGACTTGATGGTGGTGCCGTTGGCCTTCACGTAGGCTTCAACGGTTTGCTTGCCATCAGCGGCCTTCACGAACACTTGGTTCAGCAGCGAGACTTCCTTGAGGTACTTCTGCACCGCGCCTTCGATCATCTTGGCGGCGATGTCAGCCGGCTTGCCCGATTCAGCAGCCTTGGCGGTGGCCACGCTGCGCTCGGTTTCGATCAGGGCGGCAGGCACGTCGTCCGACGACAGCGACACCGGCTTCATGGCGGCGATGTGCATGGCCACGTCCTTGGCAGCCACGTCAGAGCCATCGAACTCGACCAGCACGCCGATGCGGGCGCCGTGCAGGTAGGTGGCCAGCTTGCCGCCGTCAGCGTAGCGCTTGAAGCGACGGATGGTCATGTTCTCGCCGATCTTGCCGATCAGGCCCTTGCGCACTTCTTCCACGGTGGGGCCGAAACCGTCTTGCGACAGCGGCAGCTCGCCCACGGCGGCGACGTCAGCGGGGTTGTTCTTGGCGATCAGCTCGGCCACCGACTTGGCGAAGGCCAGGAACGAATCGTTCTTGGACACGAAGTCGGTTTCGCAGTTGATTTCGACCAGGGCGCCCACGTTGCCGTCCACAGCGGACGACACCACGCCTTCAGCGGTCACGCGCGAAGCGGCCTTCGAAGCCTTCGAGCCCAGCTTGACGCGCAGGATCTCTTCAGCCTTGGCCATGTCGCCTTCGGCTTCGGTCAGGGCCTTCTTGCACTCCATCATGGGGGCGTCGGTCTTGGCGCGCAGGTCGGCGACCATCGAGGCGGTGATTGCAGCCATTTGATTCTCCGTAGGGTTCAGGGGCGGTGTCATCACCGCCACACAATCGATTGACTTGTAAAAAAGGGGCTGATCAACAGCCCCTCTTCATGGCGCGAAGCAGGCTTTAAGCTTGTTCGCTGACTTCGACGAATTCGTCGTCGCCGGCGGCAGCAGCCACCACGTCGTTCACGGCGTTGGCCTTGCCTTCCAGGATGGCGTCAGCCACGGCCTTGGCATACAGGGCCACGGCCTTCGACGAGTCGTCGTTGCCGGGGATCACGTAGTCGATGCCTTCGGGCGAGTGGTTGGTGTCAACCACGCCGATCACGGGGATGCCCAGCTTCTTGGCTTCGGCGATGGCGATCTTGTGGTAACCCACGTCGATCACGAAGATGGCGTCCGGCAGGACAGCCATGTCTTGGATGCCGCCGATGTCCTTCTCGAGCTTGTTGATCTCGCGTTGGAACAGCAGGCCTTCCTTCTTCTTCAGGCCATCCAGGCCGGCTTCGACCTGAACTTGCATGTCCTTCAGCTTCTTCAGCGAACCCTTGACGGTCTTGAAGTTGGTCAGCATGCCGCCCAGCCAACGCTGGTTCACGAAAGGCACGCCAGCGCGGCCGGCTTCTTCAGCAACGATGTCGCGGGCTTGGCGCTTGGTGCCGACCATCAGGACGGTGCCACGGCGGGCCGACAGTTGCTTGATGAACTTCAGAGCCTCTTCGAACGCGGGTTGCGTCTTCTCGAGGTTGATGATGTGGATCTTGTTGCGGTGACCGAAGATGAAGGGGGCCATCTTCGGGTTCCAGAAGCGGGTTTGGTGACCGAAGTGGACACCGGCTTCCAGCATATCGCGCATGGACACGGGCATGTTGAGCTCCAGAGGTTGGGTCTGAAAGCCGACGTCGATCAGCGACCGCGAGCAAATCTGCTCAAACGGCCACCGACACCTTGGTGAAGTCGGCTTCGCGGCTGCGGCGGGGCCACCATGGCACCCACCGGATTTACCTGACATCAGGCAAACTCAACGATTCTAGCACGGAAATGGGGCGCAACGCCAGCCATGGCGTCCGCCCCACCGGTGTCTGCTGGCCGCAAAGCCAGCGGTGTGATCGGCTCAGCGCCGAGCTTTGGGTTTGCCTTGCTTGCGTGCCGCCTTTTTGGCCGAGGCCTTGCCGCCATTGCTGCCACCGCCTACGCCGCCATGGCGAGCGCCGTCACCACGCTGGCCAGCGCCTGAGGGCTTGCCAGATTTGGCCTGGGCGCGCACGGCGCGCTTGCCGGCGCGGTCCTCGATCTGGATCGCGGCCAGCTCCTCCTGAGCGCTGCCAAAGCCTTCTGACACCTCACGGCTGCGGCGCTTGGCGGCGCCACCGGCTGGGCGCGCATCTTCGCCCTCTTTCACCAGGCGGAAATCGATCTTGCGGGCATCGAGGTCCACGCGCGACACCTGCACCCGCACCCGGGCCCCCACGCCGTAGCGCACGCCACTGCGCTCGCCGCGCAGTTCTTGGCGCGCCTCGTCGAAGCGGTAGTACTCGCCACCCAACTCGGTGATGTGGATCAGGCCCTCGACGTACAAGCCATCGAGCGTCACGAACAGGCCGAAGCTGGTGGCCGCCGTCACGGTGCCGCCGTACTCTTCGCCCAGGCGTTCGCGCATGAACATGCACTTCAGCCACGCCTCGACATCGCGCGAGGCCTCGTCGGCGCGGCGCTCGTTGGCACTGCAGTGGATGCCCGCCGTCTCCCAGGCCGAGGACTCTTCCGGCGTGAGCTTGCCCTTGCCGCGTGTCACCGGCGCCACAGGCTGCGACATCTTCAGGCCGCCCACCGGCTTGCGCTTGAAGTTGCCCACCGACGACTGCACCGGCGGCAGCTTGAGGCCGTAGCGCTCCTGCCCCAGCAGCGCCTTGATCACGCGGTGCACCAACAGGTCGGGGTAGCGGCGGATCGGGCTGGTGAAATGGGTGTAGCCCTCGTAGGCCAAGCCAAAGTGCCCGCTGTTGATGGGCGTGTAGATGGCCTGCTGCATCGAGCGCAGCAGCATCGTGTGGATCTGTTGCGCATCGGGCCGGCCCTTGGTGGCCTCTGCGATGGCCTGGAAGTCGCCCGGTTTGGGTTCTTCACCCAGGCTCAGCCCCAGGCCCAAGGCCTTGAGGTAGTTCTTCAGCAGGCTGCGCTTCTCGGGTGTGGGGCCTTCGTGCACACGGTACAGCGCCGGGTGCTTGGCCCGCAGGATGAAGTCCGCCGAGCACACGTTGGCCGCCAGCATCGACTCCTCGATCAGGCGGTGCGCCTCGGTGCGGGTGCGCGGCACGATCTTGGCGATGCGGCCGTTCTCGTCGCACACGATCTGCGTCTCGGTGGTGTCGAAATCGACCGCGCCCCGCCCTGCCCGCGCCTTGAGCAAGGCCCGGTAAACCTCATGCAGGTGCAGCAAGTGCGGCACGAGGTCGGCACGGCGCTGGGCCTCGGGGCCACGGGTGTTGCCCAAGATGGCCGCCACCTCGGTGTAGGTCAGCCGCGCATGCGAGTTGATCACCGCTGGGTAGAACTGGTAGGCGTGGATCTCGCCCTCCCCGGTGATCACCATGTCGCACACCATCGACAGGCGCTCGACCTCGGGGTTGAGCGAGCACAGCCCGTTGGAGAGCTTCTCCGGCAGCATCGGGATCACGCGGCGCGGGAAGTACACCGATGTGGCGCGCTCGTAGGCATCGCGGTCGAGCGGGTCGCCCGGCTTCACGTAATGGCTCACATCAGCGATGGCCACGATCAGGCGCCAGCCTGAGGGCACCTTCGAGCGCCCGACGGCCGTGGGCATGCAGAACACCGCATCGTCGAAGTCGCGGGCGTCTTCGCCGTCGATGGTCACCAGCGGCACGTCGGTCAGGTCGACACGGTGCTTCTTGTCGGCTGGGCGGATCTTGTCGGGCAGCTTGGCCGCCTGGGCGAGCGTGTCGTCTTTGAACTGGTGCGGCACCTCGTACTTGCGCACCGCGATCTCGATTTCCATGCCCGGGTCATCGATGCCACCGAGCACCTCGGTCACGCGGCCCACCGGTTGCGCGTGCAGCGAGGGGGCCTCGGTCAACTCCACCGCCACCACCTGG
>Ga0228699_1000652_pt1 | contig 23598 bp, 21 predicted proteins | sample McNCre217_Aug_MG_FD_178016 | JGI IMG/M metagenome (GOLD analysis project Ga0228699, IMG submission 178016) | Freshwater microbial communities from McNutts Creek, Athens, Georgia, United States - 2-17_Aug_MG | ecosystem: Environmental > Aquatic > Freshwater > Creek | place: USA: Georgia... | reverse complement strand
CAGCGGCTGCGGCTTGCGTGGCGCCAATGGCGGCGGGACACCTTCAGCAAACGGCTGTTTGTGCTGCTGTGGGTGACGCTGGTGGCCAGCCACTTGCTGGGCTTCAGCCTGTTTCGGCCCGACTTTGGGGGCGATGGCCCTGGGCCTGAGCCTTGGCCTGAGTCGCATGGCCCGCAGGCACATGAAGGCCACCACCCGCCGTTTGCGCACGGCCCGCCCCAGCCCGAGGTGCAGCGCATGGTGGTGCCACCCTTTTTGCCGCCGCACCTAGGGGGCGGGCATCCACCGCACCCAGAGGGTGAGCGGCAGGCGGGGCCGCCGCCCGGTGGCCCTCCCAACCAGTGGCTGGAGGTGCTGGCCCGTGTGCTGGTGTTGGGGTTGGGGGCCTGGCTGGGCGCGCGCTGGCTGACGGCGCCCATGCGCAAGCTGGCCGACGCCTCGAAGGCCTTGAGCCGTGCCATCACCCAGCGGGGGGCGCTGCCCCTGATGGACGCCCGCTCCGGGCCCGCCGAGGTGCGCCAAACGGCCGAGGTGTTCAACCACATGGCGTTGCACCTGCAGCAGCAGTTCGAGCAGCGCAGCCTGATGATGGCGGCGGTGTCGCACGACCTGCGCACCCCGCTGACGAGGCTGCGCATGCGGCTGGAGCGGCTGCAGCCTGACCCCGAGGTGGCGCGTTGCGTGGCCGATGTGCAAGACATCAACGCGATGATCAACGCCGTGCTCGACGCCATGAACGAAGATCGCCGGCAAGAGGCGCCCGCGCTGATCGACGTGTGGTCGCTGGTGCAGGCCCTGGCCGATGACCTGCAGGAGGCGGGCAGCCCGGTGAGCGCCACCGGCGAGGCGGCTTCGGTGCGCGTGCCGCCCACTGGGCTCAAGCGCGTGCTCGACAACCTGATTGGCAATGCGCTGCGCTACGGTCACCGCGCGGATGTGGGTGTGCGCACCACGGCGGCGGCCAAGGGCGAGGCCCCGGGGCGCTGGGTGGAGGTCACCATCGACGACATGGGCCCCGGCATCCCGGAAGACCAGCTGCAGGCGGTGTTCCGGCCGTTTTACAAGCTGGATGCCTCGCGCGGCCGGCAGTCGGGCGACGAGGGCGGCACGGGCTTGGGCCTGTACATCGCCCGCGAGCTGGTGGACCGCGCCGGCGGCCACCTGAGCCTGAGCAACCGCGCCGAGGGCGGCTTGCGTGCCACGCTGCGCTACCCGGCGGCCTGATGCCGGGTGCCTGGGCTCACAGCACGATGGGCTCGGGCTCCAGCCGGATGCCGAAGCGCCCGTAGACGCTTTCTTGGATGGCGCGCGCCAGGGTCACCACCTCGGCGCCGCTGGCGCCACCCCGGTTGACCAGCACCAGCGCCTGGCGCTCGTACACACCGGCGCGGCCGATGGACTTGCCCTTCCAGCCGCAAGCGTCGATCATCCAGCCAGCGGCGAGCTTGAAGCTGCCGTCGTCCAGCGGGTAGTGCACGATCTCGGGGTCGCGGCCGATGATGTCGCGGCACTGTTCGGCCGTCACCACCGGGTTCTTGAAGAAGCTGCCGGCGTTGCCGATCACGGCCGGATCGGGCAGCTTGGCGCGGCGCACGTCGATCACCCACTGGGCAATCTGGGCGGCATCCGGGTGCGTGAGGCCGGTTTCTTGCACCTTGCGGGCCAGCTCCAGGTAGCCGAGTTGCGGCACCCAGGGGCGCGGCAGGCGCAGGCGCACCTTGGTGATCACGCTTTTGCCGGCCAGCGGGCCCTTGAAGACGCTGTCGCGGTAGCCAAAGCGGCACTGCGTGGCGTTCAGGGTGACGGTGCGGCCGGTGATCAGGTCGACGGCATCGAGCGATTCGAAGCGGTCTTTGAGCTCGACGCCGTAAGCGCCGATGTTTTGCACCGGGGCAGCGCCCACCGTGCCGGGGATCAGCGCCATGTTCTCCAGGCCGGGCAGGCCCTGGTCCAGGCACCACATCACGGTGTCGTGCCAGGCTTCGCCCGCGCCCACTTCGACGATCCAGGCGTCGTCGCGGGTCTCGATCAGGCGGCGGCCCGGGATCTCGACCTTCAGCACGCAGCGCTCCAGGTCGCCCGTGAGGAGCAAATTGCTGCCCCCACCCAGGATGAACTTGGGCGCGCGGCCCAGCTCGGGGTGGTCGACCACGCGGCGCACATCGGCCTCGCTGCGCACGTGCACCAAGGTGTGGGCGTTGCACGGCAGGCCGAAGGTGTTGAACGCACGCAGGCTGGCGCCCCGGGCGAGCGCCAAGTGGGGCTCGGCCAGGCTGGCGGTGGTGCCTGGGGGCGTTTCAGGTGCAGAAGAAGTCAAAGTGTCGGCGGCCAGGGGGCGGTGCATGGCAGAATTTTCGCAGACAAAGGAGTGGCACATGCCCAGTTTTGATACCAAACTCGATCCCAACCTCGAATCCGTCGCCAATGCGGTCGACACCAGCGCCAAGGAAATTGGCAATCGTTTCGATTTCAAAGGCACCAGCGCGGCCATCGAGTTCAAGAAAAAAGAAAAGCAAGTCGTGCTGACCGGTGACGCCGACTTCCAGATCGACCAGATCTTCGATGTGCTGGTCAGCAAGCTGACCAAGCAGAGTGTGGACGTGCGCTTCCTGGACCGCGGCAAGGTCGAGAAGATCGGCGGCGACAAGGTCAAGCAAGAGATCACCATCAAGGCGGGCATCGAATCTGAGCTGGCCAAGCAGATCGTCAAGCTGATCAAGGACAGCAAGATGAAGGTGCAGGCCTCGATCCAGGGTGACGTGGTGCGCGTGCAAGGCGGTAAGCGCGATGACCTCCAGGCGGCCATGGCGCTGATGAAGAAGGACCTCAACGTGCCGCTGAGCTTCGACAACTTCCGCGATTGACCGCGATGACCACACCGCACCAGCATCCAGGGCAGGGCTGGCGCCTGTGGGAGGTGGCGATGGCCTTGGGCTTGTGCTTGGGGGCAGCGAACGCCCAGGCGCAAAGCGTGGCCATGACCGGCGCGATGGGCAGCAAGGCGCTGCTCGTGATCGACGGTGGGGCGCCCAAGGCGATGGCTGCGGGCGACACCCATGGCGGCGTGAAGGTGGTGAGCGTGCGGCCTGACCAGGTGGTGGTCGAGGTGGCGGGCAAGCGCCAAAGCGTGGCCCTGGGCGGCGCCCCGGTGAGCGTGGGCGGTGGCGGCATGGGCGAGGCCCGGGGCACGCAGATCGTGCTTGCGGCCGGCTCGGGCGGGCACTTCCTGACGCAAGGCACCATCAACGGCCGCAGCACAGGTTTCATGGTGGACACCGGGGCGACCAGCGTGGCCATCGGCATGGACGAGGCCCGGCGCCTGGGCATCAAGTTCGAGCAGGGCGAGCGCTATTGGGGCAGCACGGCCAATGGCAACGTGATGGGCTATCGCATCTCATTGAGCGCCGTGCAGATCCAAGACGTGGTGGTGCACAACGTCGAGGCCGCCGTGTTGCCGGGCAGCATGCCCTTCGTGCTGCTGGGCAACAGCTTTTTGACGCGCTTTCAGATGAAGCGCGAAAACGACGTGCTGACGCTGACGCGGCGTTACTGACGGGGGCTACGCCGCCACCCGGTGCAGCCCCTGGCCGGGCGCTTGGCGAGACTCCAGCCGCATCTGAGACAGCTCCAGCGGGTCGTGCGCGCAGAAGATGCGCACCTCGTGGCCATGGTCGTCTTGCAGCTCACGCAGGCGCTGTTGGTTGGACAGGCGCAGCGACATGTCGACCTGCACGATGTGCTGGAACACGCGCAGGCCCCAGGGCGCCAAGCCGGGGTCGACCAGGTCAAGGTGGTGGAAGTAGGCGTCGCCCGCGTGCAGCAGCCAGCCCTGGCTGGTGCGCACGGCCACGCCGCAGTGGCCCCGGGTGTGGCCCAGCAGCGGCACCAGCAGCACCTCGTCTTGCGTGCCGGGGATGGCGCGCACGGCGTCGAAGCCCATCCAGCGGTCGCCCTGCAGTTCACGCGCTCGCCACTTCGGGCCGTGGGCCCACTGCGCCGGACGGTAGCGGCTGTGCTCCAGCCAGGTGGGCTTCATCGCGGCCTGCAGCTCACGGGCGAACACGTGCACGTTGGCCTGAGGAAAATCGCCCAGGCCGCCGGCGTGGTCGAGGTCGAGGTGGGTGGGCACGATGTGGCGCACGTCGTGCGGATCCAGCCCCAGCTCGCGGACCTGGTGCAGGGCGGTGTCTTCCAGCTTGAGCACCGGCCGCACCAGCGCGCGGAAGATGCCGCCCAGGCGAGATGGCTGCGTCACGTCGCCCGTGCCCAAGCCGGTGTCGACCAGGATCAGGCCCTGCTCGCTCTCGATCAGCAGCACGTGTGCGCACAGGTGGGCCGGGGCCAGCCAGCCGCCCTCGCCATTGATCATGCGCTGGCCGATGGGGCACATCGAGCAGCAGTTGAGGTGGTGGATCTTCATCGAGGTGCTCCGGATCTGGGGCGGGCAGACGGCACCCCGCCAGCGTGAGGCCGCTGACTACATTCGGTTACGGCCGGATCTTGGCATCACAATCGCGGCTTGAACAGCCCACCCGCATGGGTGATTTCCTTGACCTGGATCGTCACCGATCGCACCCCATTCCCTGCCCATGGCCCGTCGTCCCCGTTTGCCTGCCGGTCACTTCACGCTCGACCAGATCCTGTTTGACGAGGGGTTTGGCGAGCGCCGCACCTGCGAAGGCCTGGTGCTCAATGGCCTGGTGCAGGTGCACCAAGGTGGGGCCGCCGAGGTGGTGGACGACCCCGACGCCCCGTTTGCCCGCGATGGCTTGCACCTGGTGGTGGAGGGGCACGCCTGGATCTGCCACACCCGGGCCCTGGTGATGCTGCACAAGCCTGCGGGCTACGAGTGTTCGCTCAAGCCGGGGGCGTGGCCAGGCGTGCACAACCTGCTGCCTTTGCCGCTGCGCCGCCGGGGCCTGCAACCTGTGGGCCGGCTGGACCAAGACACCACCGGCCTGCTGCTGCTGACCGACGACGGCCCCTTGCTGCACAAGTTGACCTCGCCCAAGCACCACGTGCCCAAGGTCTACGAGGTGGGCTGCAAGCACCCGGTCACCGACAAGCAATGCCAGCGGCTGCTGGCCGGCGTGGTGCTGGACGACGACCCCGAACCCGTGGCCGCCCATGCCGCAGAGCCGGTGCTGGCTGAAGGCGCCAGCGAGACCTGCGACCTGCGCCTGACCCTGCTGCAGGGCAAGTACCACCAGGTCAAGCGCATGCTGGCGGCCGTGAGCAACCGGGTCGAGACCCTGCACCGCAGCCGCATCGGCGCGCTGGCGCTGCCCGATGACCTGGCGCCTGGGCAGTGGCGCTGGGTGGACGATCCGGCGGTGGTCTTGCCTTGAGTTGCGGTCGGCAGCCCTCATAATTTGCCCATGCAAGTGTTTCGCGGGTTCCACCACAGTGCGCTGGCGCCGGCCTGCGCGCTCACCATCGGCAATTTCGACGGCGTCCACCGTGGCCACCAGGCCATGATCGCGCTGCTGCGCAACGAGGCCCAGCACCGGGGCCTGCCGACCACGGTGATGACCTTCGAGCCCCACCCGCGCGACTACTTTGCCGCGCTGTCGGGCAAGCCCGAGCTGCAGCCCACCCGCGTGGCCACGCTGCGCGACAAGCTCTCCGAGCTGGAGCGCTGCGGGGTCGACCAGGTGGTGATCCTGCCCTTCAACCGCGAGATGGCCAGCCTCAGCCCCGACGCCTTCGTGCGCGAGGTGATCGTGCACGGCGTGCGGGCCAAGTACGTGCTGGTGGGCGATGACTTCCGCTTCGGGGCCAAGCGCGCGGGCGACTACGCCATGCTCGACGCCGCCGGCAATGACCACGGCTTCGACGTGGCCCGCATGAACAGCTACGAGGTGCACGGCCTGCGGGTGTCGTCCTCGGTGGTGCGCGAGGCCATGGCCGCCGGCGACATGGCCCGCGTGGCCACGCTGTTGGGCCGCCCCTACTGCATCAGCGGCCACGTCATCCACGGGCAAAAGCTGGGCCGCACGCTCGATTGCCGCACGATGAACATGCGCTTCGACCACGTCAAACCGGCCACCACCGGCATCTTCGTGGTGCGTGTGCACGGCCTGGCTCAGCAGGCCCTGGAGGGCGTGGCCAGCCTGGGCGTGCGCCCCACGGTGGAAGACGCCGGCCGCGTGCTGCTGGAGACCCATTGCCTCGATTGGCCCGCTGATCTGGGCTCGGAAGGGGCCTACGGTAAAATCGTGCGCGTGGAACTGCTGCACAAACTCCGAGACGAAGCCCGCTACGACGGGCTGGACGCCTTGCAGGCGGCGATCCACAAGGACATCGCCGACGCCAAGGGCTTTTTCCAGGCGCAGCGCCGCCAGACCACCCGCGACCGAATTTGACGCGGGCTGACTGACCCGCCGGCCCTCCCGAGGCCTGCGGCGTGGCCCGCACCCGTCGCCCTTGCTGTCGCCCCCGTGGTTGCGCAGCACGAAATGCAAGCGCCGCGTCGGTCGGCGATGCCCCCACCTGATCCCGCCACACCGCCCGGCCTGCTGCCAGGGCGGCAGGCCCCGAATTCGCCGAGACCGCCATGAGCCAAGACGCCAACGCCACGCCCGCCCAACCCAAAAAGGGCGGCAAACCTGCCGACGCGGCACCCGAGTCGAAGTACCGCGCCACGCTGAACATGCCCGACACCCCCTTCCCGATGCGGGGGGACCTGCCCAAGCGCGAGCCCAACTGGGTCAAGGCCTGGGAAGACGAAGGCTTGTACGCCCAGCTGCGTGCCGCCCGCCAGGGCGCGCCGAAGTTCGTGCTGCACGACGGCCCGCCGTATGCCAACGGCAACATCCACATCGGCCACGCCGCCAACAAGATCCTCAAGGACATGATCGTCAAGGCCCGCCAGCTGGCCGGGTTTGACGCCATGTACATCCCCGGGTGGGACTGCCACGGCCTGCCGATCGAGAACCAGATCGAGAAGACCTTTGGCCGCAACCTGGGCCGCGACGAGGTGCAGGCCAAGGCCCGCGTCTACGCCGGTGAGCAGATCGACGGCCAGCGCAGCGACTTCAAGCGCCTGGGCGTGCTGGGCGACTGGGCGCGCCCTTATCGCACCATGGACTTCGGCAACGAGGCCAACGAGATCCGCGCCCTGAAAAAGATCATGGAACGTGGCTTCGTGTACCGTGGTTTGAAGCCCGTGTACTGGTGCTTCGACTGCGGCTCGTCGCTGGCCGAGTTCGAGATCGAATACGCCGACAAGAAATCCAACACGCTGGACGTGGCCTTCCTGAGCGCCGAGCCCGCCAAGCTGGCCGCCGCTTTCGGCCTGAGCAGCCTGGCCAAAGAGGCGTTTGCTGTCATCTGGACGACCACCGCCTGGACCATCCCCGCCAACCAGGCCCTGAACGCCCACGCCGAGCTGAGCTACGCGCTGGTCGATACCCCCAAGGGCATCCTGCTGCTGGCCGAAAGCCTGGTCGAGAAGGCCACCCAACGCTACGGATTCGAAGCCGACCAGGTGAAGGTGCTGGCCACCACCCCAGGTGCCCAGCTCGAAGGCCTGCGCTTCAAGCACCCGCTGGCCCATGTGGATGCCGGCTATGACCGCGAGGCCCCGGTCTACCTGGCTGAGTACGTGAGCGCCGAAGACGGCACCGGCATCGTGCACGCCGCCCCGGCTTATGGCGTGGACGACTTCAACAGCTGCGTGGCCCATGGCCTGAAGTTCGACGACATCCTCAACCCCGTGCAAGGCAACGGCGTGTACGAGGCCGAGCTGCCGCTGTTTGGCGGCCAGCACATCTGGAAGGCCGTGCCCGTCATCCTCGAAGCGCTGGGCAACGCCGGTCGCCTGCTGGCCACCAAAGAGATCACCCACAGCTACCCGCACTGCTGGCGCCACAAGACGCCGGTGATCTACCGCGCGGCGGCGCAGTGGTTTGTGCGCATGGACGAAGGCGAGGGCGTGTTCACCACCGCCAAGGCCGACAAGACCCTGCGCCAGATCGCGCTGGATGCCATCGACCAGACCACCTTCTACCCCGAGAACGGCCGCGCCCGCCTGCGCGACATGATCGCCAACCGCCCCGACTGGTGCATCAGCCGCCAGCGCAACTGGGGCGTGCCGCTGCCGCTGTTCCTGCACAAGGTGAGTGGCGAGCTGCACCCCGACACCCTGGCCCTGATGGACCGCGCCGCCGCGCTGGTGGAGCAGGGCGGTGTGGAGGCCTGGGCACAGCTCGACCCGGCCGATTGGCTGGGCGCTGAACAGGCCGCCGAGTACAGCAAGTCCACCGACATCTTGGACGTGTGGTTCGACTCGGGCACCACCTTCTTCCACGTGCTCAACGCCGAGCACGGCAGCCACCCTGAGGCTGGCCACCACAGCGGCCCCGAGGCCGACCTGTACCTCGAAGGCCACGACCAGCACCGCGGCTGGTTCCACAGCTCGCTGCTGGCCGCCTGCGCCATCTACGGCCGCGCGCCGTACAAGGGCCTGCTGACCCACGGCTTCACCGTGGACGGCCAGGGCCGCAAGATGTCGAAGTCGCTGGGCAACACCGTGGCCCCGCAAGACATCAGCGGCAAGATGGGCGCCGAGATCATCCGCCTGTGGGCCGCCAGCACCGACTACTCGGGCGACCTGGGCATCGACGACAAGATCCTCGCCCGCGTGGTGGACGCCTACCGCCGCATCCGCAACACGCTGCGCTTCTTGCTGGCCAACACCTCGGACTTCAACCCGGCCACTGATGCTGTGCCGCTGAACGAGCTGCTGGAGATCGACCGCTACGCCCTGGCTCGCGCCTCGCAGCTGCAGCAAGACATCCTGGCGCACTATGAGCGCTACGAGTTCCACCCCGTGGTGGCCAAGCTGCAGGTGTACTGCTCCGAAGACCTGGGCGCCTTCTACCTCGATGTGCTGAAAGACCGCCTGTACACCAGCGCCGCCGGCTCCAAGGCCCGCCGCGCCGCACAGACCGCGCTGTGGCACATCACGCACGGCATGCTGCGCTGGATGGCGCCGTTCCTGAGCTTCACCGCCGAAGAGGCCTGGCCGATCTTTGCCGGAGCCGACCAGGGCAGCATCTTCAAGCAGACGTATTGGGACTTCCACGACGCCGACAAAGACGTCGAGCTGCTGGCCAAGTGGGGCCGCATCCGCGCCCTGCGCGAAGAGGCCAACCGCCGCATCGAAGATGTGCGCACCCGTGGCGATGTGGGCGCCTCGCTGCAGGCCAATTTGTTCATCACCATCGGCACGCAAGACGAGCCCGGCCAGCGCCTGCTGGCGGATTTGCGCAGCCTGGGTGACGACCTGAAGTTCGTGCTCATCGTCTCGGGCGTGGAGCTCGCCGAAGGCCACAGCACCCAGATCGAGGTGAACCCGTCGAAGTCGGCGAAGTGCGAGCGCTGCTGGCACTACCGCGACGACGTGGGCCACAACCCCGAGCACCCGACGATCTGCGGCCGCTGCGACAGCAACCTGCATGGCGCCGGCGAAACCCGGGTCTTTGCCTGATGGCCGCGCGCAAACCAGCCGTCAAGGCGGTGAGCAAGGGCGGCAGCGCAGGCGTGCTGCCCTGGCTGGGCATTGCCACCATCGTCATCTTGCTCGATCAGTTCACCAAGGTGCTGATCATCGGCTCGATGCAGCTGGGCGACAGCCACCCCGTCTGGTCCTTCTTCAACATCGTGCGGGCCCACAACACGGGGGCGGCGTTCTCCTTCCTGGCTCACGCGGGCGGGTGGCAGCGCTGGTTCTTCGTGGGGCTGGGCACGGCGGCCACGGGCTTCATCGTCTACATGCTCAAGCGGCATGGCGGGCAGCGCCTGTTTTCTTGGGCGCTCACGCTGATCCTGGGCGGGGCCATTGGCAACGTCATCGACCGCCTGGTGCATGGCCACGTGGTCGACTTCCTCGATTTCCATTGGGCGTTTCTGGCGCCCATGTTCCCGCAAGGCCACTTCCCGGCCTTCAACGTGGCCGACATCGGCATCTCGGTCGGCGCGTTTTTGCTGATCCTCGATGAGCTGCTGCGCGTGCGGCGCGGGTGATGGCAAGATGAGCGATGCACCATCGTCGTGGTGCCTGGGATGCATCACAGGGAGCAAGCAAAGCATGGCGTTCGCATGGCGTGCGTGGACGGTGTCCGCGCTGGTGGTTTTGTCGGGTTGCGCCACGGTGGACCGCCCAGGTTCACAGGTTCAACAAGGTGGCTGTGGTGTCGGTGGCTGGCGACACGTTCTACCGGGCCTACACGGGCCTCACGGTCTTCAACAACGAGTTGGAGGTGCGTGACATTGGTGAATGGGGGCTGGACCGCCAGTTCGCGGAGTCGGCGCGGCTCACCCTGACCAAACTGGGCATGACCGTGGCCGAACCCGCTGAGGCCCCTGCAGCGTTCAAGGCCGTCAACGGCACCAAGGTGACCGGGTGGGGCGGTGAGTGGGCGGCCGTTGAGCAGGCCTCGAAGGACTACTGCAGCGCCCGCAGCGTCGACGCCTTGTTGCTCATCGGGCGCGCGCGGGTGGGTGACTTCCTCATGCAAGGCAGCAACCAGACCTTTGGAGGCGTCGGCGTGTATGGGCGGGGGCCTGTGGGGCCTGCTGGCCGCCTGCACGTCATCGCGCAGATGGGCATGATCAACTGCCAGACGGGCAAGCCCGTGGCGACCAAGCTGGTGACGGTGTTCCCGGCGCAGCGCTTGTCGGATCAGGTGATGGGCCTGCCCATGTTGACCATCTCCCCGGCGCTGGCCGAGCAGCCCATGGCCAGCTGGTCTGCCGACCAGTGGCAGTTCTTCCGCAAGTCCCTCGGCACCTTGGCCAATGGCGCGTTCGACACGAGCATCCGCCACATGTTCACCCAGCCCTGAGGGCTGCAGGCCCATCGGCTGGTCGTGCTGACCTCGTGAACTCACTGGGGGGCAGCGTCAAGTGCCTGTGCTACGCTGGTTTTCCAACCACAAAAACACCAGCGTCACCATGCCCGGCCTGCTTCCCGACATCGATCCCGATGGCCTGCTTGAGTTCTCGGTCGTCTACACCGACCGCGCGCTCAACCACATGTCCAAGCGCTTCCAGGGCGTGATGTGCGACATCTCGGCCATGCTCAAGCGCGTGTACCGGGCCCATTCGGCCGTGCTCGTGCCGGGCAGCGGCACCTTCGGCATGGAGTCGGTGGCGCGCCAGTTCGCCCAAGACCAGCACGTCATGGTCATCCGCAACGGCTGGTTCAGCTTCCGCTGGACGCAGATCTTCGACATGGGCCGCATCCCGCGCAGCCACACCGTGCTCAAGGCCCGTCGCGTGGCTGAGGGCGCGCAAGCCGCCTGGGCCCCCGCGCCAATCGCCGAGGTGCAGGCCGCCATCGCCCGCGAGAAGCCAGCCGTGGTGTTCGCGCCGCATGTGGAGACCGCTGCCGGCATGATCCTGCCAGACGATTACCTCAAGGCCGTGGCCGATGCCGTGCACGCCGTGGGTGGCCTGTTCGTGCTGGATTGCATCGCCTCGGGCGCGATGTGGGTCGACATGGCGGCCACGGGCGTCGACATCCTGATCAGCGCGCCGCAAAAGGGCTGGAGCAGCTCGCCGTGCTGTGCCATGGTGATGCTCAGCGAGCGGGCCCGCCAGGCCATCGAGGCCACGCAAAGCACCACCTTCGCGATGGACCTCAAGAAGTGGCTGCAGATCATGGAGACGTATGAGGGCGGCGGCCACGCCTACCACTCGACCATGCCCACCGATGCCCTGCTGCGCCTGCGCGATGCAATGGCCGAGACCGAGGCCTATGGCTTCGACAAAGTCCGCCAAGAGCAAATCGAGCTGGGTCGCCAGGTGCGTGCCTTGATCGTGGCCCACGGCTACCCCAGCGTGGCCGCCGAGGGCTTCCAGGCGCCGGGCGTGGTGGTGAGCCACACGACCGACGTGGACGTGCACAACAGCAAGAAGTTCTTGGCCCTGGGCCTGCAGACCGCCGCTGGCGTGCCGCTGCAGTGCGACGAGCCAGCGGATTTCCGCAGCTTCCGCGTGGGCCTGTTTGGCCTGGAGAAGCTGCACAACGTGGACCGCACGGTGAACACCCTGAAACAGGCCTTGGACCGCATCCAGAGCTGAATCACGCGAACCCGGCAAGGGGGTTCCCCCGCATGGGTTTGTGAATTAGGACCGCTTATGGTCGCGGCATGACATCCCCAGGGGGCCTCATGCCAGCAGCACACCATGACAACGCTTCCCCCAGCGAACTGGAATGGGCGCCTTCGGTGCTGACCCTGCCGCTGGCGGAAACGCCGTTGAGGCCTTGGGTGCACCTGGGGCGTGACCCTGGCGCGGTCACCATCGACCTGGTGCTCGACCTGCCGGATCCCACCGTGCCGGTCACTTGGCGCGACACGCCCCGTCGGGTGTGGTCTTCTTGCACCGGCTGGTGGCGCGGGGTGTTGCGGTAGGCTTTCGCCTCCGTACCCCTGAGGCCACCGTCCCATGCCCCCATCGCTGCTGAACTGGCGCACCCTGTTGGCTTTGCTTGCACCGCCCATGCTGTGGGCCGGCAATGCCGTGGTCGGGCGCTGGATGGTGGGGCAGATGTCGCCCGTGGCCATGAACGGCCTGCGCTGGGTGATCGTGGCGCTGATCCTGTGGCCGCTCAGCCGTGGCCTGTGGCGCCAGCGTGGTGCCATCCGCAGCCGGGCCGCGCACCTGTTCGTGCTGGGCCTGCTGGGGGTGGGCAGCTACAACGCGCTGCAGTACCTGGCGCTGCAAACCTCGTCGCCCATGAGCGTGACCCTGATCGGCGCCAGCGTGCCGGTGTGGATGATGTTGGTGGGCCGCATCGGCCATGGCCAGCCCATCCACCTGCGCCAGGGCCTGGGGGCGATGCTGTCGGTGGCGGGCGTGGTGCTGGTCATCGCGCAGGGCCAGTGGTCGCACCTGCTGCACCTGCGGGCCGCCCCGGGTGATGCCTTGATGGTGCTGGCCAGCCTCTTGTGGGCGATCTACAGCTGGCAGCTGGCGCACCCGCCGGCCAGCATGCAGGGGGATCAGCGCCCCGATTGGGACTGGGCCGCCTTCCTGCAGGTGCAGGTGCTGTTCGGTTTGATCTGGGCTGGCGCCTGCACGGGCGTGGAGTTCGCCTGGGTGGCGCAGACCGCGCCGACCGGAGCCAACGAGGCCTGGCGAGGCCTGTGGCCCCACACGGCCTCTGCCTGGGTGGCCATGCTGTTCATCGCCGTGGGGCCTTCGATCCTGGCTTACCGCTTCTGGGGGCAGGCCGTGGCCAAGGTGGGCCCCACGCTGGCGGCCTTCTTTGGCAACCTCACGCCCTTGTTTGCCGCGCTGTGGTCGGCGTTGTTCCTGGGGCAGCCGCCACGCTGGTACCACCCCGTGGCTTTGTTGATGGTCATGGCGGGCATCGCGGTGTCGTCGCGTGCACCCGCGCGGGGCGATCAGCGCCTACGCTGACCGCGCTTGGCACCGAACGGGGGCTGACCGCGCCAGTAGCGCATCATCAACCAGCCACCCAGCATGCCGCCGAGGTGGGCGAAGTGCGCCACGCCCGAGCCGCTGCCCATCACGCCCAGCAGCAACTCCAGCCCACCGAAGATGGCCACGTACACTTTGGCCTTCATGGGGATGGGCGGGATCAGCGGCATGATGGTGCGGTTGGGGAACATCATCCCGTAGGCCAGCAGCAGGCCGTACAAGGCGCCTGATGCGCCCACGGTCGGGCTCATCCAGCCGAACACCTGCGACATCACCATCTGCGTCAGGCCACCGGCCAGGGCCGAAGCGGCCATGAAGTGCATGTAGCGCTTCTGGCCCCAGATGCGTTCGAGCTCGCTGCCAAACATCCACAGGCCGAGCATGTTGAAGAACAGGTGCTCGAAGCCGCCATGCAAGAAGGCGTAGCTCAGCAGCTGCCAGGGGAAGAACAGGCCCGACTGCAGTGGCCACAAGGCGAACCACATGGAGAGCTTGTGGCTCAAGAACGAGTCGATGCAGAACACGGCCACGTTGATCAACAACAGGGCCTGGGTGATCGGGGGCATGGGGGGCATGGATGCGCGGCCTTTGGTGGCAGGCGTGACACAAGACGCCCACATCATAGGGCCGACACCCGAGGTGCCGTGTGTCAGCGTCTTGCAAAGTGCAAGGCCAATGGGGCCTTGTTGCGCGGATGCGGGCTTCGTTCACGCCAGCAGGCGCGGCTTGGCACGCTCCTCGCTTGGGTGCCAACAGGGTCCTGGTCATCGCCAGGCCGCACTGAAGGAGACCCGCGCATGTCCGCCCACATCGTCCTCACTTCACACCCTGGCCGCAAAGCAGGCTCGGCGCCTGGCGGCGTCCAGTGGGGCGCGGCCACGGCGCACGAGCGCGGCCCGCTCGTGGCCAGTGTGGCCAACCCGTCGGCGCGCAACGTGATCGGCACCCATGCCGGTGCGTACTCGGTGTACCGGGCCCTGGCGGTCGCGGCGGGCCAGCTCTCGCGCGACCACAAGCCCGACCTGACCAACACCGCACCCGCCGAGGCCATCGGCCCGCACCCGCAATGGGCCGATGCGCACAAGATCGTGTCGCTCGATCCCTGGGGGCACCTGGTGGCCAGCGCCTTCGCACCGCAGCTCGCCGCCGGCACCGACATCCGGCCCACCATCGCCATCACCAAGGCCCACATCAACATGCCCGAGCTGGTGGCGGCCATGGCGGCGGGGCGGCTGCACGCCGATGGCGACATCCTGCAGGCCAATGGCGACGTCAAGGTCACCAAGGCCGCGATCGATCCAGTCTGGTACCTGCCCGGGTTGGCCGAACGCTTCGGGGTGAAAGAGAGCGCGCTGCGCCGCAGCCTGTTCGAGCAAACGGCGGGCATGTTCCCCGAGCTGGTCACGCGGCCTGACCTCAAGGTCTTTTTGCCGCCCATTGGGGGCATGACGCTGTATTTCTTTGGTGACGTGGCCAAGCTGGGCCGGCCCGAGACCCGCATCGCCTGCCGCCTCCACGACGAGTGCAATGGCTCCGATGTGTTCGGCTCCGACATCTGCACCTGCCGGCCCTACCTGGCCCATGGCATCGAGGTCTGCATCGAGATGGCGCAGCAAGGCGGCGTGGGCCTGGTGGTCTACAACCGCAAAGAGGGGCGCGCCCTGGGCGAGGTCACCAAGTTCTTGGTCTACAACGCGCGCAAACGCCAGACGGGCGGCGACCGCGCCGAGACCTACTTCGCCCGCACCGAGTGCGTGGCCGGTGTGCAAGACATGCGCTTCCAGCAGCTCATGCCCGATGTCTTCCACTGGCTGGGCATCACCCGCATCGACCGCTGGGCCTCGATGAGCAACATGAAGCACGAGGCCCTGGTGGAAGCGGGCATCGAGGTGGTGGAGCGCGTGCCCATCCCCGACGAACTCATCCCGGCCGATGCCCAGGTGGAGATGGACGCCAAGAAGGCGGCGGGCTACTTCTCGACCTACACGCCCGACGCGAGCGAGCTGGCCGTGGTCAAGGGCCGCGGCCTGCAGGAGTGAGCACGATGGCCAGCACCTTGAGCGATGTGGCCGCCTCGCTGGACCCTGCGGCATTGCTGAGCGCGCAGGCGGTGCGCCAGCACAGCCAGGCCATCTTGGCGCGGGCCCAGGCGGGCGAAGCGCGGCATTTCACCTGGCACCCCGAGCGCATCGACCTGGTCGGGGCTTACGTGGGGGGCGTGATCCGCGAGCGCTACCCCGATCTGAACGTGCCTTACCACGCCCGCTGGCGCCACTTCGAAGCCGGTGGGGCAGACCGCTGGACCGCGCTGAGCCATGAGCATGGCCTCGATGGCGCCCACCACCGGCTGCAGCGGGCGCGGGCCCGGGTGGACTTGGCCGTGGTCAGCGTGCTGTTGGATGCTGGCGCCGGCCCCGCCTGGCGCTACACCGATGCGGCCACCAGCCAGCTGCTGGAGCGCTCCGAAGGCCTGGGGGTCGCCAGCCTGCGCTGGTGGGCCACGGGTGGCCTGTCGTCGGATCCGCACGAGCCCTTGCGCGCCGACGCCATCGGCCTGGAGCGTGTGCAGACGGCCGACGTGGGCCTGGCCTTTCAGGTGGCCGACGACAACCCGCTGGTGGGCCTGGAGGGCCGCGCCAACCTGCTGCGCCAGCTGGCCCTGGCCTTGCGCGCGCACCCCAGTGTGTATGGCCGCCCAGATGCCCCCGATGTGCTGCGCCCCGGGCACCTGGTCGACACGCTGATCCGCCTGTCGCCCACCGGCCGGGTGCCGGCGGCCACGGTGCTGGCGCTGCTGCTGCAGACCCTGGGGCAGATCTGGCCTGGGCGGCACCAGTTGCGCGGCGTGCCCCTGGGCGATTGCTGGGCGCACCCGGATGCGCCCTCGGGCTGGCTGCCCTTCCACAAGCTCAGCCAGTGGATGACCTACTCGCTGCTGGAGCCGCTCGAAGACGCCGGCTTGCAGGTGGTGGGCCTGGATGCGCTGACCGGCCTGCCTGAGTACCGCAACGGTGGCCTGCTGCTCGACCTCGGGTTGCTGCAGGCGCGCGACCGCAGCTTTCACACCGTCCGCTGGACGCCAGACGCCGAGCCCATCGTTGAATGGCGGGCCCTGACCGTGGCCGCGCTCGACTTGGTGGCCGAGGTGGTGCGCCAAGACCTGGGCCTGAGCGCCGAAGCCTTTCCGCTGGCCCGTGTGCTGGAAGGTGGCACCTGGGCGGCGGGCCGCCAGATCGCCAGCGCCAAGCGGCAGGGTGGCGGGCCACCCGTGCACCTCGTCAGCGATGGCACCGTGTTCTAGACTCCCCTTGACCCCTGACCTGCCTGGAGGCTTGCCATGACCGCAGATTTCCCCAACCTCACCGTCGTGGACCACCCGCTCGTGCAGCACAAGCTGACCTGGCTGCGCTCGGCAGAGACCAACACCGACAGCTTCCGCAACCTGCTGCGCGAGGTCAGCCAGATGCTGATCTACGAGGCCACACGCGACCTGCCCACCGAGTTGCAGACCATCCAGACTCCGATCACCACGATGCCGTCGCCGGTCATCAGCGGCAAGAAGCTGTGTCTGGTGTCCATCTTGCGGGCCGGCAACGGCATGCTCGACGGCATGTTGGCGCTGCTGCCCCTGGCCCGCGTGGGCCACATCGGCCTCTACCGCGACCCCGACACCCTCGAGCCCGTTGAGTACTACTTCAAGGTGCCGTCTGACATCACCGAGCGGCAGGTGATCGTGGTCGACCCCATGCTGGCCACCGGCAACTCGGCCGTGGCCGCCATCGACCGGCTCAAGGAAGTGGGCTGCCCGCAGATCAAGCTCATCTGCCTGCTGGCCGCCCCCGAGGGCGTGGAGAACATGCGCCAGCACCACCCCGACGTGCCCGTGGTCACCGCCGCGCTCGACAGCCACCTCAACGAGCACGGCTACATCGTGCCCGGCCTGGGCGACGCGGGCGACCGCATCTTCGGCACCGAGTGAGTTCGGACTCGGCGCGTGCTGCACGCCCGCGCAAAAGGTGGTGATTTGCCGCGCGAATCGCGGGCTGCCTCGTCGGCATCAGGCTGGACAATCGATGAGGCCAACGAACGCGGGGATTGCCATGGCGTGGTTCACCAACTTGCGCTTGCGCGCCAAATTGATGTTCTCGATTGCCGGGGTGATCGCACTCACCGCGGCCTTGGGCATCTTTGCCGTGTCCCGGCTGGCGCTGGTCTCCGAGCGCGCCTCGGTGATTGCCGAGGTCTGGGGCGTCAAGGCTCAACTGGCTGGCGAAATGAACGCCGCATCGGGTGACTACCGCGTGGCCGAGCTGCAGTATGCGCTGGCCACCAACGATGCCGAGCGCGCGCGGTTTGACCAAGTTGCCCAGGCGCATTTCAATTTGGTGAACAAGGCCCTTGCGAAGTACCAACCCTTGGTCACCGACGAGGCCGAGCGAGCTTTGAGTGAGCAATTCAATGCCGATTGGACGGCCTACAAGGACGAGCACTACAAGCTGACCATCCTGGCTCAGGCGGGGAGCCTGGGGGGCGTGCGATCGTGGGCCGAGGGCCCCTCCAAAGACGTGTACACGCGCTACAGCGACACGCTCAACAAGATCGTGGCCTTCAACACCCAAGGTGCGCAACGGGCCAACGACGAGGCCAAGCGCGTCTACCACCAATCTCGGTGGGCTGTGCTCTGCGGCGTGCTGGTGGTGGCTGCGCTGGGGTTGGGCTTCGCCTGGATGGTGTCGCGGCAAACAGCCGAGCCTTTGGCGCATGCCGTCGAGGTGCTCAAGGCCGTGGCCGATGGCGACCTCACGCGCGAGGTGCGCACTGGGCGTCTCGACGAGGTGGGTGACATCCAGCATGCGCTCGCCGTGATGCAGCGCCGCTTGTCGGAGATGGTCCAGCAGGTGCGCGCTGGGGCCGAGTCGGTCTCGACCGCATCCACCCAGATCGCCATGGGCAACTCGGACCTGAGCACGCGAACCGAAGCGCAGGCGTCGAGCCTGCAGCAAACTGCGGCCTCGGTCGAAGAGATGGCCAGCACCGTGCGCAACAACGCGGGCAATGCCCAGCAGGCCAATGCGCTCGCTGCCGCTGCATCCGATGCCGCCACCCAAGGCGGCGAGGTGGTGAGCGAAGTGGTGCACACCATGAACGGCATCCAGGCTGCCAGCCGCAAGATCGCCGACATCATCGGTGTCATCGATGGGATTGCCTTCCAGACCAACATCCTCGCGCTCAACGCTGCCGTCGAGGCCGCACGGGCCGGCGAGCAAGGGCGCGGCTTCGCGGTGGTGGCCAGCGAGGTGCGCACGCTGGCGCAACGCAGCGCCAATGCCGCCCGCGAGATCAAGGCCCTGATCCACGACAGCGTGGAGAAGGTGAACGCAGGCAGCCAGCAGGTGGACGCCGCCGGGCATGCGATCCAGGACGTGGTGGCACAGGTGCGACAAGTCACGGCACTCGTGAGCGAGATCGCTCACGCCAGCGCGGAGCAGAGTCAGGGCATCGGGCAAATCAACCAGGCTGTCGGACACCTCGACCAGGCCACGCAGCAAAATGCCGCCCTTGTCGAGCAGAGCATGGCCGCCGCCGAGAGCCTGCAGGGGCAAGCGGCCAAGTTGGCTGAATCGATGGCCGCGTTCCGCGTGCGTGCAGGTGAGCCTGGGTGACCCCTCGCGTGCTGGCCTGAACCCTGCTAGGGTGATCACATGCTTGACCTGATCATCCGCCACTGCAACCTGCCCGATGGCCGCAGCGATGTCGACATCGGCATCCAGGCGGGGCGCATCACCGACATCGCCCCCTCATTGCCTGCCCAGGCAGGTTCGGAGATCGATGCCCAGAGGCAGCTCGTCAGCCCGCCCTTCGTGGACGCCCACTTCCACATGGACGCCACGCTGAGCCACGGCCTGCCGCGCGTCAACCAATCGGGCACCTTGCTCGAAGGCATCGCGCTGTGGGGCGAGCTCAAGCCCCAGCTCACGCAAGAGGCACTGGTCGAGCGCGCGCTGGCCTATTGCGACTGGGCCGTGGCCAAGGGCCTGCTGGCCATCCGCAGCCATGTCGACGTGTGCGACCCGCGCTTGTTGGCGGTGGAAGCCCTGCTGCACGTGCGCGAGCGTGTCAAGCCTTACCTTGACCTGCAGCTCGTGGCCTTCCCGCAAGATGGCGTGCTGCGCAGCCCAGGCGCGCTCGCGCAGTTGCGTCGGGCCCTCGACATGGGCGCCGATGTGGTCGGCGGCATCCCGCATTTCGAGCGCACCATGGCCGATGGCGCCGCTTCGGTGCGCATCCTGTGCGAAGAAGCTGCCCAGCGCGGCCTGCGGGTCGACATGCATTGCGACGAATCCGACGACCCGCTGTCGCGCCACATCGAGACGCTGGCCTGTGAAGCCCAGCGCCTGGGCCTGCAGGGCAGGGTGGCTGGCTCCCACCTCACCTCCATGCACAGCATGGACAACTACTACGTCAGCAAGCTCTTGCCGCTGATGCACGAAGCCGGCGTGGCCGCCATCGCCAACCCGCTGATCAACATCACCCTGCAAGGTCGCCACGACACCTACCCCAAGCGCCGCGGCATGACCCGCGTGCCCGAGCTGCTCGCGGCCGGCGTGCGTGTGGCCTTTGGTCACGACTGCGTGATGGACCCCTGGTACAGCCTGGGCAGCGGCGACATGCTGGAGGTGGCCCACATGGGCTTGCACGTGGCGCAGATGACTGGCCAGCAGGCCATGCGCCAATGCTTCGAGGCGGTCACCACCACGCCGGCGGCCATCTTGGGGCTGGAGGGCCACGGCCTGCAGCCCGGATGCTGGGCCGATCTGGTGCTGCTGCAGGCGGCCGACCCCATCGAGGCCATCCGCCTGCGCGCCACCCGCTTGATGGTGATGCGCCGGGGCCGCATCGTGGCCGAAACGCCCCCGGCCACCGCCTCGCTGCACCTGCCTGAGCGCCCCGCACAGGTGAGCCACCGCAGGCCAGCCCACCACTGAGGCCCGCAGGCCCATGAGGCGGCGCCCTAGGCTCAGGCCAAGAGGCTGACCGCGCTGGTGCCAGACGTGGCGCTGGAAGTGGTGCCTGCGCTGGCGCCCGAGCTTGCGCTGCCGGTGCCCCCCGCGCCCATCTGCTGCATCTGCTCGAACAAGGCGCGCATCTTCTCCTCGAAGCCCTTGACCTCGTCCTGGCTCAGACCGCCGTCGCCATTGCTGTCGATGGCACTGAACAGGTCCTGCTGCGCCTGGTCGTCGCTGGACGACGAGCCACCTTGCGCGGGCGGCGGAGGCGGTGGGGGCATGCCGCCCATCATCCCGGCAAAGCCCTGGGTGTCCAGCCCGAAGCCCGACAGGCTGTTGGCGCTTCCTTCGTTGCTGGCCGATGCGGTGCTGGCCGAACCCGAGCTGCCGCTGCCCTGGCTCTCCAGCGCAGACTGCAACTCCGTCGCGCTCAAACTGCCATCGCTGTCGGTGTCGATCTGGGCGAACAGGTCTGAGAGCGACGGCGGACCGTCGCCGCTGCCCTGGGCGCCTTGCGCGCCGCCCGGACCGCCCGGTCCTCCTGGACCTTTGGGCGGCCGGGGCGGTGCGCCCCATTGCACGCCGCCTGTTGACGACATGCCGCTGGAGATGGTGGTCATGGTGAAGTCCTTTCCGGTCTGGTCAACCGAGCCCCTTCACGCCCGTGAAGGGGTCTGCGGTGCGGCCCATTCTTTGAAGTGCATGTAGCGCCTTGTTGTGCGCATGTGTCCATCCCGACACAAGCAGCGGCCTGGCTGGCCTTGTCGGACAACTGGCTGAAATGCGACGCCTTTTCCGATGATGCGGCCACCCCCGAGATTGCCGTGCGCCTGTGCTATCCTTTGCGCCCTGTTCACCGTTGCCCCGGTGGCGAAATCGGTAGACGCAGGGGATTCAAAATCCCCCGCCGCAAGGTGTGCCAGTTCGAGTCTGGCCCGGGGCACCAGCGATGCCACAGCTGCATCCGCTGCCAGCAAGCGCATTCCCCCCTTTTGATCGATGGACCGATGCCTGTGTGGCCCTCACCACGCACGCTGCCGCATGGCCGGGGGATACCTGCGTGCCGTGCTGGGCCACCTGCGAGCCTGCGACAATGCGCACCATGACCTATCCCACGCTCGAAGACGCCATCGGCAAGACGCCGCTGGTGCGCCTCCAACGCCTGCCCGGTGCCGACGCCGATGCGCGCGGCAACGTCATCCTGGCCAAGCTCGAAGGCAACAACCCCGCAGGCTCGGTCAAGGACCGTCCGGCCATCAACATGATCCGCCGGGCCGAAGAGCGCGGCCAGATCAAGCCCGGCGACACGCTGATCGAAGCCACCTCGGGCAACACCGGCATCGCCTTGGCCATGGCGGCGGCCATCAAGGGCTACCGCATGGTGCTGATCATGCCGGAGGACCTCTCCATCGAGCGCGCCCAGACCATGAAGGCCTACGGCGCCGAGCTCATCCTCACGCCCAAGAGCGGCGGCATGGAGCACGCCCGCGACCTGGCCGACCAGATGGTGCGCGAAGGCAAGGGCGTGGTGCTCGACCAGTTCGCCAACCCCGACAACCCGTCGGTGCACTTCGACACCACCGGCCCCGAGATCTGGGCCGACACACAAGGCCGCATCACCCACTTCGTGAGCGCCATGGGCACCACCGGCACCATCACCGGCGTGTCGCGATACCTGAAGTCGCAAGACGCTGGCGTGCGCATCATCGGCGCGCAACCGCAAGACGGCTCGCGCATCCCCGGCATCCGCAAGTGGCCCGAGGCCTACCTGCCCAAGATCTACGATCCCAGCTGCGTGGATGAACTCGTCTACGTCAGCCAGGCCGATGCCGAAGACATGGCCCGCCGCCTGGCCCGCGAAGAAGGCCTGTTTTGCGGCATCTCGGCGGCTGGCGCCTGCTGGGCGGCCTTGCAGTTGTCGATGCAGGTCACCAACGCCACCATCGTGTTCGTGGTCTGTGACCGCGGCGACCGCTACCTCTCCACCGGCGTGTTCCCGGCCTGAGCCGCAGCCCGCACCCCGTCAACGATCCACCCCACGGCCCCTCCACCATGCAGATCCACAAAGAGCTCGACGCGCGTGGCCTGACCTGCCCGCTGCCCATCCTCAAGGCCAAGAAGGCCCTGTCCGACATGCAAAGCGGTGAGGTCTTGCAGGTGCTGGCCACCGATCCGGGCTCGGTGCGCGACTTCCAGGCGTTTTCGCGCCAGACGGGCAACGACCTGGTCGAGCAGCGCACCCAGAACCCGGGTGGCCAAGAAGAGTTCGTTCACCTGCTGCGTCGCCGCTGAGGGGCGCACAGCCTGTGGCAGCAGGGCCGCTCAGGCCCTGGTCAGGCCCCGCTCAGCAGGTCTTGTGACGACGGCGGCAACAGCCCCAGGTGCCTGAACGCCGATGCCGTGGCCACCCGCCCACGCGGCGTGCGCTGCAAGAAGCCCTGCTGGATCAGGTAAGGCTCGATCACATCCTCGATGGTCTCGCGCTCTTCGCCGATGGCCGCCGCCAGGTTGTCCAGGCCCACGGGCCCGCCATCGAAACGGTGGATGATGGCCTCCAGCAGCTTGCGGTCCATCACGTCAAAGCCCAGCGGATCCACATCCAGCATGGCCAGGGCCTTGTCGGCCATCTCGCGGGTGATGCGGCCATCGCCTTTCACGTCGGCGTAGTCGCGCACCCGGCGCAGCAGCCGGTTCGCGATGCGGGGTGTGCCGCGTGAGCGCCGCGCCACCTCCATCGCGCCATCGGCATCGATCGGGGCATTGAGCAGCCCCGCCGAGCGCGTGACGATGCGCTGCAACTCCGCCGCCGAATAGAACTCCAGCCGTGCCACGATGCCGAAACGGTCGCGCAGCGGGTTGGTCAGCATGCCGGCGCGCGTGGTGGCGCCCACCAGCGTGAAGGGCTGCAGATCGAGCTTGATCGAGCGCGCGGCCGGGCCTTCGCCGATCATGATGTCGATCTGGTAGTCCTCCAGCGCGGGGTAGAGGATTTCTTCGACCACCGGGCTCAGCCGGTGGATCTCGTCGATGAACAGCACATCGTGCCGTTCCAGGTTGGTCAGGATGGCGGCCAGGTCCTTGGGCTTTTCCAGCACCGGGCCGGAGGTTTGCCGCAGGTTCACGCCCAGCTCGGTCG
>Ga0228699_1000648_pt1 | contig 23799 bp, 17 predicted proteins | sample McNCre217_Aug_MG_FD_178016 | JGI IMG/M metagenome (GOLD analysis project Ga0228699, IMG submission 178016) | Freshwater microbial communities from McNutts Creek, Athens, Georgia, United States - 2-17_Aug_MG | ecosystem: Environmental > Aquatic > Freshwater > Creek | place: USA: Georgia... | reverse complement strand
TCGCGTCGTGGCCACTCAGGCTGCGCCACCGCTTCGCTCGGCATTCGGTGCTGGGTGAGGGGGCCGCAGTCGTGTCGCTGACCTCGCATGGTCGACGTCTGGCCACGGTGCATTTGGCGATCGAATCGATTGCGCAAGGGGATGTCCGGCCGCACGCGTTGCTGCTGCATGTGGGGAAGGGCACCCATGCGCAGGATTGGCCAGGGCTGCGCAGGCTGGTACGCCGCGGGCTGCAGATCATCGAGGTGGATGATGTGGGGCCGCACACCAAGTACTGGCCGGCGCTGGCGCACCCCGACCTGCAGCAGCGTGCGCTGGTCACTGCCGACGACGACATCGTCTATCCCCGTGACTGGCTGTCGCGGTTGCTGGCCGTGCACCAGCAGCATCCACATGATGTGGTGGCGCATCGGGCCTATCGGGTGCGGCTCGATGAGCAGGGCTTGAGGCCCTATGACGAATGGCCGTTTTGTGTCGACACCGCGGCGTCTGTGTTGAACTTCGCGACGGGGGTCTCGGGGGTGCTTTACCCACCGGCGATGGTGCAGGGGTTGCGTGAAGCAGGCGATGGCTTCCTGGCCCTGTGCCCCAAGGCTGACGATGTCTGGCTGCATGCCGTGGCCGTGCGTTACGGCTTTGCGGTGCGGCAGGTCACCCATGTGGCCACCCATTTCCCCTTGATCGCAGGTTCGCAGGTGGAGACCTTGATGGCCAGCAACGTGGATGGGGGCGGCAACGATGTGCAATTGCGCCGGACCCACCATGCGGAGGTGCTGGCCGCGCTGCGGCGTGCGCCCGATATGGGCGTGCCTGAGGACGGTGAAGACCTGTTCACCCGACGGGATTGGGTGAGCCTGCTGCAGGCGCACGGTTGGCCGGGGCCGCAGGGTCTGCAGTGGTTGCCCGTGTTCGCTCACCATGGCGCGCATGGTGGCGATCTGCCCTTGGCTGTGGGGCGCGCGGGTTGGGTGCAGGGATTCACCAACTACTACGCGCCACTGCTGGGGATGGCTCGCGTGCCCGGTCAACGTCCGGTGCGCATCAACTGGCGGCGGTGTGCCGCAGACCTGGCGCAGCGCCCGGATGCGACGGTCATCCAATTGCAACCCATGCCGGCCCATGCCAACTGGTGGCAGTCGTTGCGCGAGGCGCTGGCCGCATCAGGCTATTACACCGACACCTATGCCTGTTTCGGCAACTGGTACCTGCCGCTGGATGGCCAGACGCGGTTCGATGATTACTGGCGAGGGCGCCCTTCCAAGTTGCGCAACACGGTGGCGCGTGCGCAGAAAAAGCTGGCGCGCGCGGGCGGACGCATCGAGGTGCTGACGGCGGCGGACGACACCTTGGCCAGAGGCATTGCCGCTTACGAGGCGGTGTACGCCGCGAGCTGGAAAGAACCAGAGCCTTGTCCAGGCCTGATGCCCGCCTTGATGCGCTGGGCTGCCTCGCTGGGCTACCTCAGGCTGGGCTTGTTGCACTTGGAGGGGCAGGTGGTGGCCGCACAGGTGTGGCTGGTGGAGCCCTGCAAGGCGCACATCTATAAGTTGGCTTACGTCCCGGGCCACGAGGGCCTGTCTGTGGGCTCGGTGCTGACGGCTGCCATGATGCAGCGAGCCATCGATGAGGACCGCGTGCGCGAAGTGGATTACCTGATGGGCGATGACGCGTATAAGCAAGACTGGATGACCCACCGCCGCGAGCGCGTGGGCCTGCTGGCCATCCGCCGGCGTGATCCGCGCGGTTGGCTGGTCTGGGGGCGTCATGTTGCAGGGCGCATGGCCAAAGCCTGGCGAGCCCGCCGTGCATGAGCCGGGGTGGCGATCAGTCCAGGCTGTGCAACCAGGTCAGCAGTTGAGTCTGCATGACCTGGTGGGCATCGGGCGTTGAGCAGGTGTGATCGGCGCCCTCGAGGGTGGTCCAAGTGACTTGGGCTTGGCGTCTGGCCCCCTGCCATGCTGCGGCGCCATCCACCTGGATCAGGAACTCCTGCCCCGTCAGGTCTTCGCTGCTGGTGAGGACCAGCACATGTCCTTTGAACTGGCGGAAGGCGATCGCCATCCTTTGGGGGAAGGGGGCGTCGTCAGGCTGAGCTTGGGCTCGCCGTTTGTGCAGGTTGCCCAGCAGATGCCGCCCGGCCTGCCATCCCACTTGCGCGCGCAACAGCTTGAGCCAGAAGGCGGGTTGCTTCAAACGCTGCCAGTAGTAATGCTTGAGCCGTGCACTGGCCAGGCTCTGCTCGGTGCGCATCCACGTGTTGATGAGCACCAGGCCTTGGATGCGGTCACGATGGCGGCCAGGCGTGCTCAACAGGGCGGCAGAGGCGCCATCACACAGCCCCACCAAGACCACCGAATCCAAGGCGGGAAGCTGCGCCAGCATGAGGTCGATCGCGTGGTCGATCCAAGGGCCGGAGGCTGCGAAGTCCATGTGTTCACCGTCGGCATCGCCCAAGCCTGGCCAATCGAAGCGCAGCGTGGGCCAGCCCGCCTGGGCCAACTGCCTGGCCATCTCGACGAATTGGCGGTGCGCCCCCCAGCGTGTCTGGCCGCCGCCAGCCAGCAGGATCACGCCGCGCCGGGCAGGGGGGCTGGCGGTGGGGCAGGACAGCACGCCCACGCTGTGGGCACCAGAGCCGGGCAGCTGCGTGGGCCAGGTGATGTCCAGGGCGTGTTCCCGCCACCCTTGGCCTGTCAGCTCAACCTGGTGGGGAGGCATCTGGGGTGTCCTGCAACGCTTGTGCGGTGGCGGTGATCAGCGCGGGGTGGTTGGCCGTGCTGACGCTGGCCCAGTAGCTGGGGCCCGCCAGCCCCCGCCAGGCGGCTGGCCCGCCTTGGGCAGTCCAGCGCGCCAATTGGCGCTGGGTGCCCAAAGGGGGATCGGTGGCATCGGCCGTGGGCAGGGTGTCCAGCCACACCAGCCGGCCGACTGGGGGCACAGGCTTCGGTGCGCTGGCCAGCAGGCCAGCTTTCAAGCCGCCAGACAGGGGGTAGCCGCCCACCCAGGTGATCGCCGCGGCGTCATCAACGGGGATGCGGTCTGAGGCGGGTGAGGGGGCATGGAGCCACGACCGGGCTGCATCCACCCGCTGCCACTGCTGCAACACCTGCTGACCGCTCCACAGCGGTTGCCAGGCCAAGAGGTTGCAGAGCGCTGTTGGCAACGACTGCGGGGCAGCCAGCAACTCCAGCGCCAACGCGACCCCGCCACGCGCACCCCACAACCAGACCGGGGTGTCGTTGGTGGGGGCTCGATCGTGCAGCAGGGTGTTCAGCGCTGCGCGGGCATCGTCGGTCCACCCTGACCAGGTGGCCTCCTTGAACTGGCCACCACTGTCGCCCGTGCCCCGCAGGTCAAAGAGCAGGACCGACCAGCCTGCGTCGGACAGCGCCCGGGCGGCCTGGCTGACCAGCCTTCTGCACGCGTTGGCTTCCTCGGCGAAGGCCGGGAGGTGAAGGATGTGTCCACGCGGACGACCACCAGCTGCAGGGTGCAAGACGCCCAGCAGCGGGCCTTGTGCACCTTGAAAATAGAGGGCGCGGCCCGTGGTCATGGGGTGACCTGTCAGCCCAGCGTTTGTTCAATGAGCTCGCACAGGCTGCCCACGGTTTCGAACGCCGTGGCTTGCAGGTCATGGTCATTGAACTGGATGCCGAAGTGCACCTCCAGGGCGCCGATGAGCGCGACGGCGGTCATCGAATCCAGTTCGGGCAGGGCGCCCAGCAACGGGGTGTGGGCATCAAAGGTGCTGGCGCGGCCTTCCAATTGGAGGGCCTGGTCCAGCACGGTGAGCACTTCTGGCAGGAGCTTCATGGGCGGCATTCTAGGGCCAGTGTCGTAACATCTTTGCATGCGTGACTCAAGCCTCCCGCCCCTCAGCCCGGCGCCCATCTGGTTGCATGACCTGCCGCGCAGGACGGCCGCACATTGGCCTGATCACCCGGCGCTGGCGATGGGCGCGCAATCCTGGACGTACGCCGAGTTGCTCGCCCGCGTCGAGCAGTGGGCTCAGGCGTTCTTGGCTGCTGGCTTGCCACAGGGCGCTCGGGTGGCTTTGTTCACCGACAAGCAACTCGATGGTGTGGCCGCGACCTGGGGGATCAGCCTGGCGGGCGGGGTGATCGTGCCGCTCAACCCCTTGCTCAAGCCGGCTCAGGTCGTGCACGTCCTGCGCGACTGCGGTGCTTGGGGGGTGGTCACCCAGCGCTCGCGTTGGCATGGCCTGCAGGAGCAAGTGGTGTCACAGGGTTTGGCGCCGGTGGTGGTGGTGCTCGATGAGGCGCCGCAAGGCGATGCCCCGTCCACGGGGGCGCCCCTGTGCGCGGCAGATTTCCTGCGGTCAGCGACGGGCCTGTCCTGGCGGCCGCCCTCCGGCACGGATGCAGACCTCGCGGCGATCTTCTACACCTCAGGCAGCACGGGCTTGCCCAAGGGGGTGATGCTGTCGCACCGCAACCTGGTGGCTGGTGCCAACAGTGTGGCCACTTACCTGCGCAACCACCGCGACGACGTGTTGCTGGCGGTCTTGCCCTTGTCCTTCGATGCTGGCTTCAGCCAACTCACGACGGCGTTCACCGTGGGCGCCAAGGCGGTGCTGCTCAACCACTTTTTGCCGATGGACGTGTTGAACGCCATGCGGGACCACGGGGTGACCGGGCTGACGGCCGTGCCGCCCTTGTATGCCCAACTCGCGGCGCTGAACTGGCCGGATGGGGCCGCGCAGCGCCTGCGCTATTGGGCGAACACGGGTGGCAAGATGCCGCAGGCGCTCTTGGCCCGTTTGCGGCAACAGATGCCGCAGGCCGCGCCGTTCCTGATGTATGGGCTGACGGAGGCCTTTCGGTCTTCGTACCTGCCGCCAGAGCAGGTCGATCAGCGCCCCGGCTCGATGGGGCGAGCCATCCCCAATGTCGAGTTGATGGTCGTGCGACCCGATGGCACCCGCTGTGCACCCCATGAGCCCGGCGAGTTGGTGCACCGCGGCCCGCTGGTGGCCCTGGGGTATTGGAACCGCCCGGAGGATGACGCCTTGCGGTTCCGGTCCATCGATGTGCCCGTGTGCCCGGGAGGACCTGCCCGATCGGAGCGCGTGGTGTTCTCGGGCGACCAGGTCCGTGCCGATGAAGAAGGCTACCTGTACTTCGTGGGGCGTGCCGACGAGATGATCAAGACGTCCGGTTACCGCGTGAGCCCGACAGAGGTCGAGGAGGTGGCCTACGGCTCCGGCCTGGTCAAGGAGGCGGTCGCGTGGGGGGCGCACGACGACGCCCTGGGGCAGGTCATCATGCTCGCCGTCAGCCCGGTGGCGGCGATGCCCAAGGGCGAAGATGCCGACGCCCGCACGGCCGCTTTGCTGAAGCACTTTCGCCAGGAGGTGCCCCCCTACATGGTGCCGCGTGCGGTGACCTGGGTGGCCGGCGAGCTGCCCCGCACCCCCAACGGCAAGATCGATCGACGTCACTGGAGGCAGGATGCAGGCATTTGAAGTGTTCGACGGCGAGTTGCGCGTCGGTGGGGTTCCGTTGCGCTTGCTGGCTGAACGCGTGGGCCAGACGCCCTTCTTTGCGTACGACCGCCAGTTGGTCACCCGGCGGGTCGAGTTGGCGCGCAGTGCTTTGCCTGAGGGCGTCTCCTTGACCTACGCCGTCAAGGCCAACCCGATGCCTGCCTTGTTGGCGCACCTGGCGGGCCTGGTGGATGGCATGGACGTGGCCTCTGCCGGTGAGCTCAAAGCGGCCCTCGATGCGGGCTGTGCACCCGCCCAGATCTGCTTTGCGGGGCCGGGCAAGCGGGCTCAGGAGCTGACCCAGGCGGTGGCCGCGGGGGCGCTGCTGCACGTCGAGTCCGCGCGGGAGGTGAGCGTGTTGAGCGAGGTCAGCGCCCGGCTGGGTGTGCCTGCGCGCGTGGCCTTGCGCATCAATCCGGATTTCGACATGCGCTCGGCTGGGATGCGCATGGGGGGCGGGGCGCAGGTGTTTGGCGTTGACCTGGAGCAGGCGCCCACGGTGCTGCGGCAGATTCAGGCTGCAGGTTTGCACTTCGAGGGCTTCCATGTGTACGCGGCCACGCAGGTGCTCCAAGCGGACTGGCTGATCCAGTCCTGGCACCACATGGCCGACATGCTGCTCAAGCTCACGGACGAGCTGCCCGGGCCCGTGCAGGCCGTCAACCTGGGGGGCGGGTGGGGCATCCCGTATTTCGCGGCAGACAAGCCTCTTGAGTTGGCGCGCTTCCCGGATGAACTGGGCGCCGTGTTGGCCCGCTTGCGTCAAGCATGGCCTGGCGTGGGGATGGTGCAAGAGCTGGGGCGTTTCCTCGTCGGCCCCACAGGGATGTACGTGACCCGGGTGCAGGACCGCAAGGTCTCCCGTGGGCAAACCTTCCTGGTTGTCGATGGCGGCATGCACCACCAGCTGGCGGCCACGGGCAACCTGGGCCAGATCATCAGGCGCCCTTATCCCATGGCGATTGCCCACCGGATGGGGCAGGCCCCCGCAGAGCCGGTGACCGTGGCCGGGCCCTTGTGCACGCCGCTGGATTGCCTGGGCACCGGGGTGCCTTTGCCTCCCGCCGAGGTGGGTGACCTGCTGGTGGTCTTCCAATCTGGGGCCTACGGGGCCAGTGCCAGCCCGCAGGGCTTCCTGAGTCACCCGGCCTGCATCGAAGTGCTCGTGTGATGGACCGTGCTGCCTGGCTGGGGCTGGCTGGGGTGTGTGGCTGGGCGGCCCTGGCCCTGTGGCAGTGGCACCCCGCTCGCGAGGCCTGGCCGCTGCTGTGGTGGGCTGGGCTCGGCGCAGGCGTGGCGCTGGCCAGCCTGGCTTGGTGGCGGCCTGCCTGGGGCGCGGCGGCCCTGCTGGCGCTGCTGCCCGTGGCGGACGACGGCATTTGGTCTGGCTGGCGGCTGTGCAGCACCCAAGACCTGCAGGTGCTGGCCGTGCTGGCTGGGGTGAGCATGCGTTTGGCGGTGACCCAGCGACAGGCGTCCGAAGGCACGCTGCCTGGCTTGGCCACGTGGTGGTGGGCTGCCTGGGCCCTGGGGGCGTCTGTGGCCTGGTGGGTGGCGCCCACGCCAGCCTGGGGCGATGTGCCCACAGCGTTGTGGGGCGATGTGGGCAGTTGGGCTGCACCCTGGGTGGGCTTGAAATCGCTGGTGTTCGCCAGCGTGTTGTGGTTCGGGGTCAGCCGTTGCGCCGGCCGCGCCCAGGCCAGCACCGCCATGGCCTGGGGGATGGTGGCGGGCTTGGCCGCATGCGTGCTGTGCCTGCTGCTTGAGCGCGGGCAGCAGGTGGGCTTGTTCAACCTGGACGAACCCTACCGAACCACCGCGTGGTTCTGGGAAATGTCCAGAGGCGGCGGTGCCCTCGATGCCTACCTGGCGATGGCCATGCCATTCCTGTGGTGGGCCTTGGCCCGCAGCGGCCGCAACAGGATCTGGTGGCCCTTGTCTGTGCTGCTGTTCCTGGCGATTTACGCCCTGGTGACCACCTATTCGCGTGGCGTGATCCTGGCCGTGGGGTGCGCGAGCCTCGTGTTCGGGTGGTGCTGGCGGCGGCGCGCGGTTGCCGCACCGGGCCGCCGGCGGTTTCAGCTGCTCTCAGCCTTGGCTGCGGTCCAGGCCGTGGCGCTGATCGTCGGGGCCACCGCAGCTTCCGAGCGTTTCAGCCGGGCAGGCGATGACGCGGTCGGACGGTGGAAGCACTGGCAATCGATCGCGCGGCTGCCGGCTTCGGTGGCCGAGTGGGCCACGGGCATCGGGTTGGCGCAGTTGCCTGTGCGCTACATCCAAGGTGTCCCCGAAGCAGAGTGGCCCGGTCGCGCGCAATGGGCCGAGGCTGGCGCACAGCCTGCACATGTGCACCTGCTGGGCCCTCAGCGTCGCGCCGACTTGGTGGGCAAGTTCGCCCTGGCTCAGCGCATGTCCACCACCGCACAGCCGGTTGGCCTTACCCTGAGTTACCGGGCCACCAAACCCGTGAAGTTGAGGTTGTCGAGGTGCGAACAGCACCTGCTTTACGCCCAGCGGTGCCAGACCCAGGTGCTGTCGCTGCTGCCCTCGGTCCCATTCAAGGTGCAGCGTTGGGATTGGGCTCCGCTGTTCGATGACGACGACCCTGTCGCTCGGCGGCGACCTGGGCGGGCGCCCTTGCTCTTCAAGGTCAGCGTTGCGCAAGCCGCTGCGGACATCGACATCGCCGCGCTGCAACTGCAGGACGCACATGGCCAGGACCTGTTGCGCAACGGGCGATTTGACGAAGGGTTGACCCACTGGTATCCCCTGGCCCGTGCTCACTATTTGCCATGGCACGCCGATAACCTGTATCTCGAGATCGCGGTAGAGCGGGGCATCTGGTCACTGCTGGCCTGGCTGGGACTCGCTGTCCTGGTGCTTCGACAGATGGGCCGCCTGGGTGACGCCGACGTGTGGGCGGTGTCGGTCCTCGGCTTCTTGGTCGTGGGGGTGGTGGTGAGCCTGATGGAGTTTTCGCGTACCGCTTTTTTGGCGCAACTGGTGATGTTGGTCTCCTCCTCTTTGGCGGGTCGGCAGAGGGGGCATTCATCGTAAGATGGCCGGTTACATGTGGTTTCCCCTTTTGGCGCGAGCAACACCGCGCCATCTCCTCAAAGCATGATCAAGATTTTTGGACACTACTTCCACAAGCGCTCCGTCCTTCAGGTGTTGTTTGAAGGCTTTGCATTGGTGGGTGCAGCGTGGTTTGCAGTCTGGTTGCAGGCCAGTTTGCGGCAGGTGGTCTCTGTCTTCGACGCCTCCTTGACAGGGGGGCTGGTGGCGCTCAACTTCATCCTGGTCAGCACGACCCTGGGCTTGTACGAGAACTCGCGCTCGTTTTCGATCAGCGTGATGCGCATCCGCGCCTTTGTGGCCTGGTTGTCGTCGGGCATCATCACGTTGGGCACCCTGTTCCTGATGCCCAAAGTCATCGACAAGAGCGTCTGGCTGGTGTTCTTGGTGCTGATGGTGGCCAAGGCGCTGGTGATCCTGCAGCGCGAGGTGTCGGCCTCACTGCTGCCCGCCGCGATGACCAAGACCCGGGTGCTGATCTACGGCACAGGGGCGCGGGCCCAGGCCGTCACCGAATCCCTGGTGCAGCAAGATCCGAACGTGGAGATCGTGGGCTTCGTGACCAGCCCCAACGAGCCCGAGCGCCTTGTTGAAGGCCAGGTGTACCCGGTGGGGGGTGACATCAGGCGCTTGGTGATGGACCTCGAAGTCGATGAAATCATCGTGGCCCTGACCGAACGCCGAGGCGGCAGCATGCCCATGCGCGAGCTGCTCGACTGCAAGATCGACGGCGTCAACGTCATCGATGTGGCCAAGCACTTTGAGCAAAAGGTCGGACAGATCCGGCTGGATGCCATGTCTGCGGGATACCTCATTTTTGGCGAGGGGTTCGAGCAAGGCGTGGTGCGTTCCTTGATCAAGCGCGGGGTCGACTTGCTCGGTGCCCTGGTGCTGCTGGCCCTGGCCTTGCCGTTGATGGCGCTGACCGCGCTCATCATCAAGCTCGACAGCCGCGGCCCCATCCTCTACAAGCAGGAGCGTGTGGGGCAGGGGGGGCACCCGTTCAATGTCGTCAAGTTCCGCAGCATGCGCACAGACGCCGAAAAGGATGGCGTGCCCAAGTGGGCCACGGCCGGAGACAGCCGCGTCACCCGTGTGGGGCGTTTCATCCGTCTGGTGCGCATCGACGAGCTGCCGCAGCTGTTCAGCGTGCTCAAGGGGGACATGAGCCTGGTGGGGCCGCGCCCTGAGCGTCAGTATTTCGTCGACCAGCTGACCCAGCAGATCCCGTTCTATGCGGTACGCCACAGCGTCAAGCCGGGCGTCACCGGGTGGGCCCAGGTGCGGTACCAGTATGGCTCGACCCTGGAAGACACCACCCAAAAGCTGCAGTACGACCTCTACTACGTCAAGAACCACTCGCTCTTCCTCGACCTCGTCATCCTGTTCGAAACGGTGGGTGTGGTGCTGACGGGCAAGGGAGCCCAATGATGCTGATTGCGGCATGGCCGCGAGCTGGCCATGGAACTTGAGGCCATCCGTGCCTATGGCCTTTGGCTGACCCTGTGGGGGTACGGCCTGGTCATGCTGGTGTTGCTGTCGCAGTTGCTGCGCCAGCAGGCCGGCGCGGGGCAGGGGTGGCAACTGGCCGCCATGTTGGCGACCATGGGTTGGTCCGCCTGTGCGCTCCAGCCCGAAGACGGCTTGCTTGCGCGCTGGAACGCTGCCCATGCGTTTGACACGCTGCGCTACGCATGCTGGCTGGGCTACCTGCTGCAGATGTTGCACACCCAACGTGGCGAGGGGGGGCGCCGCCGCGTGCAAGTTTGGGCAGAGCGCGCGGGCATCGCAGGCTTGCTGGCCCTGGCCTGGGGCTCGCCCTCGCCCCTCTACATGACGGTGCTCGCCGTGGCGGTGTTGGTGTTGACCGAACAGTTCTACCGCAACCTGGACGACGACGCACGTTGGGGCGGCAAGCCCATTTGTTTGGCCCTGGTCGGTACCTTCGCCTTCGATTTTTACCTGCATTCCGAAGCCACGATCTTCCGGGGTGTCGACCCGGTGTCGGCTGCTGCGCGCGGCCACATCCAGGCGCTGTTGGCCACGCTCTTGCTGCTGGCCGTCATCCGCCAGCGCAGGTGGCGGCCCCGTGTGCAGCTGTCGCGCCAAATGGCATTCCACACGCTCTCGCTGACCTTGGCGGGGGCCTACCTGCTCTTCATCGCAGGCGTGGGTTACTACCTCCGCTACTTCGGCGGCACCTGGGGCCAGGTCATGCAAGTGGGCCTGGTGTTCGTCGGTGGGGTGGGGTTGCTGGCCTTGAGTTGGTCGGGCACCTTGCGGGCCAAGGCGCGGGTCTGGCTGGGCAAACACTTCCTGGGGTATCGCTATGACTACCGCAACGAATGGTTGCGTTTCACGCGAGCCTTGTCCGCTTGCACGCAGCCCGAGGACCTCGCACAACACGTCATCAGGGGCCTTGCGGACATGGTGGAGAGTCCTGCAGGCGCGCTGTGGATGCGCACGGCCGTGAGCGCAAACATGGTGCAGGTGGCCCGGTGGAACCTGGCGCAGGTCAACGAGCCAGAGCCTGTCGATTCGTCCTTGCAGCGCTTCATGTCTGAGACGGGCTGGGTCATCGACCTGTCGGAGTACCGCCAGCATCCGCAGCACTACGGCGGCATGATCTTGCCCAACTGGATGCACGGCATCCAGGACGCCTGGCTGCTGATCCCCCTGCGTGTGGGGGTGGACCACATCGGCTTCGTCTTGTTGGCCAACCCGCGCACCCGGTGGGACATCAATTGGGAGGTCTTGGACCTGCTCAAGACGGCCGCGATGCAGGCAGCCAGCGTGCTGGCGCAGATGCAGGCGGCCGAGGCGTTGATGGAGTCGCGCAAGTTCGAGTCCTTCAACCGCATGTCGGCTTTCGTCGTCCACGACCTCAAGAACATCGTCACACAGCTGTCCCTGATGATGAAAAACGCCAGGCGACTCAAGGACAACCCTGAGTTCCAGGAAGACATGCTGATGACGGTGGACCATGCCTTGGAGCGCATGAAGCAGCTGATGCTCCAGTTGCGCGAGGGCGGCACGCCGGCAGCCGGCGCAGGCGTTGGCGTGGACCTGTCGACCCTGGCGCAGCACTGGGCTGACTCCGCAGCGCGGCGTGGGCGCACCGTCGAGGTGTCACTGCAGCCGCATGTCACGGCTCGCGGACATGACGAACGGCTGATGCGGGTGGTCGGTCACCTGATACAGAATGCACTGGATGCAACAGAATCTCACGGGGGGCATGTGCAGGTGCGAACCCATCGCTACGGCAGCCACGCTTGCTTGGTCGTTCAGGACGACGGGGTGGGCATGACGGAAGAGTTCATCCATAGCCGCTTGTTCAAGCCGTTCCAAACCACCAAGCAGGCCGGGATGGGCATCGGTGCATTCGAGAGTGCGCAGTACGTGCAGGAACTTGGCGGCAAGCTGACGGTCGAAAGTCAGGTGGGCCTGGGCTCCACCATCACCTTGACCTTGCCCTTGTTGGACACATCTGTGGCCATGGATGCTTCCCGGAGTACGTTGACATGAGTGCCAGTCGCTCCCCTTCTTTGCTGATCGTCGAAGACGATCCCGCATTGCAAAAGCAAATCAAGTGGTCGCTCGACCAGATCGAATCGGTTGCGGCGAGCGACCGACCGGAAGCCATGGTGCAGCTGCGGCGACACCAGCCCCCCGTCGTCACCATGGACCTGGGCTTGCCGCCCGACGCGGACGCCGTCTCCGAGGGATTCTTGCTTTTGGAAGAAATCCTGGCGGCTCAGCCGGAAACCAAAGTCATCGTCTTGACCGGGCAGAACGGGCAGGCCAACGCGCTGCGTGCCATTGAACTCGGGGCGTACGATTTCCTGGCCAAGCCATTCGAGCCAGAGGTCCTGGCGCTCACGGTGGAGCGCGCCTTGCGTCTGCATGAACTGCAGACCGAGAACCGCCGGTTGAAAGCGGTGCAGACGCCCGACGCCTTGGCGGGGCTCATCACCCGTGACCCCGGCATGTTGCGGGTGTGCCGCATGATCGAAAAAGTGGCCAACACCAATGCCACGGTGATGCTGCTGGGTGAAAGTGGCACAGGCAAAGAGGTGCTGGCGCGCGGCTTGCATCAAGCCAGCGCCCGCAAGGCCGCCAAGTTCGTGGCGATCAACTGCGCGGCCATCCCCGAAACCCTCTTGGAGACCGAATTGTTCGGTCACGAAAAAGGGGCATTCACGGGGGCTGTCAAAACCACGCCGGGCAAGATCGAGTTGGCGCACGGTGGCACGCTCTTCCTCGACGAAATTGGCGATCTCCCGCTGCCGCTGCAATCCAAGTTGCTCCGCTTTTTGCAAGAGCGAGTCATCGAGCGGGTCGGTGGCCGGCAAGAGATCCCGGTGGATGTGCGCGTGGTGTGTGCCACCCACCAAGACCTCAAGCAGCAGATTGCCGACAGCCGCTTCCGCGAGGACTTGTTTTACCGCCTGGCTGAAATCATCGTGGACATCCCGCCGCTGCGCAAACGCGTGGGCGATGCCGCCTTGTTGGCGCACGCCTTCGTCAATCGCTTTGCGGGCGAGCAGGGGCGTGGCAATTTGTCACTGTCTACCGAGGCCGTCAGGGCCATCGAGGCCCACCCGTGGCCCGGCAACATCCGCGAGCTTGAGAACTGCGTCAAACGGGCATGCATCATGGCCGATGGGCAGCGCATCCTGCCAGAGGACCTGGGGCTCGCTGACGCCCAAGCTGAGGACGATGGCGCTTCGCTGGACTTGCGGGCTGTGCGCGAGTCGGCAGAGCGCAAGGCCGTGCTGGCCGCGCTGGCACGGGTGGACGGCAACGTCTTGCAGGCAGCTGAACTGTTGGGCGTGAGCCGCCCGACGCTCTACGACCTCATGCACCGCATTGGCCTGCGGTGACAACAGAATCTGACACATGATTTTCACGCGTACCCCTCGCAACAGCGTCCTGCCCCTGGCCCTGAGTCTGGCCCTTGCCCTGACCGCCTGTGGTGGCGACGACCCGGCCAAGTTGATGGCAGATGCCAAGGTCGCGTTGGCCAAAGACGACTACAGCGCGGCAGTCATCCAACTCAAAGGTGCGCTGCAAAAGGAGCCCACGTCATCCGAGGCCCGTTTCCTCCTGGGCAAGACCTTGCTCAAACTCGGAGACAGTGCGGGCGCTGAGACCGAGTTGCAAAAGGCCCTCGATGCCGGGTATGACGCCGATGCCGTCGTCCCCCTCATCGCGCAGGCACTGACCGACGCCGGTCAATACAAGCGCCTGGAAGCGCGGTTCGCACACCAAAAGTTGAGGAGTCCGCAAGCCCAGGCTGACCTGTTGGTGGCCGTGGCCGCGTCTCGGTTCGGTGACGGTCAAAGCGAACGCGCCATGTCGGCACTGGACGAGGCGCTTGCACTGCAGCCCGAGCACGCCGCTGCCAAGGTCGCCAAGGCCAGGGCCCTGGCTTCTGCTCAGCGATTTGACGATGGCATGGCCTTGCTCGAGCAGGTGCTGGCCAAGCACCCCGACGATGCCGACGCGTTGAAGCTCAAGGGCGACCTCATTGCCTATTGGAAGCGCCAGCCCGACGAAGCCCTGAAGCTCTACGAGCAAGCGGTGAAAGCGCGGCCTCGTTTTGCGGACGCGCAGTCAGGCGTTGTTCGCATCCTCTTGGCCCAACAGCGCTTCGATCAGGCCAAGACCGAGCTCGCGAAGTTGCGCAAGCTGGGGGAGAACCGCCCCTTGACGCTGTACCTGGGTGCGCAGGCAGCACTGATGCAAGGCAAGCTGGAGGAGGCCCGCGGGTTCTCTCAAAAGTTGCTGAAACTCGCGCCAGACAATGGGTGGGCGCTGGAGTTGGCGGGCATGGTCGAAATGAAGGCCAACGCACTCGTCCAGGCGGAGCCCTACCTGACGCGTGCGCTCAAGTCTGGCCCCGAGCAGCCATTGGCGCGGCAGATGTTGATCCAGTTGTACTTGCGCACAGGGCAGTTTGAGAAGGCCGCCGCTGCCTTGCCTGACAAGCTGGACGCGCTCCAGGATCCCGACACCTTGGGTTTGGCTGGACAGGTGTACCTGGTGCAGGGCGACCAGACGCGGGCCCAAGCCATGTTTGCCCGCGCCGCTCAACTGGCACCCAACGACCCGGAGAAGCAAACCTCGCTGGCGCTCAGCAAACTCGCCTCTGGCAAAGATGCCGAGGCGTTTGGTGACCTGCGCGGCATCGCTGGTCGCGACAAGGGGGTGGTGGCCGACATGGCGCTCATCAACGCCTTGATGCAGCGCGGTGAATTTGACAAGGCGATCGATGCCACCCAAAAGCTGGAATCCAAGAAGCCCGGCGACCCCATCCCGGGGTTGATCCGTGCGCAAGCGCTGCTCGGCAAGGGTGATGAAAAGGGGGCCCGCCAGGTGCTTGAGTCGGTCACCAAGTCCTATCCCAAGTACTTCCCTGCCGTGGGGGCGCTGGGCAACCTGGACGCGAAGGCGGGCAAATTCCAGGATGTACAAAAGCGCATCGAGGCCTTCCTCGTGCAAGAACCGAAGAGCGTGGATGCCTTGCTCTCGTTGGCGCAAGTGCGCCAGAAACTTGGCGCCAAGCCAGACGAAATGCGCGCCTTGTTCAACCGCGCGGTGGAGGCCGCGCCCGAGGAGCCACTGCCCCGGCTCAACCTCATCCGCTACCAACTCTTTGTCAAGGACAACAAGGGTGCGTTGACCGCGGCGCAGAGCGCGCTGGCGGTGTTGCCCAGCAACTTGGCCATCCAAGATGCCTTGGGCCAAGCGCAGGTGGCTGTGGGCGAATACAACCAAGCGATCAACACCTACGGCAAGTTGGCCACGATGCAGCCGGGCTCGGTCGTGCCCTACATGCGGATGGCGGGGGTTCACGCCATCGCCAACAAGTTCGATGAAGCGGCGGCCGTGTTGCGCAAGGCGTTGGAGTTGAAGCCGGACTCGCTCGAGGCGCAGCGCGGGCTTGCCGAACTGGCTTTGCGCAACAACTCGATGGCCGATGCGTTGGCCATGACGCACAACATCCAGAAGCAGCGCCCCAAGGAACCCATTGGTTTCATGATGGAAGGCGATGTGCTCATCTTCGCCAAGAAGTACGACGAAGCCCTCAAGGCGTACCAGTTGGCGCGAGATCGGGCGCCGAACTCGACGGGCATCGCCTTGAAGATGCACGGTCTGCTCATCCGCTCCGGTAAACGTGCCGACGCGGACAAGTTTGCAGAAACGTGGACCAACGCGCACCCCAAGGACCTGGCCTTCAAGGGGGCCATGGGTGCCAACGCCATCTCCGAGGGCAACTTCGCGTTGGCTGAGCGTTATTTCCGTCAGGTGAATGCCGCTGCGCCGGACAACGTCGTGATCCTCAACAATTTGAGCTGGGCGCTGTACAAGCAGGGCAACAAAGAGGCACTCATTCACGTGGAGCGCGCGGTGGGCATGGCCCCTGACAATGCTGATATCCTCGACACCGCTGCGCACATCTTGGCGGCTGCAGGACAACTGCCAAGGGCTCAGGAGATGGCACGCAAGGCCATGTCATTGCAGCCCGAGCGGCACGAGTTCAAGGTCAACCTGGCGCGCTTGCAGATTCAAGCAGGTGACAAGGCGGGAGCCAAAGCAACCCTCCAGTCGGTGCAGCAAGTCGGCAAAGCCTACGGCGGCCAAGCCGAGGTGGACGCCATGTTGCGTGGCCTGTGATGTTGGGTGTCGGTTTTTTTGACACTCGGTGTGGCGGTCAGCTTGAAAATGCTGGCAGATCAAGGGGTTGGTGAGCTTTTGTCTGCTGGCCTGGAATTTGCGTTAACCCACTTACAGGCAGTTGCAGGAGTTTCCTGCGGGGCGCCGAGTGTGTGAAGAGGTCTGGAATGTCTGAGTCGAACCAACAATTTGAGGGGCAAGAGCCGACGTCCGGCGCGCTAGACAAGAAACTGTCTCGGCGTGCGCTGGTTCGGGCTGGTTTGAAGACGGCCCCTGTGGTCGCCGCGCTCAAGACAGACATGGTGATGGCTGGCGTCACCAACGGCACCGTGGTGCGCCCGTCGGCGTTTTCGTCGTTCGTGGCCAACGGCCAGCGCTGCAGCGTCAAGCCGGCCGGCACGGTCACCCACACGGGCAAGTGCTTGACCCATACCCAGTGCAAGCAGCTCGTCACCACCACCACCTGCAGCTTCTCGACCAAGTACCACTGCAACACCGAGGGCACCACGGGTTGCGGTTTCGTCAAGCCCACCACCTACCTGTCGGGCTGCACCACGAACAACCCCAAGTTGTCCTGGATCGTGGGCACGTCGACGCTCACGTATTTCACCCCGAAGACCGACCTCGACAAGCTCGCGCTGTACTGCGCGTTGGGCTACATGTCGGCGAAGTACTACGGTGACGTCGACTGCTTCATCACTGCGCAGCAGTGCCGCGACCTGTGGACCAACAAGGGCGTGTGGACCGTGTGCGGTGTGCAGCGCGATCTGGCTTGGACGCTGGCCTACTTCAACAACTGCTTCGGAACCGGCAGCTTTGACGCCTGCTTGTCTGCCTGAGCGGGGCTGGCATCACCGTCCTTGCCGTGGCTGAGTCCGGGGTCACTTACACGTTGAACCAGCCGAGGTTCGCGTTCCGCCACTGGGACGATGGTTGTGTGGCGCACGACGAGGCAGACGGTTCGCTGTACGAACTCACCCCTGCCGCAGGTCTGGTGCTGACTGAACTCCAGGCGATGGGTGGCCAAGCCGATGGAATGGCCTTGGCCAGCAAGGTGCTGCAAGCGCAGCCTGAACACGACGACATCCAACTCATCCAAGAACTGATGGTTCAATTGGGGGAGCTTGGCATCGTGAGACTTGAGCCCGCGTGAAACGCCGCCTCATCGCAGACACCCCGTTGCACACCCTTCAGGCGCAGTTGGCGTCTGCGGGCGTTTTCGTGGCCATGCCACCCTTTGTCGTGCACATCCGCTCCGGCATCGCTGTCGTTGCGGAGGGCTTGCATCGCATGTATGCAGGGCAGCACTGGTGGGCTGAAGAGGGGGAGTTCGCCGATTTTCGCGTCGAGGTGCGTGCGCGCCGTCGTTGGTTGCGGCCCATGTGTGAGTTCCAGGCCGATGGCCTGCAGCCTTTCACGCCCCTGGCCTTGGGCGAGGCCTTCGCCATGCTGGAGTGGGGGCTCAACTGGTGCATCACCGGCTATTGCCACCACTGGCTCGCCTTGCACGCAGCGGTGTTGGAGCGTGGTGGGCGGGCGGTCATCCTGCCCGCGCCGCCTGGCTCGGGCAAAAGCACACTGTGTGCCTCGCTGATGGCCCACGGCTGGCGGCTCTTGTCCGACGAGTTGGCGCTGATCGACCCCAGCACGGGCCTGCTCACGCCTTGCCCGCGCCCCATCAGCCTGAAGAATGCGTCGATTGACATCTTGCGTCAGCGCTTGCCGCACGTCCCCATGGGGCCTGTGGCCCACGACACGCTCAAAGGCACGGTGTGCCACCTGCAGGTCAACGCAGACAGCTTGGCGCGGGCGGCAGAGCCGGCCATGCCGGGTTGGGTGATCTTCCCCAGGTACCAGTCCGGCGCACCACTCAGCCTCCAGCCGCGGGGCAAGGCTGAGGCCCTGCTCGAGTTGCAGCGCAACGCCTTCAATCGCCATGTGCATGGCCATCGCGGCTTTGAGGTGTTGGCCGATCTCGTCACGCGCACGGGGGTCTACGACTTCACATACAGCCAGATTGACGAGGCGCTGGCTTGTTTCGATGCGCTGGCCGCGGAGCAGGGGGCAGCATGAACCTGGCGCACGACTTCTTGGCGGCGCTGCGCACGCCATCGCTGATGGGCCAGTTCACGCCAAGGCAGTGGGACACGGTGATCAGGCTGGCGCGGGCATCAGACCTCACGGCCCGTCTGGCCGTCCTCGCTCGCCAGGCTGATGTTTGGGCGCACATCCCTGAGGGGCCGCGTCGGCATTTGCGGGCGGCAGAGCTGATGTGCGAGCGTCAGCATGTGGAGTTGGGCTACGAGGTCAAAGAGATTGGGCTGGCGCTGTCGAGCTTGGGCGGGCCTGTTGTGCTGCTCAAAGGCGCTGCCTACGTGCGTGCTGGATTGGCTGCGGGTTGGGGGCGGGCGTCCAGCGATGTGGACATCCTCGTGCCCCGTGAACTGCTGCAAGACGCGGAGTCGCTGTTGTTGCTCAAAGGGTGGACCTCGTCCTCCAAGAGTGCTTATGACCAGCGCTATTACCGCGAATGGATGCATGAGCTGCCGCCCATGACGCACATGAAGCGTGGCACCGTGCTGGATGTGCATCACGCCATCCTCCCGCTGACCGCGCGCTTGCACCCCAGTTCGGCGCAACTGCTGGCGGCTGCTCTGCCGTTCGATGATGGCACCGGTTTGCTTCACTTGCAGCCGGTGGACATGGTGTTGCACAGTGCGACCCACCTTGTGCATGAAGGCGAGTTCGAGCAAGGCTTGCGTGGGCTGGTCGACCTCGACAGCCTGTTGGGTGAATGGTCGGCGCAGCCGGGGTTCTGGGCGGAGTTGGTGGCTCGGGCCGACGCATTGGGCCTGGCGCGGCCGCTGTTCCACGCGTTGCGCCAGGTGCATCGCCATCTTGGCACCCACATGCCTGAAGAGGTGTTGGCCGACGTTGCTGCACTGCCAGGTGCGCGACCGGGGCGGTGGGCGTTGTGGTGGATGGATGCGATGTGGGCGCGCGTGCTGCGTGCACACCACCCGATGCTGAATGACCGCTGGACCGGCGTCGCCAGGGAGTTCATGTACCTGCGCGGGCACTGGCTGCGCATGCCGCCTGGCTTGCTGTTGCGCCATTTGGCCCGCAAGGGCTGGTTGGGGCTCACGCGGCCTGATGCGTCAGGTGAGGCGTCGAAGGATTCGGCGGCAGATCAGCCTGGCCAACACACCCAGACCTGAAGATGGGTTGAGGTGCCCGACACGCGGTGCCGAGCGGCGCCAATGCAAAAAGCCACCGCTAGGGTGGCTTTTGCGCCTGAGTGCTTGATGCACAAGGCTTTGTTTTGGTGGCGCTTCAGGGATTCGAACCCCGGACCTGCGGATTATGATTCCGTCGCTCTAACCGGCTGAGCTAAAGCGCCATCGAGACCAAGAGTATATGCCGGTTTTTGCTGTTTTGGCAAGCCGTGGCAAAAAAATCAAAAAAAGTGGGGCTGCCCTTGAAGCCCCGCGATGCGTCCCCATCTCTCGCGCATCCAGGCACCGCGCGGCTGCGCGTGCCCCATCGCCCCAACTCTCCTCACACTGCCCTCAGCCATGAGCAAGCAAACCCATTCCTTCCAGGCCGAAGTCAAGCAGCTGCTGCACCTCGTCACGCACGCGCTGTATTCCAACAAGGAGATCTTCCTGCGCGAGCTGATCTCCAACGCATCAGATGCCTGCGACAAGCTGCGCTTCGAAGCCTTGGACAACGCCGGTCTGTACGAAGACGCGCCCAACCTCGAGGTGCGCGTGCTTTTCGACAAAGACGCCCGCACGCTCACCATCCGCGACAACGGCATCGGCATGAGCGCCCAAGAGGCCATCGACCACCTGGGCACCATCGCCAAGTCGGGCACCAAGGAGTTCATGGGCCGCCTCTCGGGCGATCAGCAAAAAGACGCCCAGCTCATCGGCCAGTTTGGCGTGGGCTTCTACAGCGGCTACATCGTGGCCGACAAGATCACCGTCGAGACCCGCCGCGCGGGCGCCACCGCCGAAGAGGGCGTGCGCTGGATCAGCGAAGGCACCGGCGACTTCGAGGTCGAGGCCATCACCAAGCCCACCCGGGGCACCGACATCATCCTGCACCTGCGCGAAGGCGAAGACGAGTTCCTCAGCCGCTGGAAGGTGCGCAGCATCATCGCCAAGTACTCTGACCACATCTCGCTGCCCATCCTGATGCAAAAGGAAGAGTGGGATGCCGACAAGGGCGAGCAGGTCGTCAAGGACGAGTGGGAAACCGTCAACCAGGCCGCCGCGCTGTGGACGCGCAGCAAGGGCGACATCACCGACGAGCAGTACACCGAGTTCTACAAGCAGATCAGCCACGACAGCGAGGCCCCGCTGGCCCACACGCACAACCGCGTCGAAGGCCGCAGCGAGTACACCCAGCTGCTCTACATCCCGGCCAAGGCCCCGTACGACATCTGGAACCGCGACAAGCACGGCGGGCTCAAGCTCTACGTCAAGCGCGTGTTCATCATGGACGATGCCGAGGCGCTGTTGCCCAGCTACCTGCGCTTCGTCAAGGGCGTGGTCGACTCGGCGGATTTGCCGCTGAATGTCAGCCGCGAGATCCTGCAAGAAAGCCGCGACGTCAAGGCCATCCGCGAGGGCGTGACCAAGCGCGTGCTGTCCATGCTCGAAGACCTGGCCGGCCACGAAGACCAGGCCAAGCGCAACCAGTACACCGCCTTCTGGGCCGAGTTCGGCCAGGTGCTGAAAGAGGGCATTGGCGAAGACTTCGCCAACCGCGAGCGCATCGCCAAGCTGCTGCGTTTTGCCTCCACGCACGACGAGTCCGGCGAGCCCTCGGCCTCACTGGCTGATTACGTGTCGCGCATGAAGGAAGGCCAAGACGCCATCTACGTGATCACCGCAGACACCCTGGCCGCCGCCAAGAGCAGCCCGCAGCTGGAGATCTTCAAGAAGAAGGGCATCGAGGTGCTGCTGCTGACCGACCGCGTCGACGAGTGGCTGCTCTCGCACCTGTACGAGTTCGACGGCAAGCCGGTGCAAAGCGTGGCCAAGGGCGCCGTGGACCTGGGCAAGCTGCAAGACGAAGCCGAGAAGAAAAAGGCCGAAGAGGCCGCCGAGCAGTTCAAGCCGCTGCTGGAGCGCCTGCAGGCCTCGCTGGCCGAGCGGGCCAGCGCCGTGCGCGTGACCACCCGCCTGGTGGATTCACCGGCCTGCCTGGTGGTGGGCGAGGGCGAGGTGTCGGGTCACCTGGCGCGCTTGCTCAAGCAGGCTGGCCAGAATGCGCCTGAGGTCAAGCCGGTGCTGGAGATCAACCCCGAGCATGCGCTGGTCAAGAAGCTCGACACCAGCGAGCGCTTCGATGACCTGGCGCAGATCCTGTTTGACCAGGCCTTGCTGGCCGAAGGCGGGCAGCTGGAAGACCCGGCCGCTTACGTGCGCCGCATCAACAGCCTGCTGACCACGGCGGCGGTGTGACGCGGTGACCCAGCCCGGCGCGCCGAGGGCTCAACCCGAGGCGCGCAGGTTGGGCAGTTCGTCGTCGTCGAGCGAGCGGCCCTCGGGGCCTTGGCCCGGGGCGCCGTGGGCGCCAAAGCGGCTGTCGGTGGCGAAGAACGAGTCTTGCGAGAAGCTCGATTCGGCCCAGCGTGCCGCGCGCTCAGCCCGGCGCTCTTTGAGCTTACGGGCCAACTCGTGGCCGGCATCGTGCAGAGAGCTGGCATCGGCAGCAGGGGCCAGCGCCGGGATGGCCGCCGCCGCGCCTTCTTGGCCCAGCACCCAGGCCGCCATCAGGCTGGGCTGAGGCCACTGGCCGGTCAGGCAGCGCACGTAGCGCACGCGGCAGGCCAGCAGCGTGGCCTCTTTGATCTTCTGGCTGCGGCTGCCTGCGCGCTCTTTCGGGGGCGCCATGTCGATGGCCGAAACCACCGCGCCTTGCGGCGTGCACACGGCAAAGGTGACGTGCAGGGCCTGCAGGCGGTCGTACCACTCGCGGGCGTTGCCCCCTTCGGCCGATTGGCAAAAGCGCAGCAGCCCCACCTTGGCGAGGATGACGTGGTTGGGCAGTGCCAGGCGCAGGTCGCGGTAGAGCGCGCGCTCGTGGGCGTTGAAGATCGGGCGCGCGCTGAGGTTCCATTGGCGGGGCCAGTTGCGGCGGGCCGCACGCTGGCGCTGGCTCTGCAGGGCAGCGCCCACCAGGCCACCTGCCACCAGTGCAACCAGCCACCATGCCCAGAACCATGGCTCATTCGCCATCCACGCCATGAACTCCCCTTGCGCCTTCGGTTGTGCTGTCATCGCGTGGCGTTTGCCTTTGGATGCGCAGCGTCAATCGGCAATGTTACGGACAAATGTCACGCCAACAATCCCCTGCGGGAGGGGCGCGCGTTTCACCTGCCGAGAAGTGGCGTGATCAGTCAGTTCACGCTGGCCAGGCTGCGCAGCCAGGCGCTGATGTGCAGCACGCGGTACTTCACGCGGTAGAGCGCCTCGGCCGCGATCGACTGCACCGAGCTGTCGAAGTGCGAGGCGAAGTTGTCTGGCGGCAGCTTGAGCCAGGCCTCGGCCTCGGGGCCATCGCGCTCGATGACCGCGCCCGCCTTGGCCGCGATGTGCAACATCGGCGCGTTCTCGGTGAGCGCGTGGATCATCATGTGGCTGGCGTGCTGGTTGCGGGCATGCACCATGGCGTGCTTGAACAGCCGCATGCCCAGGCCCTTGCCCCGGCCGGCGGGCAGCACCGACACGCCAAACTCCATGGCGCGGCCCTGGCCACCCGGGGCGATGCCGGGCAGGGCGGCCAAGTGGGCCACGGCCACGAGCTGCAGCCGGCTGTTGAAGATGCCAAACACCTCGTCGCGGTGGAAATCAATGGACGCCACGTAGCGGCGCATTTGCTCGGCGCTCACCTGCGAGCCAAAGCGCAGGTAGCGGTCGCGCTCGTCGAGGTGCAGCAGGTGGTCGATGATGCGGCTGCGGTGGCGCGCATGCAGGTCGCGGATGGGCACCCAGCCGTCCAGGCGGCGGGGGGCGGGCTTCGCAGGACGTGCGCCCGCAGCGGTGTGCACATCGCCGCCGTCGCGGGGGTGTGTGGTGTCGCCGGGCGGTGTCGCCATCGGCAGGCCAAAGCGGTCGTGCGGGGTTTTGCGGGTCATGGTGGCCCTTTCCGGGCTCAGTGGCCGACCTTGTGGGTCGAACTGGCGGGTCACAGCGGGGTGTCGCTGCAAACTGTGCCTGAAGTTGAATGACGGTGGGTCATTGGGGTTTATACCAATGCGCGGCAGCATAGGTCAATCCGGGGCGGCGTGCAACGCCCCGCATGCAGGGACGGCGTGACGAAAGTCGCGCGTGGTGTGTGGATGTGCGCTGCAGGCACTGCCCACGCGCCTGCCGCCGTGTGCCTTGCGGACATCGCCTAAACCAGGGTAGAATCTTCGGTTCCCGACATGGTTGCCGGGATCGCGTGCGTGCTTTGAGTGGTTCAGGGCTGGTGCGCGAGGGTCGTCCGATCCATGGCGTGCCACGCTTTTTGAGGCACGAACA
>Ga0228699_1000647_pt1 | contig 23816 bp, 23 predicted proteins | sample McNCre217_Aug_MG_FD_178016 | JGI IMG/M metagenome (GOLD analysis project Ga0228699, IMG submission 178016) | Freshwater microbial communities from McNutts Creek, Athens, Georgia, United States - 2-17_Aug_MG | ecosystem: Environmental > Aquatic > Freshwater > Creek | place: USA: Georgia... | reverse complement strand
AGAAGATGTCGTTGGCGACCATTTTCTTGAATGCCGACCAGTCACGCGATGCCGCTTCGGAAATGATCTTCTTCAGCGCACCACCTTCAGCCAGCTCCTTGGCCAGATCGGCGATCTTCTCGGCCTTGTCCACCGGACATGCGGCGATCGTGCCTTCAGAGTCGTTGAAGTTCTTGGTCTTGGCAGTTTCGACTTCCTTCAGGATGTCGCCCACCTGGATCATGGTCTTCTGGACCTTCTGGAACCGCTCCTTCTTGCCTTCGTACCAGGCCTTCATCTTGACCTTGAGGGCACCTTCGGGCAGATCCTTGTCCTTGGTGTACAGGTCCAGCATCTCGACGTAGAGTGCCGATGCTTCAGCCAAGCCGCTGGCAATGCTGCCTTCGGTGAGGCGGCGGCGCGCTTCCTTCAGGCTGGCGATGACGCCGTCAGCGTCCTTCGGTGCCGATCCCCGCGTCAGCGCCAGGTTCTTGATCCAGGGGGATGCCTTCACCGCTTCGCTGCGAGAGCCCTTCTCCTTCAGCTTGGCGCATTCGCGATCGATGCCCTGCTTCACGCCCTCGACGTTGCCGAGCATCTTGTTCAGCCGGTCCTTGGCTTCGTCAACGAAGCCTTCCGAGGCCATGTGTTGCTTCAGGAATTCCTGGTTGCGACGCGCCGTGCGCGACAGCAGATTGAGGTTGCCCAGCACGTGACGGCGGCGGCCGCGAGCAGAGGTGGTGGCAAAAGCTTCCTTGCCCACCGAAGTCGACCTGACCTTCAGGCGCAGCATCAGGCTTTCGGTCACGACGTTGGCCAGTTCGGTCGTCACTGAAGACGGCTCCTCGGTGCCTTCGCTGAGCGTCTTCTCGATGCTTTCAGCGGTGTCGGCCGTTTGAGCGACTTCTTGCGTCGTCGCGTCCAAAACGGCTTCTTGCACCTGCGCGGTTCCTTCTTCGGTGATCGCCACTTGCGCAGCGCTGTCGTCCACCGGATCCACGGGTTGATCGGTCGCAGCTTGCGACAACATGTTCAGGGTCAGCATGGGATAATACCTCTCGTTGGTAAAAATGGCCTGGTCAGACCATTTGTGCGATAGATTGTTCGCTCCACTCCAGCATTCCGCGCGCCACCCTGTTGTCGAAAGACTTCAGGGCGAGCTGCAGCTTGGCAAAGCCATCGGAAATCTTTCCGATCATGGAATTGACAGCGCTGCGCCGCATGAGCGCCTCGCTGCTATTGACTGGCGTGTTCTTCAGGTCGGCCATGATCTTCTTCAGCGCGTATACATGATCGAGCTGGTCCTTGCAGGATTCCAGGTGTCGAATGACCATGGTGCACGCGGTCTGCACTTGGCCCATGTTCATCGGCATGATCTTGCCCTTGGCGCCGGCAGCTTCCGCCGTAGAACTCTTGGCCACATAGAACGTCATCTGGCGAATCTGTTCCAGCCGAAGTTGCTTGATCTCGCTGATGCCATGGCCGGTGTTTTCCTCGGGCATTTCAGCGTAGATCGACACATTGCCCAGAGGAATCCTGTCCTCATAGCGAACCATGTGCTTGGGCAGGTTCTTCTGGTGACCGCTTCGAATCTTCGGCGCCGGCATGGCCTTGAGGATCTCCGCAAAGTCGATCCAGATCTGGTCGTCCTTGTCGGGATCTTCGGCTGCCACGATCAGCCTGCTCAGCCGATCAGTGACTGTCTTCACCCGCGCCGCGCCGAACATAATGTCGAAGTAGTTCTTCAGCAGATCCGACATGGCCTTGTATTGCACCAATGCTTCGCTGGGCGTGAGCATCTTGCCATCACGCGACAGCAGCCCGACGCTGCCCTCGATTCTGATGACCGCATCACTGGACAGAACCATCTTGTCCTTAGCCTTGGCTGCTTCTTGCAAGCCCTTAGCCTTCGTGATCAAGTGCATCGAGCCAAGGCGATATCGCTGAATGCCCTTCTCGATCAGCTCGAACAGGGCCATGATGCGCTCGATGATCGTCTTGGCGATCTTCTTGCCTCGTTCGACCCAACTGTCGATGCCTACCGCAGCTTCAAAAGCCTTGGGGTTGATGCCAAATCCACAGCGGCGCTCCAGTGAATTCATCGCCAGTCGCATGTTCTCGACTGCTCCTTGCATTCCCTGACAAGCCACGCCCTGCTCCGCCGTGTCGTAGAGATCCGAGCTCGAATTGGCCACCACTTGGGAGGCCTCCTCGATCTCACCAAACCCCAGATGCAGCACGGGGTCATTGTCTTCGTAGATTTCCATCATTTCATCATCCTGGACGGTATTGGTCGATGGACCGCTCGACGTAGAGCAGCATCGCCTCAAGGGTTTTCAAACAGTAGGCTTGGGCACCGAAATGATGCTTCATCAGCAGCTCGGTGAGTGCGTAGCAGAACGCTTTCAGGTAGTGCGCATTTGCACCAGTCTCAGTCGACGCTTGCGTGGTTTCACCGATCACTTGATTCACGCCACCGGCTTTCCACCGCTCCTGCAGAACTTGCGCGTTCCACTGCTTCCAGGTCCCCAGCGCTGCGCCAACGGCAGTCAGTGCGGAGCTGATTTCAGCGCGCGTCATAGTCTTGAACACCAGCCGCTGATCCATCACCGTGCTGACTTGCGTCACGAAGTTCGGGTTCAGCCGCTGGCAGACCTGAATGGCAATCTGACCGTTCATGCCCAGGTGCTTGGCGTGCGCAATCATCCAACTCGGGTTGTCCATCTGGGAGATGGCCAATACCTTGGCGGAGAGATCTTTCAGCCGCTCAGAGCCGGCGACCGCTCGGTAGTATCCCGTGTCCAGGATCGCATCGATGACTTCTACGCCCTTGGAGAATCCATCCTTGGTCTTCACCAAGAAAGATACCCCACCAGGAAGATCCTTGCTCTGTAAAGCGTTTCGCCTTCCTTGAGCTCAATGGGAATCTGACCACGAGCAGCACCCATGCCCGCCATGACGAAGTCGTCTCGCGAGCATTCCAGTTGATCAAAAGCCTTGAGGCCAGACCCCTTGGATTTCAAGTACCACTTCAGGAACTTGGCCACTGAAGCGTCGGACATGGAGGTATAGCTTTTGGCCAGCCACTCCATGTCCTTGCTTGAATTGACCAGTCCCACGTCGAACCCGCTGCTCAGGTAGCACAGGCTCACGCACCAGGGCTGCGCCTTGATCAGGTTGGTGCGCGGCGCGGCTGCAGCATCGATACCGGCGTTCAGCTCACTGAGTGCGGAATGCTTTTGTTGCAGCTTGTCCAGGCAGGTGTCCAGATTCTGGATCAGTGCGGCGATCTTCTCGCTGGAGCCAGCCACTCGCTGGCCGATCTGATCCAAGATGCCCTGAACGCCATTGAACAGGCCTTCAGCTCCGACCTTCCCACCGTGAGACTCAAGTCCAAGGTCAGGCTCGAGCTTTTGGTTGGCATTCGAGCAAAAGCTCTCGGCAGCCAGCCGAGTGAGCAGCTGTTCGGACTTGGACAGCGATTTGCCATGAACGTAGCTGGACAGCACTTGAAGCTGCTGACCTGCGGAGTGAAGTGCTTTCAGGCCAATCAGATCAGACTCGATCGCCTGCTCGAGTCCATCATGCGCCTCCACCGCTGTCGATGGCATTCCAACAGTCGGTGGCTGGTCGGGCAGGAATATCTTCTTCAGCTCAATGTCGTAGTCCACTACCATCCTCCTTTCTTGAAGAGCTTCGGCCGATCAGCGGCGGCCATAGAGGACGTTGAGCTGTGCGACCAGATCAGTGTAGCCGCCATCGCACTTGAGCCACTCCAGAATGAAATGGTGCGTCGTCTGGACCCGATCGGCCGAGGTCGGCGCCCCCTTCGGATAGATGATCGACAGCATTTCTTTCAATGCTGCACGACCAGTGCCGTCCGTGGGGCCAGCGTACATCAGTCCGACCCAGTTCTTGGGCAGCATGGTGCGCCTGCGACGCTGGTACACGAAGCCCAGCGTTTCGAGCATCCACAGGCGATGATAGTCGCTGTAGTGTGGGCTCTGGCACTGTTTGGTGAACCAGTCCGTCAGCGTCATGTTCGGAATCAGTGCCAGCGCCAACTCAATGGCGCGCTCCTTGTAATCGAACCCATGCAGGTCCTTGGAGCGCGTCATGTAGTCCTGCCAGATCCGATCGATTTCCACACTGTACGTGATCGTATTGCGAACACGTGGCAACTCACCACCCATCAGGACGCGAGCCTCGTCGATGAAGCTGGGCTCCTCCGTCAGCGCAACGCCAACTTGGCCGCCATAAAACCCACTGGGGTAGATCTTCAGATCAGGCAATGCCATATTCTTTCTCCATGTCCCGCACGTCGGAAGTCATCTTCGTGTGCAGGCTGAGCGCCGAGGCGATCTGTCTCTCGATCGCCGGATCGTTCGACTTGGCCTGGAGCTTGCGCAGATGCATCAGCCGCAGATTGGTCTCGTCACGGATGGCAATGGCTTCGTGGTAGCGCTTGGCGTCTCGATCGGCCTTCCAGATCGACCACCAGTGGCCCACAGAGGAACGCCCCGTGAACCGAGCCATGCCCATGGGATCCAGCTTGATCAGGCCATGCACCGCACTGATGCCAGAGTCGCTCACGGAGCTGACGACGGCTTCGGGCAGCGCCTCGAGCTTTTCCTTGATCTTCTCGGCCGGCTCGGCGAAGATCATGAACGAAGTGCCCGCATCGACCAGCGTGGTTTCCAGCCACTTCACTTCGACCGGTGGCGGCATTTCGGCCTGGCCTTCATTGAGCTCGGCGCACTCCAGCGCGATCAGGAAGTTCAGCAACTTCAGGCTGTAAGTGGCATGGAGGTCAGCCGCATCGATGGCGCGCATGGCCGTGGCCTTGCCATAGGTCACCGCCACCACCGCTTCGGATTCCTGAAAAATGCGGCTCGAGTATTCGTGCAGCATCTTCAGAACTGCCAGAGTGTTCTCCAGACTGGCCAGCTGGGCCGTGAAGAACGACTTCTTGTTTCCTGTGACGTTCTGATAGGCAGCCACCAGACCCATCGCTCGCTTGCTGGTGAACTTGGAGTTCTTCCAGGTACCTTCGGCGTCGCGATAGGACGGAATCACCGCATCTTCCAGCTTGGTGATGATGTCCTCCACTCGCTGCAGAACAGTCGAGCGCCCGTAGACTGGGATCAGGGACTTGATGTATTCGAAAAGTTTCATGCTCATGGTCAGGTACTCGGTGGAATTCAGTGGATCACAGTACGGGGGCGGAGCCTGACAGCAGCGTCTTCATGATCTCGGTGATGTCGGCGCCACCACCGCCCTTGCTGCTCGACTTCAACTCAGTGACCGAGAGATCCGTGGGCAGGTCGATGCCACGGTGGTAGAACTTCACCCGGTTCATGCCCGCATCGATCACCGCCAGGATCATCAGCGAAGTTTCGCCGAAGATTTCCTTGCGGACGCTCAGGTCCTTGATCTTGCCGCCGTGCTTGTACTCGATCGCCTCCAGCGTTTCCGAGCTGATGATGAACAGGTTGGATGCCTGAGCCAGAGAGGGCTTGCCCGTGATAATCCCAGCCAACCCATGTCCGCGTTGGCGCTTCAGAATTTCAGCATAAACGCCAGACTTGTCTTGGATCAGCGCCTTGCGGCGTGCAGACATGATGTCATCGTGGAAAATGAAGTCCTTCCAGAACTCGATGCGTCCCTCGCTGAGTGCGTGTCGACGATCCGTCCAGCGATGATCATCCTTGCTGGTCACCGTCAGCATCGTGACCACCGCAGAAGACGGTACCGTGCTGGCGATGAGTCGCACCGCGATCTTGATCACGCCGGACTTCTCGCCCTCATTGATCGTGACGTCCAGCATTTTGCCCACGGACAGAGAGCTGACGTCCAGGAACTCGGAGTTCTTGCCAGAGATGGCGCCAGAAACCTGAGCGCCAACCGGTGTCAGTGCATCATCGACCAAGGTCTTGGCCGTGTCCAATCCCTTCTCGATCAATTGCTCCTTCACGTTCACTGATTCGAGCGCCGCCGTCATCGGCTCGTTCGGGTTGTAGTTCCGACCAGGCAGTCGAAACTGGTAAGCCTGGGGGTTGCGACGAGGATCGCTCAGGTTTTCCTTGGCCATGATCATGAGGTCCAGCGCATCGCGCAATCCGACGTCGCGGCTGGGGTTGAGTTGAGCCAGCGCCCCCATCGATTTCACACTCAGGCCGCTCGTCACCATCGCTGCCGCTTGCAGGTAATATCCGCAGAACAGTTTCAGCATGGTTTGAGAACAGTCGTCGATGTATGGCAAGTTCATGACATCGGCGTCCACCACCAACACAGGCTCGACGCGTGCCGGCCGAGCCACGTCAATCAGCGAGGTCGTGCTGTTGGCGGCACGCAGCCGCCGAACGATTTCGATGATGTGGTCCATCGCGCCGTAAGCAGCGTCCATGCTTTCCAGCGCCAAGTATTTGTTCATGAGGGGATCTCCGTGGTAGGGATTAATGCAACACTAGATGATATCCTGAAACTGACGCCAGTCGGCTCAGTGTCACGAGCAATCGGAAATAGCTTCTTTGGAATCAACCATCAGGCTACTCCGAATTTGGTTCCAGCCGACAAAATCAGTCAAGGTCTGGTGTTATTCACCAGACCTCAGTTGAATTTGAAAGAAGAGAACCTCAGATGCGAGGATGGTCGCATCTTTATACCCATTTTAACCAAGAATGAGGCGTCTATTCAGAGGATTATCAGGTGCACCCTGGATCCGAGACTGAATAAAAACGAGATGAGTTGCCCGTTCGTAGACCCACTTCAGGCCTTCATTCCAATCCTGACCAACCAATGTTTGTCGATGACGCCTTGGCCGGATGAAGTCTCAGAAACCTACACTTCCGAACCGGGCCGGATGAAGGAGGTGTTTTCCTTCATTGATTCCAGCTATAAGAACTATGGCGTCACTGATCAGACAGCGACTTTCCGAAACACGGACGGCTCCCCGATCATGTTGATGCTTCGTATTTGGAGGGCTTACGCATCTTACGTCTTTGAAGGAAAGATGTTGCCATATCCGGACTATATGTACCGTAACTGGATCGATTACCAGTCGCGAGTCTATCGCCTTGTTCTGGACAAGCATCGCCGTACCGTCAAACACATCGCTTGCACCGGGGCTTCGTTCCCGATCGCAAGTCCTTATGGCTCGATCTTCAATTACGACACCAACAGTCCTTTCAACTCGGAGACCAAAGAGATCCAGGTACCTTTCCGGTCGATTGGCATGTGGTATGATGATCCTATCATCATTAATCAGTTCAATCGGGTCGTGGCGCTCTTCAATGAGAACATGAAGGACCAGTACCGAGACGACACGATGACGGAGGTCCCCATGAGCAGTTTGTCTTTTTTCAATCACAAAGGCTATCCGCGCATTGATCCCGATTCGTTTGAGCTCAAGTGGTATGTTCATCGCCAAGTATATACCGAGCAGATGACTGCTGTGCGTGAGACCATCGACACCGTTTCGGCTCGTCAGGCCATCATCGAAGCTTTCCAGGGTAATTAATCATGTCCACGACTTCTCTTTCGGTCACTGATCTCATTGGTGACCTCAGCAATCATCCGTACAACCCGTCGATGATCATCGACCAGGCGTTGGACGCTGCTGAGCGTATTCACAACCGAGAAATCACAATTGTGAATGCTGCAAGTCCGTTCGTGTTCGGGCTGGAAAACGCAGCGTACCATCTCAGTGCCTTCCTCGAGCAAAACGAATTGGCCACGCGCAGAACGTATGCGCTGAATGCGCAGTCGCTCGAGGATCTGTACATGCACATGTCCGACAAGGACTATGTCGATCGATTTGCGGTTCCTGCAGACGCCAAGTTCACGCTGCTGTTTGGCAAGAGCAATCTCATCGGCCAGATGGTCTATGACGCAGCAGGAGACTACTACCGCGTCACCATCCCGCGCAACACTTACTTCAAGATTGCTGAGGTGACCTACTCGATCCAATATCCGATCGAGATTCGCCGATTCAGTCACGGTGGTTTGCAAGTGGTCTACCTCAACGACAAACCATCTCCGCTGTCGACCCTCAGCACAAACGCCATCCAGTGGCGCCAGCTCACCGACAGCAACGGTGTGGAGTGGGTGTCTTTTGATCTTGATGTATCGCAGTTCAACGTCGAAACGTACTACACCGACGTTTCAGCCAGCTCTGGCTTCAAGACATCCATCAACCTCACAGATCAGTTTTACTACATCCGGGTGTGGTTGCAGAACTCTGACAAAACGTGGCGTGAAATCAAAACCACGCACAATCAGCAGCTCTATGACGCCACCACCGCTACCGCGGTAGTCCGGGTGCTGGAATCTTCCGTTGACGTCACCATTCCCGTGGTCTATACCACCAACGGAATGGTATCTGGCAAGATGCGAATCGATCTCTATCAGACCAAGGGCCCGATCGAGATGTCTTTGGCGGAGTATGACCTCAGTCAATACTCTATCACCTGGCACAGCTGTGATGACACCGACGAGAACGTGTTCACCAACGCAATGAATGGGCTTAGTGACATTGCTGCCTATAGTCAGTCGCACGTGGTGGGTGGTCGTCCAGGATTGTCGTTTGAAGAACTCAAGACGCGAGTCATTCAGAACGCCGTGGGTGCTCAAGACCTTCCAATCACCAGCATGCAGTTGCAGACTGCACTGAGTGACGATGGCTATGTGCCAGTGACACACATTGATGAAGTCACAGGCCGTGTGTTCTGGGCAACCAAGCCTTTGCCAAAGGCCGTGGACGAACGTATCCTCACCGCTGCTGCCGCGTCCATGTCCTCCATGGCGTTCACTCTCGATGAAATTCGAAGCAACCATGGCGTGGTGGACAACGGTGCTCGCCTGACGCTGACGTCGTCCTGTGTCTACCAAGACAAGTCCGGCAAGATCAAGCCCATCACCGAAATGGCGTACCAGAAGATCATTCGGATGGAGCCTGGTCTGATGTGCCAGGAGCTCACCCAAGGAAAGTACTTCTACTCTCCATTCACATATATCCTTGACACCACGGGTTCTGCTTTTGAGATCCGGCCTTACTACCTTGATGGCCCGACTGTGATCTCCAAGAACTTCATAAGTGAGAACCCCAGCACGCAGCTTCAAGTGAGCGTGTCCCAAAACTACGGGTTTGAGAAGCTGAGCACGGGCTATCGGCTCTATGTGGTGTGCGAATCCACTCAGCAATTCAAGGACCTTCCAGACGGAGAAGTTTTCGCGATCCTGTCGTTCATGAGTCAGAACAAAAGCAAGAAAGTCCACATTTTCGGAACGCAGGCAGCGGAGCTAGTGAACGGTGAGCGAGCGTACTATTTTGACATCGATAGCAATTTCGACGTCGACAAGAACGATTTGCTGTATTTAACCAACATCGCCAATAGGGAAAGTGGCCTCGTTATCAATGCGAGCCTGACTCAAAGTTTCGATCTGATCTTTGGTACAACGACGATCATGCCAAACTCGTATCACACCACGAGCATGGACGATCTCCTGGTGGGTGCGAACGCACCGGCGGCACCGAAGGTGATTACGCACGAGCAACTTCTACTGAGGTTTGGCGACACGCTGCCCAAGCTTTGGGCAGCGTCCCGATCGGCGCTTGGTCCGCTCAACTACACCACGTACCCGTCAGACGTTCAGGCCACCTATCTGACGGATATCTACGACGTGGATCCAACCACTGCAAGCATCTTCAAGTTCACGCCAGAGGGGGAAATCCAGTTTCTTCTCAAGCATGGCAAGGGAGATCCAGTGTTTGACGAACATGGAAAGCCAGTACTGGCTCACCGTGCAGGTGACGTGATGTTCCAGAACGGCAAGCCTGTGGTATCGACAGACTCCCCAAGGTCGATCACTCGGTTCTGCGATATCTTCACCGTGGAAGGCGTTTATCGCTTTGCCAATGACCCAGCGGTGATCGAGTACCGTGAACGCATCGTGGACACGCTGCTGACTTACATCCGTGAGGAAGTTCCACGCTACGATCTCTCCCTGCTGGATCAGACCAAGCTGTTTTACTACCCGAAGATCTCCAGTGGGATGGTCAAAGTCAGAACGGCCGACAACCGCGAGATGAGCATCACGGCTGGCCAGTCGTTGGTGGTCCGAATTCTGGCGCCAAAGACCACGATGGAGGACGCAGTGCTGTTGGCCGCACTTCGCAAGACCACGATTTCGGTCATCGATGCTGCACTGAAGAATGCCCTGATCTCTGCTTCTCGAATTCAGGATCTTCTGCTCAGTGCGTATGGCAATGACGTCCTGAGCGTGACGATCTCTGGCCTTGGTCCAGAAATCGATGGCGATCAGTCGTTGTTCACCATCCTCGACCCCGAGGGGCGTTGCTCGCTAAGAAAGCGACTCACGGTTCAACTCAATCGACTGCTGTTCGTCGAAGAAGACATCACCATTGCTTTTGCTCAGCACGGAGACTGATGCATTGACGGCATAAACCACTACCCTGAGCCCGGCACGGCTCAGGGTAGTTTCCATATGCGTCGCTCAGTGCCCTCGGTTGATGATTTGAACGAGCAGACTCAGCAGCGACATCCCGCCAAAGACCGCGATGGCCGTGATCAGCACGCGTTCACGTAGCCACTGCTTCATCTTCTCGATGCGCTCCGAGCATCGATCAATCACGACCGTCTTTTCAATGATCTTCTCGGTCACGACGGGTATTTTCTTCAGGAGCTTGGCACGCATGAAGACCGTGGATTTACCAGAACTCTGGACCAGCATATGGTGCATCAGCCGGCCCTGGATAGCAGGGCTACCTAAGTAGGCGTTGTTCACGACAACGAGATGAATTTCCTGATCAGGGAGATCAATCGTCAGGACGTCATCGCAGCAGCAGTGGGCAGAATTGTTTGGATTCATAAAAACTACTTGGCCTATGGACATATTGTCCTCAAGGTAAAGGGTGTCAAGGTCATGCTGATGACCTTGCTCATTTTAACAAATGAGTTCATCCGAGGAGAACTCAAGTTTGTCAAATACGCTCAGAGCTTCGATGCTCTCTTCTGCATCGTGGGCAAAATAGCAATCAGTTCGGCGTTTGTTTTGATCCGGGCCCACTTTTTGAACTGCTCATTGGCTCTCTTAACCCAATCAAGCGCTTGTTCATAGCTCACTTTCTTGGCCGACTCGTCCAATTCTTTCATTTTGAAGTGCTCGCTGATGTGCCCGCCACCAAGATCGGGACAGTCACTCCAGAAATAGTGCCTTCGACTGTAGAAAATGAACGAGAAACCATGTAAGTGGAGCAGGGACGCCGCAGCTTCGTCGGACAGCACACCAACCTTGTCCATCAGATCGTGTGAATCGTAGACGGGCGCTTGGCAAAGCCCAATCAGTCGCATTCGCTCTTCGGCTTTGGCCTGAGAATTCCCAAGTAATTCAGCTTCAGTGATCATTTACATCCCCGATTTGTCGAGAGTTTATCAAGTTAACCAGAAGATTGTCAAAAAGAAAAGAGCATCTGTAAGCACCCCCGTTGGGAGTGCTTACAGGGCTCAATCGCCGATCAGATCCGGATCACTTGGGTTGGAGGTTCACCAGATCCCAGGACGTTAGCGCCGCCTGGTCTTTGGCGTCCAACATCTCGCGCCAGACGGGATGGACACCTCGCGCATCGGCGTATTTCGACACCGAATCGAAGAAGCATTCGCGAAACTTCGTCAGTTCCTGCTTGCGATCATTCGATCGCGGCTGGCGAACGAAGATGGCTGACATCACCGATACCGTTTCACGATCAGCACCGCGCGACGCATACGACACCATCGACGGCGCGTAGAGCTTGCTGGCGGCGAGCTTGTCCGAGATGGCCTTCGGTATGCTCAGGATGGTCCAGCCCTGCGGCATCCCGTCCACGGCCCGGTACGGATACCCGCCGATCAGGAGCACTGCATCATGCTGCCCGGCAGCATGACCAGCCATCATTTCCTTGGCATTGCCGTACTCGACCACTGTGTAGTTCAGACCCGAGATGCCGGAGACGATCTTCGCCGTGATGGCCGAAGCGCCCACGGCACCCACGCGCAGCCCAGACAACCCAGAGATGTCAGAGATACGCGTGATTTTCAGCTCGCCCATGCCGATCTTGTTCTTGAACTTCTCCATGTCGCTCGACCGGTCGATCGCCGGCGGGCCCATGAAGTGCAGCATTTCAGGGTAGAGGTACACCAAGAGCTTGATGTCCTTGACCGCCGCAGCGTTACTCATGCGCAGCGCGTAGAGCAAGTCGATCGGCATCATGGCCGAATCGACCTCGCCTAGCCGGAGCGCATCGCGATTGGCCAGGCCGCCCGAGGACGTCTTGACGTCAGCGCCACTGCTGAAGATTTGACGGCACTTGTCCATCAGTTGGGTGGCCACGCTGTCGTAGGTCGAGCCGACCGAGCGGTCACCTCCGGACAGCAAGAACTTGTTGTCGGCCAGGGCCGAGGTGCAGAACATGAACAAGCCGAGAGCAGCCAGGAAGAACGTTTTCAGGTGTTTCATGGTGTTGTTACCAGAGTTCGCTTTGAAGTGGAGGTTTCTTGATGATCAGGATTGTGAGCCACCCTGCTTTTTCGCCATTGATCGCGTTGTACCCCGAGGGGTCAAACAGGTCGCCGCTGATGTCGACGTCGAGCTTACGCGTTTGGATCACATCGAAGACCAAAGATGGATTCGCATCCACCAAGTTCTGAGCCCGAGAAAGACCGATGGGCCTGTCCACGTCCATGCTGGAGCCAGGGATCGCCCGGCAGCCATTGTAGAGCGCTTGGAGCACCAGGGCCTTGTCAAGACCAGAAATGTCGATCTTCCCATCCGCGCGGCGGATGTAGAACCAACGTTTTTTCGTTGCGATGACTTGACCAATGGCCATTATCTAACCCCTATGTTGACTGAACTTCAGTTGGCCTTCAGGCCTGCATAGGGATTGGGGGTAGCTGCTTCGGCCGGAGCCGGCGTGACTTGCTGGGGCTGAGGGGCTGAAGGGATGGCTCCACTCAGCCTGCCATCTCCGCCGAAGAAATAGCCCCCAGCGACGATCAGGAGCACCAGCAGGGTAAATACGATTCGGAAAATCACGGGAGTATTCCTTTCAGAAGTTGGACTTGCGTGCATTCACGCGGTTGGGAGTTTCCGGGGTGACCTGGCCCCAGGGAAGACCAGGGGCCGACCCAGAAGTCGGGGCGTTCTCGAGGACCTCGGACTGGGTCTTGGGGCTGGCAGCCGTCGCCGCGGTCATCTCGAAATCGCCGTTCTTCATGCCGGCCTCGAGTTGCAGCAGGCCTTGGTCGATACTGCTCCAGACCGCTTCGATGGCCACGCTCTCGCGCAGCTTGTCGCCAGGATCTGCTTCATTGAACAGGCGCAGGATCTTGCCCATTTTCTGCCCGAGCTGCCCCATCTCGTACAGCGCCGTGGCTTGTTCGATCTTGTTCGCCCCGGCTTCCAGGTCCAAGCGAATCTTCTCGAGCGTGACGCCAATTTTTCGGTAGACGTCGGCATAGGCCGCCAGTGAGTCGCGCATTGTCGAATCGGCCGTCGGGAATTTCGCGTAGAAGTCATCGCACCGCCGCTTGAGCGCACTCAGGCTGGACCCATATTCGATGCGATGATCCAGCAGCTTCTTGTATCGAGCAGAGTAGGTTTCCTGCCGTTCGATCATGTCCTCGATCGGGTTCATTCGAACCCACCACATCGCGGCCTTGATTCGGCCCGTGACGATGGCTCGCGAGATCAGGGGGAACCAGTTCACCATGAAGATGCCGAACAGGCCCAGAAAGGCAGCGCCCAGTGCGCCGATGGCCGCATGCAGGATGAAGTTGTAGAAAATGCCCAGGAACAAGAACCCGAGGCCGTACTTGATCAGGCCTTCCTTGGCCTTCTTGGAAATGTCGAACACGTTTTTTTCCTTCTGAAGATGTTGGGGGATCAGGCGACGAGTGGCTTGAGCTCGATGGTGCTCATCAGCAGACAGTGCTCGCGAGCCGTGCGGACCAGAAGGTCCAGGCTTTCGCGAATCACCTCGGCAGAGTCAGTCATCTTGCTGATCTCGTCGAGCCAGGCGGGGTGGTTCGTCACGATTTCCTTGTAGAAATCATCGACGCTGAGGTTGGACAAACGAATGCATTCGTTGATCACCGTCACCTGCAGCTGGGTGAAGCTCATGCTGCGGCCACGCACCACCGCCGTCGCCACTGCCTCGTCCTCGGGCATGACCACGTCCCACCCCCGCGGCGCCGTGAGCGTGATGATCAGATCGCTCATGTTCAGGTAGGGGGTGTTGCCAGCATTGGTCGCCACGCTGGTGGCAAAGTCCAGATCCAGATCGGACTCGCCGTCGTCCGTGTTCTTGCGACTGAACGCCACCCAGGCATTGATCTCGGACAGCATCAGCGAGCTGACCGGATAACCGTCCTCGTAGCACAGGCCCTCGAGGTGAATGGTCGCTGCCTCGGCGTTGACTTCCACGCCAGCAGCGGCCTTACAGCCCTCGAGCCAGAGAAGATCGTTCAGCGCCTTGATGGTCTGATTGATCACTTCAATCTTTTTGGTCAGGTTGGTCATGTGGACTCCTTGGTTAATCCAAAATGATGATATATCCCTGGAAAAAAGTAGAATACATAGCGGACAGTGCTGGCACGCAAACGCGTGCCAGCACTGGTGCATGTCAGTTGTCTTCAGTCGATGAGGTTCAGCTCTTTGAGCATGCCGCGCGCGCGGTTGACCAGCACCATGAGAACGGCCTTGTTCTCATTGAAGTACTGGAGATCCTTCGGGGCCAGATGCGAACTCGCGCCGAACAACGTGTCGAAGAATCCGCCTTCGGCGCGAGCCGAGTGCAGCATCACGGTGTCCGGAAAAGCGCCCTGCATACGCATGAGCCAAATCCCTCGGCTCAGTTCAGCAGCCTTCACCACGTCGAAGACGATCTCTTCATTGATCTTGCCGAAGATCACGTTCGCGGTATTGACGTACTTGCCGTCGTATTCGCTCCACATGTGGTCCACGGCCGTGGTCGGAATGGGCAACATCAGTCCGACGGAGACGCCAATCGAGATAGCGATAGCGTCACGCGTCATTGTGGCGTTGGTGACGCGTTCACGCACGAGTGCGGCAAAATCTTGGATGATCAGGTTCATGAGTAGTCCAGTGTGTTGAAGTGGAGGTCAGCGCTCAGAGAATTAGCCAGCAATGCTCTTGAGTTTGGCTGCCTGATCGAATAAGCGATTGTTTGCAAGATCATGCAATCCAATCTGAAGATATTCAAAATCCTTGTCGTCGGCATATTTAGACTTGACGACGCGACTGATGCGCTCGACGATGTTTTCGCCCTGAATATCGATCTTCTCGATCTCACTGTATTTCGCCACCAATTCCTCTATCCGGATATTGTCCTGCACTAACTGATCTCGCTCAACTGAGGAAATGCTCCTGTCCTTGAGACGATTCGTGTTTTCATGGACCAATTTTCGCAGTCGAACAGGAAGGATGTCGAAGTCCTTCTCTCGAGTATTCGTCGCCACCGAAATGGCCCAAATAATCGGTATTCCGATCACGCTGATAGCAAGCGTAAAGTAGACGGTTACGAGAACGATGTTCAGGGCGGACTGCATTGCACTTAGGGCCCAATACCCTTCTACTGGATCGGCCAGAATTTGGTACTGTGCTTCGTTATCAGACATCAATTTATCCAACCCAGTGGCAAGATCCAGCGAACATCCGTGCCTTGCAGAAAACTGATCCGCTAACGTCTCTGACGTGATGCTTTCGTATTTCCCACGGTTCAAACTGGACTTGATATTTTCTTGCGCCTGATCGAACACAATCACCGCAATCTGCATGACGCCCTTGGCTTCTTCAAGCTTTTGCTTGCGCAGACTGCTCATCTCGGCCGCATCGGCGATCTTGCCGATCATGAACCTGCGCTGATGGTCATCAGTGACGTTGTTCTGAACCTTGATCAGATCGCACAGAATCTGGTTGGCGGTGAGGTTGCACTCAAGATGCTCAAAATACGTGAAAATGTGGCCAAACTCATGGATGTAGATTGCCGCAAGCTCACGGTCAGTGATTGATCGCCCTGCCACCCCCTGAATCACCTGCATGGGCATGTACATGGCACTGGGGATCTTTGCAAGATCCCCAGTGATCTTGGAGTTCTTGAGATCGACGCAGGTCTCCAGGACGTTCTTGTTCAATTGCACCAAATGCTTCGGGGTGACCACTTCATCGACTTCCGGAAACCAAGAAAGAATGAAGTTGGCGACCGGTCCGAGCTTTTTGTCGAACAAGACCACATCACCGTTTTTGATTATAGCTGGTCGAACCATGAAGTCACCTTCAGCGAGCAGTATCTTGAGACCCAAGTGTTCCTGAACCAGGTCCTTGAGTTCTTCAAAGATGTCGTCCTGATAGAACTTGACCGGGTCCTTCGGAAGGGAGGGTCCCTTCTGCCGAGCTTTGCCAAACCAGGCACTCAGTTCGTCACGAAACTTGACGGTTTGCCATTGGATACTTTCGCGGGAGAGGGTGAGGGTGTCGAGTCGAATCATGGGTTTTCTCCTAGGCCAAGCTGGTCTAAATTAACCAACAATCGGCATCAATTGAATGCCAAACAGATCAGTAGCCTCCTGCCAACGCCAGTCATGCCAGGAGGGTCGTCAAACCATTTTAATTATCAAAGTCGATCAGCATGCCAGCACCAGCGGTTGTCAAAAAAGAAACGGATGCCAAGTTCGTCCGAGAATGCCGATTCGCATTTCACCTGATCGACAAGGAAGGAAATGACGACCTCCACTATGTCAAGGAGGCAGTGCACCAGACTGATGGTTCAAGAACCCCCAACGTTCGGCTGCTGCTGAATTACAAGCGACCGTACTGGATCGCCAAGAAAGCCTTCCGTAATTACGAGCAAAAGCGCGAGCGCATCAGCCTTGATCACGTGGATCGCTTTGAGAGTACGCAGCGAAATCTTCTTCGCAGTGCAGCCACCTCACTGGGAACCCCATGGTTTCGTGGGAGCATGCGTGACCTCCAGAACAGCCCATATCTGTACGGAACCGACATCACATCCACCGCACTGATCCGTCAGGGCTACAAGGAGCGATGGAACATCTTGACGCCATACTCTTACGCCACCACTGACGTGGAGACGGACGTGGTGCGTGGGACGGATGAGATCATCATGCAGGTGATCGTGATGGAGAGTCGGGCCGTCTTAGTGGCTCAGGAAATCGTCTATAAGGGATACGCTAATCCCTTAGAGCGATTGCGGGCCTGTGCGGAAAAGTACCTGGCTCGAGACATGAAAGAAAATGGACTCACAGTTGAGTTCATGATAGTTCCCACTGAAATTGATGTGGTCAAAACCATCGTTGGATTGGCGCACGAGTGGAAGCCTGACTTTCTGGGCGTTCACAATTTGCTGTTCGACATGGAGAAAATGATCGCTGCGTGTAAGCGTGCTGGCGTGGAGCCGGAGGACATTTTCAATGACCCTAAGCTTCCCAGGCGCTTCCGACATTTCAACTTCAAGATTGGCCCAGCCAAGAAAATCACGTCCTCTGGCCGTGTGATGACATACAAGCCATCCGATCGGTGGCACACGGTCGAATCTCCAGCATCTTTCTACTGGGTCTGTTCGATGGGCGGTTACCGCCGAGCACGCGAAGGACAGAAGGAAGAAACCAGCTACGGCTTGGACCATTTGCTGGGACTGACCATTCAGCGATCGAAGATGAAATTCGATCTTGCTGGAGAACTCGACGGACTGGCATGGCACCAGTATATGCAGGCCAATCACCCGTTCGAATACAGCATGTACTGTATCTTCGACGGCTTCGGCATGATCCTGATGGAGCGCAAGACGCGCGACATGACGGTTTCCATCCCGACGTTTGCTGAGTCTTCAGACTACTCAAAGATGAGCTCGCAGCCGCGCCGCACGATGGATGCGCTACATCTTCATCTGTTGAAGTACGAGAATTCTGTAGTTGGGACCACCGGAAGCGTGGTGGAGACTCCCGATGACAAGCTGGTGGTGTCCTGCAATGGGTGGATCACTGCATTGCCATCAGAAAACGTTGTGGACAACGGACTCCAGCTCATCGCTGAAAATCCGAATATGCGCACCAATATTCGCACCAATGGCGCGGACTTGGATGTGGCTGGTGCGTATCCGACGAACGAAGTTACTGGCAACAACAGCAAGGAAACCACCGTCAAGGAGATGATCTCCATCGAAGGCACCTCGGATTACGCCTATCGCCAGAATTCCCTGAACCTGAGTGGTGGTCAAACCAATGCGGTGCAGTTCTGCATTGAGATGCTGGGGTATCCTACCCAGACCCAGATGCTCGAGCAGTATCTGGTCAGAAGAAATTCAATCCTGATTCCGCGTTGAGCAAAAAATAAGTACCAGCCTACTGTAGCGACTCACGTCGCTACAGTAGGCCAAGGTTACCGGATATTACCCGTAGTAAATCGCCGTGGCGTTTCCGCGGTAGTATCCCTTACGGCGAATACCTCCTCGTAGCCAGCCAAAGCTGTCGCGCTCCGCGCAAAACACCTCATAATTCGTGGTGCTCCCGATGAAATGCGCGCGATCTGCGCGATGTTGACCATCTGGATAGATCAATAGCTCGTCGGCTATTTCCACAACCTGACAGTACTGCCCATCAAGCTCAGTCCTTTTTTCAATGAACGCCACCCAGCGATCCCAGTGCGGATGGACCGCATTATGGTCGGGCACAAAAGGCTGTCCGGACTCAATGATCCAGTCGTCGACAACCTTTTCCCAGACAGCATAGTAACGGTCCAGAGATGCAATCAGTTTTTCAATCATTTCAAATTCCATTAGCCTATTGGCATCAGTTCAGAAGCGAAGGCTGCTGATTCATCATGAGAATATGTTTCCATAATTAATTGCAAGCATAACTAAACTACTTTCACGCCATCTGGCGTGAAAGTAGTCAGTTCACTTCAGTGGCCGATGTAGGATTACAACAGCAGGCCGCTCAGGCGTTGACGTTCTTGCTCGCTGAGGCCCGGCAGCGACTTCTGCAGGTTCATCATGCGGCGACGGATCGCGCGATCGGTGTGCTCGCTGCAGATCGACAGCAGTTGCAGCAGGCTGCCCCAGGTGCGATACTGGTCCTGTGGAATCGGAATGCTGTTGGCATGCCGATTGACCAGCTGATCGGAGAACACGCCCGGATACGTGCCGTGCGTCTTGAACAGATACACCAGCAGGTTGAACATGTCGGTGAAGCGCTCGTTGCTCTGCAGGCGCAGCGCGTCGCGAAGCGTCTTGTAGAACGAGGCCTGCTGCGCAGATTGCTCGCTGACGCTCAGCATCGAACCGACCTTCATGTTGGCCATGTAGCTGAGCGCGTTGCCCAGGATCGCGATCGCGATGGCATCACCACTGGCGCAGATGCGCCGAACAACGCCCATGGCCATCTCGTCGAGGTCCACGCGCTGGGTCAGCCGATCGGCCAGGCTGGGCTCGGCGGTCCCCTGGAAGGGAGATTCGTCGACCTGAATGATGCCCGGGGTCATTCCACGAGCCATCATGGCGTCGCTGGCCGGCGGCTCTTCAGGAACGATGTCGTTGGGAGCCGCATCGATCATTGAGTTCGATGCGGTCGGCTGGACACTTGATTCTTCGACGGCGTCGAGAACGGGATCAGCGGTGGTCTGGGAATCGGGCATGGTGACCTCGGTGTTGGGTTGTGCGGGTGCGGTGATCTTGACGGGACCGGATTGCCGTGCGTTGGTGCGCGGCATCCGAATGGAGGTTGGGGGCACAGTAAACTCCTTGAAATGCAGATGATGTTGGCTGTGAATTATTATTTCACATCAGTAAAGCGTGGCCTCGAGGTCGAGCTTATGGGTCTCGAGAATACGGCCGTGCATGGCGGACATGGAGATACCCATGATGATCGAGGCTTCGCCAGACAGGGACTTTGAAGCAGCGTCAGGCGTTTCACGCAAGCGAGGTCCAGCACAAACGCCGCAGAAATCATCTTCACCCATGGTGCAGAACATCATCGAACTGACCATGATGTATTTCCCGATGTAGGATTCGGCAGTGGCCTGGTCCTCCAGCGGAATGTGACCGCCCTTCTGATCGATGACACTGAACCCCAGAATCTTCGGAATGTCGGCCTTCTGCACCAGGAAAGGCTCACCGAGCTTTGTTCCACAGAAGCCGTCCAGGATTCGAATCCCCGCAGAGATACGGCCCAGCCACTTCACGTCCACGCCAGCCAACATGGTTTCTTGACCACGTGAGTAGGAGCCCATGCGGGACGTCGTCACCAGAGCCGGCCAGTCTTTCGGGTCGATACCCTCGTAGAGTGAATTGCGAATGAGGAACATCTCTCCAGACTTCCCACCGACTGCCTCTTCTGCACCCTTGATCAGGAACTTGGCCTTTCGAGAGACCTTGATGGCCTTGGATCCGACGTTCAGGAAGTTGTTGCCGGGATCATCGCCGCGCCAGTTGGCATCAAACTCAAAGAGCTTCTTCTCGAGACTGGCCAGTGCCGCAGGATCGTGCAGCCGCCCTTCGTATTCGCGGAAGAGCTGTTCCTTGAACTCTTTGAGTCCGTCGGGAGGGAGGATGTTCTTCTCCGTGTTGGCGATCATGACGACTTGCGTGAAGCCAGCGATATGACTCACTGCGTCTGTGTACTTGAGGTACTCGTCCACGTAAAGGTACTTGTCTTCACGTGGTTCGCCTTCAGCGGGTGTGTTCTTCAGCCGCAGAAACAGATCCTGTTCAATTTTTCCGAGGCTGAACTTGTCGTTGATGTAGGGGAACTTGTGTCCAAACGCGTAAACCAGGATCAGCCAGTTGGCCAGGAGGTTTCCGTAGTTGGTCACAATCTCATTGAAGTTGTTGGGAATGTCTCCAGGCACGATCGTAAGTTCATCTTGCCAGTGAAACGGTGCTTGTCCCAGCGGAGCGTCTTCGATGTGAATTTCCCGACCGTGTTCGTCCTTGAAGAAGAATCCACCTGGACCCTGAGTCAGCATGTAAGGATAGTCGTACTTGGCCTTGTCGGTGCTGCTGCAAAACACCGAAAAAACCCAGTCAAGGTGGCTGCATGCTCCCGCTTGACAGGCTTTGATGAAGTAGTCACTCCGAAGCATTGTTGGCTCCCATGACGCCGAGTTCTCGAACGAGTCGAGAAACTTCGGTGATCAGTGCAGTGGCGATTTTCACATCCGTCACGATCGGCGCAATATGTGTCTGGATCAAGGCCAGTGGGCCAGCTACTTCACCACTGAGAATGGCCAAGTAAACCAGCTCCTTGGCCAATACTTCAAGGCCTTCCTTGACCGAGAGGTCTTTATGGAACAGACCCATCGGTGTTTCCTGGCGGACATAGTCCAGGAAACCCAGGCCGATGGCGTTGGGGCTGGTCAGGTACCGACCAAACGGATGTTGCGTCAAGTCGAACTTCTGAACGAAGGAGAACATCTTCGAGGCAATTTCTTGGATTCGCTCAGGAATGGTTTCTACCACTGGCGTGTCTGTCATCACCGAAATCAGTGCAGCTGGAATTCCATCATCCACGTCGGCAATCCACTCGCATGACTTGCTCATGCGAATCGGGCCCACCATCTCCACCGCGTGAAGCAGCTTGGTCTCTGCCGACTCGTCGGACTCGAGCAGGCGCAACATGGTCTCCTTCGGATCGTAATCCACGATCCCGCGAATGTCTTTCACGAACTGAACATACTCATCCAGCGGAGGATGCGCATCTTCATTGGGCGTGATTCCTTGGACGATGAGCAGGTGATTGAGCATGAAGCGAAGATCGTCCAGCATGAGGTCCATCAGCTGGTTTTCATCGGCATGCTCGGAGTTGTTGAAGGTGTGTCCGATGACGTCCAGCCAGGTGTTGAGCCCGTAGAGGTCAAATACTTCCACGGCACGCTTCAGCACGGGAGTGGAGTCGGGACGAGCATTCTCGAAGAAGCTGTAAATTTCGTCGTCTGTTACCATTTTCGCCTCTATCTAAATTCAAATTGGGACACCATGGAGTGCGGGTGTCTCGCAAAACAGCGCAGGCACTTTAAAACATCAGGGCCAGTAGATCATAAAATCACTGACTCACTCAATTCTATTGACTCAATCAAGGAGATTGCCAAATGGCTTCCGACCAACAAAGCATGGCTGACCAGGCCCAAACGATCGACGAGATCTTAGAGCTTGGCAAGCAGATGGGCATGGCCCCCATCGATCCATCCATCTACGGTAAGTGGAGCGACATCCATGCGCTGGCTGATCAGCTGCGTGGAATGGCCGCCGAAACGAGCTACTGCGTGTCGTCTACGCTGCAGAGTTGGCACGCTGCCAACATGCCCGGTGGAACGGTGACGATGATCACTCGACTGACCAAGCTGGTCAAGATCATCGAGCGCGACCTGAGCCGGCTCATGGCAGTGGTCAACACCTCGATCGTCGACGTGCCGAAGGAAGGCGACATCGCCACTGCGGCGCACTCGATCACGGCGCTGGAGCTCTACGGGATCTTTCAGGACATCCCGACACAGATGACCATCCTGATCACGCCGATCCGCGCCATGATCCACGAGATGACCGGCGCCACGCGCATGGCGGTGCAGATGCAGGCCGATCACTTCCAGAACCACCAGATGCAGCAGTTCTACGCTGACAATCCCCCCAGCCTCTGATCGGAAAGGAGCCACCCATGCCCCAACAAGAAGACGATTACATGCTCGACGACGAAAATGCGCCATCGTCACTCGAGCCGACCGAGTTCGTTCCTGAGCCGGTCCGAACAACTATCGACCCCTACGACTGGGTCGAAGACGCCGAGACCATCCAGCTCCCGGCGGCAAGCTATGCGCACTTGAAGGAAGTGCTCGACGGCCTGCCGGCTACCAACTTGGGCCTGACCAAGGAAGGCCAGGACTGGATCAAGTCGCTGGAAGCTGTGGCCGAAAAAGGCATGCTGACCTATCAGCAAGAAGGGGTCAATTCGCTCAAGAGCGAAACCGCCGACTGGACCCAGTCGGTCGTCGTTGGCGAAGAATCACTGGCACTGGCCACGATCGGCCAGCGTATCAAGCCAGGCATGTCGCCTGAAGACCAGGTGATCGCCATGGCTGAGAAGCGCGGACTGGTCGCCACGCGCGCCATCCCGCTGTTCAAGTCCGGCCACTGGCTGCGCCTACGCTCTCCCCAGGAATCCACCTGGGTGGAGATGTACCGCAAGCTGGTGGACGACAAGATCAACATCGGTCGCGAGACCTATGGCCTGACCGGAAGCGCGATGGGCGTCTACGTCGATGAGACACTGGTCGACATGGCGCTCGGTCCGTGCTTCTACGACAGCTCCCTGAACCTGCCCGACAGCGCCAACCTGCGCGATTATATCGTGATCGAGGACCTTCCCGCGATCAAGGCTGGCCTGATCGAGCTGTTGTACCCCACGGGCTACCAGTACCAGCGAGCCTGTGTGGCCATGCCCGAGGAGTGCCAGCACATCCATCGCCAGGCGGCCAACATCCGAAAGCAGGTCCGCTACGCCGCTGGCCGTCTGACCGAAGTCCAGAAGAAGCACATGGCTGCTGGCCGCGTGCGGCGCTCGATCACGGTCGAGTCCCTCGAATCCTACCGCACTGAGTTCCTCAAGGTCGACAAGTCGGTCTTCCGAAGCGGAAACGAGGAGATCTGTTTCAAGTCCCCTACGCTCACCGAGTACTTCCAGTCGTCCAAGGCCTGGATCGACGGCATCGTGGCGACCTACGAAGAAGCGGTGCAGACCTACAACCCCAAGCAGCGAGAA